>Ga0364873_10342_pt1 | contig 25330 bp, 22 predicted proteins | sample ExccelAu500001D3_2_FD_206928 | JGI IMG/M metagenome (GOLD analysis project Ga0364873, IMG submission 206928) | Enriched cells from Trout Bog Lake Hypolimnion, Wisconsin, USA - BchlTB.Aug07.5000.01.D3 | ecosystem: Environmental > Aquatic > Freshwater > Lake > Hypolimnion/Profundal zone | place... | reverse complement strand
TTTCTAAAAAACTACTGGCAATATCCAAATATAAATGACAACTCTTGAACAAACTTTAATCCATTGCAGCTTTTTCCCTATATTAGTTCAGCATTACTGATTAACCTTCTAACTTACTCATGAAAAGGACTGCTGGTATACTTGTTTTCCTACTGTTTAGTTGGTGCAGTCTTCATGCCCAGTTATATTATTTTGATATCGGAAAGAAAAAGGATGCATTTACCGTTAATTTTCTGAGCCTGATGAATGATGCGCCGAATAAATTTGTGCATTATAAAGGGAAGATGTTTCCCTCATTAGATACGATACATTTAGGTTCCCATATCTGCCAGATGAAAATAACGCTTCCAGGATCTATAGCTGCTCGTTATGTGCAGGACAGTACCTTTTATTGCGAGTTTTTAATGGGGTATTATGAAACACTGGAGGAGGCTACAGAGGGTATGAATGAATGGACGGATAAGATTTCAAAAGCCTTATCCCGGAGGGTGGTGGTGAATAACCATGATTATGGCCCAGATGGCAGTTTTCTGAAAGAAAATAAGATCTGTGCTGCCCAGCACAGTGGTTTTTTCCATCCGAATATTTCTGTACAAATCACCAGGGTACTCACGAATAATATGTACCGGCTGGCTATTCAGTTGTACAGCGGAAAACCCTATTATTATTACTGGATTGCAAAAAATGAGCCGATTGGTGGATTTAATTTTGTGAATTATGTAAAGAATACATTCCTGGCTTATAATATCAAAACCAAGGGCTGTCCGGTGGAAATACCAGCCTATACCTGCAAGGGCAGGGAAGTGCTCAACGATTCGGAATTTATCAATTATGGCAAAGTGGGCTTTGAAGGGTTTATGGATGCCCGTGCGCAGTATGATGTAACTTTCGGTAACCTGCGTGCCAGCCTTGGATCGGAATATGTGTATTTCATGGTACCCTATAAACGCCCTTTTCTTAAAAGAATAGCCTTTGTCCGTTTTGATGATATTGACCTGGGCAGGCGCAAAACCCTGATCCATTCCATCATGGAGAAAGACAAACCGGTTATCACCAATAGTTATAACCGGAAAGACTATGAAATCTGGCTATCTTTTGTGTATTAATTCAGCCCTATCCATTACATATTCTCCAGTTCCATTATTTTTTCAAACAGCGTCTCGTACTGTGCTTCTGCAGCTTTTATTTGCTGCTGATTGGCTGCATAATCCTTTTCCAGTTGTGTAAACTGGTTCATATCCTTATAACTGTCAGGATTGGCCAATGCCAGTTCCAGTGTGGTTTTTTGTTGCTGAAGGGCAGAAATATCCTGTTCCAGTTTTTGAAACTGGCGCTGGTATTTTTGTAATTCCTTTTTCTGTTCCCTGTCCAGGTTCTGGTTTTGTTGTGGGGGTGGAGGTGCTGCAGGTTTTATTTCTACTTTTACTTCTGCGGGTTTGGGTTCTGCCTGTTCTTTTCTGCGGGCAGATTCCTGTTTGGCCATTCTTTCTTTCCAGGCTACCCATTCTGTATACGTACCTTTAAATTCCTTGATCACTTTATCTTCAATTTCCCAGATTTTATTGGCAGTCTGTGAGATAAAGAAACGGTCATGGCTAACCAGTATCAGGCTTCCCTGATATTTAGTTAAAGCTTCTGCCAGTAATTCTACCGAGTGCATATCCAGGTGATTGGTCGGTTCATCCAACATCAGAAAGTTGCTTTTACCCACAATTACCTTGGCTAATGCCACACGGGCTTTTTCGCCTCCGCTCAGTACTTTAATTTTTTTATCGGTATCATCCCCGCTGAAAAGAAAGCAACCCAGCAAGGTACGCAATTCCAGTTCTGTTTTATTACTACCGCACATCATCATTTCATCCAGAATGGTATTGTTCAGGTCCAGCGCTTCCAGCTGGTGCTGGGCATAGAAACTTTCCTGTACATTATGGCCCCAATCTCTAACGCCCGTAAAAGGTTCTGTACCGGCAATCATACGCAGCACGGTAGATTTCCCCTTACCATTGGCACCAATCAAAGCAATTTTATCTCCCCTGTTAATTTCTGCATGGGTATGCTGTACAATTTCGATAGCACCAAAGCTTTTGGAAACATCTTTCAGTTCGCAAATGATTTTGCCCGGTTGTTTATCTACCTGGAAATTGATTTTGATATTTGGCCTTTCGATATTGGATTGTTCAATCCTGTCCAGCTTATCCAGCCTTTTCATGGCACTTTGGGCAGCAGCAGCTTTGGAAGCTTTGGCGCGGAAACGTTCGATAAACCTTTCCTGCTGGCGGATATAATCCTGCTGGTTTTCAAAAGCTTTCTGTTGTAATTCAACCCGCACATTCTTCTCCCTTTCATAAAACTCATAATCACCGGTATAAATATGCAGTTCCTGCTGGTACACTTCCACAATCTTATTCACCATCCGGTTCAGGAAGAATTTATCATGGCTTACAATTACCACACTGCCCTGGTAGTGGCGCAGGTATTTTTCCAGCCATTCGATAGAAGGTAAATCCAGGTGATTGGTCGGTTCATCGAGCAATAATACATCAGGTTGCTGTAAGATCATTTTAGCCAGCAATACCCGCATACGCCAGCCCCCGCTGAATTCTTTATAGGGGCGGGTAAGATCAACATTGGCAAAACCTAGTCCCTGTAATACTTCTTCCGTTCTATGATGGATGGTATATCCTCCCAGTATTTCCAGTTCATGTAATTTATCGGAATAGAGGTGCAGCAGTTTTTCATCGGAAGTACGTTCCAGTTCATGGCCCAGTTCTTCAATTTCTTTTTCCAGTTGCTTTACTTTTTCAAAAGCACCCATGGCCACTTCCAGGATAGAATCATTGGTATCAAAACTCAACAAATCCTGGTGCAGGTACCCGATAGAAGTATCCCTGCTTTTCTCTACTGTACCTTTAGAAGGTTGGTATTCACCCACCAGCAATTTTAAAATGGTGGATTTACCGGTACCATTATACCCAATCAGGCCAATCCTGTCACCCGGCAAAATATGCCAGGTTGCATCCTCAATAATTGCTCTTGCACCAAATTCAAATGTTACTCCCTGTAAACCAATTAGCATAATCCTTTTTCTTTTTAGCGTGCAAAGGTAATTGTATGAGCGGCATATCCGATGTTAGTTTTTTTGTTCACTTTTGTGGTATGAAAAAAATAGGGATTGTACTGCTGTTTACCAGTTTTATAGCCTGTACCCACAAGGAAAAGCAGGCAGATCAGCAAAAAAAGGTAACCGGATTTACAAAAGCAATTACCAATGTTGGCTTTGATTCCAGTTTTGAAAAGCTGGCGAATGACTATTTCAGCCTGAAAGAACAGTTTGTGAACGAAAAGGACAGTATGATTAATTTTTATACCCGGGCATTGATTAAAGATGCCGACAGCCTCCATTTTGAAGGGCTGAAAGCAGATTCTGCCCTTATTGAAACCGCTAAAATGAATACAGAAAGCATGGCAGCCGAAGGGGAGGGATTACTGGGAGAAACCACAATGGACAATAAACGGAAATCTTTTTATACCCTTAGTGAACAAATGCATGACCTGATGAAGCTGGTACAATACCATGGGCAGGTGGTATATCAGGTGCATTGTCCTATGGCTTTTAATGGTGAAGGTGCTAACTGGCTGAGCAATACAGCAGCTATACGCAATCCTTATATTCCTAAGAAAATGATAACCTGCGGAAACATTATTGATACCATTAACTTTACAAAGTAAAAAATATACTAAGGTATTTTCTACATTTTAGCTTAACAGGAATATATGAGGCATACCGGTTTGATTTTATTGTTGATGGTTATTTTGAGTTTTGTGCAGGCACAGGAAAAGGTAACACTGAATGGATATATTAAGGATTCCTTATCAGGCGAAACCCTAATTGGTGCCAATTTATTGGTAAAAGCGGAGTTAAAGGGCGTTACCAGTAACCAATATGGGTTTTACAGCATCACCCTCAAAAAAGGGGTTTACAAGATTGTTTTTTCTTTTGTAGGCTATTTGCCTAAAGAAATCAGCATTGACCTGCATCAGCCGCAGCAGCAAAATATATTACTTGTTCCTTTATCATCATTAATGAATGATGTAACTGTATATACGCGTAAAAGGGATAATAATGTAAAAACTGCCCAGATGGGCAAATTTGATTTGCCTGTGAGCACTGCCAAAGCCCTTCCTTCCTTTCTGGGAGAAGTGGATATTTTAAAAACACTGCAATTATTACCGGGTGTGATGAGTGCCGGGGAAGGCAATGCCGGTTTTTATGTTCGGGGAGGCGGTCCGGACCAGAACCTGATTATGCTGGATGATGCCGTAGTGTATAATACCGGGCATTTATTTGGCTTTTTTTCCATCTTTAATGCAGATGCAGTGAAGAATGTGTCCCTGATAAAGGGTGGAATGCCGGCACAGTATGGAGGAAGATTGTCCAGTGTGGTAGATGTAACCATGAAAGAGGGTAATGAAAACAAAACGCAGATTGATGCAGGTATTGGATTAATAGCTTCGCGGTTTTCCATACAGGGGCCGATTATCAAAAAGAAAATGTCTTTTATGGTTTCCGGCCGCAGAACTTATATAGATGTATTGTCCAAACCCTTCATTCCCAAAAGCAGCGGATATGCAGGTACCGGTTATTATTTTTATGATTTGAATGCCAAGATCAATTACCAGTTTTCTGATAAGGACCGGCTTTATCTGAGCGGATATTTTGGCAGGGATAAATTTAATTTTAATGATGCCCAGCGTGCATTTAATACCCTGATTTCCTGGGGAAATGCCACTTCAACCTTAAGATGGAACCATATATTCAGTAAAAAGCTATTTGCGAATACTACTTTGGTGTATAATGCCTATGATTTTAAACTGGATGCCGGGCAAAGTAACCTCGATTTCTTGCTTTCATCGGGTATTAAAGACCTGAATGCCAAATTTGATGTGGATTATTATCCGGTACCTGAACATCGGATAAAGTTTGGGATGCAGTACACTTATCATACATTTTATCCCAGTGAAATTTCCGGTAAACAGGATAGTGTACAATTTAATCCGCCTAACCCCTTTGTTAAATATGCCCGTGAAGGGGCCATTTATGTGCAGGACGATTGGGAGATTGGGAAACGTATAAAAATTAATTATGGGATCAGGGCCAGTGGATTTGAACAGGTTGGCAGGTATGTTGATTATGTTACCGATGCAAATGGAATCAGGATTGACAGTACAGTATATGGGGCCGGCCAGAAAGTGAAGACTTACGGTGGACTGGAGCCCCGTTTTACGCTCCGCTATACTTTAAATGATAATGCCTCCTTAAAGTTTGGCATTACCCGTAACCTGCAGTATATACACCTGGTGAGCAATTCCAATACCACGCTTCCCACTGATTTGTGGGTACCCAGTACTTTAAAAGTAAAACCAGAGATTTGCTGGCAGTATGCCGGAGGTTATTTCCGGAATTTTGCCAATGGCATGTTTGAGACATCTGTGGAAGTATATTATAAAACCATGGAAAACCAGATTGCTTATGAAAGCGGTTATACGCCCAATAGCCTGCAGGATGTGGAAAATTCCTTTGTATTTGGGAAGGGCTGGAGTTATGGATCTGAGTTTTTTATCAATAAAGTAAAAGGCAGACTAACCGGATGGATAGGATATACCTTAAGCTGGAGCTGGCGTCAGTTTAATGATTTGAACAGCGGAACTAAATTTGCCGGCAATTACGACCGCAGGCATGATTTATCGGTGACCAGTACCTATGAACTCAGTAAAAAATGGAAACTCTCTGCTGTGTTTATTTATGCCAGTGGTAATCCTACTACCTTGCCTGACAAGTTTTATTTTATTGGCGGGGTATTATCGCAGGATTACAGCAATATCAATGCATACCGTTTACCGGCTTATCACCGGTTAGATTTGGCAGGCACGTATACACCCGAACATAAGAAACCAAGAAAGTATAAGGATAGCTGGGTATTTGCTTTATACAATGCCTATGACCATCTCAATCCGTATTTTATTTATTTTAGTCAGACTGGCAGTGTAAGTAATGGGAACCTTCAGGTGCAGGCTAAGAAAGTAACTATTTTTCCGGTATTGCCATCGGTAACGTGGAATGTGAAGTTGTAGGGAGTGAAAATGAAAATCAATTTTTCTTAAACACCCTGTACAAAAATGTTTTTTCTGCTATTTTTTGGTGATTGGGACCAAATAGAGGCCTATTCCTCAACAGTTGGTTTCGTTCAAATTGGAGTGGGGTGTATCCATCTGCAATTTTGGTGTCCTGAAAACTAAAGTCTGCATTGTCAATGATCATCAATCCGCCGGGTTTTAATTTAGCATCCAGTATTTCTATTTCTTTTTCAAAAGTTTCAAAACTAAATCCCACTGCAACCTGATTATTTATATTCAATCTGTTTTCAGGGCGTTGAAAAACAGCCATACAAAAGATTGCATCAAAGCCGGTAAGGGATTCAAATTCCCTGGAAAAGCGGTGATAAAATTGTTGATTAGTAAGCTTGTTGTTTTTGATACACTGCTTGATACACCACTGATTGATATCCACACCTATAAGGGTAGCATTGGGCATGTATTCTGCTAAAGTGGTTACTTCTTCACCAGTGGAGCAACCAAAAGATAATATTTTTGGTGAAGCAATATTTTGCAGGTACAATTTTGCCTGTTCAAATAACAATGGGTATCTATTACTTTTTGTAAAAGTGGATATTTGATAATGCTGTTTATTGTTTTTCAGCTTTCCAAGAAACTCTGAACGTAATCTTGCATCGGTCAACAATTTTAAGATTATCCAACATGGTTTTAATACATAAAAAATCTGCTTCTTAAAAGGATTGTCCGAATATTTAAACTGTTTTATTTTTTCTTTTAATAACATTAATTGCAAAATACAATTACTTTTATTTAGAACAAATTTTATAAAATTCGTGAGTGCAATATTTGGAATCATTAGTAAATATGGAAAACCTATTGAGCCAGGGTATTACGAGGCGATGAAAAAAATATTAAAACACAGGGCTGTTGACGGGGAAGGATTTTACCAAAAAGACAATGCGTTTTTAGGCCATTATAAACTGATAACCAATATTTATCAGAAAACAGAACAGCAGCCCCTAGAAGAAGACAATTATGTTATTATTGCTGATGCCAGGATTGACAATCGTGACGAATTAATTAAAATACTTGAAATAAAGCTAACGGATGTTTCTGATGCTTACCTCATTTTAATGGCTTACCATAAATGGCAAGAAAATAGTACTAATTATTTATTGGGCGAATTTGTTTTTTTGATTTTAAATAAAACCGACAATACTTTTTTTTGCGCTACCGACCATATAGGATTCAGGTCATTTTATTATTATGATAGCGCCGATTTTTTTATTTTCTCGACGGAACTTAAGGGTATCACGGCGCTTGACTTTATACCAAAGATATATAACGAGCAAATTTTAGTTGAATATTTTTCCTTTCAAAGGTCAAATATATCGCCTTATAAAAATATTTACCTGTTTTTAAATGCTTCTCAATTATTGTTAAATAGCCAAAAAAAATTAGTAACCAAAAAATATTGGGACTTAAAACCTTCCGGAAAATATACTTTCAAAAGAAACGAAGACTGGCCGGAATGTTTAAGAGAATTGATGTTTGACGCGGTAGGTAACAGGATAAATACAGATTTACCAGTTGGAATACAATTAAGCGGCGGGCTGGATTCGTCATTTGTTGGAGCAATTGCAAGTAAGATTTTAAAGGAGAAAAACAGACAATTAATCTCTATATCGTCTGTATTGCCACCTGGTTATACCGGGGCTGCTAAGGACGAGCAATTTTATATTAATGCACTGGTTAATTTTTTAGGCAATGTTGAACAATGCAATGTTAGTTTGCCGGAAGGTGTTGGCTTGTTTACAGACATGTATAAAACCCTTAACCAAATGGAATCCTTCGGTGCGAATGGTGCTCAAATTATACAGCGGTATATTTTTGATATGGCCAAACAGAAAAAAGTAAACATATTGTTAACGGGTTTAGGGGGAGATGTTACGATATCAAACAATGGCGATTCGGTAATTTTTGAAAAATTAAAAACCTTTAAACTCGCGGGTGCTTTAAAACTGATACTGCAAAAAAATGCACAAGGCTTTAGTATTAAAAACATTATTAGGGCCGATATTTTTAATAATATAAGCTATTTTAAAGAACTAATAGAAACGAAGCGTTTAAATAAACTTTTTTTAACCGAAAGTTTAAAGAAACAGATATTTCTCAATAAGCTACCCGATTTTCCAACCTATAAAACGTTTTTTATTTGGAAAGTTAATAATGGAAATTATGGGAAACCGCTTCCGCTTGCTAAAAACTTTAGCTCATATTTTAATTTAGAGTATAGTAACCCTATTTATGACAAAAAAATCATCGAGTTTTTTGCAGACCTTCCTGCGGAGCAAAATATGTTAGACGGAAAGGAAAGAAGCCTGATACGCAGGGCAATGGCCGGACTGGTGCCGCCTGAAATTTATAACAGAACCGATAAACAGAAATTTTTACCCGATTATGCCGATAGGTTCCGGATTGACCTTTTCTATATTGGCAAGCTTTTATTAACAGATGGTGATAAACTCAAAAATGCCGGCATTAATGTGGATGCTTTGATTAACGCGGTTAATAGTTTAAAAAATATTGATGTAGCGCAACATCCGAAGGGCACCAGTTACCCACAAATGATGCAGCTATTGTTTCTATATCATTGCTTTGATTATTTTTTTGATAATAAATGAAAATAACTTAGTTTTATTTAAACAAAACAATTATGCCATCTAACACCCCCATAATTAAAAAAGATAATAGTGAAATAAAAGAAACAGGAAAAAAGCAATGGGCGAAACCTGCTATTGAATTTATTTCGAAAGGGAATATTAATGCAGGTGCGGGTGTGGGTGCTGATGGTGCGCCTACACCGGCAAGCAGTCATAGTTAATACTTTTAATATTATTAGATATATTACTCTATTTATTTAATTAAAGCCCGTTTGAAATTTATTCAATAAAAGTTTATAGCGGATAATTTGACTATTTCTTCGGCAGATTACATTAACATTTCATAATTCCAGTATAATCTTCAATCTATATCAAACCAGGAGAAAGTTCTCTCTACTATCCATTAAATAACACTTTTGCTATCATGAATATGGGCTTCAGAACCATACCTGCAAGTAAATCCCATTCTTTTCCACCATTATATGCCGTTTGGAAATAACCAATAGTTGAATTTATTTCCAAAGATGAAATTAATGTGTAGCATAATTATTGGCAATATTTACTGTTTTCAATAAATACTCATTAGGGCTAATGGAAACCATAACCCTATGCACCATATATTTCCCATCATGGTTTTCGGTGTTTTACCCAACTTTATCGTAACATCAGGCATTTAAAATTTATAAGTCAATAATTCAGGAAACTTATTTCATTTTCTACCAATAAACCATAAGCCCAGTAATGATGCCTGCATTTGTTTTAAGAATACAATTCTAAGATTTTGTTGTGAAATAGGAAAGAAATGAATAGTGAATAAAACAGAAAGGTTACTTTTATTGAGAACAAGCAAATGATCAGATGAGTTCCATTTTCGGTATTATACAATTTAATCAAAAACCATTAGCAACAGAAACCCTGCAAAAAATGCAGCAAACCCTGAATCACTGGAATGCTGATGATACTGGTATCTGGCAAAATGGTTCGGTAGGTTTGGGACATTTAATGTTATGGAATACTCCTGAATCTTTACATGAGAAATTGCCTCTCCATCATTCAGACTCAGGTTGTACAATTATAGCAGATGCCAGGATTGATAACCGCGAGGAGTTGTTTGAGAAATTAAGTATTGAATACTCTGTAAGAAAAGAAATACCGGATAGTACACTTATTTTAAAAGCTTACGAAAAATATGAGAAGGATTGTGTAAAACATTTGATAGGGGATTTTGCATTTGCTATTTGGAATGATAGAGAGCAGCAGTTGTTTTGTGCCAGGGATCAGATAGGAGTGAAACCTTTTTTTTATTATAAGGATGAAAATATTTTTGCGTTTGCTTCAGAGAAAAAAGGGATACTATGTCTGGAAGGAATTAATAGATCTATCAACAAAGCGTTTTATTATAACAACTTATTTTCGCCCAACCAGCAAGCTGCCGATGAAACTTTTTATAAATATATCTTGCGCCTTTGTCCTGCTAACTTTTTAAAAATAAATGCTTCAAGTAAAATTATAATTGCAAAACAGTATTGGGATTTAGACGTGGTAACAGAAACAAAATTTACCAACGAAAATGAATATTACGATGGGTTACTACATCACTTTAACCATGCAGTGCAACGACGTATCAGATCTGTTTTTCCGCTGGGTGCTGAACTAAGCGGCGGCTTCGATTCTACGGTGGTGGTAACTGCTGCGCAACATTTTCTGAAAGAAACTAATAAACAGCTTATTACTTTCTCCAACACTTTACCAGATGGTATTAGCGATGAAAATTTATTACAACTTGATGAAAGAAAATTTATTGATGCTGTTATAGAATTTAATGGAATAGAAGATTTTGTGTATGTTACCCGACGAATTTTTAATAACCCTTTGGAAGAAGTAGATTTTGTTTTAAATATGAACGATGGTCTGGAACATTGGAATCCACAATGGCAATTGGCTATTAAAAATGCCGCTATGCAAAAAGCTACAAGAACTTTGCTTACAGGATTTGGCGGCGACGAATTGGTTTCGTATTACGGTCATTATAGTTTTTTAGATTTTCTAGACAGCAAACAATATTTAAAATATTTTACAACAACATCAAATATATATGATAAAGATTTTAATCGCCTGTTTCCTTTTATACCCAATGCTGTTATGCCTTTGCTGCGTACTCTGAAAAATATTCTAACTCTAAACTCAGAAAAAACAAAAAAAGCAAGTGCTATTTTTAAAATCCCTTTGCGGTACAAAATAAAAAAATTTGAAAGCAGTTGGTATGATAAATATCACATGGAAAAATTTAAAAGTTTCCGCCATTTTCAGCGCGAAAGAATAATGAAACCGCATACTTCGTTACGTATGGATAACGAAACTATACAGGGTTTATATTTTAAAACCGAACCGCGTTACCCAATGGCTGATATTCAGTTATTGCAATATTATATTTCGTTGCCAAATCGTTTTAAGCACAACAATCCGCCAAGAGCTTTCTTTAAAAAAACCTTTGCACCATATTTGCCACCTCAGATTGCCAACCGTGGCCCCAAAGAACCGGGTTCCCTGGCACCTTATTTTGGATTGGGGAATTGGAATGATGTTTATAAAAAGATGTTTCATGACTTGTTAGCTAAAATGCAATGTGATAAAAAATTTGATGTATTTCTAAACAAAAAAAAACCTGAAAATGCAAGTGTAAATTTGCAAGTATTAAGATTACTTGAAAAAGGATTGTAATTTTTTTAGAATAATTAATATAGAATCTCTTTGCTTTTACTATTTTTTTATTATCTTCAAAATAAAATTGTTTATTTTAATGCAAATGAAAACTAAAATAAATTTATTATGACCGCAACACAACCATCCATACAGCCTCCTAAAAAAACATGGGTAACACCTGAAATTGAATTAATAAGTAAAGATACTATTGAATCTGGTTCTACGCCTGGTGGCCCTGAAGGGCTTCCAACTGGCGGGGGCAATCATTATAATGGCTTCAGTTAGATTATTTTGTCTTTAGCTGACCTTTAATGTTTTTCAACAACAGTACAAAAAGCAGCAACATAAAAACATGTCGCTGCTTTTTGCGTTTTCAAAAATGGAAAGAAAAAAATATTTTTTTAAACTTCCTTTAGTTTTTTTTTGCCAAATGTAAAAAGTTCATCAACATATATCTGGTGATTCTTTTTGTTTGAGATTTTTATTTTTTACAGATAATTATAAAGTTTCATCATTATTTTATGATGCGCTACTATTAATTGAATTTGTTCATCAGTTAATTCGTTTTTATAATTACCTGTTTTCCCTTCTCTAAAAAATGAGGGAGTATTTTTTGGTCTTTCTTTAAATCCTTTTGTAGTTTCAATTTGTTTTAAAGTATTAAAATTGCTGGCAGCAATGGCAGTTGTAATTTGTTCATCGCTCACCACAATTTTCATAAATGCAACAGCATTTTTAAAAGTTTCAAATGTATTTTTTTGCAAATCTTCGTAACGAACTACCAAAACAGGAAAAGGTAAATAAGTGGTCCAGCTTTTAACATGGTTACTCCAGTCTAACATTAGTTGTTTAAACTGCGGATGCGAATTAAATTTATCATTTTTAAGCAAAGTTGCAGCAGGGTTATTCAGTGTTTCAATTGCTGCTGTAATCGAAGTGACATTGTGGTTGGCAAGTGAGGCAGCCATATCTAATGGATTGCGAATAATATATATAGCACAACGGGTACTTTCGGTTGGAATAATAGGTTGATGCTTACTATTAAAAGTATAAGCATCATGTACTTTAATAAAATTGGTTGACTTAATTGAAATATTATTTAATTGATTGAAAACATGAGGCAATAAAATTTTTACTTCTTCATCAGATAAATAAGTGGAATCCAGATCGGTAAGGTTTTCGAAAATAGTACGTGAGGCAAAAATGCCATCTGTTTTCATGTCATTGATGTCTACTTCACCATCATTCAGTAATGCTGTTATAAATGCCCTGAACCAGGTATTACCACTTTTGGGATACGATGCCAGCCAAACTATTTTTTTTTCAGCATCCATATTTAAGCGAGATGTTCGGTGATTAATGCAATAACTTTTTCGATGGTGTTTCCATCCATCGGGCGAATTAATTTAAATATTTCGGCACATGCTGTTAATTGGGAAGTCATGGAAAAATGTTCCTGCCTTTTTTGCATTGCAACGGTTTGTAAAGGACGGTAAGTATTTGCCTGAATTTCTTTAAAAGCCGCAATATTGTTTAATTTGGTTAATTTAACATTAGTTGCCTGAAGCATTTTTTCTAAACTAAATACAAATTTAACGGGCATTGGTTGTGTAGTAAAATCGCTGTGAAAAAATTTTGCATATTTTAATAGTTGCGGCCTGATGCGTTCTGATTCTTCAGCCATGACCATTCCTGTTTTTTCGAAACTATCCTGCCATAATTTAATCATGGGATAACTGGGCACTGCTGTAATTATTGTATTAGCTTGCTGTTGCAAAACACATACATCATCACTAAAAATAGTAAACCCTTTTTGTTGTAAAGCAGTAATTAAAGTAGATTTTCCTGCACCACTTTTTCCACAAAACAAAGCCACACCATCTTTATAAAAAACACCTGAAGCATGTAACGGAATTAAATTTCGTTGGTGTAAAATAGCTGGCATAGCATTACTTAAGAAAAAAAGCCGCACACTTTTTTCATCGCCTTCCGGTAAGGGTTCTACAATAATTTCATTCCCATTGGCCGCATAATAATTGGCAATGTTTAAAGTTTTTAATAAATATTCTTTGGGGCTGATAGAAACCCTAACTCTATGCACAACATCCTCACCAATTAATGCTTCCGGTGTCTTTCCCAAACTTATTGTAACATCAGGCGTTTCAAATTCATAAGGCAATAATTCCGGGAATTCTAATTCCGATTCAATCAATAATCCGTAACCCCAATAATGGTGCATTCTATTGTTTTAAGAATACAATTCTAAGATTTTATTGTGAAATAAAATTATTATTTCCCTGATTTCCTTTATTTTAGATGATGCAAAATAGTATTACCCCTGATACAATTATTCAAAGAAATGAAAGCCGTTTTTTAGCCAGTGCCCTGGGTGATGAAACCGTAATGATGGATATTGAGAACGGAGATTATTTAGGTATTAACAGTGTAGGAACTGATATATGGGAACTGCTGAAACATCCGGTTACTGTAAAAGACCTTTTTAACCAAATTGCTGATTTATATGAGGTTAGTGAAACTCAATTAACCAGTGAAGTAAATAGCTTTCTCCAAAAAATGCTGGAACAAAATATGTTACAGGTCATTACCCCATGATATTGCTATTCTCTAACAGATTTGTAAGGAAAATCAACACATTCCGACATAGCAGCCGGGCAGATAAATTATTGTTTCTGGAGACAGTTGTAACATCTGCTTTTGTTCGTTTTGCGTTAAGCTTTCTACCTTTTAAAAAAGTAAGGGAATGGTTAGGAAGCAGTAATCCGGTTTCAATACCGCATGATCCGGATGTTGATCTTCTTACTATACAAAAAGTAAAAACTGCCATTCATCTCTGCAACCGGTATACTTTCTGGAAAACGGAATGCTATACACAATCTTTAACTGCCAAAATTCTATTGCGCCGAAGAAATATTGACAGCATATTATTTATCGGATTCCAGAAAGATGAAAATGGGAAATATAAAGGCCATGCCTGGCTGAAAGTGCATGAAATCTTTGTAACTGGTTTTCTGTCAAATTTAGAAGATTACCAGGTGAATGCAAGTTTTAGTTAGATTTCAAATTACCTGTTGTTTTCAAAAAGTTTTCTTTTTTCTTTTATTACATCATAAGGCATTATCAAAGACCTTAACGGTTTACATATATTATAAATAAAAAAAAGGGAATGGGGTAACCTGATTATCTTAAAATCTGCAATTGTAGGTGTAAACCGGTTCTTTATAAATGCAAAAATAAATTTCAGTTTATCATTGATTGTATCACAAATTAGAAAACCGGATACAATAATTTTCAATTTTAGGGTATGCGTATTGACAATGTTTACAGATAGAATCTGATTTAGAAAACGGCTAATCACTTTTTCAAGTATGTCAACATCATTTTCTTGCTCCTGAATGCCTAATATTTTATAGCTCAGCAGATGACTGATTGCCCAAGCTTTTTTTAAATGAAAATCTGTTATATTCTTTTTTATGTAATTCCAGTCACCACTTTTTTTACTTAAAGTATTAATTTGATTAATGTCTAAAATATTTTTTAGTGATGTAAAGCCATCCTTTTTGCTATGATGAATGAATATACTTAATCCATGATTCGTGGCAATTATAGTATTCACTTCAGCTTTTGCCAATAAAACAGCTTCTGAATTATTATATAGTAAACTGTTTGCATTTTTAGGGAACCCGAAGTGATTTTCAGTAATCCTCCAGTGAAATTCAATATGAAAAGCACGTTCTTTTCCAGCTATTTTATTAAAATTAAAATCTTTATTAAATTGGAAGTATTTTGTTTTTAAATAGGGGTAACTAATCATATCCTCTGGCTGATACCCGTCTTTTACCATAATTGTAATTACCTTATCCAGGTCAACCGGTTGAATAATAAGATCAATATCACTGGATTCCCTGGAAATAATATCACCATAAAACTGCCTGGAAAAAGCTGACCCTTTATAAGGCCATGCCTGTACGCCATTTTCTGCCAGTAAGCCAATAATCCGTTCAGTCTCTAATGCCAGTTTCCAGTTTTTTAATGTACAAGTAAAGTATTCTTGTTTAAGCAATTTTTCAATTTCAACAGGAATTTTTATGGAGAGCAAAGTTTTATAAACAACCGGCCTGATGCTATGGTTCCTGCAAATGGTACATACTAATTTCCAGTCCGCATTATTTTCAGCAATATAATTTTCCAGTTCAGCAGGAGGGGATGAATTGCAATAAACCCTGCAGGCCAATACCACCAGCGCCATTTCTGTTCCGTAGTCTTTTTTTAGTAATTCAATGGGTATCATAATTTCTGGGCTTCATACATTTGTTTAAAAATTCCATTCATTCCCAATAGTTGTTCAAAGTTTCCTTCTTCAGCTATCCGTCCTTCTTTCATTACATAGATATAATCAGCAATTTTAAGATTATACAGGCGATGGGTAATCAGAATTACCATTTTGTGATCTGCCCTTTCTTTAATATGGCTGAATATTTCCAGTTCTGCTGTTGCATCAATAGAACTGGTGGGTTCATCCAATACCATCAGGCCTGCATTCTTAAAAAACACCCTTGCTAAAGCCAGTTTCTGCCATTGACCGCCACTTAGCTGTTCACTGCCTTCAAATATTCTTCCCATCCTTGTTGTATATCCATTTGATAGTTTTTCTACAAAGGAAGCAGCACCTGATAATCTTACTGCTTCTTTTACCTCAGCCATTATTTTTTCATCCAAAGGTTTATTCAATACTATATTTTCTGCTACAGTAAAATAATATTTCTCAAAATCCTGGAATAAAAAAATACTTTTTTCCCTGTAATTTTCTTCAGATAAATCTGTTAATGGAATCCCCTCTAAATTAATTTCCCCTTTTTGTAAATCATATAAACGGGCCAGCAGTTTTACCAGTGTAGATTTTCCGGAACCATTTTCACCCACAATGGCAATTACCTGGCCTGGCTTGCAACTTAAGCTTACATCCTGTAATACTTCCCTTTTTGTTTGCGGATAAGTAAAATAAAGATGCTGCACAGTTAACCCTGTTTCCCGTGAAGACAAGCTGACTGTTGCATTCCCTTTCTCTTTTATATTAATATCAAAAAACAGGAACAGATCTTTCAGAAAAATTCTTTGCTGTAAAATCTGGATCAATGCCTGTAAAAAACTTTTAGAATTGTTTTGCAGGCGTTGAAAGCCTTGAATATATACTACCAATGCACCCACACTGATTGTATGGGCCCAGGCCTGCCGGGCCATTAAACCGAATATAAAAGCCATCGCTATTATTTCAATCATTTCAGCAGCAATGCTATATAATGTTAACCGCCGGGAGAGCAATTGTTTTTCTTTTTGTACATATAACCGTATCCTGTTAAATTTCTCAATAAAAAAATGGCCATATCCAAATACCCGCTGCTCTTTGGCATAATTAACAGCGGTTAAAGTTTGGTGCAGGTAAACTGCTTCTCTTTCAAGCGGTGCCAGTTTCCTTTCCTGTTGCTGAAATGCTATACCTGTGTACCATTTTATGATTGCCAGGGGTAACAGAAAAATAATAAACAATAATGCAAAAAGGGAATGGATGCTGATAAAAAAGCCTACTAAAAACAATAGTGAAAAACCATTTAATACTGCAGCATTAAAACCCGATAATAAACTGGTAGCTTTATATAAAGATTGCTGCTGCGCCAGATGAAGTGTATCATGATAAGCCGGATTTTCATAGTATTCATATTCCACACTAATTGCTTTCAGTAATACTTCCCGCGCCAGGTAATCGGTTAATTTTTGTTGGTGTATGGTACTGATATAAGCTGCGTACTGGCCAGTAATAGCTAATATAAACTGGCTGGACAAGAATCCCGCAATTGCCCATATCATTTCGTTATAACCGGAGTGTGGCCCTGTAACTTTTTCTATCAGCAGTTTTATAAAATAAAGGCTGGTAACCGGTAATATGGCCTGTATGAGCTGCAATACAGTACTAATCATTGCCATGGCTTTATCAGCTTTCCATAATAATAGTAAAGCCCGGAATATATAACGGGTAAAATCTTTAATGTTGAATTGAACAGGTAACATAGTTTCGGGGTTAAATGTAAGGAATTGTCAGTTGCCCAAAATTCAATTCTTCCTATATTGCATGTCAAACTATCTGATCAATCATAAACCTATAGAATATGCCCATTTATCAGCTTACCGGTTTATCTGGATCAGGCAAAACCACTTTAGCTAACCGGGTGTCAGCATTGCTGGAGAAACATAATATAGAAACCGAAATCATTGACGGAGATGTTTACCGGCAAACACTATGCAAAGGGCTTGGGTTCAGTAAAGAAGACCGTCATGAAAATATGCGCAGGCTGGGAGCCGTAGCGCATACATTCCATCAGCAAAACAAAATTGTATTGATCGCAGCCATTAATCCTTACGAAGTCATACGCAGGGAGTTAACAGTAAAATACGGAGCCCGAACCATCTGGATACAATGTAGTTTGGAAGTACTCAGACAACGTGACCCTAAGGGGTTGTATCAAAGAGCTTTTTTACCTGATGGACATCCGGATAAAATCTACCATTTTACGGGTGTGGATGATGCCTATGAAATACCCGCATCTCCTGAATTAATCGTGCAAACCCATAAAGCACCTATTGAGGATTGTGTTCAGCAAATCATTCAGTTTATTCTTTATAAGTAATTTATTTTTTTCCATCATATAGATTTTAAATCTGGTTGCTTTGTAAATTTTTTATTATTATGTCTATGGTATTAACTGTAATATTCAGTTTTTTTTTCATTACACGAGCTGGATTTGAAGTGTTACTTTTGGGACAATTAAACTATGGTTTTAAAGGGCATATACAATATTATTGATTAAATATGAATATCAAAAAAACAATAATAATCGCATCCAAAAGCCAAAACCCGTTAACCGTAAATCGTTTAGGTTATGGCACCATGCGACTTACCGGTGAAGGTATCTATGGTGAGCCGCCCAACAGGCCAGAAGCTTTGCAAATATTAAAACGTGCGGTGAAAAGCGGGGTGAATTTTTTAGATACTGCCGATTTTTATGGTGAAGATGTAACCAACCGGCTGATAGCGGAGGCTTTATATCCATATAACGATGATTTGGTAATCTGTACCAAGGTAGGAGCCACCCGAAAACCAGATAAAAGCTGGATACCGTTTAATACACCTGAAAATCTGCGTACCAGTATCGAAAATAACCTTCGCACTTTAAAAATTGATCAGATAAAGCTGGTACATCTCAGGTCGATGGGTAGCCCTGATATTTTTAAAGAAGGTTTGGAAGCTATGTTCACCATGCAGCAGGAAGGAAAAATTCTGCATGTGGGTGTAAGTAATGTAAGTGTGTCAGATTTAAAAACAGCTCTTAGTATGGGTAATATTGCTACCGTTGAAAATATGTATGGCCATGCCCAACGTACTACACTCAATCAGCATCATAGGGAAACGCATGGTGGCGGGGAAGTACTGGAACTTTGTGAACAACATGAAATACCGCTTATTCCATTTTTTTCCTTACTGCATGCAATAGATAAAAAGGATAACCGGATTACTGAAATTGCTCAAAAATATCAGGTTTCAGAAGCACAGGTCAATATAGCCTGGTTATTACATAAATCACCCTGGATTTTACCCATACCCGGTACCAGTTCTTTAAAACATTTTGAAGAAAATATTCTATCATCAGGAATCGAACTTACTGAAGAGGATATGCAATTTTTAGAATAATACTGTTAATTCGAAATTCTTTCAAACTTATCCCCTTTGGTCCATATTGGTTTTGAGGGATTATCGGCTATATTTTTGGCAGACAGGATAAAGGAATGAATAAATTTCATGGCATAGGAAAGATTGAAGTTATCCACTTCATCACTTAGCTGATGGTACCTGTTCAGAATACTTTGATCAAAGCTTTTCATTCCCAGACTGAACGTAGGGGCAGGAATGCCTTTTTGTGCCAATGGCAGGTTATCACTACCATAAAAAAGCCTCCCTGAAAGGGGATCTGACAAGATTGTTAATCCATATGCAGCACAGGCTTTTCTGATATCTTCATCAGCAGAAGTTCTTCCTAAACCTACAAGTGTGATAGCTGTAGTATCATTATAGCTGGCATTATCAATATTCAGGTCATATACCAACTGTTTAAGGGGCAGAGGTGGATGTTCTGCAAAATACATACTGCCCAGCAGCCCCATTTCTTCGCCTGTAAATGTTATAAATAGTATGGAACGCTTTGCCGGATATTTGGCAAAATACCTGGCCGCATCTATTACTGCAGCTGTACCAATGGCATTATCCCTGGCGCCATTGTAAATACTGTCCAATTTTCCTTCTTCCATTTTCGGATGCTTTGCAATGCCCAGGTGATCATAATGGGAGGACAGGACAATGAATTCTTTTTTCAGTACCGGATCTGTGCCTTCTACCCAACCCATTACATTTTTAGCAGGTACAGATTTTAATGATGAGTCAGCAGAAGTATTTGTCTCCTCTTCATTTTCAAATCTGTATTTAAGATCAAATGGTTGAAAATAATCGGGCAATCCGTTGATTGCTTTTAATCCGAAACTTCTGAAAGATTCACTGATATAACGCGCGGCAATATTGATCTCCGGCCGGGTGCTGCTCCTTCCCATCAGTTCATCCGAAGCCAGAAAACGAAGGGGTGACAAAGCGATTGCAGGAGGATTTGTTGCATTGATTTGTGTGGAGACAGATGTTTGTCCGCTTACACAATTTAAAACAAAGCAATACATAAAAGCACAAACAATAGATTTCATAACTGCAATAATTGAGTACACAACATACAAAACTTTGGGGCAAAAGTTATATATTGTCTGTAATTAACAGGAGGCAATTGTTAAACAAAAGCGTATGAAAGATAAAAATAATTTGCATGAAACAGGTTATAAACCAACCAGAAGAAATATGCTTTCATTTTTAGGATTATTACCTTTTGCACCTGGATTGTTAAGGCATATGGGTGAAAGCCCGATCAATGAACAGGTTGCTTTATCACCAGAGTATACATTACCAGCTAAAAACCTGTTTGCCATAAAGGGAACCTATATCAATGCCGCATATACTCATCCCATGAGTATTGGCAGTGCCGAAAGCATTACATCTTATCTGGATTTCCGGCAGGCAAATGGGAAGTCTCCCGATACCATTGTGGAAGACAGGAATACGGCACGAAAACTTTTTGCCCGATTGATCAATGCCGAAGCGGATGAAATATCCTGGATTCCCAGTACGATGGTGGGTGAAAACCTGATTGTAAACGGTTTGGGATTACCCGGAACAAATGCCCGGATAGTATCGGATGCTTATCATTTTGATGGATCTTTATACCTGTACAATGAATTGGCTAAACTGGGTGCAACTGTTCAAATAATTCTCCCTAAGAATAATAAAATTGAGCTGGCTGATATGGATGCAGCCATTAAACCGGGAACAAAGCTGGTGGCAGTTTCCATGGTTTCTATGATCAATGGGTTTCAGCATGATATAAAAGCACTTTGTGCAATTGCGCATAGCAGGGGAGCCTTGGTATATGCTGATATTATTCAGGCAGCAGGAGCCGTGCCGATAGATGTGCATGCAATTGGTATTGATTTTTGTGCATGTGCCACTTATAAATGGCTGATGGGCGATTTTGGGGCAGGGTTTTTATATGTTAGAAAAGACCGGTTAGCTTTATTAAAAAGGAGCCAGTTTGGTTACCGGCAAATAAAAGAGATGCAATCCCATGTATTTCCGTTTGATACTGCAGGAAACCAGCCCTTTGAATTTAGTGCCGGAGATACTACCAGGCATTATTTTGAAGTAGGTACTTTAAGCAATACAGTGGCCCCGGCACTTATCGTTTCTTTACAATACTTACTGGGAACCGGAGTAGATAAAATTCAACAATACAGGCAGCCATTGATTGATAAATTACAACTGGAATTACCGAGGCTGGGTTATCAGCCAATGACACCTGCAGATTCAACATCACCAATAGTAAGTTTTGCTATTGAGGGTGCCGAAAAAAAACTTCAAAAGAAATTGTCAGATGCAGGAATCAATATACAACTGTATGAAAACCGTTTCCGTATTTCACCATCAGTTTATAATTCAATGGATGATATTGTAAAATTAATAGCAGTGCTCTCTTAATTTATACATAACCAGAACAGGAAAAAAAACCTCCTTCATTTGAAAGAGGTTTCCACTGTGTTGGCAGTGGGGTTTTCCATAGAACAGAAGCTATATAACCTAAATACAGGTTATGTAAATAAATTAATAAGCCATTTCATATTTAGGTTTTTGAACGACCAGATAATGAGTGAGCATTTTTAAATCATTGGAAATTTTCTTCATTCTTTCTACAATAACACCACCGGCACTGTTATAAGTAAATAAAAATTTTGAACTGGTATTTACTTCCACAATAATAAAATAAGACCCCATTTCGATGGAGGTAATACTGGTGTTTTTTTCACCAATGATTGGAGGAGCATAAGGCATGGTTAAGGCTTTAGAGGATATTGGAAATACTTTATATAAACAGTAAATAAATTAAGAAAACAATCTAAATCTATTCGTATTTGAAATTATTCTAAATATGATTAACCAGACATGATAAGCGTCTTTTTTACAAATATCAAACGATTGTTGTGGATAACTAATTAAGATACCTGATTGTTTATCAATGTATTAGGAAAAAACATTTAACATAAATGGAATATAAGGACATATATGACCTTATATTCCATTTAAAAATTATTGCAGGTCTGTACTTATTTCCGATATCAGTTAAATGGAAGTAATCCACCAGGTATTCCCGAAGGGATCCTCCACTCCGCCACTGCGGCCATAAGGCTGATCTGAAAGCGGCGATATAGCAGTTGCACCAGCTTCAAGGGCTTTCTGATACGTTTCATCTGCATTGGGAACATACACAAACATTCCTGCAGGGCGGGGTGGATAGGTATCTGTGGCATCTGCAAACATTATTGTGGAGGCACCGATCATTATTTCGGCATGCATAACAATATTTTCATCCCGCATTACACCATAAGTTTGTTTTGCATTAAATACGTTTGCAGTAAATGCTGCAAAAGCGGATGCGCCTTTTATAATTAAATATGGCATTACATCCTGGTAATTTTCCGGAATTTTTGAAGTAGAAGGCATGGCTGACTATTTAAGGTTGTAATTCCTTAAAGTTATAAAAACTCAGTGTAAAAACAGTGCCTTTTTCCAGAACAGAATGCACCTGTATGCTTCCTTTATGAACCATCATGATTTGTTTACATAAACTTAACCCGATTCCATTACCGCTTTTTTTAGTACTGAAAAATGGAACAAAAATTTTATCCAGGATTTCTTCTGTCATGCCATAACCGTTATCCGAAGTTTTGATAATCACATTATGGCCTGTATCTGTAAAGGCGGACAATTGAATCTGAGGTTTGGTGTGCCCTTTTACCGCATCTATTGCATTCAATAACAAATTGATTAAAACCTGTTCAATTAACCCCACATCCATCTGTGTCCAGATCAAAGGATCTTTTAATTGTATGGAAAGGCAGATATTTTTCTGTTCCATGGTAGGTTGCATCAGCCGTTGAATATTTTCAAACAGTTCACTTATATAGACTTTTGACAGGTTTGCCTTTGTAATTTTATTCAGGTTGCGATAAGTTTCCGTAAATTTTAATAACCCTTCACTTCTTTTCTTAATGGTATCAATACCCAGTTCTATATCCTCCGTAATAGCTGATGAAACATTCAAATCTTTTGCCAATTCTTTTAACCGCACCTGTAAGGTGTTAGCAAGGGAAGATATGGGTGCCACTGAATTCATGATTTCATGAGTCATTACACTTAACAGTTTTTGCCATGCTTTGGATTCTGTTTCGTCCAACACCTGACTTACATTCTGAAATGCCACCAGTTTATACTGTAATCCTTCTGTCTGGAAGGCAGTAGCTGAAGCAACCACTTTTACTTTATTTTTATCCTGATGAATAGTGATGACAAATTTTTCTCCGGGTGCCACATTCACAATCTGAAAACAAAGTTCCGGATCGCGTTTATCCAGTGACTGTATTGTTTTTAAATAGGGTATCTGTAATAGTTTTTTAAGGGATTCATTCATCCAGATCACTTCTCCGGTTTTAATTTCATAAGATAGAATACCCGTATCTACCAGTTCCAGCACTTTTTGCAGGTATTGAAACTGGGTTTCTTTTTCTTTACTGATGACTTTAAATGTGGAATTGATTTCATTAAACCCTTCCCGTAAATTCTGTAATTCAGGCGGTGCCTGTTTTACATTGAAATGACGGGAAAAATCACGGTAATGGATGGATTCAACAAACTGATCTACTTCGTTCTGTGCTTTTTTATGCAATTTGTAAAAGTCCACCAATTCCCAGAGGATGAATGGTAACAGCAACATTGTATACAGGTATTCTCCCCGCAATACTGCAAAAGCAAAACCAAGCAGGGTGAGGAATAATAACAACACCCTGGCTAGAATACCCCAATCGTTTTTTTTAGATTTCATATTTACTGAGCCTCCTGTATAAAGCTGTTCGGGTTAAACCCAATTCTTTTGCTGCTTTGGTAATATTGCCATTGTTTTTTTCGATCACTTTTAAAATGGTGTTTTTTTCAAGGTTACTCAGGTTGGTATCCCTGGCTTCTTCAGCAGCTGCCTGGTAAATGGTTTCAATAGGGGAAAAAATAAGGTCGTCCGGTTCCAGTATTGAACCATCGGACATGATAATGGCTCTTTCAATAATATATTGCAATTCGCGCACATTACCCGGAAACTGGTATTGACTTAATTTCTGTAAAGCAGCTTCAGAAAAAGAGAAGCCCGGTTTAAAATATTTAACCGCATAGAGATTGGCAAAATGCCTGGTGAGCAGTATAATATCATCTTTTCTTTTACGTAATGGCGGCAGTATAATTTCTACGGTATTGATCCGGTATATTAAATCTTTACGAAAACGGTTTTCATTGGCCAGTTCACTGATGGGTAGGTTGGTGGCACAGATCAGACGAAGGTCTACTGATACCGGCTGGTTACTGCCCAAACGCTGGATCTGACGGTTTTGAAGGGCTGTTAATAGTTTAGCCTGCTGCTGCAGGGATATATTGCCAATTTCATCCAGAAACAAAGAGCCACCGCTGGCAGATTCAAACCTGCCCACCCGGTCTTCACGTGCATCAGTAAAAGCCCCTTTTTTATGGCCAAATAATTCACTTTCGAACAGGGTTTCTGTTAATGCTCCTACATCTACTTTTACAAAAGGTTGTTTACTGCGCAGGGATTTATCATGAATAGCTTTAGCAATTAAATCTTTACCGGTTCCATTTTCTCCCAGTATCAGAATATTGGCATCAGTTGGTGCAATCTTATCAATCTTTGAAAAAATATCCTGCATTACCTCACTGGTACCCAGTAAACCAGTCTGAGAGGGATCATTTTTTTCCGCAGTAGCAGGATAAGCTGACTGGAGCTTTTTCTTTAGTATATCTGCAATGGTGGACAGGAGCTTTTCGTTATGCCAGGGCTTTACAATAAAATCGGATGCACCTTCCTTTAAGGAACGGACAGCCAGGTCGATGTCTCCATACGCCGTAATCATGATCACCGAAATATCAGGCTTTGTTTCTTTTATTTTGTTTAACCAGAACAATCCTTCATTTCCTGTATTAATGCTGGCAGTAAAATTCATATCCAGTAATACCAGATCAAATTCATGTGCTGCCAGTAAAGAAGGGATTAAAATAGGGTTTTTCTCAGTATAAACTT
>Ga0364873_10079_pt1 | contig 25475 bp, 13 predicted proteins | sample ExccelAu500001D3_2_FD_206928 | JGI IMG/M metagenome (GOLD analysis project Ga0364873, IMG submission 206928) | Enriched cells from Trout Bog Lake Hypolimnion, Wisconsin, USA - BchlTB.Aug07.5000.01.D3 | ecosystem: Environmental > Aquatic > Freshwater > Lake > Hypolimnion/Profundal zone | place... | reverse complement strand
CCCAGGGTAGCTCGTTCCTCGCAACCCTGGGCTTTGGGCCACAATCCCTTTGGGATTGCAGCAGGGCCGGTCTCGTTGCTGATTCGTCAGCGTTTGTTTTGTCTGAGAATCTCCGAAGCGCATTATGCTTGGATCCCGCTGGTCGTCCGAGTGCCTTTGAACATCGTTACTCTTGCGAGAGAACCCCATGGGTTCTTGTCACCGGGGCGGAACCTTTAAATTGTTGGCCCGCTTGTGTCCTAAGCAGGATACCCTGCGACGGCATGGAGCCGACTTTCAAACACCGCAGACCTAAAATTAAGATGCATCGGGAAATCGCCAAAAGCAACCCAAAAGAAAGCACCAGACTGAACCTTGCGGTTCAACGCCGGGCTTGGAAAGCACAGCTATCCGACGCTGAAAATGAAACCGCAGATTCGCCAGGCCGGCTCTGCGGAAGCCTTTGTAGATTACCTGCCGCTGGCAGGGAACGCCATCAGTTTTCCATTCCTTTCCGTGCCTGTCAACTGCTGGCTTCGTCTGCCCGAAAAATGCGCGGCACAAGCATTGACATACGCTGCCAGCGTAGCTATATTACATTTAACAAACCCGTCACGCCTCTCATCAGAACGGCGCACCAGGGCGGGTGCTCTTTTTTCTGGAGGTCACCATGAAGTTTCAAAAACCGCCCTTGGACCTCGCCAGCCTGCTCCAAATCTGGAATCGCCAGTTTGTCATCAAACCAATGTTATGGCCTACCTGTGCCCTAAGTAGGATACCCTGCGACGGCATGGAGCCGACGTTCAGACACCGCAGACCGGTAAACAAGATGCACCTGGAAATTCCCAAAAACAACCAAAAAGAAAGCGCCAGACTGAACCGGAACCCCGAAGTTGCCGGTGGCGCGGCGGATGCAAGCTGCGGTAGCGCAGACATTCCTGTCTGCGGGTTCACGGGACTTTCCAGTCCCGTGTTTCCATCCGGGAACTGGCGACTCGAAAGTCGCCAGAACCCGCAGGCTGGAAAGCCTGCGCTACGGGCGGAGCGTAACTCGACTTCGGATTTCGGACTGGCGATGGGCATTGGCGATGGGGCGGCTATGTTTCGCCCTTTCAGGGCTGGGAACTTTCACGGGCGAGTAACCCAGGGCGTCGCTCGCGGACTCGCTTTGCCCTGGGCTGTCATGTTACGGCGCTTTCAGCGCGGCAATGAATCGGCAGGATGCCAATTACAAACGACGGGGAGCTTTTTTCGTGTGGTTCGTGTATTTCGTGGTTCAAATCCCCCAATCGTAAATCGTAAATCATAAATCATAAATCGCCATGCCCGCCAATCTTGGAACGGAATCTGTCACCGTCCAGCACCCGCTGACGAAATACGCCCGCGAAGCCGGCTGGACCATCGTGCCACAAAACGACGCCAACACGTTCCGGCGCGGCGAGTCCGGCCTGTTTTTTTACGACCTTTTGAAGCAGAAAATCCAGGCACTCAATGCGGGTTTCATGACCCCGGAACTGGCCGATGAAGTCATTCGGAGCCTGGAATCCGTGCGGAACAACCTCGAGGGCAATTCGGAAATTCTGGCCTGGCTGCGCGGCGAGCGGTCGGTTTATGTCGAGGCGGAGAAACGCCGCCGCAACGTGACGCTCATTGATTTCGCCGAGGCGGCCAAGAACGATTTCCACGTGACCGAGGAATGGCAATACACCAACGGCAGCCACACCAACCGGGCGGACGATGTGTTCCTGATCAACGGATTTCCCATTGCGGTGGTGGAGTGCAAGAGCGCCAAGAAACACAACGGCATGGAGGAGGCGCTGATTCAAATTCGGCGCTACCACAGGGAAACGCCGGAAATGGTCACGCTGCCCCAGGTGTTCGACTTTACGCACATCCTCGAATTCTTCTACGGCGTGACGTGGAACCTGGATCGCAAAAACATTTTCCCCTGGAAGCACGCCGAAAAGTCGAACTACGAGGAAAAGGTCAAAATGTTCTTCGCGCCTTTGCGCATTTTGGAGATGCTCAAGGAGTGGATTCTGTTTTACGTCAAGGACGACGAATTGCAAAAGACGGTGCTGCGCCAGCATCAGACCCGCGCCGCGCTCAAGGTGGTCAGCCGTTGCGCCGACGAGAACAAGCGAACCGGCCTCGTCTGGCATACCCAAGGCTCCGGCAAGACCTTCACCATGATCACCGCCGCGCGGCTGATTCTGGAGCGGCAGGATATTTTCGGCAAAGCCACCGTCATTCTGGTCATTGACCGCAACGAACTGGAGGGGCAGCTCCTGCGGTGGGTGGAACGGTTGTTGGGCGATCTGGAAACCAAGGAGCTCAAGATTGAACACGCCAACAGCAAGGCGCGGCTGATTGAATTGCTGCGGTCGGATTTTCGCGGCCTGATCGTCACGATGATTCACAAGTTTGACGACGCGGACAAGAACCTCACCCCCCGCGCCAACGTGTATTGCCTGATTGACGAGGCGCATCGTTCCACCGGCGGCGACCTAGGCACGTTCCTGATGGCGGCGCTGCCCAAGGCCACGCTTATCGGCTTCACCGGCACGCCGATTGACCAGACCGCTTATGGCAAAGGCACGTTCAAAGTGTTCGGCAAGGAAGACGCCGACGCCTATCTGGACAAGTACTCCATCCAGGAATCCATCGAGGACAAGACCACGCTGAAATTGCGCTACACGCACGCGCCAAACGAGATTTGCCTGCCCAAGGAACTTTTGGAAAAGGAATTCCTGGACCTTGCGGAAGCCGAGGGCCTGACCGATGTCGAGGATTTGAATCGGGTGCTGGATCGCGCCGTCAAATTGAAGGCATTTCTCAAAAACGACCAGCGCGTGCCGGCGGTCGCCAAATTTGTCGCCGACCATTTCAAGCAAAATGTCCAGCCGCTCGGTTACAAGGCTTTTTTCGTGGCGGTGGATCGCGAGGCGTGCGCCCTGTACAAGGCGGAACTGGACAAGCATTTGTCGCCGGAATGCTCCGCCCCGGTGTATATCCATGTCCACAACGATTCGGAAAAAGTGCCCGTCATCGCCAAATATCAATTGAGCGAAGCCGACGAGAAAACCGCGCGCACCCAATTCACCAAGCCGGGCAAGGAACCGCAAATCCTCATCGTCACGGATAAACTGCTCACCGGCTACGATGCGCCGATCCTGTATTGCATGTATCTGGACAAGCCCATGCGGGACCATGTGCTGTTGCAGGCCATCGCCCGCGTGAACCGGCCCTACGAGGACGAAAACAAGGACGGCGGCGTGCGCGAAAAACCGTGCGGCCTGGTGGTGGATTTTGTCGGCGTGTTGGGCAACCTGAAAAAGGCGCTCCGCTTCGATTCCAAGCTGGTTTCCGGCGTGGTGGAGAATCTGGATGTCTTGTTTGCCGACTTCACCCGGCGCATGACTGGCGCGGCCCAGACCTATCTGCCGCTCGCCGCCGGCAAGCTGGATGACAAGGCTGTCGAGCGGGCCGTGGACGCGTTTGCGGACAAAACGCACCGCGAGGCGTTCTACAAGTTTTTCAAGGAACTGGAGAATCTTTACGAGATTCTGTCGCCAGATGAAAAACTGCGCGATTTCATCGAGGATTACCGCCGGCTGGCCGTGCTGTACGATGTGGTCCGCAACGCCTATGGCGCCAAGACCTCATTTCTCGGCGACGTGGCGAAAAAGACGGAAGCACTCATCCGCCGGGAATCGGATTATTCGGGGCTGACCAAATTGAGCAAGGCCGTGGTGATTGACGCGGCGATGCTCGAAAAACTGCGCCAGAGCCAGTCGTCCGACACCAACAAGGTGATCAACCTCATCAAAAACATTGAGGCCACCATTGAGGAGAAAGGCTCCGTTGCACCGTATCTCATTTCCATTGGCGAGCGCGCGGACGTGATCCGCGAGCAGTTCGATGAGCGGCACATTACCACCGAGCAGGCGCGGCAGCAGTTGGATCTGCTGGCCGAGGAAGCCATCGCCGCCGAAAAGGCGAAAAAGGAAAGCGGCCTCGACGACCTGACGTTCACCCTGTTTTGGGAATTAAAGCGGCATCTTTACAAGCACAAGAATCCGCAAAAGCTGGCGGCCGCCTTGGCGGAGCAATTCAGGCGGTTCCCGAATTTCCACTCCAATGCCGAGCAGATGCGCCAGTTGAAAGCGGAGCTTTACAAGGTGCTGCTGCCGGTGGTGCAGGGAAAACCCATGGTGGAGATTGCCGACCGGCTGATCAAAATCCGCACGCCATGAAGCCAAAAATGCCAGACCCGGCGGCGGTGGTCGCGTTCAAGTCCCAGGTTGCGACCTGGGCCGAGCGCATTCGGGTGCGCCCGCGCCAGTTGCGTTTGCAGCGGATGCGGCGCAAGTGGGCTTCCTGTTCCACCCGTGGCACGGTGTCATTCAACCCCGAGGTTTTGGCGCAGCCGGCGGCCTTCCAGGAATACGTCATCGTCCATGAATTGCTGCATTTGAAAGTCCCGAATCACGGCAAGCTGTTCAAAACCCTCCTGCGCGCCTACATCCCCAATTACGAAACGATTCAACCTCGAGTGCTTTAGGATGGCTGCAACTCTTCCAGAGTTGGGGGGTATGGTGCGCTTGACCCAGGGTAGCTCGTTCCGAGCAACCCTGGGCTGGATGATCCAATCCCGTTGGGATTGAAGAGGGACGACCAACCGGTCCTTGCAAAGGGAGTATTCCACGAACGCTCCTTCAATCATCAAGCCAACATTCAACATCCAACATCCAACATCCAACATCCAACATCCAACATCCACCAATCCAGCAATCCAGCAATCCAGCAATCCAGCAATCCACCCATTCCAAGATTCATCCAAGGCGGTGCCTCACGGCCAGACCGTGCGATAATACCGCGTCGAATAATTGGTGGCGCCGGTGTCGGTAAAGGTCTCTGGCGCGGCGGGTCCGGCCGGGAAATTGGTCAGGGTCAGCCACTGGCTCAAGGGCGTGAGCAGGTTGGTGGCGGCCAGCAGTCGTCCGCCGATGGTGAGCTGATTGCTCGCGCAAGTGATTTTCATCGTCCGATTGGCTTGCAGTTGCAGGTTCGCCAGGCTCGGGGCCGGCGCAATAGCCAGCCGGGCCGGACCGCCGGTGACGCTGCCAAAACCGTTGGCAACGATGACTTGATAAACCCCGGCGTTTGTCGGGGCGACCGAAAGCAAGGTGAGATTGGAGGAGGCCGCGCCGCTGAGGCTGTTGCTGTTAAACCGCCATTGGTAAGCAATGGGGGCAAAGCCAAAAGCCCCAACCGCGAACGTGGCTTGGTTTCCGACAGCCAGGATCTGGTTGAGCGGCTGCGAAGTAATGACCGGCGGCAAGGGAGCGGCGACAAAAAACGTATGTTGGGCGGTTGGCCCGCTGCTGGCATAAGCCACCGGGGCCCCGTTCAGCAACCGAACCGGCAAGGCTTGCGAGGCATTATTGGGTCCCAAGCCGAGTTGGCCAACAAAATCGTAACCCATGCCCCAGGCCGCGCCGTTGGTTTGCACAAAGACGGTGTGCGATTGCCCGGCGGCCACCGAAACCACGTTGCTGGCGATGTCGGTTGGACGATTGGTATCGGAAGTGAAGCCGTTGCCGAGTTGCCCGTACACATTGTAACCGACGGTCCACAACGTGTGGTCATTGCGGATGAACATGGAATTAACGGAGCCAGCCGTTGCGGCGATGATGTTGGTGGCCACCAGCACGGGAGTCGTGCGGATAGTGAAGGTGCCATCGCCAAGCTCCCCGTGCGTATTGTCACCCATCGCCCACAAGCTGTCGTTGGTGGTGATAAATAGTGAATGGTCATATCCGGCCGAAGCCGCGCAAATCCCGTCGGCCAGATGCACAAAGCTGAAGGCGGAGGAGGTGGCGCCTAAACCCAATTGCCCATAGCCATTGTTGCCAGCGACAAAAAGCTGGCCATTGGTCCGGATCATCATGGAATGAAATCCACCCACCGCAATCAACGCGACCCCGTTGGTAACATATACCGGGAGGTTGGCATTGGGGGGGGTGGCCAGGCCAAACTGGCCATAAGCGTTGTTGCCGGCCGCCCAAAGGGTCTGGTCCGACTTGACAAACAGCAAGGTGTTTTCGCAGGCCGAGAAGCAAACGACATTGGTGGCCACCGGCTTCGGGATCATCTGGTAACCGCTGCCCAGGCCTTGGCCCAATTCACCGTAGGAATTTGCCCCCACCGTCCATAAAATGCCGGCCGCATCGAGATAGGCTGAGAAGTCCGCGCCGGCTTGTGCATAAAAGGCCGCATTGGGGGTGCCGATGGGGGAAAGCTCAGTGGCAGGATTGTTGGTATAAATCCCCAACTGGGCGGAAGTATTCAAGCCACAGGCAATCAACGCGAGCGTGGACACAACCCCGCGAACCGGCTGACCAACGGCCATGCCATAGGCGCCCATGACCACAACATTGTATAAGCCGGAATCCGTGAGCTGGGCATTGGTCACGGTCAAATTGGCATTCGTGGCACCCGAGATCGCGGTGCCATTCTTCCACCATTGGTAGGTGAACGGTGGAAAACCGCTCGCGACGACCGAGAAAGCCAGGGGGGTGCCCGCCGCAATGGTCTGGCTGGCCGGCGGCTGGGAGATACCCGGCGGCTGCGCCAGTCCGGACACCAGGGTGTGATTGGCGGTCGGACCGGAGCTAAGTGCGGCGACCAGAACGCCGGGGACAACGAGCTCGGGAACGAATGAAGTGGCGTAGGTGCCATCGCCCAATTGGCCCTGATTGTTTGCGCCCATGGCCCAAAGGTTGCCTTGGCCATCTTCAAACACGCTGTGCTGCGCGCCGGCGGTCACTATCTGGACATTGGCGGCGAGCTGCGTCGGTACATTCACGCTGGCGATGGAAGCGCCGAGGCCGAGTTGTCCGGACGAATTGTCGCCCATGCCCCACAGCGTCCCATCCTGCTTCAGGAAGAGGGTGTGATTTAAGCCGGCCGCCACGGCGGCGACGGCGGAAGCCACCAAACTTGGGGCGGTCACGGCGGCGGAATTGAAGCCGAGACCAAGTTGGCCGGAACTATTTCGGCCCATGCCCCAAAGCAGACCGTCAGCGGTGATGAAGAAGGAATGATAGCCGCCAGCCGCGGTGGCTACGACATTGCTCGCAATGAACACGGGCGCATTGGTGCCGGCCAAGGAGCCGATTCCCAACTCCCCGTCACCATTGAAGCCGGTGCCCCAGAGCGTGCCATTGGCCTGCAGCATCAGGCCATGATGAAACCCAGCCGTCGCAGCGACAACGTTGGCCATGGTCTTTTGCGGCGCATTGGTGCCGGAACTGTAAAAGCCCAGCCCCAATTCACCTTCGGCGTTGTTCCCTTCGCTCCACAGATTGGCATTGCCATCAATAAACAGGGAGAAATCATTTCCCGTCACCACGCTGACCGCGTTCGTGAACACCACGGTCGCAGCGTTGGTTGGCGCATAAGAACCATCCCCCAACTGACCACTGGCATTGTTGCCAGCGGCCCACAGCAGAGAATGGCCGGCGCCGTCAAAGTTGATGAAGAATGTGGAACCGTTGCCCGATGCCGCCTGTAGAAAATTGTTTCCCGTCCCTTGGCAGAGGTTGGTTGCATACCCCGCCGTGGCGTTGGCGAATTGCCCGTAGGTGTTATCGCCCCAGGTCATCAAAATCGGCGCGCCAATTGCGCACAGCGCCGGCACACTGATGCTGATGCCGAGGAAATTGCTGGCCACCAAAGTGTAATAGCCGCCATTCGCAAGCACGGAATTGTCAAGTAAAAGGTTGGTGCTGGTGAGGCCAGCCAACCGGACGCCGTTCTTCCACCATTGATAGGTCAGCGGTGCCGTGCCAGTGGTCAGGCTTTGGATCGCCGTGTTGGTGAGGGCCGCAGAAACCCGCAGGCTTGCCTGAGGCGGCTCGGGGACCACGGGCGGCAGCCAACCGACGCACAGCGAGTAATCAGCGGCCGGACCAGATAACACTTCCGCAGAGACCAAGCCCGGGCTGGAAACGCAGATGGGAATGGTGGTATAGGCGGCAGATCCACCACTCGAGTAGCCCATTCCCACCTGGCCATGGTCGTTGTTGCCCGTGGCCCAGATGCTGCCGTCGCTTTGTTGATACAGACTATGCAAATACCCCGCCGACACGGCCACCACGTTGGAAGCCGTCACCCGTTGGGGAGCGTAGAAGATGGCGTTGGTGGTATAGTTTGCCAGCCCCAACTGGCCGAAGTTGTTTATTCCCATGCTCCAGAGGGTGCCGTCGCTCTTGGCGAAGAGACTGTGCTGAAAACCGCCCGCCATGGAGATGACATTGGTCGCAATGGGAACCGGTTGATTGACGTAATAATAGATGTTTAGGTTGGTGGCAAGTCCAAGTTGGCCTTGCCCATTCCAGCCGCAACCCCACAGCCGGCTGTCGGTAGTGAGAAACAAGGAATGAAGATAACCCGCGGCAATCGTGGTGACGTTGGTGGCCGCCAAGGTGGGATGGTTGGTAAAAACGTTGGAAAATCCGGTCCCCAATACTCCAATCCCCAATTCTCCGACACTATTATCGCCCAAGGCCCATAAGCTGCCGTCCGTTTGAAGGAACAGGGAATGCGATTCACCGGCGGCGGCGGCCACCACGTTGGAGGCGATCAGCGACGGGAGATAGGAGGACGACACGTTGGTGGCCAGCCCCAACTGGCCGCGCAGGTTGCTGCCCATGCCCCACAACTGCCCGTTGCCGGTGACAAACAACGCGTGCTGAAAACCCGCGGCGACGGCCACGACATTGGTGGCGACAAGCTGCGGGGAATTGGTTGAAGCAAGACTGCTGCCGAGTCCCAGTTGCCCAACATTGTTCGTGCCTGCTGACCAGAGATTGCCCGCGCCGTCCACGACCAGGCTGAAGCCCGCCCCGGCCGCGGCGGCGGCGGCGCCAATTCCGGTATTAATTGGAACTTCGTTAACCGGTTGATTGTTGGTGTTGCCAAACTCCCCCGCCGAGTTGTCGCCCCACGCAAGCAACTGCGATCCACCGACGCTGACCAGCACGGGCAGCGTGATGGCCTCGCCGCCGGAATTCGTGGCCACGAGGTAATAACTGCCGGAGTTGGCCACTTGCGCGTTGGTGAAAGTCAGCGTACTGGCGGTCGCGCCTGCAAGCACCGCGCCATTCTTAAACCACTGGAAACCCGGCGCTGGAGCCCCGGAAACCGTGACCACCAGCGACACGACCGCGCCCGTGGACACATTCTGGCCAAGGGGTTGCAGGGTGATGGCAGGCGGCGCCGCTTGGGTGGCGAGGGAGACCCACCCCAACCACAGGAGGGCGAGGAGTTTCAACCTTCCGCTCATCCAATTGAATTGATGCTGTTTCATGACTTGTTCTGTATGCGTTGTGAATCGTCAGCCGGTCGGCCAAAGTTTAGAAGAATGTATTCCTGGGCAGAGGCACTGGCTCACCACGGCCACGGCACAAATTTGCACAAATACGCCGCATCGGTGCCGCTGCGCAGATCCGTACCGGCCCCCGGGTCAAAATTGCAGTTGCCGCTGAAGCTCCCGCTCAGATAAATGGCATTGGCACGCGGATCAATCGCGATGGCCCAGGCCGAGGCTTCTCCGGGGGCGCCGAAAGTTCGCGTCCATTGGTAAGATCCATCCGGCTCCAGCTTGACCAGAAAAGCGTTTTCATAATTGGGCGCGGTGCGGACATCGCTGCCGCCGGGATTGAAATTGACGGTGCCGTTGAAAACTCCATAACAATACGGATTGCCCGCCGCATCCACTCCCACGGACCTCACATCGTCGTCGCCGGGGCCGCCCCAGCTTTTGCCCCAGAGATAATTCCCGTTGCCATCATACTTGCAGATAAACGCATCAGCGCCCCCGAAATTCGTGTGCAGGTCGGGCGGGCCGCCCAGATGAAAGTCCTCATTGGTCCGGTTGAAGTCCACGTTCACGCTGGCGAATTGGCCGACCACATACACGCCGTTGGTTCCCGGGGCCACCACCTGTGGACCGGTCTCGAGGTTGGTGCCGCCCCAGGTCCGATACCAGAGCAGATGTCCGTCCGTGGGGTCGAATTTGCTCAAAAACACATCGGTCATGCCCCAGTAGGCGGGATTGACATTGGTCGTGTTCAAGTTGGCCGGCCCGGTGCCGGGATTATCCGCCGGGCTGTTGGTTCTACCGCCGCCATGCGGATCAAAGTCAATGTCGGCGCTGGCATACAAACCCGAGGCATACACAAATCCAGCCGGGTCCACGGCGATTCCCGGGCAGTCATCATACAGGCCTCCGCCCCAGGTGTCGGACCAGAGATAATGGCCGTTGGAGTCCAATTTCATCAACCAGGCGTCGAAAAAACCGTGGTTTGTTTGGTAGTGCGCCGTGGTTTCCCAAGGGCTGAAGTTGACCGGCTCATTCGTCAAAACTGAATAATCGCCGACGGCATAGATGTTCGTCCCATTCACGGTGATGGTATAGGATTCACCGCCGGCATGTCCGCCCCAGGCGCGCACCCATTGGGCGCTGCCATTCGCATCGAATTTGCAAATCATCATGTTGTTGGCCCCCGTCGCGTTTGAGGTGATGCTGGTCAGTCCGAAGAAATTGAGCGAATATTGAAATAGTCCCGACACATACACGCCATTGGTTGCGTCCACGGCCACGCCATTGGCGGAACAGCGCCCATTGGTCGAACCCCAGGTTCTAACCCACTGGAAGTTTCCGTTCGCATCAAACTTGCTGAGATAGGCGTTGGCGGCGGTCGGACCATTTGCCATGGCGCTGTTGGTCGCCGGGCCGGGATCGAAGTCCACTGTGCCTTGATATTCGCCGGACACATACACATTGCCCAGGCTATCCACCGCGCAGGAATGGGCGATTTCGCCGTTCCAGTTGTTGACCGCACCGCCCCAGGTCGCCGCCCAAGCTTCGTTGAAAACCGGATCGCTCTGCCAGTTGGTGTTCCCGGCGCCGTCCTGACAGAGGATACTGTTTAAGTTCTGAGCCGTGATGCTCGTGCCGGCGGTGCCGTTCGTATTGCTGTGAAGCAAGTTGGTGTTGCTGTCAAATAGCGCATAGGTTTGGCCGGGGTTGATGATTACCAGTTGGTTGGTTCCAACTCCGCCGCCAATCCAACACGTGTCGTGCCCGGCGGACATTATGTTAGTGATGGTGTTGTTGCCGTTGCCGCCGAGTTGAAATATCCAGTCGTCGCCGGTTCCGCCCTCGGCAAAAATTGAGGTGTTGCCGCTGCCGCCGTTCTGCCAGATAAAATTGCCTCCGTTGCCGCCAATCGCCGTGCTGACATTGGTAATGCAATTACCGGTCCACGAGCCTATAGCCCATTGCGATGGAAAGAAAGGCTGTCCGAGTTGGCGGCATCGTTCGGCCACATACCAGCGATTGGTGGGTGATGGGCCGGCCAGGATGCGCCAGAAGCCCGTTTGCGCCGAGGCCAGGTTGTCCGTGCAGCTAAAGCTGCTGCTGTTGTCCACCCACGAAAGCCGCACAGTGCTGGCATTCAGCAATGACGCGGCAATGAAATGGACGTTAGTCTGGGCGATGGTCCACCAGCCACAAATAACGAAACTGGCACACAATGCGGCTGCTTTCATTTCACGCCAGCAGGGTGACCGGTACCGGTTACTTTTCGGCATCGGAGGTTGCTTCATAAAAGTTTTGGCTTTAATATTGCTATTCACTTCCGTTCCTGCGCCAGTTGTTGCACCAGCGTTTTGAGATCGGCAAGTTGTTGCTTCAGCTCCGTGTTTTCCGCCTCCTTCTGCTCCACTTTTCGATTCAGTTCCTTGATGGCGTTGACCATCGTCCAGATAACCGGGTCATTGTTGACGGTGAGATAGCCCGCCGGATTTTTTTGCACAGCTTCGGGAATGGCGGTCTGCACCTGCTGCGCCACCACGCCAACATATTCCGGCTGCGAGGGCAGTTTCAGCGGGTTGTCCGACTTGTAGTGGTAATGCACAGGCTGGAGCTGTTGCAAGGCGGCCAGGCCGTCGGTAAAACTGGCACCCACATCCTTTAAACGCGCATCGGAATAAGTGCTCCATGAGCCGCCTCCGGGTTTGTCGGCGCTGCCGTTGACCGTGAGCATGGCGTCCGGCGTGACACCGCCAATGCCGACGTAACTATTGGTGACATTCATAATGAGTCCCCAGTTGGGGGAACCGGCGTTGCCCCAGAAACCGACATAACCCGCTTTGTCCATGCCGAAGAACGCGCGTTGGGTGGCCGAGTCCGTGTCGTAAAGCCACAGCCCGGCAGAAGTGCCGTTGCCGCTGCCACGAGACTGAAGGCGTCCGTTCACGTCCAGCGGGACGCCGGGATTGTTGACGCCGATCCCGACGCCGCCAGCCGCGTGGATCAAGAATTGATTGGCCGCCGTGGAACTGAAAGCGGTGCCGTCAGACCAGACAAAAGCGCCGTTATTCGTCGCGTTTGCCTGGTCTCCCAAGGCGGCAGAATAATCGCCGGTGGCGGAATTGCTGCAACCAACGGCAAACGAACAATTGCCGTTCGCGGTGTTGAAGCCACCGCCAGCAACCGTGGCTCCAGTCGCGCTGGCCACATTGGTCATGCCGCCGCCAACGGCAGCCCAACTTCCCTGAGCGACATTGCCGCTTCCGCCGACAATCACGGCGCTGTCGGAGTCGGAGCCGTGATTGCCGGAATTAATCTGGTTATTAATGCCACCGCCGATGAAGGCATTCGGAACGCCGTAATAAATGGCGTTGTGGAAACCGCCAACGATGCACACCTGAGGGGCAAATTGTGACACCAAATTACCCTGCCCACCACCAACAAAACTATATCCGCTGCCATAGCTGATAGTGTTTTGCTGCCCGCCAACGATAGCTGACTCTGCGGCATTTTGATCCACATAATTAGTCAAGCCGCCACCCACAAAACAATATCCACTGTTATAATTGATTTTGTTTTGCTGTCCGCCGACGATGACCGAGTTTGGGGAATTGCTCTGAACGAGATTATTCTGGCCGCCACCAATAAAAGTGGCATTGGCCCCGGTTATTTCGTTATCATAGCCACCTCCAATCGTTGCGTTTGTGGCATTGCCATACACTCCGTTGATATTCCCGCCACCGATAAATCCAGCCACGTTGTTGTCGCCAATCGCATTGTTTTCCCCGCCGGAGATGACGGCTGCTGCTGCCGAACCCCCGATAACATTTCCGATACCGCCGCCAATGGCACCCCAATCGGCAGACGCATTCACGAGGTTGTTTTGTCCCCCACTAATGACCGCCCAGTCCGCAAGTCCCGCTACCGTGTTGCTCTGGCCACCGCCGATAAACGAGGCCCCTGCCCCCCACCGAATGACATTGCCGACGCCGCAAGCAATCCCGGCAAATTGAACCCCTCCCCCGCCGCCGAGCAAATTATTACCCTGCCCGCCACCAATAAATCCATTTCCGCTGCCGGAGCCGATGCTGTTTTGCTGCCCACCGGCGATGACTGATTCCGCACCGGCAACGCTGTTGGAGAAACCGCCGCCAATGTTGGCCGCCTGTGCCGGATAAAAAATTGAATTGTCCGCGCCGCCGCTGATGGCAGAAAATGGCGCAGTCACGGGAATCGAGTTGCTGATGCCGGTCACGAAGGCCCCAGTCGACCCCCCCGCCACGAAATCGTTGGCACTCCCAATCGCCACCGCCCCAGCGGAATAGTTGGCCCAATTCACCAGCAAAGGCTGACCGTTAACGAGCAGACCGTTTGTGCCGGTCTGAAAATTCACACCGCCCTGCGCCCGGACGTTAAACGTGTCGTTGCCGGTCGAAGCAAACCCACCGGACTGTGAATCGGCCCAGACAAACGAGCCCGGATGGCTGGCCTGCGCGTTTTGCCCGGCGGCAAAACTGTATTGACCGCTGGCGGTGTTGTTGTAGCCGCCCGGAACCACCGCGGCATAACCGCCGGCACTATTGTTGAAGCCGCCGCCGACCGCTGCGAAGGCATTGCTGGCAGTGTTGTTTCCGCCCCCGCTGACCAGCGCGTAGCCGGCTTGGGCGGTGTTGTTCTTGCCGCCGCCGACTACCGCGCACGTGTTGTTGGCCGTGTTGTTTTGCCCGCCGGCGACCACGGCATAGTTCGGCGCTTGAAAGCCTGCCAGCACACTGGTTGGCACTGTGCCGGTGGTCAACTGTGAGGCATTAAGATTGGTCAATTCGCTGCCGTCGCCCGCAAAGGCGCCGCCCAGCGTGACGCCGGTTTCCAGATTGGTGACGACCGTGCCGGGCAGTTGCATCGCCGGAAGGGTGCCGGTTAACTGCACCGCCGCCACGCTGCCTAGCAAGTTGCTCGCGGCGTTGGCGAAAATGGCATAGGGCGTGGGCGTCAGGGCCTGACGCGGTGTCAATTCCGTGAAGGCCACTGCGCCGTTCGTGCGCACGGCAAGGTCCAACCAGCAATTCATACCAGTGAACACTCCGGTGCCGAAGTCCAGCGTCGTGGTGAACAGCCCGTTGCTCACGGCCACCGCCAGATTGGTCACCGGCCCGGCAATGGCAATGCCGGCAACATTCGTGCCGTAGAGCATGAACTGAACGTCATAGCTGCCACTGGCAAGCGATCCGTTGTTGTTCAGCCGGCCCTGATAGGTGAAGGCGGTGCCTTGGGCGTGGAGTGGCAGTTTCGCGCCGGCAAGCATGACGATCCCGAGCATCAGTGTTTTAAAATGAGATGACATATAATTCTGCGCTTATGGGTATCATTTTCACGGCTATTGAAAAAACGTCAATACGCCGAACGGCGTAGCGTGAATTAGACGCCGAAGAGGTCGGGCGAAAACAATCCGACCACCATTGTCTATTCATAGACAACAATGTGATCGGCAACTGTGACGTGGCCCTATGCGCGCCGGGTTTGATAAATCGACGCCGGGGTGGTTCAAAGTGCGTTTCCCGCTGGCAATTATTTCACGATGCGGAAAAATTTCACCGGATTGGTCATGGGTTCCGACCAGAGGCCGCCGCCGTTTGTCAAATCGGTCCAGTTGATGACCGGATTCAAATTGGTCGCCGACTGAAGCGTGCCATTGCCGGGCCACGTGATGTTGATGTTGCTGGAGGATTGGCTCACATTCAGCACCGGTACGAGATATGCCTCAATGGCCAGATTGCCCGTCTTGCCGGCATAGCCTCCGGCCAGGATGTAGTAGGTGGCTCCGGCGGTGGCCACCAGACGCACGCTGGCCTGAAAACCTTGGCAACTCGGCCCATAGTCATCATCACAGGCAATCTGCGTCAACGCGCCGCAGTTGCCGGTATAAACTCCCATGGCCGTGTCAAAGTCGCTGCCGCAAGTGCTGATATACACATTGCCGCTAGCCGGGGCCGTATAAGTGAACCAGACACCATTACCCAGACTCGGAACGCAAACTGGAGCGGGATCGCCAGTGGAGGTGGCGTTGGTCGTACTCATCGTGAACGGTACGCCATCGGTCAGTGGCACCGCGCCGGAGCATTGATCGTTCCAAGGCGAGTTGGCCACAATGTTCAGGTTTCCGGTATTGGAGCCGTAACCGCCCGCCAGAATGTAGTACGTTACGCCCGCTGTGCCCGTGAATAGCACGCTGGCGCGGGTGCTGTTGCAGGACGGGCCATAGTCATCATTGCAGGCGATCTCGGTGAAGGCGCCGCAGGTGCCGGTATAGACCCCCATGCCCGTGTCAAAGTCGCTGGCACAGGTGCTCACGGTGACAGGACCATTGAGCATCGGTGTATAGGTGAACCAGACGCCATTGCCAAAAGCGTAAGGGCAGGATGGCACGGGATCGCCGGTGCTGGTGGCCGCAATGGTATTTTGGGCATAAGCCACGCCGTTGGTCAGGGGGATGGCGCCGGCGCAAAAGTCGTTGGGCGGTGTGAAGGATGCCGTTTTCACGAAGGCGACGGAGTTGCTGAGGCTAATCCAGCCGAGATTGGCCCCGTAGGCATAGCCGCTCAAGTTGCCGGAGGTGAAGTTCACCGCCGGCGCGCCGTTGCCCTCAAAATTGATCCAGCCAATGTTGGCGCCGTAAGCGTAGCCGCGCAGGTTACCGAAACTGTCCACGTTCACGCCGTAGTCGTTGGCGGACGCGTTCTGGTATTGCACGCCATTTGTGGGCACGCCGTTGCCGAGGCTGATCCAGCCGACGTTGGCGGAGTACAGGTAGCCGGAGCAGTATTTCGGGCCGATGATCACGCCGTTATTGGTGTCGCCGCGCAAATCCATCCAGCCGACATTGGCACCGTAAGCATAACGGTTGACGGCATCAATGCTAGTGGCGGCGTGAAGAGCAATAGCCATTTCCAGACTCAATGCCGATGGCAAAATGAAAATTGCAAGTTTGATCCTTGTATTCATTGGATAAATGGTTGGCAATTGATCTAAATTTGCGAGGTCACGGCATGTTGTACTTGTAAGCAATGATGTTCGTACCGGTAATCGCATAACAACCGGTGGCAATGTTGGTCACACCACCCCGGATATGGCCATTGCCGATGGTGATTTCGCTCCAGCCGTTGTTGAGGCTGATGCCAGTGCCGGTTGCGCTGGCGGCGGTGGAGGCAATAGTGTAGCCGTTCAAGTCCAGCGTCACGCTGTTGGTGTTGATGTCAATCCCATCGCCGGAGCTAACGGTAAGGTTGTGCGTCAGATAATACGAGCCGGGCTGGGCAATCGTCACCAGGCTGGCCGTGTTGGTGATCGGTATGCGCGCCTCGATCTGGTCAAGTGTTTTCATGGTCGCCGCCGGTGCGCCGGGTGGCATGAGGCTGCCTTGGGCAAGTGCGGAAAGCGGAGAGCAGAAAGCCAAAAGGAACAGGGCGGCTCCCAGCAATGATTTCGTCAAGTTGGGGTTCATAGGAAATCCTCGTCGTAATGACTTAAGCGGCTTTGGTTAATATGAGAAATTCGCCCACGGATTGGAGTTGGTGATGATACCGGCAAAGGTGTTGGTGATGAGCGGGCCAACCATTTGACTCGTGTTGAAATAATAGTTGTTTGCGCCCCCGCCTTCGACGGAATTGTGGATTAAAATGTTGTTCGTCAAACTGGCGATGCTGGATAAGTAGATGCCATAACCCAGCGTACCGCTCCCGGTCACGTGGTTGGCTTCGAACCGGTTGTTCGCCCCAAAACATGCAAGGCTCGCCGAGGAACTCGAGTTGGCGGCATTGTTTCCGACAAAATCGTTGCCCAGCACATACGAGCCGGTTCCGTTGATGTCCACGCCGTAACCCACATTGCCCGCCAGCAAACAATTCTTTACCGTCGCACCGCCGGCGCAATAAATCCCGGTCGTATTGCTGGCCACCACCAGGTTTTCGAAGACAGCGTTTCTTCCGTAACCAGCGATCCCGGCCTGCGTGCTATTGGTCCAGCCACCGATAAAACCGTTGCGAATGCTGATCAAGCTGGCACTGGGAATGTAGATTCCCCCATAAGTTCCCCCAGGACTGCCAAAGAGGCCGAAGCCGTTCAAGTCCAGCGCCACGTTGTTCGTGGCGATTTCAATTCCATCCTTGCCCGCCACGCCGTTTAGATTGGTGGTCAGATAATAGGAGCCCGGCTGGTTGATGATATAAAGAAACGCATTGTTGCCGGGGGTATGCAACGTATCCACGGGTGTGCGCGCCTCGATCTGGTCGAGCGATTTCATCCCTGCAAGTGGTGGGCCCGGCGGCATGAGGCTGCCTTGGGCAAAAACCGAAAGTGGAACGCCGAAAGCTAAAAGGAGCAGTGCGGCGGATAATCTGATGAGGTATTTTGTTTTCACGTTTTTAATTTCTTCCGTTTTGCTTTTCATTAGTTAAATTGGCAGCGGCTGGATTTTAAAATAGCCCTGCGGTGGCAGAAACAAGGCGGCGTCTTCTTGCTTAAGCTGTTGCGGTGTGATGGCCTGCACCTCGAAGCAATATCGCGCCGGGCCGTTCTCAAACCGCAGATCGGAAATTCGGACGGCACGCCTGCGGATTCCGTCGCCTTGGGAAGGTGCACAAAGCTGCGGTTGTGCGGATAGAACAAGGTCAATTCGCCGCGGTTGCGGTCAAGCACGTCCACCGGATCAGGCCGGCTTGAACCGATGACCTCGAGGCGCAGACAATTGGTGCCAATGGTGTAGAGCAGCGCCGTGGCCTGTCCGCCCTGTGTGCATGTGGCGGCGATACGGCCTTCAAAGGCGGCGGAGCTGTAGTTTGAATTGTCCAGGCGGCCAGGGTAAAGAACAGATGTTTGCTCACCTTGATTTCATTCTCCAATGTCTTTGCTCGCACTTGAATTTGCCTGCTGTTTCAGCCGGAAAAACCAATTCCCTGTTGACGGGGTGATGGTGCAGAAGTTGGTGCCAAAGCCATTGGTGATAAGGTAGCCGCTGGTCACCCAAGTGGCGGTGCCGAGGTTGGCACTTTGCTGCAATGTGTACGTGTTAGTGGCGGGGTCGAGCCAGAAGAGCTTCACACTATTTGGCCCATTGGGAACAATGGTCAGCTTAGGCACCCCAGGTGACTGCACGACGTTAATCATGCTCCAATACCCGCCGGTAACGGAATACTGACCGCCAACCATCGCGCCGCTGGCCTCGGGTTGACCGATGGTGCCGCTGACCTGGTAGGTTCCACCGGTGCCGGTGCCGCCGCCGCCGGCGATTTTATACCAGTCAATCGTATAGCTCTGCCCTTGCACCCGAAGGCAGATGGCTGAATGCAGGAGGATGAAACCAAGTAGCGCGAAGGAACTCCGCCAGGTTTTGGAGTGCGCCAGCCCTCTGGCGCTTTGGGGGACTGCCGATTGCCCCCGAGTGTTCAAAAGCGGCGGAGGGGCGCCGCACTCCAAGAAGCTGCGCGAGTGCCCACCTCCATCTTCCATCGGCAAGTCTCGCGTTTTCATTGCGCGCCTCCGAGTTTTTGGGCCATCAATTGTTCCAGCTTTTCCAGCCGCGCTTTCAAGTCCGCGTTCTCGGCTTCCAATTGCTGACTTCTGGCTTCCAATATTTCTGCTTTCTGCTTTCCGCTTTCCACTTTCTCATTCAACCCCTGAATGGCCGCGAGCGCCACGCCGCCTTCGTCCACCACGGAAATGTGCTTGTCGTCCGGGCTCAACTGGAACGCGGCCTGGAAATCCTGCGCCATTGGACCGATGTGCTTTTGCGCCGCCTCATCGGATTTGTAATTCCATTCTGTCACCGGCAGCGCGGCGACTTTGGCCAGCACGGCCTGCGAGTTCAAGGGCGCGAAGTTCTCCTTGGCATTGCGGTCGCTGGTCAGCAGCACGCCGTGCGTATAAATACTACCGGCGCTGTAAATACTGCCGGCGTTGGTGATGTTGCCGGACTGGTCCACCTGCATCAGCATGGTGGGTGTGCCGTTGGTGCTGTATTTGGCCACCTGAAAATTTCGGACGCCGGCGTCATTGGCGGGAATGCCGATGACCAGGTTGTAAGGCTCCATAAACAAGCCCCAGCGCCCGATGTTTTGTTTGTAACTGGGGGCGTTGTTGCCAAACAAATCATAGTCGCGCACGATGAGTGGGTAATTATTGGCATCAAGGTGAATGCCTTTGTTCGCTTGGATACGGACACCATTTATGGCGCGGATGCTGAATTCATCATTGATGGTGGAAGAAAACGCCCAATTTTGCGAATCCGCCCAGACGAATGCGCCTTGATGCATCGCCTGCGCCTGCTGCCCGGCGGCAAACGAGTAATCACCCTCGGCTTCATTGTTGTAGCCGCCCGGCACCACCGCACCAGCGGCCATATAATAGATCGCGTTTCCGTAACCTCCGCCAATGGTGGAATTAACGGAGTCAGCGAAGATGATATTTTGAATACCACCGCCGATATATGAACCCGAGGTATAAGCCTCAATCTCGTTGTTCATGCCACCGCTGATTGCGGTAGCAAGGGCACCTGAATACACGGTGTTGGATACGCCGCCGCCAATGAAGGCATAGGTGGCCAGGCTGCGGTTGCCCAGGCCGCCGCTCACGGTTGAAGCGGCTCCGCCAGCGATATTTCCAGCCGCAGGATTGACCCCATCATACCCGCCGCCACCCACCGTTGCGCCCACATTCGTGCATAGATTATACGCCCCGCCGGCAATGGTGGAATATTCCCCGACAGCCCAAATGTTGTTTCCCACACCGCCGCCAATGACCGAGTTGGCACCATCAACTTCATTGTCAAAACCGCCGCCAATGAAAGATTGGCTAGCGGTGGCAAAATTGCGCTCGCCACCACTGACAGCAGAGTAATCTCCAGCGGCATAATTCGCCCAATCACCATAGCCGCCGGCATAATCGCCACCGCCGCCGACAAAAGCCCCCGTTCCCGAGGCAATGTTGAAAAATCCGCCGCCAACGGTGGCCCCATAGCCCGCCGAATTAAACTCCCCACCGGCAATGGCAGCATAACTGGAATTCGCCGGGATGCTGTTGCCGTTGCCGCCGCCAATGGCTGAGTTGGCACTGTTAGTCTGAATGGTATTGCCGTTGCCGCCGCCAATGAATGCCCGCCAGGTGCCGGTAAAAATTGTATTTACCCGCCCGCCCGCGATGGTGGAATCGTTGGCATTGGTTCCAATGGTGTTACCCGAACCGCCGGCAATCGTGCCGAGGGTGGAACTGACATGGTTCACATAATCAGTGGTGCCGCCGCCGCCGATGGTCACGCCCTGCGCTCCGTTATCCACCAGATTGCCAACAAAACCGCCAATCACGTTCGGCACAGACGCGGTAGGTTCCAGTCGCAACGCCCGGCCGCCGTTGACGCGGAGTTCGAGCGGTTGGTTATCCGTCGTGCCAAGGAAATTACCGCTGGCCGGGCTCGTGCCCGCATTGCCGAGAGTCTGCCAGAAATTTCCGGCGCTGCCGGTCAATACATTCAAGCCATTCACCGTCACGGGTCCGCTGCGCGTCACAAAGTTGACGCCGCCCTGCGCCCGGACATTGAAGGTGTCGTTGGCCGTGGAGGCAAAGGTTCCGGTTTCCGAGTCCGACCACACGAATGCGCCCTGATGCAAGGCGCTGGCGTTTTCCCCGGCGGCAAAACTGCCCTGCCCGCTGGCGGTGTTGTTGAGGCCACCGGGAATGGCCGAATACCAGCCGCTGGCGTTGTTGTCGTCGCCACCAGCCACGGTCGCCAGAAAGTTGGCAATGTTGAGATAGCCGCCGCCCACCACCGCGTAAGTGTTGTTGACCGTGTTGTTCTGACCGCCACCAATAACGGCAAAGAATGGCGCCTGGAAACCGGCAAGCACATTGGTCGGCACGGTGCCGGTGGTCAATTGCGACGCGTTGAGGTTGGTCAGTCCGCCGCCATTACCCGCAAAGGCGCCGCCGAGCGTGACGCCGGTTTCCAAATTGGTGACGACCGAGCCGGGTAGTTGCGTCGGTGGAATGGTGCCGATCAACTGCACGGCCGCCACGCTGCCCAGCAAGTTGCTCGCCGCGTTTGCAAAAATGGCATAGGGCGTGGGCGTCAATGCCTGACGCGGTGCCAGTTCCGAGAAGGCCGCCGCGCCGTTGGTGCGCACGGCAAGGTCCAGCCAGCAGTTCATGCCAGCGAACACCCCCGCGCCGAAGTCCAGCGTCGTAGTGAACAGACCGTTGCTCACAGCCACAGCCAGATTGGTCACCGGCCCGGCAATGGCGATGCCGGTCGCGTTTGTGGCGTAGAGCGTGAATTTCACATCATAGCTGCCACCGGCAGCCGAGCCGCCGCTATTCAGCCGGCCCTGATAGGTGAAGGCCGTGCCTTGCGCGTGGAGTGGCGTTTGCGCGCCAACGTATAACACCAGCGCCGGAATCAAGGTTGTCAGTATTGTCTTCATAAGGATTTGAACTTCGGCGACGACAATGACGACAAAACCCAAAACGGGCAATACGCCGATCGGCGTATGGCACCGGGTTCGCATTTGCGGTTCACTAGCCCTGCGACTACGATTTGCAGATGTCCTCTCCGGATGATCATGTCGGACACCCACCGCGCCAGATGACTGTCGCGTGGGTGGTGCTATTTGTCTCGCTGGCGCCGACCTTTTACGTTTGGTGGTGGATTCGGCGGCACCTGGTGGAGCACGATGAGCAAACTTTGTTGGCCTGGCTGGTGCTGGTCGCAGGCCTCGGCATCAGCACTCTGCTGTTCGGCTTGGTGCGGGTGCAGGGCCGGCGGCAGCGCGAGGTGGAACTAGCCAACGAGGCGCTGCGACTGCGCGATGCGGAATATGTCGCGCTTAATGCCGAGCTGGAGCGACGCATCGCCGAGCGCACCGTAGCCTTGACGACAACCAACGCGGAACTGCAGCGCTTTAAGGCGATCATCGAAGCCACCAGCGACGCGGTGGCCATGGCCACCCTGGACGGCCGGACCATCTACGCCAATCAGGCGGCTCTCCGGCTGCTCAAGTACCCACCCAAAATTGACATTGGCAGCATCCGGATGGACGAAGTTTATCCGCCGGACGTGAATCAATTCATCCATGAGGTGGCCATGCCGCTGGCCATGCGCGATGGACTCTGGTCCGGTGAAGTCCGGATGCTGGCCCAAACCGGCGAAGAGATCCCTGTGACCGCCGTCGGCTTGGTCATCAAATCGCCGGAAGGCGTGCCGCTCCATTTGGGTTGCATCGCGCGTGACATCTCCGCGCAAAAAGAGTCGGAAAAGCGGCTGCAAGCCGCCCTGGCGCAATTGAGCGCGGCCAACGCCGACCTGGTCCGTTTCAAGGCGATCACCGAAGCCACCACGGATTTCGTCAACATCGCCGATCTCGACGGGCGAATGCTGTATCTGAACCGGGGCGCCCGGTGCCTGGCGGGGCTCGACCTCAACGAGGAAGCCACGAATTATTACATCAAAGACTTCGCGCCGCCCTGGGTGATGGACCTATTCGAGCGCGAAGGATTTCCGACGGCGCTGCGCGATGGCAGTTGGACGGGCGAAGTCGTCCTGCGGCATCGCGACGGCCATGAAATCCCCATTTCACTTGTCGGCTTGATCGTTCGCGCCCCCACCGGTGAACCGGAATTTTTGGCGTGCGTCGCCCGCGACATGACCGAGCAGCGCCGCCTGACGGAGCAATTGAAGAACTCCCTCGCCGAGGAACGCGAACTCAACACGCTGAAGAGCAATTTCATTTCGATGGTGTCGCACGAGATTCGCACCCCGCTGGCACTCATTCTGAGCTCCTCGGAAATTCTCTCCCGCTATCTCGACCGTCTTCCGCCGGAAAAACAACAGCGCCATCTGGGAACGATTAGCGAGGCCGTCCACCGCATGGCGTTGCTGGTCGAAGACGTGCTGATGTTCAGCCGCGCCGAGTCCGGCCGGTTGGAATTTAAACCCGCGCCGCTGGAGTTGAACCAACTTTGCCTCCAACTGGCGGACGAGACGGCCTCCGCCATGAACCAGCGTTGCCCGATTCGCCTTGCCCTGCCCGCCAATCCCGCGCAGGTACGGGTGGACGAAGCGCTCCTGCGCCACATCCTGACCAATCTGCTTACCAATGCGGTGAAGTATTCCCCGCCCGGCGAGGCGGTGTTGGTCGAAGTACGGCACGAGAACAGCCAGGTGTTGCTCCGCGTTCAAGACCACGGCATCGGCATTCCGGAGGCGGATGGAAAACGGATCTTCACTCCGTTTTATCGCAGTCCCAACGCCGCGCACATCCCTGGCACGGGCCTGGGCCTGGTCATTGTAAAACGCTGCGTCGAGCGGCACGGCGGCCAGATTCAAATCCAGAGCCGTGAAGGCGCGGGCACGACCGTGACTGTGCAATTGCCGGTCTATGTGCCGGGCCAGACCGAACAATTTGCGAAGTCGTCAACCATAGAAGATTCTCCATGACCAAAATCCTCATCATCGAAGACGAGCCGTTCATGCGCGCCAACCTGGCCGACGTGCTCGAACTGGAAGGCTTTCAAGCCCTCACCGCCGCCAACGGCCGCGAAGGCGTATCGGTGGCCAGACGCGAGCAGCCCGATTTGATTCTGTGCGACGTGCTCATGCCACAGCTTGATGGGCACGGCGTCTTGGCCACCTTGCGGGACGAGCCGCAGACCGCGCGGATTCCGTTTGTTTTTCTGACCGCCAAAGGCGAGCGCGGGGACGTCCGCGCCGGCATGGACCTTGGCGCGGACGATTACCTCATCAAACCCGTGCCGCTCGATGAACTGCTCGGGGCCATTCGTGGCCGACTGGATCACGCCCGGCGACACCAAGCGGAATTCAAGATGCAATTCAAATCTCCCAAGCCGTTGGAATCGCTTGGCTTGTCTCAGCGCGAAGCGGAGATCTTATTTTGGACGGCGCAGGGGAAGACCAACGCGGAACTCGGCGTCATCCTCGACATCAGCCCCGCCACGGCAAAAAAACATCTCGAAAATATTTACCAGAAGCTCGCCGTGGAAGGTCGCACCGCAGCGACCCTGATGGCCTTGGAAGTCTTGAACGGACAAAAATGAGCCCCGGCTGGATTTCGGGGAGGGGTATTTTTTGAGTGTGTTGCGTGCAAGCCTGAGCCATTGCAAGTTTTTATCCAGACCCTGCGGTGATGGCGGAATCGAAAGCCGCTGTGTGGTTAAAAAAACCTCATTTCGTGTTAGCGGCTAACACCCCCTGTTTCCCAACTTGTGTCATACTCCCTGCGTGACTGCGACACGCAGAACGGGACTGCGAGGCGGCGGACTACCGGACCACAGGTCTTGGAGTGGGTTGTCCCGTCGGCTGTGGGCTTGCCGTCTCATGGTCGTCCCCGCGGCCCGGGCGTCCCGCCCGTTCCCTTCTGCTCACGTATCGCAAATCCTCCATCAGGTTCTGCTTTCACCATTTCTACAGGCTGATCCTACCAAAATCCCAGTGAATCCGACTAAATCCGACCCTAAGCAATTTTACGCCCTGCCTCCCCAAATAACGCCAGGAACTTCAAGCCGCCACACCTGCAATCTCCTTGGTCCCATGCTTCGCATTGGTCCCATTCTCCCCAAAACACGCTAAAACACGCAAAACCACATCAAAGAAAATGAAAAAACATCCCAGCACGATCAATCCAGCAATCCAGCAATCCAACCATCCAACCATCCACCCATCCATCCACCACCGCCGCCGCGGCCGCCGGCGCCGCGCGTCGCGCCCTACGACATTTGTCGCATTTCCCTGGCGTTTGAATTCGGGGATAATCCAAGCAACATGTTCCCCGAGAATCAATGAATGATAACGATGTCCGGCTTGCCACCTTGGACCGGAAATGATTTTATGTCCCGATTGCAAAACCAGAAGAAAGCCACGCCCAAGAAGACGGGAGAGTTTCCTGGCCGCCATCCGAAACGGCCCGCCGAAAGGAACTCGCGGACAGGAATGTCCGCGCTCCGGCTGTTGCCGTACCAGAATCCAAAGCTGCCCGCCGAAAAACGGGTCAAGGATTTGCTGGGCCGCATGACGTTGCCAGAGAAGGCCGCGCAAATGATGTGCGTCTGGCAG
>Ga0364873_10285_pt1 | contig 25783 bp, 29 predicted proteins | sample ExccelAu500001D3_2_FD_206928 | JGI IMG/M metagenome (GOLD analysis project Ga0364873, IMG submission 206928) | Enriched cells from Trout Bog Lake Hypolimnion, Wisconsin, USA - BchlTB.Aug07.5000.01.D3 | ecosystem: Environmental > Aquatic > Freshwater > Lake > Hypolimnion/Profundal zone | place... | reverse complement strand
TTTAGCAACACCTTGGCCATTTTCGTACAGTTGCCCTAACAAGTCACATCCTCTAAACTGCGAAGTTTCGCACATCTGTTTATAGAAATCGAATGCCTGTTTGAAATCCTTCGTGACTCCGTTGCCCAAATCATACATTACGTCGATGTTGGCGCACCCTATACCCTCACCGGCATCACAGGCTCTCTTCAAATAATTGAAAGCCTGCGTGTAGTCCTGTTGAACTCCGTCGCCATGTTCGAATAGAAAGCCAAGGCTATTACACCCAAGAGGATTACCACCGTCGCAGGCTTTTTTGAAATACTTAAATGCTTGGCTATAGTCCAAGGCAACGCCCTGTCCATTCAAGAAGAGAAGGCCAAGGTTTTTACACGAGAGCATTTCTCCGCCGTCGCAAGCTTGTTTGCCGTATTTGTAAGCCTGTTGGTAATCTTGTGCAACCCCAAAGCCGTTTGCAAACAAGAAACCGAGTTCATTGCACCCCTCTACGTTTCCGCCATCGCAGGCCAGCTTGAAGTATTTGTACGCCTGCATATAGTCTTTAGGAACACCCTGTCCTAGTTCAAAAAGGCGTCCGGCGCTAAAACACTTATCTAAGTTTCCGTGGTTGCAGGCGTTCTCAAGAATGGAAGAGGACGACTGATCTTCCAACAAAGCTGTTGCTGTCTTTTGATGGAGATTCTGCGAATTGCCTTTTCCGCCAGCGGGCGAGGAATCGGCATCTTGAGCAGTGGGAACACCCTTGCAACTCTCATTAGGCTGTCTCGCCGTCATCGGAGCGATCTGGGCTAGAAGAATTTCAGTTGGTGTTTTCGCTCGTGGGTAACGAGGATGCTTCGCGCGGTACTCGGCGTCACTCAGAGTGCAGTCTTGTGAGTACGATAATCCTGAGCATTCTGCCATCCTTGCGACGGTATACGATTGTTCCGCAATCACATCATCAAGAGACTGGCCGTGAAAGCTGTCAGAGACATTCTTCACAATGGCCGTGATTCGGTCGATTGGCATTGATGGATCAGGCTTGCATAGATCAACGCGAGTTGGTGGAGTGAGGGCGTTCTCGATAATAACGGCGATTTTTGTACGAGTGTTGACGTAGAGCGTTTCACGAGTTGTGCGGTGACTCTGAACACCATAAATGTAGAGATATGTAAAATAGGTTCCCTCTTTCTTGAAAGCACTCGCATAACTTTGGGCCCAACCAACCGTGTGAATGTCTGGAATAATGAGTTCAATCTTGCTGTTCTTGAAGACGACTAAAGGCTGGCTCCACGTATTCGCTTCATTGAGTACCCTTAGCGGTGCTCCTTGTGGGCCAGCGATGAATGACCCTTCGCCATTCGGTCCGATTGTCTGGTCTTGTCCCAGTGCGGAGATGGCGCAGACAATCAGCGCCAGAGCATAGAGACTTCGGTTAAGTACAACACATCCTCGCTTGCATCCCATAGCGTTTCCCCTTCAGCGCGCGTTCTACATGCTTATCGTGCAACTTCCACCACAACCATGCCGTCATTGGTGTTTATTCCGCTCTCAAACCTGACTATGCCCTGGTATTGCTTGTCCGGCTGCTTCACTCGAATGAGAGATCCGGAACCATTCCGGAGATGCTCCCGCAAGATTTCCTGTCCTTCGCCGCCCTTTGTCCAGTCCATTCGAAAACTGAATTCATCAGGAATGCCCAGAGCACCCATAGATTTGTGCTCAAAGTTGAACGCGCCCAACAGAGGGACAAACACAGCGTTTTTTGGGTTCTCAATTTCCATGTGGATATTGGATCACATAATGCCGTGGGTAGGCACGGATGATTCTTTCGCGGGAAGGATGCTGCGCCCTTCCCCCGCTGCGACCACCGGTGAAACTGGCGTTCTACGCTTCCCATCCATGCGGGCCTGTGTCCTGCCCGCAACGCCGGCCCTGAAAAGCAATGCGGTGCAGCCTTCGGCTGGACCTCCGGTTCGACATTCATTTCCCGGCGAACTCTAGGCTACGTTCGGCTCCTTCTGTCAACTCCGCTTGTGCAGCTCCGCGCGGCATAAAAACCGCCGTGCTCGCTTCCGCGCCCCTTGCGGGCTTCGGGAGTTGACAGCGCCTCACTGCGCCCAATTCGCCAGTCATGAAATGAATGTCTTTTTTTAGCCCTCCCAGGGCTTAAAAACGGCAAATCCCACTCCGAAGGAGCCGAACATCATGACTTACGCCAATAGCAACGCCACCACCACCGCGCCGCACAGCAAAAATGCGGCGCACCGCAGCGAATCCCCTTACCAGCAGCGCACCACGCAGCGCGACAACCCTACGCAGCAACTTATCAAGCAGGCCGTGGACTACCTGCTTCAGCAACTTGAAGCGGGAAAGAGCGAAACGCTGACCGCGTATCTCGCGGCGATGGCTCGTTTCCATAGTTACTCTTTCGGCAACATCATGAGCATTGCGCGGCAGCGCCCAACGGCGACCCGCGTCGCCGGGTTTCATACGTGGAAGGAGTTGGGCCGGTTTGTAAAGCGAGGCGAAAAGGGAATTCAGATTCTCGCCCCGATGGTTGGACAGCGCCGCAAGAGAGACGACGCCGACCACAACCGCACGCAGGACGACAACGGCAAGCCCACACCCGTTCTGATTGGCTTCCGCGCCGTCTACGTCTTCGATGTGGCGCAGACCGAAGGCGCGGACCTGCCCGAATTCGAGCATTCGATTACAGGCGAAGTGGGCGAATACAGCGACCGGCTGATTGCCTTTCTCGATTCCCAGAATATCGCCCTGGAATACAACGAAAACATCGCGCCCGCCCTTGGCGTCAGCTACGGCGGGAAGATTGCCATCCTTCCCGGCCAATCGCCCGCCGAGACTCTGGTTTGTTTGGTCCATGAAACGGCGCATGAGCTATTGCATAAGAGCGACCGCCGCACCATGACCACCGCCACCGTGCGCGAGACGGAAGCCGAGGCGGTCGCTTTTATCGTGGGCCAATCCATCGGCCTTGAGATGGGCCGAGCTTCTTCGGACTACATCCAGATGTACGCAGGGAATGCGGCGCTTCTGGCGGAAAGCCTTGAAGTCATCCAGCGGACCTCAGCGGTCATTCTCGATGCCATCACCGGAGAGGCGACCGGCAGACCGTCCGCCTCATCGGTCACAACGACAGAGATACAGAACGAAATGGCGGAGGTGGCGTAATGAAAACCATCCTTCGCATTCTGGAGCGGGCCGGAGGCTACCGGCCCACGCTCTACCTCAAGATCGAAAACCCGCCCTTTATGGCGCTTGTCATTGAAGCCACGCCGGAGCCGGGGCCGTGCGGATCGCCCGCAATCTCCATCGCGCACTATGGCGAGCAGAACGGTGACCTGATGCGCGACCCGGAGATGTGCTTTGAATTTGTGGAACCGCCGCTCTGCGATATGTCCATATCGAGTTTCTATTTTCGGAATGACTATCTCGGAGTCGAGCAGTATTCGCGCTACCGGGACGGCGAGAACTATGTGTTTGTGCCCGACCTCCACCGGCAGCATGAAACCTTTGCGCGGCAGTGGGACCGCAATCTTCGCAGTCAAGGTTTTCTCGAAGCATTTTCGGACAAGTCGATTCGCGGCTAGTCCGCTCCCTGCGGAGCGGACCCACGCCCGATGTGTCCCCGCTCCGTGCGCCCTCACCCTTCAACCGCTCGAAAGGAGCAATGAATCATGGAAACGACCGTTATCAATGCTACCGAATACCGCGAGCTTCCGCTCGCTTTGCTCAACGAATCGAAGACCAATCCCCGCCGCGTCTTTGACGATGTGAGTCTTCGAGAACTAGCCGCTTTTGTTCCCGGGAACAAAATCGGCCTTTTGTGGCGCTGAGCGTTTTGTCGCCGTGGAAGTGGGGAGCCGCGTGGAAACAGACGACTCCCCGTCTTAATGGGCACATAACGATTACAGCGAGTTAAGCCATTTCATGAGTTCCTGATCGTCTCGCCATCCTTTCGTTGGGTGAGGTGATTCCGAAGTTCCGGTGGGAGGGAGGCAAGCTGCTACCGCGGCCTGCTTCGCTCTCAGAGTGATTTCTACATAACGGTTGGTGGTCTCCAAGCTGACGTGCCCCAGCCAAGCTCGGATGACATTGATATCTACGCCTTGCTCCAGTAGGCCCACCGCCGTTGAGTGGCGGAAGACGTGCGGAGAGATGCTGCGGCGCCGCTTATCTGGGGTGGTAGGAGACAAGTTGGAGGTGTGCCGCTTAACGATTTTGTAAATGCCGAACCTTGTCAGCGGTCTTTTCTGGCGAGACATAAACAGGGGAGCGGCCTGATTCCCGCGTATCTCGGTTGTGAGTTTCTTCAACAGATCGGCAGTTTCAGGCCAGAGAGGACAGCTTCGCCACTTATCGCCCTTCCCATGAAGACGTACGCGTACTGGCCCGTCGAGATCAACATCTTCGACTCTCAAGTCAGCCACTTCCTGTGCTCGCGCTCCGGTGTTGTAGAGCACCATGAAGAGAGCCCGATCGCGAAGCGCAAGGTTGCCGTTCCGCGGCAAGCTCCGAAAAAGGGCCTCGATTTGGTCGTGTTCCAGGAACAGAGTGTGCGGAGGCGCGGTGCGTTTGACAGGAGTCGCCTCCACTTGTTGAGCTTCAGCCAGCATCTCCGGATGCCCGAGAGCAAGATACCGGTAGAAGGTGTGCAAGGCGGCAAGCCTCTGGTTGCGGGTACTCACGCGATTTCCGCGCACGACCTCCATCGCGTTGAGGAAGTCACGCACTCGCTGTGCCGATAGATCAGCCATCTGCAATCGCGTGATCGGCCGCCGGCAACTGGCTGCGACATAGGCGAGGAAGAGCTTCATTGTGTCCCGATAGCTTCGAACCGAACCGGGCCGAAGACCCTTCTGCGTCTTGAGGTAGTCTTCGAAAAATGCGAACAGCACTTGTCCCATTCCGATCATTGAGCGCCGCCTTTCGGGGCGAGCATCTGGAAGCGTTGAGCGGCTAGGTTGAGAAGCTCTTCTGTGATCGTCAGGTACACAGAGGTAGAAGTGGGATCGACGTGGCCGAGGAAGGTGGAGAGGTGCATTAACCGGCAGTTGGGGTCGATACCTTCCCGATACCAGCGAAGCAACGTGGATACAGCAAACGAGTGGCGCAGGTCGTGGAGTCGCGGTGACGACACGCCCGGCGGGATATGCAGTCCCAGCTTGGGCCAGAGGGCATGAAAAGTGATGCTGATTGTCCCTTCATCCACGCTGCCCCGTTTGGAGTTGAAGGTGAACATTGGCTGCTCAGGAGCTGGCGTGCTTCCGTACCGTTCTGCCACGTAATCTTTCAGACGCTGTGCCAGACGAGGTCCCATTGGCACATATCGGCTTTTGGCGAATTTCGTCTCCCGGATGAACAGCAGATTGCGGGTAAAATCGGCATCGCCCATCTTTAGTCGCGACACTTCGCCTACCCGCAATCCTAGGCCATACAGCACAGCGAAAATCGTCTCGTACACAAGGCCTCGATAGGGCGCACGGGATCTCTCCGGCAGTTTTCGTGCTTCTGCCAGCAGACGTCTCGCGGTGTCGAGATCGAACAAGTATGGAATCCGTCTGCCTGTAATGCGGCGTGGACTGGCGGTCACAGGATTCCGCTGCGTCCATTGCTGCATAATTGCAAAGGCAAAGAACCGGCGCACTGCATACAGAATGAGGTTGTATCTCTTTGACCCGACTTTAGGACGCGACGCCAAGAAATCATCGATTACTGCGCCATCGATGGCCTGCCAGTCGGCGATGTCGTGGTTGCAGAGATACCGGTCGAATAGGCGCAACGTATGCGCATCGTTTAAGTACTTGCGGTTCAGTGCACGCTTGTATTGCACGAACTGATGGAGGTACGGCGCCAGGAAGCTCTGGAAAAAGGGAGTGTTCATAGAGCCTCCCCATCACCCATGGCAACCTCGCGCAGGGCTTCGATAGCGACTTTCGTATAGATGCGTGTGGACTCCGGCGAGCGATGCCCAACATAATCGCCGATAGTCTTCAGTGGAAATTCGGCGTCGATCAGACGTTGCACGCAGGTGTGCCGGAGCGTATGCGATCCTCCTTTGCGCACCTTGATTTCCGCCTTCTGCAGATAAAACGCAACACTTGACGACACCGTGGCAGGAGTAACTGGGGATCGCGGAGCTACGACACGGAAGAAGAGATGGCGGTCCTCAGTTTCAGGTCTGCCTCGTTTAAGGTAGTCGATCAGAGCCTCTGCCACTACTGCGGCGAGCGGATACGCCGTCGCATGACCGGCCTTGCGGTCCGGCACCTGGAATCGTTCGCGCTTCCAGTCGATATCCTCCAGAGTTAGTTTGGAGACCTCATGAGCACGCAGACCGTAGGTGACAAGAAAAAGCAACATGGCATAGTCTCGTCGGCCCCGGACCGTCCTGCGATCCACCGCGTCCAACGTGCGACGGACTTCATCCCAGGTAATTGATCGTGGAACATCGGCCAGCCGGTATACCTGCGACATGCCAACTGCACCGCAGAGATCCCTGCCTGTAATTCCTTGGCGATGGCAGAACTTCAGCAACACCTTCAAATGGCCACACAGATCGCGACGAGTGTTGGGAGCCATTCCCGGCGCATAGTCAACGATGAACGATGAAATCAGCGCAGGCGACAAAACGCCAAACGAAGTAACGCCAGCCTTGCAAAGGTATTCTCCAAAATCACGCAAATGGTGACGGTAGCCGTGAATCGTACTTTCCATTAGCCCGCGTTCATCGCGCAAAAATTCCTGAAAGCCAGGAACGGCGGATTCAAGTGGAAATGGCCGACGTCGCCGATTCGAAATCACGCGCCCGTCTCTGGCGAGCCGTAACATTTGCCGCAGACCGTTGCCCACATCAATCGCATGTTTGCGCAACGACGCCGCTGTCTTGGCTTCGGCTCCATGTTGAACTAACCATTCAGATACAAATTCCTCGATGAGATCGATGGCAGACGCTACATCCGTGCAGCCTCGCTTCTGCGCGAAGGCTGCAAAATGGTACAGATGTAACAACCGACGAAGGATCGTAGGCCGTGCATAGCCATTAGCCTCCAGCCATTCCAAATAACTTTCGATTTGAGGCCCAAGCCAACTGTTGCGGATTCGGTCGATGGTTGCAGGTTTGACAAAGAAGTGATCTAACATGAAAACCTCCATTCGGAAATTTCCGATGGAGGAAATCATTCCACTACGCCCTTGCAATTATGTACCCTTAAAATTGCCGATTTCGTGTTTCCATGCGGCTTCCCTCCTCCGCGGCAACAAAACGCTCAGCGCCACAAAACGCCGCCAGCATTCGCAGCCAGGGTGTACTGTCGCCCTTGCTTGTCCGGCCACTCACTGAAAACGGCTTTGAGATCGTGGCCGGTGCGCGGCGTTACCGCGCCGCGCAGATGGCCGAAGCCGTCACCGTGCCGGTGCGCATCAAGCAGATGGGCGACGCCGAAGTATTGGAGGCGCAGCTTGTCGAAAACCTGATTCGCGCCGAGATTCATCCAATGGAAGAGGCCGAAGGGTTCGCACGGCTTTTGGCGCTGGAGGAGCCGAAATACAGTATCGAGCAAATCGCGGCGAAGGTTGGCAAGCAGCCTTCGTTTGTGGCTTCAAGGTTGAAATTGGTTGACCTTGTACCCGCTGCGGTCGATGCTTTCTACGCCAACGAAATCGGTGTGGGCCACGCGCTGCTACTGGCGAAGTTGCCCGCCGACCAGCAGCAACAGGCACTCTCGGCTTGCTTCAAGGAAGCCTACAACAGCGGGGGAGCAACACCTGCGCGCATTCTTCTGCCCGTGCGCAATCTGCAATTCTGGATTGAGACGAATGTTCTGCTCATCCTAAAAGACGCGCCCTTCGACAAGCGCGACGCGCAGCTTGTTCCCACGGCGGGAAATTGCGCCGATTGCCCCAAGCGCACCGGCCACAACAAACTGCTTTTCGGTGACGACCTCGGCAAGCAGGGCGACCAATGCACCGATCCCCGCTGCTACAATGCAAAACTCTCGGCACACGTGGCGAAGGCCGTTGCTGCCAAGCCCAACCTCGTGCAAATCAGCACGGCATACGGCGGGCAGAAGGAAGGCAGTCCAGTCTTGCCGCGCAACAAGTACACCGCGATCCGCGACGACAAGCCCCAAAAGAAGGAAGACGCCCAGCGCCCGGAGTTCAAAGTGTGCAAGTATGCCGCCGACGCCATCATCACCGAAGGTAGCGACATCGGCACTATTCACAAGGTGTGCGCGAATCCCGATTGCCCGATTCACCATGCCAGCAAGCAACGGCCCGCGACCGATGCGGCATTCAAAGACGAGCAGGAGAAGCGCCGCTGCGAAGAAGCCATCGCCCAGGCGACCGGCCTTCGCGTCCTGAAAGCAACCAGCGACGCCGTTCCAGTCCGGCTGATGAAACGCGACCTGCTCTTTATTGGCGAACGCCTTGCCGCTGCCTTGGACGAGCGCCGTCTGCCGATCATCTTTCGCCTTCACGGTATCGGCAAGGCCAACGGAAACGGCGAGGCACCGGCCAAGCTGCTCGCGTCCTTTCTTCACAAAGCCGACGAAAGCACCATCGGCCGCGTATTGGTGGCAATCACCGTCTTGCAATCGGCGCACAACCCCAACGAGTCCGCGAAAGCCCTGCGTGAAGCCGCCGAGTTCTACAAGGTGGACGTGGCCGCAATCACGGCCAAGGTCAAGCAGGAGTTCGCCGCGAAGGAGAAGGCCAAGACCGCGAAGAAGGCCACGCCCAAGCAGCCCGCCAAGATCGCCAAGAAGGCTGTCTCCGCATAACTGCCAGATACCAGAAAGACTGCGCGGAGCCTAAGTCACAGGCTCCGCATTTTATTGCGTCTGCTGCCCGTCTGCCCGCCCTCATGCGATGCCCGGACGAGCGCCGGGGCGTCATTCTGGCCCTCCCGACGAGCAGCACCGCCTGCATTTAGCCCCTGCCATGGACCTGATTCTCGGCATCACGTTTGAGGTAGAGAAGGAGACAACCAAAAACGCCGGGGATGCCGCTGTCAGCGGCATCCCCGCAGCCGTTGCGATGAGTATCGCTCCGGCGACCTACGGCTAAGCATTTCGCCGGTTTTGGCTTGCGACACTACACGCTGTCAGAAACGGCACTTACCTCGCAAACTGAATCAGTCGGGGAATTCTCGCGAGGCCCATATTCGCGTATCAACTCCTGTAATTGAGGCAATGCAATCAACTCCAACCCGACCCTGTCGCCAAATTCGCGGGCCTGCGCAGTGAAATCCGAAGTGGTAATGAACACCCCTTTCACGGCGCGGTCCGCTGTCACGGCTCCATAGAAGTCTCTAAGCATTGGCGCTCCGATGAGATTGTTGGCGACGTAGCGTTTGCATTGAAAGAGGTAGCGCCCGCCAACAATGGCTCGATTGAGGTTGGCTATTACGTCGATTCCGCCATCCCCACTGGTCTTGGTCATTTCAGTCTGAAATCCCATTCGGTCGAGCAGCCCTGCCACCAGTTTCTCGAAGTCCACACCGGATAACTCCTGCAAGTCGGTTGATTCAAGGACGGCGGCCGGCGAAGCAACACGGATTCCAAGAACCTGAAATCCCGTCCTCACGCCTTCCGAAGTGATGTTGTTCTGGCCTATTGTTCGCACGAGCCGTCGCATTATCAGCTCGAGATGGCCGGGACTTCCGTTACAGCCTCCAGCAAGCAGTTCGTTGGCACCCGGCTCAAGCGACACGTCAATCTTTCGTGCGATCCGAGTAGCGATCTCTGAAAGCTCTGTTCTTGAATAAGGCTCAAGGTTGAGGATCAATGAGAACCCATCGAGCAACTCGGACGGGCATTCGCGCAGCTTGGAACACGTCGCAATCATAGTGAATGGGCGAACCTCCATGACATGATTCCTCGCCGCTGGCCCCTGACCGATTGTCAACGTGAGTTGGTTGGAGTGCATGATTTCGTGGAGCCCTTTCCAACAGAACTTCCGGAGAAAATCCACATCTGACATCAGCAAAAACTGGCGCTCTCTCAGGTTCGTAAAGAGAGCGGAGAAATCTCCCTGTATTTCAAATTCTGGACATTTCACCATTGCTATTGAATTCACGCCAAACTCGCCTGCAAAGGCGGCGGCAACAAGAATCTGGCCCATTCCTTCGGGCGCAATCAGGAGAATATGGCCGGGCGCGGTACCGCTCGATTCATGAAGTTGAGCGAATGCCCTCAGGCGAGCCACTACCCGCTCTTGCCCAACTATGTCTTTCAATCGCGGACCGGGTCCGGTCCCTTCTTTCCAATCAACTGAATAAAGATTCATGGTCTTATCGCGCTCCTGCCCTGCTCTGGTTGTCTCTGTGATTCTATTCCGCTCATGCAATTGCGTGGATCGGAAGCAAAAGCTGGTTACTGCCCCACGTGTCAATGATGCACTTAACGATCCGTCACTGCGTGTCGCCCGGCTTGTCGATCTGTTTTCTCATTCGGTTCACCAGAAGGCCTGCCGTCTGTGCTGGCACGCGACGGTCGTAATTGACGCCCATCAACTGCCGCTGGGAAATTCTGTCCACCGCTATCAAAGATCGCTCATCATACGTTGCCGAGAAAACAAGCAACAAATCCGCATCCTCAGGATGCTCAACTATTGTCCAGCGACCCCATTGTTTCAGCTTTTCGGGAAGGTGGCCGAACACCACGAAATCGGTGCTCTGATTCATGAGGTAGACGGTTTTTGCATTGCGGATGCTTGTTAAGCCGGAAGGTTTCTCTACGGGGGGGTGGTTTTCTGCACCATGGCGAGGATCACATTGTCGGGAACACCAGATGTTTTTAATTCGGCGAGGGCAGCGGGCGACGTGTCGCACTGGCAATCGGAGTTCCTAACTTTGGCCGCTAAGATTTCAGGAGCAAGGCCAGCTTTGACCATGCTTACAACATCTCGATTCGTGATAACGGTCTGGTTCGAGCTGAGGGGCGGAGACTGCTGGGCCGGGCTTTGGCCCGCCGCTGAAGTTTGGGCAGGGATTCCCACGGAATAGACCAAGGCAAGCCCTTGAAAACGTGGGGCGGCGGTCGAGGGTCAAAACTTGCCCTTGTGGCCCACATTTTGCATCGGTGAATGAACGGGTAGCGAAATAGCGCTTGGGGATAACCGCGTCTCTGGATACTGAGCACTGTTCAAGCTGATCGTAGTACCCTACTGGTCAAGAGGAAATTTCAATGCAGAACGCCGTGAGCGATTCGAGTGATTCATCGGTTGGCCTTGCGCTGAATAGCGTTACGCCGCACGCCCTGGCTGTCACTATGCTCCGAATAGTGATGGAGACTGACAAGCCCTGGCGAATGACCGATGCTGTGGTGACATCCGAAGCGCATACGAAATTCCCAATGGCCTGCGAGTTCTACCAGCTTCGGATTTTCCTCGATTTACTGAGGCAAAGATTTGGGGCCGGAGTATCCAGCCTTGTTGAAGCCAGCCTGATTTCAGTCTTGGATGTACAGGGAAAATACTCTGGGATGAACTTGTTCTCGAAGGTCATGGCGGCTATATCGTGTGCTCGGGAATTAGGCACCATAGAGGATGGTCCTGACGACAGCAGAATCAACATGGATTTCCAGGTAGCAGACCAATGCCTCAGGATTGTGGGCGAGTCCGACGAAGAGAAACGAAGGTTTCGCCTCATCCTTGCAGAATCACTTTCATTTGCTCGGATATGGTCCGAGCAAATCTTTCCAGAGCTTGTCGCCAAAATTGAATTTGACCCCGTCTCTGTGGCATTCGTAAATATTGAAACTGCATACAAGGGTCTGACTAACCGTTGGCGAGAGAAACCGGGCTGCTTTGAAAGACATCTTCAACGGATGGAAGGTAATCCGTTATTCCAAGAGTCTCAGCGAAACCCATCAGATGACGACATACTTGTTGCTCGGGCGAAGGACGACGCTGACTTGAATCAACTCCAACTGGAGGTCGAGACTCTATTCGCCGATCTCAAGACGATGGGTGAGCAAGAAAAAATTCAAGTACGAATTCTCATCGACTTGATGCAGCACAGGATTGAACCGCTGATGGTTAGAGCCGCAGCAGTCGGCCCAATTCCTGCCGCTCAAAATCATTTAAAGGTGCTGGCAGAGTTTATGGAATCAATGCTAGAGTCAGCATTCGGCCCTGACGATAAGGAGTCTTTCAGGAAGATCTGGGCGCGAAAGGCCAATGTGTTCTATGCTCAGCTGTCATGTGAAGGTACACCGATAGATAAGTCTGATTCCGTTTTGGCTCTGTTGTGTGAGAACACTGAGGATGTCAAGGCCGTGCTGGAAATTTATCGAAATCTTGATCCTAGTCTTGTTGATTCGATGCGCAACATGGCACTTTTGCATTTTGAGATTGCCGAGTTGGAAGGATTCAAGCTCCCCGGAACAGCAGAGAAGCTGGCTCTTTTCCGTGGCGAGGTTAAAACCGCCCCAAGCCTAGATAACGTTAAGCCGCGCCCTTGGTGGCGAGTCTGGGGATAGAAGGCTGCGAAGTAGAATCGCTGTTTTCGCTTTGTTCCTCGATTTCAGCCACCTCATCGTTGCCTCCAAAAATCTAAAGATCAGCCTCTGAATCCGTTCCGTAACGATTGCCGTCTTCCTCCAGCGGCAGGATGTGAGGCATGGGCAAATGAGTCCGTTGCTTGACCTCTCGGTTCACCCAGCGCATAGCTCGATCCCCGAAGAACGCAGTGAGCATCCAACGGGCTGCCCTCATTGTTCTTTGGAGAAGCCGGCTGGACCGGGGCCACCTGCCGGAACCGCTCGCCGTCCACAAAGAAATGCGTGTGCCAAGTGTTACCGTGCTTTTTGAGTGCCACGCTTACCTCCACGGTTCCGAGTTGAAGGGGCCTTGCTGCCCCTACGGTTTACGTTCCACCACTTCAATTTGATTTGGTTCCTTCCCCAGCTCTTGCACATTGGTTGATCGCAGAATTTGGCCGCCCGGTGATTCGCCACAAAGTAAGGCGAGTGACAGTCTGGGCAAGCGCATTTCTTCAGTCGCTCTCGCTCGACACTTAAGAGGTCCAACAAAAGGAGTTCCCAGAGCGTTGCCGCGCGGAACACCAGACGCCGGGAGATGGTTTGAAATTCGCCTCTGACCGGCAGCGTGAATCCATCCGGCCTAACGGTCAAATTCTCGATTCCGATGATCGCAGGAAATTCAGCTTGAAATCGTCCCGTGGTTAGCAGCGTCGGCAGCGTCTCCCAAATCGCCTGAAATCGCTCCAGGTCTGCTCTCCACTCTGCCTCAGAGAAGTCAAAAGACGGCAATGAAACGGAAAGCCGCGATTTGTTCGCGCTCTGGCTACCGTCGTGCCCTAGCTTCCCTGTGAAATCACCAAGCTGGTTGTGGAGCGGCCCGTATCGTGTGGTAAAGCGAAGCACGTCTGCTTCATTGGCAAAGTTTTCCGCGAGCTGCCCCGGCCGGTTTGGAAACAGCGGGGTCAAAGCCTTCTTCCACCGCCCTGTCAGGACAGGTTCCGCTTCGATGTTGCCGGTTGGCGGGATTCGCTTCACCGAATCGACGCCAACTAGACAGCAAAACCTGAAATCCAGTTTCCTCATATCTAGACATCAACCTTGTACTTGCATCTAGAAGGATGCCGTTCTACTGTACACCCAGGAGGATCAGATCAGATGGCAAGGTCTCCGGTAAAACTCGGTCCCATTGCGAGCAGGCTATTCTCACCGGTTCCGTGGACAGACGATTATCCAGCTTCTCAAGAATGGGCTGACGAGCTTGAAACACTCCTTGAGTTCTGCGATTCGCAGGGCCAGCTCGCGAGGTTCCTTCGCAAACTCAGAATTCCAAGGAACAAACAGAGGGACGCAACGCTGAGTGAGCTTCGCGTCGCACTTTTTCTGCATCGCAGCGGATTCCCGATCGCTGCTTGGGAGCCTCTCGGTAACAACCGTAAGGAAGGCGAATACTCCGTCAGGACACCAGAAGAGGGCATAGTTTTCACAGAGGTAAAGAGTCGGGGTTGGGAGAGCGAATTAACTCAGGAGGAGCGACTCGCCGGCCGGACAAAGCAGCCGAAGTATATAGAAGACGATGGAGGCAAGTACTCCAACTGGAAGGGTATGCGCGATTGTATTTCGGATGCCTACTCGAAGTTCACTCCGAGCGAACCTAACTTACTTGTGATTGCAGATGATTTCTTCGTGAGCCTCGCTCGCAAGGCCGATTGGCAGATAGATGTTGCACTTTTTGCTACACATGACCGGTACGGAGAAGAGCCTGGATACTTCGCAACGGCAGCGTATCGGAATCTCGGGGCAATTGCCGTGTTTGCCACCGAGGTTTCGGATTTTCCCGTTGAATACAGGTTCCAAATATTCCAGAACCCGTACGCTTTGACGGAGACTGCGATCCCTCCCTCACTCGCGTCATTGCGCGCCTAGCCGGGTACCGCATCCTTGAATCGTTCTTTGATTCAAGGGTGGGAGACCACAGACCTCAATCGGGCCGGTGGCCTCGATCCCGGTGATTAATTCAATCCCCGCTGAGGGTGCGTCTTTTCCAAACTACTACCTGGGTGGCTCCGGTCCCTCGCGAGAGACTGGGGGCGCACTCATTGTTCTTTGGAAAAGTCACCGAGATCGTGGCCAAACGCATATAACACTCGGGCTCTCCCACGGATGGAATAGAAAAATCTTGTCGAATACTCCATGGTCTTTTTCTAATTGTTCTGCGATCTTGGCCGCAAGATCGGAATAGCTGAATCCAACGGTGTGAATTGGTGTGTTGTATTGAAGCGCCCTGTCGTCGTAGTGGCAGAGCAAGTAGAGTTCGTTCAGCCCATGCCGGGCACGAAGATCGTAAGCAAGTTTTCCATACTTATCGATCTTTGCACGGATACGGTCGATGGCGGCATTCACCATCCACTTGTGCGTATATGCACCGCCAGGTTCCTCAAACAATATCCACCTGCCGTCCGGTGCTAGACTTGGCATTCGATCCCGTGGGAAGATCCAGACTGAATCGAGATACTTCTTCAACCTTGGATACAGATCGAAATTTGTCACAGGTGCTCCCTGTGGATCTTCCCAATCCAGTTCCGCTATGACGGATTGTTCCGCGATACAAGCAAAGAGTTCCTGACGGAATGCTGTCTTCTCCACTGGCTTTATGCTGTGATGCTTGTCGTAGAGCCAAATCCATCCAATATTGGCAGGGCGTGATTCCCGTTCGCTGGCAACGTTGCTTAGATAAGCGGTTTCAAATCTTTCTCTTATTTTGCCGGATTGAATCTGTTCTTGGTTCACCCATGCGGTCAGTTCAATACCGACCACTCTACCCGACACGGTTGTACAAAGAACATCAGGCGGCTCTGGACCTTGGTGCCAGCAAGCAACTTTCTCCTCCGCAAACAGCGGAGCCGCAGATAGGAACCCAGACCAAGCCTGTTCTTCTTCCAGCCTTAGTTGGGGCTTCGTAGCATTTCTCGTTCGTTTCATGTTTCATCTCCTCGCTATGAATGATCGTTTGCTCTCGCAGTAACGCTTCTATTGGTAATAATGAGCGCGGAATCGCGCCCTGAGAAGATGGACAATTCGCGTGGGAGTTTTTTCCGTGGACAAAACTAGTTTTGGTTTTTTCCCGAGGGTGAATCAGCTTTGCGAGCCTTGAGCCTTCTGGATTTCAGAAGCCCTCGGATCTGTTCCCCGTTCGGGCTCCCATCTTCGCGCGTTACTTTCAGGCGAATTGCAATTTGCTTGTAGGAATGGCCGGCATTCTTTAACTGCAATGCCTCATCTGCAAGGGAATCTTTCCGCGGTCGATTCGCTGGAATCTTCGGCAGATACGCCGCAAAGATCTGGTCGTTTTCCCGCCTCTCGCGTCTCACGTAGTCTCTCAGCCTTGCAGGAACGCGCTGAAGTAGTCGCACATACTCTTGCCGAAGCACATCATGTTCTACCGGCGTATTCGTCATCCATTCAGTCCAAGCGCTCTGCTCTTCCTGAGAGTAAGAAGAGAAAGCGGAGGGGCCTTGCTCAAGCTCCTTACGCTTGTACAAAGGTAAACCGGCGAGAAATGCATTAAGTTCGTTTTCCGCAAGAGTGGACACGCACTACCTCCCGAGTGGTATCCCAGTATTGAAGAGATCGGCGGGGCAGACCGGGACAGCCTCCCCATTCGGGAGCTACCCTGCCTATTTCCATTCAAAATCGAAATCGAATACTTCTCCGTTGACGGGAATCAAGACTTCCGAGCTTCCGATCTTACGTGCGTGTTCAAAGTAGACATTGCCTTCGACGGATTTGCCGGGCGCAACAGTAGTGGGTTGGAGAGAACGGGTGCTGACTTCCTGCGATGTGGCTGCCACGGCAGTATTGTTCGCTGCTATGCGGTTTGCGGCATCCTGCTGCGCTTGTTGATCGGGAACACTCGTAACCGAAGTGGTGTTTTCAGAATAGCGCCCGTAGGCGGAGCCGCCGGTTCCATAAGCGGAAGCGCTTCCGTTTGTGGTCGATTGTGTAACAGATTGCTGCGTTGCTCCGGCTGCGCCCAAGGCTGTGAAGAAGTTGTCCCATACCGCTCTATTGCTGATGGACCGGATCACCTTGTCTGGCGGCAAATAGCGAAGTGTCTTCGGATGCGGCCTTAGAACCATGATGCTGAAAGATTGGGGTAGCACATCCAAGGAGGAAGCGGTTTTGTTGACCACGCTGACCTGCGCAATGAAATATTTCCCGGTGTCTTGTATGGTCACAGCAACAAGAACCCCATTTGATCGCATTACCTTGACGATGTAGCCAGAAAGCCAAACATGGGCGCAATTTGAGGACCAGCCAGGGGCGAGAACCTCGTCATTCTGGCATTTCACAACCCTAGTCCCACTGCTGGCAGATTGACTTGATGGCCCTCCGAGGCTGGCTTGTTCATCTGCGAAACCTTGATCGGCTGCTTTGCGAAACCAGATTGCCGCCTGAGCGTCGTCCTGTGGAACGCCTTGGCCGTTGCGATACAGTCGCCCGAGGTTGAACTGGGCTTTAGCATCTCCCTGATCAGCCGCTTTGCGGTACCAGACGGCGGCCTGAGCGTAATCCCGGGGCACACCTTGACCGCTAACATAAAGTGCGCCAAGGTTTGTCTGCGCTTTGGCATTACCCTGATCAGCCGCTTTGCGGTACCAGACGGCGGCCTGAGCGTAATCCTGCGGTATGCCCTCGCCTTTTAGGTATGCGTACCCGAGCTTGAATTGTGCATCGAGGAAGCCCTGCTCTGCTGCTTTGCGAAACCAAATCGCAGCCTCAGAATAGTCCTGCCCTACGCCTTGGCCCTGATGGTAGAGTCCGCCGAGCATTGTCTGCGCTTTGGCATTACCCTGATCAGCCGCTTTGCGGTACCAGACGGCGGCCTGAGGGTAATCCTGCGGGACTCCTTGGCCATGGGCGTAAAACCAAGCGAGATTAAATTGGGCTCCTGCATACCCCTGATCGGCAGCCTTGCGGCACCAGACTGCGGCCTGTGTGTCGTCTTGCGGTACACCGTGGCCAGAGTGGTAAAGGTTGCAAAGATTGTATTGGGCTGCAGCGTAGTCCTGATCGGCTGCTTTGCGGTACCAGACAGAGGCCTCAGCGTAGTCCTGTGGCACGCCCTCGCCCTTGGCGTAAGCGTTCCCAACGCCGCATTGCGCTTTGGCATCACCGTTGGCAGCTTGCTCATTGAGTGTGGCGATGCTCTGGGCATCCGTCGCAGGGGTTGCGGGGGTTGATTGTGCCCATGCCCCGGAAACCGACACCAGCAGCGCCAAGGCCACGCACGGGCCAAGAAATCGTGCTCTCATGCTCTTTCCCCTTTCATGCCGTCGAGCGACGAAAAAAGAGTGTATGCGCTAAATATAGCGCATACACCAAGCCGAATATGGACGCATGGCAAAGGACATCTGTGCAGCGACGGGCGAGCGCATCCGAAAGCTGCGCCGGGCCAAAGGCTGGCGGCAGATCGATCTTGCCGAGCATTCAGGCGTCCATGAGGTCCACATTTCCGACCTGGAGCGGGGAACCCGCGAGCCGGGCTTGCGGACACTCAGCAAGATTGTAACCGCGTTGGGTACTTCTCTGTCTGAGATGTTGAGGGGACTGTGACTCGACGCGGGCCGTCGAGCGGATCGCAAATCGTCCGGATTCCGAATCCATCCCCGCAAACGTCCTAGTCGCTTGCGGCTTCGGAACAGACTCAGCTTTGTAAGAATCCCCGATGCAAGCGAAGTTCCTGCCGCAATTCCTTTCGCAATGCACTGCTCTTCTTGAGGCGCTTGAAAAACTCGTCCAACACGCTGACAACGATGGCATTGACGCTGACCCCTTCGGCTTCCGCCCATTCCTTGAGCTGAGTGCGGGCCTCTGATCCAATGTGGAGGAGTTGAGGTTTGGTTAGCTCCATGCCTGCTTTGCGGGTCTGTTGAATCTCAACCTCGTCATACTCCACATGGCTCAAAGCGTAAAGGACGATTTTGGCCAGATCGCCCTTTACGCGAGACTCTTCGGTGATAGCCTCTCGGAGATCGAGCGGAAGGCGCAGCGTCATGCCTGGCCGATCATCCGTCCAGCGCTGCCCCTCACGGTTCACCTTGCGCGCTACCGCCTGTCTGACGACCCTTTTGGCTACTTTCTTGACTGCCACTGGCACCTCTTTCAAATTCATTGTGACGACGAAGAAATAGACGCAGTTGATTTCGAAGCGTTGAATCCGGTTTGATAATAGTGCAGTCTGTGGTATCGGAGCTGCTGAATCTTCGATTTCACCTCGCCTCCGAAAGACGCGCTGTAGGGTTTTTCTCCAGCCGGCCCTTGTCCCCAATTGCTGAATCGTGCGTCAAATACGATACCGCTGGCCGCTATAGCGGGCACTCTACCGAAACGGGGGGGGAAAGATGGCAAGCAACTCGGATCGATCCCGGCGCGAATTATCGCACTTTCATGCTTGTGCTCACTGTGGCAACGTCTCTTGTCGAGATGAATTCGACGGCACGGCTGTCGCCACCGGCATTTATCCCTGCACAAAGTGCGGCCATGATGGACCGCTCAATATCGTCATTCGAGAAGTGGATGCCGCCGCGACTGGCTCAAACGATCCTGGCCCCAGCGGTTCAGCAGGCTGACGCGGTGCTTCGCTGTTGTGAAGATTGCGCCTTGACCAGCTTGCGTCCGGCTGCGCGAACGAACTCGCTCGTCAACCGCTTTTTGTCGTCAGCACGCATCGCCAATCTGGTTACGAGTTTCGGGTGTTCCTCTGTCAACGGCCGGATTGCGATTTCAGCGCTGGAGATTCTCCACGCAGCCTCACGCGTCAGGAACGCCGCGCCCTTGTGCGCCAAGACGAGCGCCGAGGCCTCTTCGGCTGTTGTGAAGGTGTGCGTGTCGGGCGCGACGATGTTTTTTGCAAGGGCCTCCGCCTGAATCATCTCGGTGATGTACGGGTTGATGTGCGGCGCGGGCAGAATCCACTCGTGCGCGCGCAAATCTTCGAGGCGGAGTTCCACACTCCCGGCGATGGCGTCGCTTTTCGGCAGCGCAATATAGCCAGGCGACTCAGTAACCGATAAAAAACTGAGTGACGGCGAATCCGGAATGGCCAGCACCAGCGCCAGGTCCAGATTTCCGGCAGCCACCATGCGCGCGAGTTCATGCGAGAAGTTGCTCCAGAGCTTGACCTTCAGGCTGGGAAAGAGAGAAAGCTGAATCGACTGGATCGCCGTGACCAGATACGGATCTGCGTAGACGGACCTGCCGATGTGAAGCACTTCGTCCGCTCCATGCAACGCGGCCCTCGCGTCGGCGACTGCACGCTCTGCGTACAACACGGCGCTGCGCGCATCTTTTACAAAATGCCGGCCGGCGTCGGTTAGTTCCACTGTCTGATGGTTCCGCACGAAAAGGCGCAAGTCGATCTGAGATTCAAGCTCGACAATCCGCTTGCTCAGCGTCGATTGCTCGATGCGCAGCCGCGCGGCTGCACGGGAATAATTCAGTTCTTCGGCCAGCGCAATCGCTGCCTGCAAAAGTCGCATCTCCGGTAGCGCCATACCCGTCCTCCCGTCTTATAGTCCAAGGGCAAGTAATGGTTCGTGCCGAGCAACACAATCGTGATAGCTGCTGCGTTTATCTCTATTGGACTCCTGAAAGGCGCGGTTTTCGATCTGGACGCAAAAACTCCGCGCCGGTTTTTCTTATTGACGCTAAAGCGAAAAGAAAGTTGTGGAAATGTAATCAAAACTTGCAAGAGCTGCCTTTATGCGTTCCGCTGGCGCCGTAGCCGATGGGAAGTTTCCGGGGAGTGAGTAGCTGCAAAGCCACATCGTGTCGGCCATCTTTCATGAGCGTTATTCCTGAATGGAATAACGCTCTCCGTGGAATTCATTAGACAGATCGCCGCTGCTCAACCAACCTATGAACTGAGCCGGGCACTACTGGGTTCTCTGGATCGAGAGAGTGAAGGAGGAGCATCTACATGAACTCAATGCCTGCAATTCAATCTTTGGGAGCAGGAGATCCACTTCTGACAGCGGAGGAAGTCGCGGCGAAACTCAAGGTCAGCACGGACTGGGTCTGGGATCATTCGTCGCGAAAATTGCCTTATCTGCCGGTGATCCGCATGAGTGATGGAGTTCTACGCTACCGCGCCAGCGGCATCGAAGAATTTCTGCGAGAACGGGAACAGACCTCCAATTTGCGGCGCAAACGCCGGTAAAATAGAGGTAGCCCGTTTTCCTCCCACACAGAAATCGAGGAAGCGATGGGTAAATCGCACCAGAAGGGATGGGTGTCGATTCGCGGCAAGAAGTGGTACGGATACTTCCGCCGCACAGTGATCGACCCCAGCACAAATCAACCGAAGACTGTCTCGACACCGGTCGCGCTCGGACTGAAATGCGAGATGACCAAGTACGAGGCGCGCGAAGAGCTGGAACTCGCAATCAAGAGACTAACCGGACAGATCGCAGAAGATGGGGTTGTAAGAAACGGCAGCGTCACCTTCGATTGGTTTGTCCAAAATCGCTACCTGCCACTGAAAGAGGGGGATTGGAAAGAAGAGACGGCCAAGGTGAAGAAGTTTCTCATCAAGGCCGACCTCGTCGATGCTTTCCGAGGTGTACGGCTCGAAAGCATCGATAAGCTAGCTCTCCAAACCCACCTCAATCGACTGGCCAAAACACGGTCCAAGGACAGAGTGTTGAACGCTGGAACCTACATGCGGGCCATCTTTCGGGAGGCGGTCGATCAGGACTTTCTTCCCAAAGACCCGGCGCGCTCCGTAAAGGCTCCTTCGACGCTGCGGGATACAGACAAGACGATCCTCAGTTGGGATCAACTCCGATCCGCATTGTCCAGGTTGCAGTTGCGGGACCGGATTCTGCTCACTCTCGACATGACCAATGCTCTGCGGCCGAGCGAACTGTTCGGTCTGAGATGGAATTGCTTCGATCCAGAACTCTGCCAGATCGAGATCAAAGAGACTACCTACAAGGGGAAAATTCGCCCATGGGGCAAGACCAGAGCGAGTCTCTCGAAGATCCCGATCGCCCGAGCGCTCGCGGACGAACTTCTTGCCTGGCGGCAGCAGTGCCGCGAGGAGCAGCAGAGAAAGAAGTTCGTGCGCGGCCCCTCCGCTGACGATCCCAAAGCGTTCATTTTTCCGGCACGCGGAGGCGGGTTCATCGATTCGGGCAACTACCGCAATCGGGTGCTGCACAAACTGGCCCAAGAACTGGGGCTGCCAAAACTGACGTTCCAGGTCATCCGCCGCACAATTGCGACGTTGGCCAAAGACAAGGGCCACGTCAAAGACATCCAGGGAATGTTGCGCCACACCCGGCTGGCCACGACCACGGATGTTTATATGCAATCGCTCGAAAGCGGCGTCCGATCTACGGTGGACTCCATTCACGACGAGTTGAGCGCGACCGGCACGTCGGGACCGGGTTCCCCGGCGGTTCCGGTCCGGACGCGCGCGGGCAGCCGAAACGGCTCTCTCCCGTCGTCGCCGGTTTCAGGAAACGAAAGCGGCGCGATTCCGAAGCCGGTCCGGGGGGTGGTTTTGGAGTTTGCGACAAGAATGCGACAAGGTGGGAGGAAGGAGATGCGTCTAAGTTCTTGATAAATATGGTAGGCACGACTGGATTCGAACCAGCGACCTCTTCCGTGTCAAGGAAGCGCTCTAACCAACTGAGCTACGCGCCTGCGTGTGGACCTTTGTTAGTCTAACAGGATTCACACCCCCGGCAAAGTTCTACTCTTGTCCAACGCAAGATGAGCCTGAGCCGGGGAGTTGATTCCAACGCAAGATGAGCCTGAAGGGGTTGGAGGGGGCAAGCTGAGGATGGATGATCAGCGTGCTTGGAGCAGAGAAGTTGAGTTTGGTTGAGATCGAGGCATTTCTTGCGGCCTCGGACAGTGTGCGGTTTGCCGGTTCAAGCCGTTTAGAACTCTATAAATGGGTGGAGCGCTTGCTCTGCCATCACGAGTACCCGCTTCAGAAGCGGCGCGCCAAGGGCCTTTTACGGGCTTATATCGAGCGCATGAGCGGCTTCAGCCGGGCGCAGTCCACGCGGCTGATTGGCGGCTATGTCCAGGCCGGACGGATCGCGCCCAAGCCCTCGCTGCGGCCCCGTTTCCAGCGCCATTACACTGCGGCCGATGTGGAACTGCTGGCCTCGGTCGATGAAGCCCACGAGCGGCTCAGCGGTCCAGCTACGCGGCACATCCTCAAGCGCGAGTTCGAGGTCTACGGCAAGCCGGAGTTCGAGCGGCTGGCCAAGCTCTCCAACGGCCACCTGTACAACCTGCGCCGCAACCCGCGCTACGGCCTGCGCACGTATGAGAAGACGCGGCCCGCGGCGGTGCAGATCGGCGAACGCAAGAAGCCCGTGCCCAACGCTCAGCCCGGCTTTCTGCGCATCGATACCGTGCATCAGGGAGACTCGCCCGAGGGCAAGGGAATCTACCACATCAACGCCGTTGACGAGGTTACGCAGTGGCAAGCGGTGCTGGCCACGCCGCGCATTTCAGAAGCTTGGTTGATGCCGCTTCTGGAAAGCATCCTTCAGCAGTTCCCCTTCGTCATCCTCAACTTCCACTCCGACAACGGCTCGGAATTCATCAACAAAACCGTCGCTCAACTGCTGGAAAAACTCCTCATCGAGCAGACCAAAAGCCGGCCGCGAAAGAGCGGAGACAACGGCCTGGTGGAAACCAAAAATGCCGCCATCGTGCGCAAACATATCGGCTGGGGACACATCGCGCCGGCCCACGCCGCACCCATCAACCAGTTCTATACCGGCTTCCTCAACCCCTACGTCAACTACCACCGGCCCTCGGCCCAGGCCGAAGTCCTGATCGACGCCAAGGGACGCAAACGCCGCCTTTACAAGCAGTGGCAAACACCGTTTGAGAAACTGCTATCGCTCCATCGGCCGCAACAGTTCCTGCGTCCCGGACTCAGCCTCGCGGCGCTCAAACGCGTGGCTGCAACCATGAGCGACACCGAGGCCGCGCGACGCATGCAACAGGCCAAGAACACCATGTTCGAGCAGATAAGAAGATCCGCCTGACGCGCCGGAAGCAGTGGAAGTGGACCGTGGAAATGACAGTTTATGGAAAGCCCAGAAAACGATGGTGCTGTTTTCCGCCCTTCCCACAAACCTTGGAAATCGATAAAACCGATTCCCACATTCCCACCGCCACGACAAAGACGAGCAAGCTATGAAAAAATCCCCGAAAGGAGACATCCGAAGCTGCCCGCCTCAACCACACCCTTCAGGCTCATTCCAGGATTGGAAAAGACTGTTCTCCGCCCATGACACAGGCATCATGCTTTACCATCGGTGGCGAGCGAATACATCTTTCAGACCGTTGCGGCCTCTCATAGCAATTGCGCTGTTGGCTCCATTCCGCGCCAAACTCGCCATTCCAGGTTGTCGCCGCCAGTGAAATTTTGCGCTCCAGGACCCCGATCCCGCAATCACCATGGCCGATTCAGCTTCATACATCAATCCGCTCCGCACCGCGCCCAACCTGCTTACGCTGTTGCGCATCTGCCTCGCCCCGTTCCTGGTAGCGGCCATCCTTGAAAATCACTACCTGCTCGGCTTTTGGCTTTTCGTCATCGCGGGACTTACCGACGCGCTCGACGGCGCCCTCGCACGCCTTCTTCACCAGCGCTCCGTGGTTGGCGCCTACCTTGACCCCGTGGCCGACAAGCTCCTGCTCAGCACCCTGTTTCTCGTCCTGCTCCACAAAGACCTCATCCCCACCACCGTGACCGTCCTCGTCTTCGGACGCGATGTGGGCATCCTGCTCGTCTCTGCCATCCTCTACGCAGCCGTCGGCCGCCGCGAGTTCCGGCCCAGCCTCTTTGGCAAAGCAAACACCCTTGCCCAGATCGCCGCCGTCGCCGCTACCCTGCTCCACCAGATCACCGCAGCTTACTGGGTGGATGCTTTCCGAAACAGAGCTCTCGACGCCACCATCGTGCTCACAACGGCGTCCGGACTCCACTATGCATGGACTGTCTTGCGGCACGGGGGAACTCCGTCCGCCAACGGCGCTTCCACGCGTTGATTCCGCGGAGCGCCTAACCTCCAGTAATCAAATCGGTTAGAGAAGCGGATCAGGACTCGTCTGAAACCTCTTCTGGTTCAGCGGACTCTTCGATCTCCATATCGCGAAACTCTTCGGAGTCAAAGACCTCGCCACACTCCAGGCACTCCACATACTCTGTGTCTTCGTGCCGGGATACTATTCGGACCCGGGGGTGTTTGCAGGCGTTGGCCATCGTTCGTTTAAATTGAGAGCGAATTTCTCCCCTCTTTTAGGCCCGATTGTAGCGATTCTTGCGGCGATTGCAAACCCCAAATTTGAGCAATTGCCTCCCCCTAACCACATTGGGAACTCCTTTTCCTCGCCTCTTCATCACCAACGAGTCTTTTCCAATCCAGAAATGAGCCTGAACGGCGAGTTTGAGGCGGGCAGCTTCGGGTGGCTCCTTTCGGGATCTTTTCATATATGTCTCGTAGTTGTCGTGGCGGTGGGAATGTGGGAATCGGCTTTATCGATTTCCAAGGTTGGTGGGAAGGGCGGAAAACAGCAGCATCGTTTTCCGGGCTTTCCACCAACCTTCATTTCCACGGTCCACTTCCACTGCAGCCGACGCGTCACGCCGATCTTCTTATCTGCTCGAACATCGTGTTTTTGGCCTGCTGCAGACGCCGAGCGGCCTCGGTGTCGCTCATCGACGCGGCTACGCGTTTGAGCGCGTTGATGCTCTGTCCTGGGCGCAGGAACTGCTGCGGCCGATGCAGCGAGAGCAGCTTCTCGAACGGTGTTTGCCACTGCTTGTAGATGCGGCGTTTGCGGCCCTTGGCGTCGATCTGGACTTCGGCCTGCGCCGACGGCCGATGGTAGTTGACGTACGGGTTGAGAAAACCGGTATAGAACTGGTTGATGGGCCCGGCGTGGGCTGGGCTGATGTGTCCCCAGCCGATGTGCTTGCGCACGATGGCGGCGTTTTTGGTCTCCACCAGCCCGTTGTCGCCGCTCTTGCGTGGCCGGCTTTTGGTCTGCTCGATGAGCATCTTCTGCAGCAGCTCGGCCACCACCTTGTTGATGAATTCGCTGCCGTTGTCGGAGTGGAAGTTGAGGATGACAAAGGGGAACTGTTCGAGGATGCTCTTCAGCAAAGGCATCAGCCAGGCCTCGCTGATGCGCGGCGTGGCCAGCACCACCTCCCACTGCGTCACCTCGTCGACGGCGTTGAGGTGGTAGAT
>Ga0364873_10337_pt1 | contig 25787 bp, 19 predicted proteins | sample ExccelAu500001D3_2_FD_206928 | JGI IMG/M metagenome (GOLD analysis project Ga0364873, IMG submission 206928) | Enriched cells from Trout Bog Lake Hypolimnion, Wisconsin, USA - BchlTB.Aug07.5000.01.D3 | ecosystem: Environmental > Aquatic > Freshwater > Lake > Hypolimnion/Profundal zone | place... | reverse complement strand
GAGGGTTTTCTTAGCAAGAAAGAAAGTCTTTTTGCCTTTTAAAATGACTTTATTCATGAATTTACTGATATGATATGGTAAATCATAAGATATAAAAGTTGGTTTATTACTAGTAAAATTGTTTTTTAAATTCAAAAATAGAATTAGAAAATTGGCTTTATAATATTAATTGAAAGGCGGATTCAAGTCTCAAATGCAACTGCCCGATTATCAACAAATGTATTAAAAACTTCATTAGGAGTTTTATATCCGTATCTTTTTCTTGGTCTGTTGTTCAATTCATCCTCAACAAACTTTACATATTCATCAGTAAGATCATCAAAGTTTGTTTTCTTAGGGATGTATTGTCTTATCAGTCCGTTGATATTTTCATTTGCACCTCTTTCCCAGCTATGGTACGGCTTTGCAAAATAAAAATCGACACCTAAAGCTTTCCCTATTTGGGCATGACATGCAAACTCTTTCCCGTTATCGGAAGTTATCGTGTGCAACATCGGTTTCCATTCCTGTAACAATTCAATGGTCTTGTCTGCCAGTTCCTGTGCATCCTTTCCACTCAGTTTTTTCATTCTTAACAATCCCATTGCCCTGTCATTTATGGTGACAATCGCTCCTTTGTGGTCTTTTCCGATGATAGTGTCTATCTCCAGGTCACCAAAACGATTCTTTTCCTCTACCACCTGTGGACGTTCACCAATATCCACTCTGTCCTTGATAATTCCCCTATTGTCCTTTGCACTTCCACGTTTACGATATCTTTTCCCTTGCGTTCGTAGGTGTATGAACAGGTCTCCACCCTTGCGCTTGTCCGTCCATATATGTTGATAGATACGTTCATGGGATACCATTGGAATACCCAACAGTTTTGCCTCCCCGACAATCTGTTCAGGACTGAACTTATCAACTAGTTTCTCATCCACATATTGCTTTATGTTGGAAGTGAAACTTTTCCGTCTGGGCTTGTCATCCAATCGTGATTCATACTTACGGTGAGCCTGTTCATAACTGTAACTTCCATTGCGTTTGTCGCAATTGCGGGAAATTTCACGGCTAACCACTGACTTGCTCCGACCAATGGTATCGGCTATATCCTTTTGTAAAATCCCTTTGCCTTTCAATACCTCAATGGTATATCTTTGTTCCTTTGTCAAGTGACCCATATTTTGCAACTTTTGGACGGGTGGCAATATAGGAAACAAGATAAAACAGAAGGGGGAAAAGGAGCTTTATGCTCTTTTTTTCTCTTTTGAATATTTTGTTCTCTTTTATTTGCCCATCAGTTGCATTTATAACTTGAATCTAAGAAAAATAAATTATGGATAAGATTAAAGAAATTATTGGAGCATCAATTAGTGTAAAGCAACAATTATTGCAGGATGAGGTGATGTTGCAAAAGATAAATACCGTTGTTGATGTAATAAGTGATGCTTTCACTTCTGGAAATAAGGTATTATTTTGTGGTAATGGAGGTAGTGCTGCCGATGCACAACACTTGGCAGCCGAATTTAGTGGCCGGTTCTACAAAAACAGAAGGGCACTTCCTGCCGAGGCATTGCATTGTAACACATCTTATCTTACCGCTGTTGCCAACGATTATAGCTATGATGTAATCTATGCCCGTTTACTTGATGGTATCGGAGTGAAAGGGGATGTGATATTGGGTTTAAGTACTTCCGGTAATTCTGTAAACATTGTAAAAGCGTTTGAAGTTGCCCGTGAGAGGGGGATTGTAACAATTGGTTTGACTGGTGCAGGTGGTGGAACAATGAAGGATTTGAGCGATTATTTGTTCAATGTACCTTCTTCCATAACCCCACGTATTCAGGAAAGTCATATTCTATTGGGACATATCATCTGCGAATTGGTAGAAGAGAAGGTTTTTGGATAGAAAGGTTACAAGTTACAAGTTACAGGTTATTGATTTTTATGAATGCAAGTCCTGCTTGTCATTTTGCAGGAATCTAACTGAAATGTACCTCTAATAAACGTTAAGGAATCAATTCTAATAAATTTTCATTGCATGATAAAGGAAGAAAATAATATTCCTTCGCTAAATGATAGGGATAATAGGGTAGGAGGCGAAGCCATTATTCTCGCAGGTGGTCTAGGAACACGATTGCGAAGCGCAGTGCCGGATTTGCCCAAATGTATGGCTCCTGTAAATGGGAAACCTTTTATTGGCTATGTAATTGATTATTTTCTGAAGCAGGGTGTGCGGAAGTTTATCTTGTCTCTTGGTTATAAAAGTGAGGCTATCATTGGTTTTATCGAGTCTGTTTATCCTGAATTGCAGGTTCAGTTTGCCATTGAAGATGAACCTCTAGGTACAGGTGGTGCAATAAAGCTTTCGTGTACAAAAGCAACCGAAAAGAATGTATTTGTCACGAATGGTGATACTATGTTTGATGTAAATCTTGGTGAGTTATTGGAAAAACATAATTCTTCAAACTCCAATTGCACCCTATCATTGAAGCCGATGAAGGATTTCGACAGGTATGGAGTGGTTGAACTCAACAATGACGATACAATTTCTTCATTCAAGGAAAAACAGTACTACGAAAAAGGGCTTATCAACGGTGGATTATATATGTTGGATGTTGCTCGTTTTCTTGCGGAGACCCTACCCCAAAAGTTTTCTTTTGAAAAGGAATATTTAGAGAGTTTATTTTTAGAAAGAAAGATGTGTGGTTTGGTTCAGGATGGCTATTTCATTGACATTGGTATCCCTCAGGATTATTTAAAAGCACAAAAGGATTTTGCATAGACTACTGAAGACTAAAATAATAATAGGATGATTGATTTGAATAAAATAGATAAAAGCTGGACATTATTTATTGATCGTGATGGGGTAATCAACCATGAAAAGAAGGCAGATTATATCAGAAACTGGGATGAATTTGTGTTTTATGATGGGGTTTTGGAGGCGATGAAGATATTGAATGATAAATTTGGTGTGATTGTGATGGTTACTAATCAAAAGGGCGTTGGGAAAGGGGTAATGACCATTGACGATTTGACTTTGATTCATGAAAAGATGTTAGATTCTATTACAAAACACGAAGGAAGGGTAGATAAAATTTATTATTGTTCGGATTTAGCTGACACGTCAATTAATAGGAAGCCCAATCCTGGAATGGCTTATCAGGCAAAGGAGGATTTCCCTTCTATAGATTTCAGTAAAAGTATCATGGTAGGAAATAAATTGAGTGATATGGGGTTTGGCAGGAATGCAGGTATCAATACCGTCTTTGTTGAAACGACAAATCCTGATACTCCATTTCCTCATGAGGCCATTGATTTGAGGTTTAAGGACTTATTGGATTTTGCCAATCAATTTGTAGTAAATGACAAATAATGAGATAAATAAAATTGAATCTTAATGCCTTTTTCTTTCTCCTAAATAATTTTGTATTTTTGTTAATACACAGAAACATATCTTAGTTGCTTATTCAACCGAAAAATGAAACAGATATTATTAATCATTACACTGTTTTTTATTGTTTTTTATTCTGAAGGACAAGGTTATTTGACTCCTGAGAATGAACAGGCTATTCATCAGATGGAAAGGAAGATTAAAGGCTACTCTGATGAAATGATCAATGGCGACCATTGGTTTATGCGTTTTATGGCAGATAGTTTGTTTACAAGAGGCTTTGTAAAGGCTTTAAAGATTGACCATTCATTCAGTTATCCTTTTGATTCCATTACATCGGTCTCTAAGTTATATGCCCCTGATAGCAGCTTTAGGATATTCACTTGGCAAATGATGCGTGATTACACCTATTATCGTCAGCGAGGAGCCATTCAAATGCGAACTGAAGATGGTAGCCTTAAATTATTCCCTTTGTTCGATGCTTCTGATTTTACTTCTGAACCTAACGATTCTATCAGAGATACAAAAAATTGGATTGGAGCCATCTATTATAAGATATTACTCAATATGGATGGAGATAAAAAGGTTTATACATTACTTGGATTTGACGAAAATGGGCCTCGGAGCAACAAGAAATGGATAGATATTCTCACTTTCGACGAAAATGGAAGACCACAATTTGGTGGGGATTATTTTAAGTTCGAGCCTGATACCGTCAAGCATAAAAAAACAATTTATAGATACAGTGTAGAGTATAAGAAAGAGTCAAGGATGCGGGTTCTTTTTGATAAGGAAGAAAAGATGATAGTTTTCGATCATCTGATAAGCGAGGAAGATGAGCCTGAAAATTTATACACTTATGTTCCCGATGGAAGCTATGAAGGTTTTCAATGGAAAAACAATCATTGGGAACATATAGCTAAGCTTGCCACCCAATCTTTAGGGAATGGGAATGCACCATTGGCAAATGCAATATTAGATAATGAAGGAAATGTGAACCAAAGAAAGTTAGAAGAAATGTCCAAGAAAAATATGTTGTTGCAAGAGGAAGAGTCAAATGAAAAGACTGACAATAAGGTAGTGCCTAAGAAAACAAAAAAAGCAAATGTGCCACCGATTCCAATTCAACCAAATGAGATGACCGAATATTGATTACTATTACAAGGATAGGAGTATCAAATCGAAAAAAAGAATTGGGAATTATTAATAGGCATGAAATAGCATACATATTTGTGAAATATTATCTATTCCATGTTATAAAAACTAATTCTGACACTAAGTACTTATTTTTACCGCATTACTAAAAGAGAAAGACATGACAGAAGGGAAAAGACAAAAACAAGTAGCATCCGTATTACAGGCTGAAATGAATGATATATTCACAAGACTCGGCTTGAATATGATTGGGGGAGGCATGTTGAGTATTGCTAGTGTAAAAGTTACGCCCGACTTATTGGAAGCAAGAATCTATTTGAGCATGTTTCAGGTAGAAGATACTCAGGCGGCCATGAAAAAGATTAATGATCGTGCTTGGGAGGTGAAGAAATTGTTGGCAGAAAAGGTTAAAAGTCAATTGAGAAGGATTCCTGTTCTACATTATTATCTCGACGATACTTTGGAATATGTATTTAAGATGGAGGAAGTATTTGAGCGTATCAAAACTCCTGATTCCAAGGAAGAATAAAATCGCAAATATGATTATGGTCGTTTATTATAACCCTATTATATCTTGAAACTTCTTTTCGCTTGGCGTTATTTCAGGTCAGAGAAATCTGTTAATGCAATCAATATAATTTCATGGATTAGCGTTTTGGCTATTGCTGTTGTAGTGGCCGCACTGATTATTGTATTTAGTGTATTTAATGGATTCGAGGATCTTGTAAAGGGATTATATGCCGATTTCTATTCAGATTTAAGGGTAATGCCTGTAACAGGAAAGACGATTACTCTTACTCCAACACAAATATCACAACTTCGGCATACAAAGGGTGTTGTTGCTATAAGTCTTGTAACCGAAGAAAAAGCAGTATTAGTAAATGGAGATTTACAGGGAATTGTAACAGTAAAGGGAGTTGATTCAAATCAAAACCTTGTTACTAATGTTAACAATCACCTAATAAGAGGAAAGTATTCTTTAGGTACTACTGAGAAACCTGAAATTGTGATGGGTGTTGGAATTGAGAATGCAGTTAGTGCGGATGTTGAGAAAACTATTTATCCAATGACGCTATATATGCCCAACAGAAACGAAACGGAACATCTAGGTTCCATTGACGGAATGAATTCATTTCAAGTGAATGCTTCAGGAACTTTTATGGTGCAGGAGGAATTCGATAACAAGTATGTGTTTACTAATATTGATTTTGTGAAGTATATGCTCGATATGAAGCAGGATGAATATTCATTCTGTGAGGTAAAGTTGGATTCAACACAAAATGAAAATCGGATAATCAATGAAATACATCTTTTATTAGGCGATGGATATAAGCTAAAAACTAGGTATCAACAAAATCAGAGTCTTTATTCCGCCATGCAAATTGAAAAATGGGTGATATATGGAGTAACCTGTTTGATATTAATAGTAGCCGCATTCAATATAGTTGGCGCCTTGACAATGCTAGTTTTAGAGAAACAAAAAGATATTGCCGTACTTGTTGCGATGGGGGCAAATGAGGGAATCATACAACAGATATTTCTTTTTGAAGGAATATTATTGTCACTTGTTGGAGGGAGTATCGGCATTGCCTTCGCAACATTAATCTGTTTTTTTCAAGATAAATTTCATATCATTCCATTGTCAGGAGGTTCGTTTCTAATTAATTATTATCCTGTTAAGATGATGGTCTCTGATTTTGTTCTTGTGTTCTTTACGGTTTTCGTCATTGCCTTGGGTGCCTCATGGTTTCCGGCACGAAAAGCTGGTAAGGATAGGATAGAATTAAAAAGTTGACTTGTTTTGCTAGTTGAGGAACTTCGGAAGTAAAGTGTTTTTAGTATTTATCAAAAAAAGAACAGAGGGTATTACTTACTTTCAAGTAAAATATTAGTGTTAACCTTTATCTTTGATTTTGTAAAATTATTTTTTTATTATAAGTGTTTCCCGGAATGAAAAAAATGTCAATAAAACAATTAGCAAGTGAATTGAATGTATCTACTGCTACAATATCTTATGTTCTGAATGGTAAAGCAAAAGAAAAGCGTATTAGTGATCAACTCGCTAAGAAAATTAAAAAGTATGCCAAGGAACACAATTACAATCCCAACTTATTGGCTAGTGGTTTAAGATCTGGAAAAACCAAAATCATCTGCTTGATGGTTGAGGATATCGCTGATGTGTTTTTTGCAAGTGTTGCTGGATATATTGAACAGATTGCTTATGACCGGGGATATAAGATTATTTATTGTAGCACCAAGAATAATACGTTAAAAGCTCAGGAACTTATTAATACATTCAGAAACAGAAATGTGGATGGGTTTATCATCACTCCGCCTCTTGGTATTGAAAAGGATATACAATCTCTCCTTGATGAAAAGCTTCCCGTTGTTATTTTCGACCGAGCCATTGAAGGATTAGATATTAGCTATGTTGGCATGGACAATTTTGAGAGTTCCTATAATGCCACAAAACATCTTTTGAAAGAAGGATTCAATAAGATTGCATTCCTAACAATTGAATCAGTACAAAGCCAGATGCAAGAGCGTTTGGAAGGTTACGAAAAAGCCATACATGAAGCAGGTAAAGAGGTTGTTATCGAAAAAATTGATTATGTATTAAGGCATGAAAGGATTGTTGTTGATAAGATTGAAGACCTGATTTTGAAAAACCCTGATGTAGATGCCATTTATTTTGCCACCAACTATCTTGGCATCAGGGGGCTTGAAACAATTAATAAAATGGGATTAGAGTTAGTAAAGGATTTGGGTATGCTTGTTTTTGATGACTGTGATTTATTCAGGGTGCATCAACCAAATATTAGTGCTATTGCACAACCAATTTCCGAAATGTCGGTGCAACTGATTAGTTTATTGCTCAAGCATTTGGATGGCGGAACGGAATATAAGCCAGAAACGAAAATCATTCCTGCAAAGCTGATGATTAGGGATTCAACACAAAAAAGGAAAATTTAATCTCAAACCAACAATCATTATTTCCTAACAAATGATTGAAACTTGGTTTTTATTTTAATTAGAGAAGAATATTATTTATGCATGATAAAGTAGAATTGATGTCTCCTGCTGGAAGTTTTGAGGCAATGGTTGCTGCCATTCAGGGAGGTGCAGATTCGGTTTATTTCGGTGTTGAGCAGTTGAATATGAGGGCTCGTGCCACGATGAACTTTGTTATTGATGATTTGCCTGCCATCGCCAAGCTTTGTAAAGAGAACAATGTAAGGTCATATCTAACACTGAATACCATCATCTATGAACATGATATTTCTATGATGAAAGTGATTGTTGATGAGGTAAAGAAGGCTGGTATTGATGCCCTCATTGCGTCAGATCAGGCTGTAATTAATTATGCTTCTCGTCAAGGGGTATCGGTTCACATCTCCACACAGGCAAATATCACTAACGTTGATACGATCGATTTCTATTCACGTTTTGCAGATGTGATGGTGCTTTCGCGCGAACTTAGTTTAAATCAGGTTCGACAAATTTGCAAGTCAATACAAAAAGAACAGATAAAGGGGCCTTCTGGAAATTTGATTGAAATAGAAGTGTTTGCCCACGGTGCCTTATGTATGGCAGTGTCGGGTAAATGTTACCTAAGTCTGCATACTCAAAACTCATCTGCTAATAGAGGAGTTTGTATTCAGAATTGCCGTAGGAAATATCGGGTTATTGATATTGAGGATGGGCATGAATTGGAGATTGATAATGAATATATCATGTCGCCCAAAGATCTTTGCACCATTGACTTTTTGGATCAGTTGATTGATGCAGGGGTTAAGGTACTCAAGATTGAAGGGCGTGGTAAGGCGGCAGATTATGTGAAGACGGTTACTGCCTGTTATCGGGAGGCTATTGATAGCTATTATGCCAAATCTTATTCTATAGAAAAGGCAGAGATATGGAAAGAAAAGATGCGGGAGGTCTATAACAGGGATTTCTGGGGCGGTTATTATCTTGGAAGAGAGATGGGAGAGTGGACAAATGGTTCAGGTTCGCAGGCTCTTACCCGAAAGATTTATATTGGGAAAGCGTCTAATTATTATTCAAAATCAGGCATTGCAGAGTTTCTATTGGAAGCATATAGCCTAAAGGTTGGCGACAAAGTGATGATAACCGGACCAACAACTGGAGTTATTGAAACCATCATTGAAACATTGCATGTAAATGAAGAGGGTGCGAAGGAAAGTGCGGAAAAGGGTGATTATTGTGCATTCAAAACCAATCAGCAGGTTAGGAATTCTGATAAATTATATAAGATTGTTCCTTCTACAATTGATGAAAAGCAACTGGCAAATTCATGATAACCATCATTTACCGACGAAAGAAATGTGTAGGGTGCAATTATTGTACGGAGATAGATCCCAAGCATTGGCAGATGAGCAAAAAAGATGGTAAAAGCAATTTGATAGGAGGGGTGGACAAGAAAGGATTCTGGACATTGAAAGCGCAGGAAAACGAAAGAGACAATTTCGAGAAGGCTGCAAAGGTGTGCCCTGTCAAAGTCATTGAAGTAAGGGATTGAGAGTTGTAAAAGAAAGGAATATCTTACATTCCCTTTTTATGACTAATGTGGAGATAAAAGTCGTTCAATTTTTGAGAATACGTAACGGAGGTCACATAAAAGGATTCACACGCTAACGGGGTGTTCCGTCTGCCGATGGACAATTGCTCAATTCTTGCTCTACTGTCCCATAGTGTTAGGTCTGTCGAAACTATTGCTAAAAGAAAGTACTGTTGCTGAATTTATTCCGTCTGCAAACACTTTAATAAACACTTTTAGCAGTCGTTTTGTCTACTACTGTTCATCAAAAAAGTCTTCGTCAATTTGTTTAATTTCATAAGTAGTCTTTATTTGAATGCCTACGTTAAACTCATGCATAAGTGTCACTAACTTTTGTCCGTCGATGCAAATTATTTTATGATGTGCAGAGCGTGCTTTTTCAATTGCCTTTTCATCAAATTCAGATGTCGTAACAAACACACCTTTATTCGTGTCACCACTCATTGCACCTATAAAATTTCTAATATCTTTTTCTCTAACTTTTCCCTCATTAAATCGTTTTGCTTGTATGAATATTTTGTCAAGCCCAAGTTTGTCTTCATTTATTATCCCATCTATACCACCATCGTTGGATTTTGATGTTTCTATAAAATCACCATACCCCATCTTTTTTAGTAGCCTTAGTACTACTTTTTCAAAAAAATACGGGTCTATATTTTTCAGTTTCAGCAAAAGTTCATTTTTAACATCCCGTTCAATCCTGTTAAACCCTTCATCTATTAAGTCTTGTGGTGATGAAATGTCAACATTAATATTTTCGTTAGCTTGCGTAGTTTCTTTTTCTGGTTTATAAAATTCAAACATCGAGCTTTCATTTTCTAAATCTCTAACAGTCATTGTCGTAGGTTGACTTTTCCCTTTTTCTGTTATTTGAACATATCCTCGCTGAGGAGATGAAATAAACCCACCTTTTTTAAGGTATGACTTGCCCCAATTAATTCTATTGTCTATAAGTAAGTCTCCAGATTTTGTTAGTTGTTTGAGTTGTTCGTCACTTAGTCCTGAATAGAATTTTGTTTTCACCTCCTCAATAAGCTCTCTGGACTTAAAAATTTTACCACTTTTAAGAATTTCAAGTATTGGAAGAAATGTCTCGTCAAACTTTGGTATTTCCATATTATCTTTTGTTGTTGTAGTTTAAAATGACTGCTAACTCTTAAAAATAGACGCATGTTAGTAATAAATATTCAATTTTCTTTACCCTATCCCTGCTTCCGTTCGCTTGCGAATGTAGGAGATTATTAAATCCAAAGTTTCTTTTTGACCCAAGTCCTAATAACTAAGCTCTCCTTTCTCTCATCCCTCATTTAACAATAATTTTAAATTGAACATTTTCATATTGCAAGAGGTATTTCAAGTTCCCTAAAAGATAAATCTCTCTATAGGATTATTTAGTTCATTTTCGCCCAGTACAAATGCTTACATCTATTTTGCTAGTCCCTCAAATGCACTCCCATCGTATCAAAAAGATGTTTCCCAAAATCTCATTGCCAGACTTTTTACCTAACTTTTTTGAACAGATATAACTATCGTAAACACAACAAATGTTTCGGGAAGCCCATCTCTCTTCGAAAAAAGCCCATCGTTGTTCAAGGGAAGGCCATCTCTCTTTTTGGGAAGCCCATCTCTCCATGTGGGAAGGCTATCTCTCTTCAAGGGAAGGCCATCAAGTCAATCATTTAGCCCATCGTTGTTCAAGGGAAGCCCATCTCTCTTTGTGGGAAGCCCATCTCTCCTTGTGGGAAGACCAACTCTCTTCACGGGAAGCGCATCTTTTTCTCCCAATATTGTATCTCTACCAAATTGTAAATCATTAAAATTAAATAGCATGAAAAATACACAGACAATTACGTCAAAACCGTAACGAATAAAATAAGAATCCTATAATCATGCAATCAAAACCTTCGTGATTTGCCAACAATTTTAGACTAGGTTAATCTATAGTCAATCGTTTAGTTAAGGAAGGTTTCGCTCAAAGCGAAGGCTTCCTTTGTAGCCACAATCAGCTTCACTTAACAATACTGAATCTACAGTAGTAATATTTGATGTCTAGATTTGGGAATCTTGAAAATGTTGTCAAATCTTGCGATGAACCTTTTAAAATGAAGATGAATCCCTAAAACCCAAAAGTTCCTAAACATAATGACACGCCTCTCGTCATGATATTAGTAGAACGATATTCGTCGTCATGCCTCTTTTTCAAGACAGGATAGATAGCGATGGAATTACTTATTGTTGATTAATATTTTGAAATCAACACCTTTTTGAAGCAATAACCAAAAGCTGTCTTTCCACACAAAATATAGTTTCCTGTATTGATGTTATCCAACTTCACAACTTGTAGGAAGTCATTACTTCCATTTGTATTAAAATCTTGTTTATATATCAATTGTCCTTTAAGGTCGTACAACTGAATATTGATAGTGTTGAAAGGCGTTTGTGTGATTGTCTCTATCTGAAAAGAATTGTTTTTAAGGTTGGAAAACTTTAAATCAAAGGCGTTATCCATTTTATTCTCCACTGCGATGATTTTAGAATAAACCGAGTTCCCATTATTCCCGATAGATTTGATACGATAGAAATTAATGCCGTTCATGGCACTTGTGTCCTCAAAAGAATAACTATTTCTCGAAGTAGAACTTCCTGAAGCCTTCACGGTTGCAATGGTTTTATAATTCTTCATAGTGATGGTGCGTTCAACTTCAAAGCTTTTGCAGTTGTATTCGTTGGCAGTGTTCCAACTAAGGGAAATACCCTTCGAAGCACTTTTGCCATCCAAAGAATAAAGCTCGGCGGGTAGGGTGGAAGCATCATCCAATACATTCCAAACGGTATTCGTTTCCATGATAGACCTAGCCAAAAACGCTCCATTCTGATTGGCACACATAGTGTTCATGGCGTTGTAATTATTAGTAGCCCTTGATCCACCGTAATAGCCACCAATACCTGCATCTTCATTATCAGTACATACATTATCAAAAAGGACATTGTCCTTTGTAGCTTTACTCTCCTCCTTGGCATTTACCTGTAGTCCTCTGTTGTTTGCCCTGCAAAAATTGGAAGCAATCAAATTGCGGGAAGAATGTTTTTCATTCACTTCCATATTGAAAAAAGCAACCCCTGTATTATTACTATCCAACGTATTTCCTAAAACAATATGCCCGTTTGCCCCTTCTTCCACAAACACGCCATGCCTTCTGTTGCTGCAACTATAGTTTTTCATCACTACCGAATTGGTTGTGTAAGCATCCAAATCTATTCCGTCCATCAAACCTTTTATACATCTGTTTTCAAAAGCAAATAGTCTATCGGAAGCCAATTGCCAAATACATCTGCTTCCGTTTTCCACAGTACATCCCCTGATATAAGTAGGTTCATGGCTATTGCGTTTGGTGATGCCCTGATGTTTGCTATTGATAACCTTTACACTATCAAAAATTACTTTAGCCCCTTTTGTTATAAACACCAACGAAGCATCTCCATTTGTTCCATTGCCATCAATGATACCACCCGAAAAGGAAGAGGTAATGTTTCCAGAAAAATTAATCAGCTTACCAACTTTCCCTGTTCCATTAATAGTGCCGTTTAGCAAGAAGCATTCATTTTCCTTTACATTCAATGAATCAGTTTCACCCGAAGTTGTAAAGGTTCCCACTAGATGTACCACTAAAATATCGTTTGTATGTGCAAGATGTGCCCTGTCAATGATAGACCTAACTTCCCTGAGAGCAGTATCTTTAATAGTAATGTCCCACCTGCCAATGCCTAATCTAATGAGGTCATTGTGCATGTTGCCAATCAGTGGCGGATTGAAATAATCGCATCCTTCATTATTTCCTTCAGTAATGGAGATGCCTTTGTTGGCATATAATTGATTTGCAGAACCATGCCCCATAACCTCAATCCTATTATCACAATCGTTGTTATAGACCCTTGCCTTTGTACTGTTTAAACTGAAACCTACCTTGTTTCCTTTCACAATATTATTTCCTACAAAGGTTTCCAAGCAGGCAGTATCAAGCAAAACACCTGTTCCACAATTAGTAATGCTATTATAGGCAATGGCGTCGTATTGGGAATAAGCCTTGATGCCCGTAATGCAATTGTTGATTTGATTATTGGCGATAGCCACATTGTCCGAATTGAGGTTAATACCAGTAGTTGCATTGTCAACTGTATTGTCTTCACAAATGAAATTGAAAGACTGAACTATCGAGATGCCCACTTCGCCACAATCCTTTATGGAACAACGAGTGATTGAACCTGCATCGGCATATCTATTTATTCCATTGCCTAAATACAACAGCCCCCCACCTTTACATCCCTTCATTTCAAGGTTGTCAATATGTGTTTTTCCTGAATTGACAACGGCAATTGCTCCAATGTTTTTGTTATTGCCATCCAATACTCCATTGCCTGTAGAACTTATGGAAACGAATTGATTGTCTGATACCGTTATTAAGGCAATTGCTTTGGAGTCATTACTAGCTTTTATGGTTGCATTATTCAAAAATAAAATGGTTTTACTAGGAAGCTTTAGTGGTTCTTTAGTTACGGCAAAGTTGCCGGTTAGGGTTATCCTCAATATATCACTATGAGTATGTGCCTTGTCAATAGCAGCTTGAATTTCTTCTATTGATTTGTTTTTAAACGTCAAATCAGTAACCAACTCGCTAGCCTTTTGAATAAAGGACATTTTAGGTTGCTTATAAAAAGGTTGGGAAATACCCAACAATGGAATCAACACTACACTTAGAACTAATAATCTTTTTATCATTGTTTTTGTTTTAAAAATTGTTACAAGTTGTTTGTAACCTGAATCTAGTATAACCGTAACCTAATTCTTATCTAATTTCAAACTTTTTAGATGAATTACCCTTGTCAGTTTTTATCGCAAGTATATATATTCCTTTAACGATAGAAGGCAACTTAATGGCTTGGTGGAATTGGGTAGTATTCAAGTTTATAGATTCATTCTTGAAAATTCTTTTACCCAATAAATCATACACTTCAATACCAATCCTTTTTATAGCTACCTTATTCGAGATGGTTATTTGCAAGACTCCCTCTGTAGGTTCAAAACAATTTACTAATAAGTCACCATTAGTATTGTTACCAACCAAAATATTGGAAGAATAAGTTACAGAACCATCTATGCCCAATGCCTTGATCCTATAATAATTATTTCCTATTATTGGGCTGTTATCTAGATATTCATAATAACTTTCTGATGATTGGAAAACTATACCTATCTCGCTAAAATCAATACCATTGCCTGACCTCTCAATTTCAAAGTGAGCAATATTGCTTTCTTTAGGAAACACCCAATTAATTTGTATTCCCTTTTTATTGTCCTTCCCTTCAAATGAAATAAATTCAATGGGTAGAAGTTTGGTGTTGGCAATCATATTCCAAGAATAGTTGTAGGTTAAATCTGCCTTTGAATAAAATGCGCCACTAGTATTGTTTATACAAGTATTCATGGCCAAATAATTATTGTAGGTCAAACCACTGTATAAGCCGGCAATTCCGTTTGTGGTATTGTTGTTACAGACATTGTTGAAAATGACATTATTTATTGAAGCCTGTGTGTTTTTTGCAGCACTAACCAATATCCCTTTGGTATTTGAATCGCAGGTATTATAGGCAACCAAACTCATTGAAGAATTTTGATTTGTCACCAATAGATTATAAAACTCAACCCCATTCACACTTCCATTCAATTTATTTCCTAGAACAATATGTTCTTTAGCACCTTCCTCAATAAATACTCCATTACGTTGGTTATTGATACATGTATTCTTTTCTACAACACAAAAAGTAGAGGCTGCGTCGAGATCAATTCCATCTTTTACAGCATTACTCAACTTATTTTCAAAAGCATATAATCTAGTACTTGAAACATCCCATAAGCTACGCCCATTAATGCTATCCAACGAACAAGCCCTCACAAAAGTTGGAGTAGTACTGCTTTTCTTTTCAATGCCCTGTCCATAAGAATTTATCAATCGAACACTATCCATCACCACATTTGATGAGCCAGTTATATATACTAATGCTGTTTTCCCTTCAATGTTATTTCCATTGATAGTTCCACCCGAAAATGAAGAAGTACAACCATCGGCAAAGGAAATTAGTTTGCCACAAGAATCGGTTCCTTTGATTGTTCCATTCAGTAAAATACATTCGTCATCATAAATAACCAAAGAATCATTGATGGAAGGAGCTGTAAAAGTTCCGTTAAGGTGAGCAACAATCACGGTGTTGGAATATAGATTATGAAGACTATCCAATATTCCTCTTATTGCAGTTAGCAATGTATCCTTAATAGTTATATCAAACCTTGTCTCGCCCACTTTTATCAAATCAGTGTGAGGGTTGCCAATAGTTGGAGGATTAAAATAAGAACATCCTGACACATTTCCCTGAGTGATATTGATACCTGAATTGCAATATAATTCGTTGTAAGTGCCACTCCCCGCAACTTGCACTGTATTGTTGCAAGTATTATAATAAATGCTTGCCTTATTTCCTTTTACGTTAAGTCCTATTTTGTTACCAATGATTTTATTGTAAGCTACAAGGGTTTGATTTGAGGCTGTAGAAAGGCTGACTCCAGTAATGCAACTATCTATGTTATTGTAGGTGATTGCCTCGTTTCCAGATACAGATTCCATGCCTATAGAGCAATTCTTGATTAAGTTATTGCAAACTGCAGAGTTGTTTCCATTTAGGTGAATCCCAACTGTAGTATTTTCAATTGAATTGTCGGTACAGACAAAATTGAAGCTATTATTATAAGAAATACCTGTGCTTCCACAATTATTGATGTTACAACGAGTCACAGAACCAGCATCTGCATAAACGGTTTCACCTCTTCCGTTATAATAAATTCCCCCATTCTTGCAATTTTGTATCGTCAGTCCATCAATATGTATCTTGCCAGAAGTCGTTACGTTAATTCCCAGTAAGTTGTTGTTGCCTCCATCCAATAAAGCATATCCCTCTGCAAAAATGGAAACCATAGTGTCGTTAGGAGCGGCAATTAATGAAGAGGCGGAAGTTTTGTTATTTGCCCAAACAGTAGCATAGTTTAGGATGAGAAGCATTTTGTTGGAAAGGGTAATTGGAAGTGAATCAATCAGGAAACTTCCAGATAGGGTTATGCGAATAAGATTATTGGGGTAGGTAGAACGGGTATTATTAATTACTACTAGAATAGAATCCACTGGTGAATTATGGAATGACAGGTCTGTAATTTTTTCAGTAGATGTATTAATGAAGGTCATTGAAGGTTGTGTGAATAAGGATTGGGCTTTGCCCGAGTTGAGCATTACTATGATGTTGACAAACAGTAAAAACGTAATTAGTTTTAAATTCATTATCAATTTTATTATTAAGGAAGTTGCCATTAAAGCCATTTTATACATATAATTCCTATAATATTTCGTGCGGCATTTATCCCCGCTTATTACACCTTTGATTCGCATCTATAAATAACCTAAAGCTTTTATTAATGTACAATTAACTACTGTATAAATATCAAAACAACCAAAAAGATTATTTATCACCATGATCCTTATTTTCACAAATAAAGTAAATCAAAAACTTACCATCCGGGATTGTTAGGCAGCAGCATTGGATTCTCGTCAATCTCTGCCTGAGGGATTGGAAATAATAAAAACTTTGAATTATATGGAATAATACTATAAGGATCTGTTACACCGCCGGGGGAAGTTGTTAGCCATACCTTTTGCACAAGATTAATTGAAGGTAACCCCGATGGCAGGGTAGGAAGATACTTGTTAAATTGGTACTGATACATTGTTGGGAATAATAGACCAGTAGAGTCTGCCCCTTTCATCCTTACCAAATCAAACCAACGTTTACATTCTCCAACAAATTCTAATCCTCTTTCGTCAAATATTTTTTTACGAAAAGTATTCTGTGACAATCCTGAAGTTGGAAGTAAGACAGTGTTACCCGCTCTTGTTCTAACTTTGTTAAATGCACTAATAGCTGTTGATGGAGGACCTGAAGTAGATAATTCATTTTCAGCCTCAGCCTCAATTAAATATATTTCTGACAATCTGAAAATAAACATATCATTCTCATTGTCAGCCGCATCGAGTCCTTGTGGATCTTGATATTTTTGAATAAATGGTTCAGGGCTTGGAAGAGAATCTATTAAAATCTTTACTCCATTTACTGTACTATAATAAGTAGGGGGATTAGGATATGAAACATACATGCTACCAGAAGTTGGAGCCTTGCGCCAAGTTGTCATAAAGGTTGCAGTTGCTCGTTTGTCTATTAGATAATCTCCAGAAGTGTAGTAATTATAAAACCAAGGCTCAATACGGTAGGTGCCCGCTCCTGTACCCAATCCGTTCGCTCCCTTAGTCGTATTGCCACAAACCCCTGCCATCGTACTCGGAGAAAAGCGGCTAGCATAGCCAGAACCTTGCGAAGCAGTACTAGCAACCTGTGCATCCCTAGTAAAACGGATACCAAATATTACTTCTGATCCATAATTGTTAGATTCGTTATTTACATTCCATAAATCAGCATAATTAGGAACAAGGCTATATCCTCCTTTACTAATTACAAGTTTGGCACAGCTATCTGCACTAGTGTAATAGGGCATTCCATTACTTCCAATCCTGTCAAGGTAATTGGCATAAGTTAAATAAGCTAGTGCCTGTAATGATAGTGTTGCGCCTTTGTTAGTAAGACCAATTCCATCTGAACTACTCTTATAATTTAGTTCGTTTGATGCAATCGCCAAGTCAGAAAAGATGAGTGCATAGACAGAATCCACACTACTTCTTGAGGTATAAAAATTTGTATTGATGGTTGATGGTTGTGTCCTAATCGGAATTGACCCAAATAAACGTACTAAATCAAAGTAACTGAATGCCCTAAAGAATCTAGTTTCTCCGTCTTCTTTCACTTTCAGCGTAGAATCTGTTCCAGAAGTAGTTTTGATAGGAGGAAGTGCGCTTAATATAAAATTACAATTATTGATTATTTGATAATAGCTTGAATAAGCGTTTTCAATTGATGGAGAAGATGAGTTATAAATTTTTTCAGAATAAATCTGAAACTGATTTGTAGCAGACGTGAAATCGTCTGCACAAAGTAGTATCAATTTTATTAATTCTTCCTTATACAAACTTTGATTTTGAAAGATTCCATAAGTACCCTGCAATACCTTTAAAATATCGGCAGTAGTAGATACAGATGAAGCTGCTTGGGTATCGCTTATTGGTTGAGTAAGATTTTTATTACAACCATAAATGATTACAATCAGTAATAAAGAGAAAAATATTTTATTGATGTTCATTTGGTGAAAAATTTATTTAATAAAAATAATATTTAGAAAATCACACTAATTCCAGTTGAAAATGTTTTGTATTGAGGAATTGTTCCATAATCAATTCCTTGCATCAAGGCATATAAACCTGTAGAACTGTTCTGTGCAAAGCCACTCACTTCAGGATCAAATCCTTTGTATTTTGTGATTACGAACAAGTTGGTTGCATTTACAAAAAGTTTTAGTGAACTTATGTGCCTGATTTTTGCAACATTGAAAGAATAAGACAAATTAACATTCTTCAACCTAATAAATGATCCATCCTCTATCAAATGATTACTAACACGATTATCAAATAATGAACCTGTTGTCTTTGCCCTTGGATAATAATTACTCGTGCCTTCTCCATGCCAGCGACCATTCCATGCTTCCTGCCTTAGATTACCTGATGCACTATAAACAAGACCATCGCTAAAATATCTGTTTAGGTTAAGAATTGACTGACCTTGTTTCCCCAAAATAAAAATGCCTAATTCAAACCCCTTGTATCTAAATGTATTAGTAAGTCCAAAAGTATATTTCGGGGCGGGATTACCTAAAATAGTCCTGTCATCAGGTGTAATCTGACCATCGTGATTCAAGTCTGTATATTTGAAATCTCCAGGTTGTGCATTCAGATTATCTATTGGACTACTTTGAACATCCTTTTGATTTTGATAAATACCAGCAATCTTATATCCATAAAATGATCCAAGTGCATAGCCAGGTTTTGCTATTGTTCCATATTGATCCAAGCCAGTTGGTAATAAATCATCTCCATAAACCTGGCCATCTTTACCTAGATTAATTACTTTGTTTTTATTAAAAGAAATATTGCCAGAAACTAACCATACAACTTTTTTTGCAATCTCAAATCGTGCACTTGCCTCAACTTCTAATCCGGTATTTTGAATTTTTCCCAAGTTGGTTGCATAATAATCAAATCCATTATCAGTAGGAATAGGCAAGTCTATCAATAAATCGTTGGTTGTTTTCTGATAATAATCTATCACCAATTGATATTTGTCATTCAAAAAACCTAAGTCAAAGCCTATATCAAATTGTCCAGTTTTTTCCCATTTTAAATTGGGATTTGAGATATTTTGGGTTACTTCTCCTGAAACAATGCTATCCACTCCGATACCTGCACGATTAGAAGCCAACAAACTTGTAGTTGAACCAATTGGAATGTTTTGATTGCCAGAGAATCCATAACTTGTTCTTAATTTGGCCTGAGAGATATAATCCAAGTGTTTGAGGAAGTTTTCATTGATGATATTCCATGCAAAAGCTGTAGAAGGGAAGAAATCCCACTTATGACCTTGAGCAAGTAAAGAAGAACCATCTGCTCTTCCTGTGAACGTTAAGAGATATTTGCTATTTATAGTGTAATTGATACGTCCTAAATAAGATTCAAGATACTTTGAACTGTAAGGTGACTTAGGAAGATTTACGATATTAGTTGCATAGGCAAAGCCATAAGCTCCCAAATCATCGTTTGGGAAGCCCTTCGCATTGATACCAAATGAATTACTTTGCCATGTTTGAGTTGTATATCCTACAACTGCATTGATTCGATTATTTTTTTGAACATCCTTATTAAAGGACAGGGTTGCTTCCGTTGAATAATTCAAATTTTGATTATTTACAAGATATGCTTCCCCATTATTTGCATCGCCTGTAACTGTACCTCTTGCCCAATAAGTTGCCCCTTGACTGTTATTTTGATTAACACTACCACTGAGTCGCAAACGTAATTCGTTTGGAATAATTGAGTATTCTCCAAAAACATTGGATAGAATCATTGTATTTTTTGATTTATTGGTAGAATTTTGTACCAATGATGCCGGATTATATTGAAGAGAAGTATTAATCTCTCCATCTGCTGTAACAGGATTTCCAAGTGGAGAGGAACGAAGAGCAGTACCTACAACTGAACCTCCTTGATTGGCGTGATTAGTGGATTGCAATCCTGCCTGATTGTTTGAAAAATTTAGTTTTGAAGTAATCCCAACCCTGAAATTTTTGGAAGATTGCCGGTCAAGATTAAAAGAAATTCCTTCCTTATCATAGTAAGTATTGGTTATTACACCATTTAGTGTAGAATAATTGGCACTCAATGAGTATTTGTTTTTATCATCGCCTCCCAAAAGTGAAACCTGATGGTCTTGTGAATTGGATTTGTGAAAAATAATATCCTGCCAATTAATGTTTGGCTGTGAGGCTATCGTATTTAAGTTATATTTTGAACTAGGCCCAAGCAATGAATCAGAGTTGTAGTAGGCTTCGTTTGCATATAGCGCAAATTGGGTTGAATTAAGCATTGGGATTTCCTTTGGGATTTGAGATGCATCATATCTATAATTGTAAGAAAGCTTATCCCTGCCTGCTTTTCCTCTTTTTGTGGTAATCATAACCACTCCATTTGCCCCACGAGAACCAAAAATAGCTGTAGAAGAGGCATCCTTTAATATTTCAATGGATTCAATTTCGTTTGGGTTCAAATTTGCCAAAGCATTACCGGGTTGTGCTTGACCTGTAAAGTAATCTGCACCTGGTTTTGCAAAAACTGTTGAGTTATCAGATTCAACTGGTATCCCGTCAATAACGATTAAGGGCTGATTAGAGCCCAAAGATGTAGTACCACGAATGTTGAAGGTTATCCCAGAACCTGGATCTCCCGATGTTTGAGTAATGTTAACCCCAGCAGCCTTCCCTTGTAAGAGTTGCTCATAAGAACTTGAATTTTGTTGGGCTGCATTTTCTAATTTCACTTTAGAGACTGAGCCTGTTAAATCACTTTTTTTTACCGTGCCATAACCTACAACAATCACATCTTCCAATGCCTTGACCGACTGAATTAATACAGCTTTCACAATGCCCATATTGGGAACAACAGTGACTTCTGTTGCTTGATAGCCTGTATGACTCATCACTAATGTAGCCTTCGGTGAACTTAATTTTAATGTAAACTCTCCTTTCTCATTTGTATTTGTTCCATTATTCTTTCCTCGTTCCAGTACCGTTACCCCCAGCATTGGATCGCCCTTTTCGTCTGTAACCATTCCTTTAATGGTTTTGTCTTCAATCTGTGTCGTTTTCAATTCAACTTTTTCTTCCGAAATATTAGATTGGGTAGCTTTAAAAAGTATAATTCTATTCTCAACCATTTTATAACTTATCCCATATCTCTTATGGATGTCTTGTAAAAAATCAGCAAGTCTCATCTTCGTTGTGCTATATGAAATCAGCATATCTCCATCAAAAGAAGTTGTACTATAAGAAAAGCTTGCTTTGGTCTGTCTTTGAATATCATTTAATATGGTCTTAAACTTTACATTTTTTGCATTTAAAGAAAACGTTTTATCAAGAACTGATTGACCTTTTACTGTATTAATGCCAGTAAAACAACAAATAATCAGTGCAAAAAATAAGGTAATAGTTAGTTTTTTATTTATCCTTTTTATTGAAAAATTCCTTTGTATTAAAGTTTGTAAATAATTCATTTTAATCAATTTATACTATGTGGTTATAGAAAGCAATCCGCATTACAATCATTGATAAATATATACAGCTAATTCAAGGCAGTGGAGTACATGCAATAAATATTTATTACCTTCTATTCAGAATATTTGTTATCTAAATCTCCATAAAGGATAAAAGAAAAGAAAAAGTTGATTTAAGTACTTATAATAATTGTGATGACCATCTTAATTTGCTATTTTGAGACTATTCAAGCAATTTTTTATTGTCGAAATCAAAATAGAAAAGAAAGAATCAAATATCTCATTAGCTAATTGTGTAATTCATAATTGAAAAATCGGGTTTAATAACTGTTCTTCAACTCTCTTGAATAAATTATCAAGGAAAAATTCCTAATTCTTTATAAGCTACTCCTACCTTATTTATGGCACAGATGTATGCAGCAGTTCTCATATCAGGAATAGCTGAATTACTTTGCCAGATAGTCATAATCTCTTGTGTAGCCCCAATCATTGTTTCTTCTAGTCCGCTATAAACCAAATCAATTTCATCAGCACCGTGTTCTATTAGTTTATGAGCCTTGTCACTAGCTTTCTTACCTGTTAATTCTTCTATTTCTGTCAAAATATGATGATTCATATTCTCTGTAAACCTTTTTTCCAATCTCCCGTAACGCACATGGCTAAGATTCTTTAGCCATTCAAAATAAGAAACTGTAACGCCACCTGCATTCAAATACATATCGGGTATTACCATCACTCCTCTTTCAATAAATATCGCATCTGCTTCAGGAGTTAGCGGACCATTTGCTGCTTCACCAATCACTTTTGCCTTTATTCGTGGTGCATTATTACCGTCAATGACGTTTTCAAGTGCTGCGGGTATTAAGATATCGCAATCCAATTCAAGTGCATCGGCAGTTACCTCAATATTTGTTGCACCAGGGAAATTTAGCACCGAACCTGTTGCCTTTCTATGTTTGAATAATTCTTCTTCATTGATGCCATTTATATTATATACTGCTCCTTCATATTCGGCAATAGCAACAACTATTGCCCCGTTTTCACGGAAATATTTTGCACAGTGATAGCCAACATTACCTAGCCCTTGTACCACAACTCGCTTTCCTTCTATTCCTGTTGTCAAGCCAATTTTCCACATGATACTTGGCATGTTACAAACTTCACGTACACCAAAGAAAACGCCTAAGCCAGTTGCTTCTTTACGTCCATGAACGCCTCCTTGCGAAATAGGTTTTCCTGTTACGCATCCTGCCGAGTCTATTTCTCCGGGTTTTAGTGATTGATAAGTATCCAATATCCATGACATTTCCCTCTCACCTGTTCCATAATCAGGGGCAGGTACATCAATGCCGGGACCAATAAAGTTTTTCTTGACTAATTCAGATGTATAACGGCGGGTAATCTTTTCTAGTTCATAAGCACTGTAATTACGTGGATTAATTTTTATCCCTCCCTTCGCACCGCCAAACGGAACATTCACTATCGCACATTTATAGGTCATCAGGCTTGCCAATGCCATCACTTCGTCCTGATTTACTTCGCTGCTAAACCTAATTCCTCCCTTACAAGGTGTTTTGTGTTGCGAATGTTGCACCCTGTAAGCTTCAATTACTTCAATTCTCCCGTCATCCATTTTTACGGGGAATGCCATACTATAAATACTATTACAAGCCTTTATTTGTGACAAAATACCTTTGTCCCAATCGGTAAGTAAGGCGGCTTTGTCAAAACTTCTTTCAACACTTTCAAAAAAATTATACATAAGTAATGAGTTATGAACGATGAGTTATGAGTGATTTTGAATTATAAGTTAAGAGTGATGAGTTAAAAAATTAACTGAATTAAAACAATCCATCTTCTAAAGGACACATCACTTATCACTTATAACTCATCACTATTTTAGTGCTTTTCTTTTTCAAGTTTACATACTTTTCTATCAACGCTGAAAAGATAGATAAAGAAACCAACCATGATAATCAGTATCACTGCCATTACAACAAATATCTTTCCATTACTGCGCATTACATCCACGCTGTCGTTTTTTGTGGCAGCTACAGTTTGGGCATTTACATATAGTGAACTCAATCCCAATACTACTATTCCTAATATTCTCTTTAATTTATTCAACATCATCATTTATTTTAAATTTTCAATTTCCATTTTCAATTCTCAATTCTCAATTATTCTCTTTCTTTTCGTACAGCAATTGAACCCTGATTCTTAATGTTGTAATCCATACGCCTAGCAACGTCCAACCTATTACTGCGGGATAGAAAACAATCCTCATGTGATAGTCTAAATCCTTTCCATTGATACCCGGATTCCCAGAACTACCTTGTCCGCCGGGATGTAATGATTGGGTTAATCTTGGTAATATCCAAAGCGTAGGGAATAGCATAAAGAAGGCAAATATGTTGTAAACAGCACTTATCCTTGCTTTTTTTTCATCATCATTCATGCTTCCACGAAGTACAAAATAGGCCAGATAAATCAATAAGGCTATAGCAGCTCCATTTTGTTTCGGGTCACCACTCCACGGTTGTCCCCATTGATAATTTGCCCACAAAGCCCCTGTTGTAATCCCCATGAATCCGAAAAGAGTTCCAATAGCGGCATAGGAAGATGCATAAATATCATTAGTAGTAGTTGGGTTATTCAAGTATTTGATGGCATAAATAAGCGATACCATTAATAAAATCATCATGCCAAACCACATGGGAACGTGGAAAAAGAAGTTCCGTATAGTTTGCTGCATCCTGTCATCAAGTCTTGGCACTTTCACTAAGAATCCATACGAACAGACATACATTAATAGTACTATACATAAAATTTTCCACCAATAAGCACGTAACATGAAACTTTTTTTTGATTGATAAACGAAATCTTTCCCGTTTTGAAAGGAACAAAAATAGCGGAAAGCAGAACATGAAATATACCTTCTTTTTACTGTTGATAATTCTATGGCAACTTCAATCTTTTACTATTTTCAATTAAGAATGGATGAGATTCGTTTTGTCGGTTATATTTGATGAATTATTGGAAAATTAATTCCTTTATAAAAAAAGTCAACATGGCACTTATTGAAAAGAAATTTGAGTACCCAGCACATACAGTCACCTATAGTTATGATGATGAAAAATGCTGGACTGAAGATGACGTTGCTTTGGAGAATACATTTCTCACCCTTGTACAATCGCATGTTGATATAAGCGAAATGATGTATAAGAGTCTCTCGAAATATTCTCCTTTTTCAAAGGAAATTGAGTCTGTCCGTGCCTTCCTGATGTTAATAACTGATTTTATTAAAGAGGCTATTCAAGAGGCGGATAATTTTATTGCCTCTCTGATGACAGATGAAGATTATTCTAGGGACTTACTTACACAAAAAGTAAATGTAATCATCAATGCACTCACGGAATACCATCCCAAACTTACTGCCCTTGAGACTTCCGTAAATTCTGTTGTGGAATTTATTAACAAGTATATTGAACTTGATGAGGATTATACTTTATGGGAAAAATTGTCTGAAGTTGAGTCTAGGCATTTCAAAGATTATGAAAATAATTCCATTGACATCGTCTCTTATGACAGGGCAAAAGAGTTTTTTCAGTCGTATGTGAGTGTTCATTCTACTTCAAACAATAGCATTTATAGGATGCTTGATGGTTATGTGCTTGATTACAATAAGTTGATGTTGCAAACAGAAATGCAATATGCAATTTGGGAGGAGTTGACAAAGAGAGTTGACTTATTGAACAAGATGGTGAAAGTGGCAGTTGACCCTATGAATACTGGAGATGTGAACCTGAATTAATTAAG
>Ga0364873_10333_pt1 | contig 26015 bp, 13 predicted proteins | sample ExccelAu500001D3_2_FD_206928 | JGI IMG/M metagenome (GOLD analysis project Ga0364873, IMG submission 206928) | Enriched cells from Trout Bog Lake Hypolimnion, Wisconsin, USA - BchlTB.Aug07.5000.01.D3 | ecosystem: Environmental > Aquatic > Freshwater > Lake > Hypolimnion/Profundal zone | place... | reverse complement strand
GATTTAGGCTTGTGGCTAAAGTCGGCTTCCGCAGCCCAATGGGGCCACGCCCGAATGAAAGTCTTAGTGCGTAAAGTCAAGCGTTGTTGTTCCTGGGAGAAACCATGGAGAGCACAAGAAGAACATTCCTAATGCAGGCAGGGAGCCTTTCCGCTGCTTGTCTCGTCGGCCTGGATGGGCTGCCAATTGCAAATGCTGCCATTGCCCCGAGCGCTGCCGGTAATTCTGCCGCCAAACAGGCGGGTTGGTATGATCGGCCAATGCGCTGGGCCCAGTTGAGCTTCGTCGAGAACGATCCTGGGAACTACGACCTTCAATTTTGGCTGGACTACTTTAAAAAGATCCATGCGGATGCAACCATCCTCAACGCGGGCGGGTGTGTTGCGTTCTATCCTACCGAGGTTCCGTTTCACTATCGCAGCAAGTGGCTGGGCAAGATGGATGCATTTGGGGATATTGCTAAGGGCTGCAGGAATCTGGGCATGAACGTAGTTGCGCGCACCGATCCTCACGCGTGTCATAAGGACGTATATGAAGCGCATCCTGACTGGCTGGCTGTGGATGAAAAGGGAAACAAGAGACAGCATGCGTCCGATCCCGATTTCTGGTTGACCTGCGCGCTGGGACCGTACAATTTTGAATTCATGACAGCGGTGCACGCCGAGATCATGACGAAATATATGCCGGACGGCATCTTTACCAATCGATGGGCAGGGAACGGCATGTGCTACTGCGAACACTGCCGGAGCAATTTTCACGATTTCTCAGGTATGGATCTACCGCGAACCAGCGACCATCAGAATCCCGCAGTGCGCAAATACATTGTCTGGCGTCAAAAGCGGCTATTCGAATTGTGGCATGTGTGGAATGATAAGATCCGGTCGATCAACCCCAACGCGAGTTATCTGGCAAACGGCGGCGGCGGAGCACTGAGCGACCTGGACATGAAGACATTTGGCGCCCTGGCTCCCACCGCATGCGCGGACCGGCAGGGCAGGGCTGGCCTCACGCCTTCATGGACGGCGGGGAAAAGCGCCAAGGAATTTCGGGCAACGATGGGGCACAAAGCGATTGCCGGAATTACCAGTGTGGGGCTGGAAGACAGGTATCGCTGGAAGGACTCAGTCCAGAGTGGCGACGAGATACGCATTTGGATGGCCGATGGGATTGCGCAGGGTTTTCGCCCAACCTTTACGAAGTTCAATGCAAAGCTATTTGATAAGCGATGGCTGCCGGTTGTCGAAGAGGTATTCCAGTGGCACCACGCGAACGAGAACTACTTCAGGAACGAGAAACCGCTGGCGCGCGTAGGCGTTGTCTATTCGCAACAGACGGCGCAGTTCTATGGTGGTCCGGAAGCGGCGGCTAAGGTGGAAGAGCCGATTCTCGGCTTCTACCAGGCGCTGGTGGAAGCGCGCATCCCCTTTGAATTGGTGCACGACGGATTGCTAGATCGCGAGCATATAGATCAATTTCGCACGCTGATTCTTCCCAATATCGCAGCACTTTCAGACGCGCAATGCCGTCAGATCCAGGAGTTCGTTGAGCGCGGCGGAAGTTTGATTGCGACGTATGAAACTTCACTGTACGACGAGTGGGGCATGCAGCGGAAGGATTTTGGGCTTGCTTCCTTGTTTGGCGCTTCCTTCTCAGGCCGCAAGGAAGGTCCGATGCTGAACTCATATTTGAAGTTGGAGAAAGATCCAGCAACCGGGCAATATCATCCGCTGCTAAGTGGATTTGAGGATGCAGGGCGGATCATCAACGGAATTCACAGGCTTCACGTAACTTCGACGGACAGTGGCGCACACTTTCCGCTGACCGTGATTCCGACTTATCCCGACTTGCCCATGGAAGAGTGTTTCCCACCGCCAGAGACAACGCACGACACCGGCGTGGTGGTTCGCCAAGCAGGCCGGGGCCGGGTTGTTTACTTCCCCTGGGATATTGGTCATACGTTCTGGGAGGTGCTGGATGTGGACCATGCAAAGCTGCTGCGCAATGCGGTGGTGTGGGCCACGAATGAAACGGCTCCGCTGATCGTTGAGGGCAAGGGCATTCTGGATGTCTCCATATTCGAACAAAAGAACTCGATGACAGTGCACCTGGTGAATCTCACGAATCCCATGATGATGAAGGGGCCCTTGCGTGAGGTGATTCCAACCTCGACGCAGAAGGTGCGCATTCGCGTGCCTTGCGATCGCCGGGTCACGAAGGCGCATTTACTGGTGGCAGGCAACGAAGTGCAGCGTCGCGAAGAAGGTGGGATGACTGTGGTTGAGGTGCCAACGATCAATGTTCATGAGGTAATTGCACTCGACTTCGCGGTTTGAATGCGACAGACCGACTTTGTACTATAGAGACGCGGTTTTGCAGTTGCCGCGCCGCAGACGTTATCTGCGGAGAGGAATCACGTGACTGACATTCATGGAATAACGCGCAGAGACTTCATTCAGACCACGGCGCTTGTGACAGCATCCGCGGCCGTGGCCCACGCAACAAGTTTGCCACAGGCGCCAGATGCCGAGAGCGTGGCGAGTGGGCATAAAAGTGAGCAAGTGCCTGTGTTTCCGTATGGCGCCGTTTATTTTCGGAAATCGAATCCACCTGCAGAAGATTGGGCGCGGGACCATCAGACTGCCGCACGCATCGGGATGAATATTTTCCGCCACTGGTTCCTGTGGTCTGCGATTGAGGTTGCCCCAGGAAAGTACGATTGGTCGGACTACGACCAGATGATGGACTTGGCGGCCAAGAATGGAATTAAAGTTGTCATCGCGGAAATGGTTACTTGCGCTCCCGAGTGGGCATTTAGAAAATATCCCCACGCCCGCTTCCTGGCGAGCGACGGCACGCGCGTTGACAGCATCATCTCGGAGAGCTCAGCGACGGGTGGATTTCCAGGACTGTGCCTGGACAATCCAGACGTGCACGCACTCGCCGAGACGTTTCTGACAGCCCTTGTCGAACGCTATCGCAATCATCCGGCGCTGTTTGGCTACGATCTTTGGAATGAGAATACGTCCTTCGGCGGAGAGGCAGGCAAGATGTACTGCTACTGCGATGCCTCGAAGAAAAAACTGAGGGCGTGGCTTCGCAATCGCTACGGTACGCTGGAGAAGACGGGGAAGGCGTGGCATCGTTACAGTTATCAAGAGTGGGACGACGTGGAGCCGCCGAAGACATTTTCCGGCTATGCCGATAGCCTCGACTGGCTTCAGTTTCGCATCGACAATGCCTATAGCCAATTCGATTGGCGACTCGATCTTTTCCGGAAGCTGGATCCGAATCATAAGATGACCGCGCACGGCGTTGCCGGAACCTTTGACGACATGCCTTCGTCATCGCACAATGAATGGCGTTCGGCCGAGCGTGTTGACATTTACGGAATGACCTGGATTGCCGCCAGAAAGGGCAGTGAGCCTTGGAGGCAGTTTCAGGCACTGGACCTGGTGCGAGGCGGGGCGCGCGGCAAGCCATTCTGGCACGCCGAGGCAGAGGGGGGACCGCTCTGGATGCAGCCCCAGGTGATTGGACGGCCCAAGGAAGATGGACGCATACCGGACGCCGAAGATGTGCGCATCTGGAATCTGATTTCATGCGCAGGCGGGGCCAAAGGAATTCTCTACTGCCGCTGGCGGCCTCTGTTGGACGGTCCGCTTTTCGGGGCGTTCGGCCCGTTCGCGATGGATGGCTCGGCGACGCCGCGGGCGGAAATGGCGGGCCGCGCCGCACGCTGGACAAACAGTCATCCGGAGTTGTGGAAATCGAATCCGGTTCAGGGCGACATCGGCCTGGTGTTTGTTCCGGAGTCGGAACTGTTCAATTACGTGCAGCAGCGGGATACTGCCTTCTATGCTCAATCGATACGCGGAGCCTATCAGGCATTTTTCGATTCGAATATTCAAGCGGACTTTGTCTCCATAGACGACATCGGACGCTACAAGATCGTATATCTTCCTTATCCTGTGATGCTGAGCCCGGAGACCGCGGCCAAGCTACGCAAGTACGTCGAGGACGGTGGCACGCTGATAAGCGAAGGACTTCCGGCTTACTTTGGGGAACATGGACATGTGGGGACCGTCCAGCCGAATTATGGACTGGACGAGGTATTTGGCGCGCGCGAGAGTTCTGTAGAGTTTATGCCGGACATCTCCGACGGGTTAACGCTTGAAGTAAATGGCAAGGAGATTTACGGCCGCTATTTTCGCCAGGAATACGACTTGCAGGACGGTACCGCTGCAGGGCATTACGCGAATGGAAAGACCGCCGTGGTGAAACACAAATTTGGGAAAGGGCGCACGCTGCTGATGGGCTCCTTTCCAGGAGCGGGCTACTACTTGCATCGGGCTCCGGCTACAAAAGATGTCTTCGCAAGCTTTCTGGAGTTGGCCGGAGTTACACCAACGGCAAAGGTCAGCGACTCCAGCATCCAAGCGCGACTTCACCAGGGAGACGGGGGGAGTTTTCTTTGGGTAACCAATCCGACGCGCAACAATCGCGCGGTCACCATCAGCCTTGCGCAAACATCTGGTAGCTTTGTATCGGGTCGAGATGTATGGGGTAATCAGAAAGTTTCGCTTGATGGCCGACAGATCACGATGAATGTTCCGGAACGGGATGCGGTAGTCATAGCATTGCGCTAGTGCTCCAATGGGCAGTTTGCAACGATTGGCGAAGAGCCGGCTGGTGAATCGGAGGGAGATGCGGCGCCGAATGAACAGTGGCGCACCTAACGGAGTGCGTGATGCGGGATGCGAGCGTTTTCCTCTCATGCACAGGCGCGAAGTTGTGAGGCTCAACTGGACGCGCCGGCAATGCAGGCGGGGTGACCTTGTAGTTTGACAGTATTGGTCATACCACTATACCATTAGAGTCGATGATCTTAGTTTGGGGAATCTAGGGTGAACGAGATGACCGCGACCTGGTACCAGACGTACTACCTCTTCGGGCAAGGACTAGGCGTCTCGACGCTGCTCGCTGCCCTGCCGATATTCACTTTATTGTTTATGATTGGCGTGCTGAGGAAGGCAGCCTGGATTTCGGGGATTTGCGCCCTTGCGGTCGCCCTGGCGCTTGCAATCGGCGGTTATGGTATGCCGGCAAAGACTGCGGTGAGCGCGGCAACCTACGGCGCGGCATTCGGATTATTTCCTATCTCATGGATTATCTTCTGGGCCATTGCACTGTTTCGCGTAACGGTAGAGACCGGAAAATTCGAGATTATTCGCGATTCGATTGGGAGTCTTACACCGGATCCGCGACTGCAGGCGCTACTGGTTGCATTCTCCTTCGGAGCTTTTCTGGAAGGTGGTGCGGGCTTCGGCACTCCAGTTGCGGTTGCAGCGACGATGATGGTAGGACTTGGATTCTCGCCATTCAGGGCATCTGCGATATGCCTGCTGGCGAACACCGCACCAGTCGCGTTCGGTTCGATCGGCATTCCGGTTATTACACTGGCGGGGACGACGGGGTTGCCTCTGAATAAGTTAAGCGGCGCGGTGGCCCTCTTGTGTTCGCCGGCGTCGCTCATTCTGCCGGTCTATCTGATTGTTGCTCTTGGTGGTTTCGGCGCCATGTCTGGGGTTTGGCTGCCGGCGCTGGGGACGGGCATTTCATTTGCCGTAGTGCAACTGCTTGTGTCGAGCTTTATGGGCCCGCAGCTCTCGGCGATTCTTGCTGCGATCGCTTCGATGGCTGTGCTGATCATGATTCTTCGCTTTCGCAGCGGGGAATCGAACGAAGCAGAAATTGCGGCGCAGAGGGCTTTTGCCGGCGCTCCTGAAAGTAATATGAGTGCAAGCGGCGAGCTGCCTGCATCAGGTTCGATCAATGCGGCCAATGCAGAAACTTCATCCAGTCGCACGACCGGCCAGGTTCTTTACGCGTGGGTTCCGTATGCGCTCCTGGTGGCGTGCGTGATGCTTTGGGAATTTCCACCGTTGCTAAGACTCCTGAACAAAGGGACTGTGGTCTTTGCCTGGCCCTGGCTCAACGATGTTGTTCTGCGCATGCCTCCGGTCTCAGCGGCGCCGTCCCCCTATCACGCGCTATACACGCTTAACTTCTTCTCTGCGGCGGGAACCGCTTGTATGGCTGCGACATTTGTTGCTGCGCTCTGTCTGGGAGTGAGCTTTCCACGTTTTGGGAAAATTTTGTTTGGTGTCTGGCGTCAAATGGCGCTTCCGATCGCTACTGTTTCGCTGGTGCTGGGCATTGGATTCCTGATGAACTATTGCGGGGCAACCGCAACCTTGGGCCTAGCCTTCTCTTCGACTGGGAAGATGTTTCCCTTCTTCAGCCCGCTCCTCGGTCTACTGGGAGTCTTCCTGACGGGGTCGGATACCTCTTCGAACGCGCTGTTCGGCAACCTGCAGGTTGTAACGGCCACCCGACTTGGGCTCGATCCAATTCTGATGGCGGCCGGCAATGCCGCGGGCGGCGTGATGGGGAAGATGATTAGCGTTCAGACAATCGCCGTGGCGGCGGCAGCAACTGGGCTATCCGTAATGGAGCAGTCCAAGTTATTTCGTTTCACGTTGAAGCATAGCATTGTTCTGGGTCTGATTATTGGATGCCTGGCACTCTTTTACACATACGGCATGCATATCTAGGCACGTATTGCAAACTCATGCAGATGGAGCGAGAGATTCCGTCATTAGAGGGTGGGATGATATTCGCTGTTTGTGGGACGGCAAATAGGAGTGATGTCGCGGCTATAGCAGAACCAGAGTTGGTGTATCCCGAAAGCAGTGCACCTAAGTCGACGCGACCACCAGGAAGCGGCGACCTCGTATTCACTCAACAGGACACAGGGACTCTGGTTCTGCTCTAGGAGAAGTGAAGCGGCAATCAGAGTGAAAGGACAGTGAGTTGAATGCCTAAATTTGCGGCGAATCTTTCAATGATGTTTACTGAGGTGCCGTTTCTGGATCGTTTTGCTGCCGCCTCAGAGGCGGGATTCACAGCGGTGGAGTTCCTGTTTCCGTATGAGCACTCGCCCGAAGTGGTGCAGAGTAAGGCCAGCGCTGCCGGCGTTCAGGTGACGTTGTTCAATATGCCGGCGGGCGACTGGAATCTAGGTGAGCGCGGCATTGCGTGCATCCCGGGAAGAGAAGAGGAGTTTCGTGCCGGCGTGGCGAAGGCTCTGACTTACGCCACACACTTGGGTACGGGCAGTCTGCATGCCATGGCCGGCATCGTGCCGCAAGGCGTCGATCCCAAGGCCTGCCGCATAACGTTAATCGAGAATCTCAAATACGCCGCGGCAGAGTTGGCAAAACACAACATCACCCTTCTGCTCGAGGCGATCAACACAAGAGACATGCCAGGGTTTTCAGTATCCACGCAGATGGACTCCTACTCGGTTTGTACGGCGGTGAATGCCGCTAATCTAAAAATGCAAATGGATCTCTATCACATGCAAGTGATGGAGGGGGACCTAGCCACAAAACTCAAATACTTTGCGCCCCACTGTGGCCACATTCAAATTGCTGGCTGCCCGGAACGAAATGAGCCGGATACTGGCGAAGTCCGCTACGAGTATCTATACCGGCTGCTGGATGACCTTGGCTACAAGGGATGGTTGGGATGTGAATATAGGCCGGCGGGGAAGACCACTGACGGATTGGGATGGATGCAGGCATTTGTTTCAGCGAGCAAAGCTTAAAACGATTCCGCAACAGGACTGAGGAGAAGAACATGTCAGAGATTGGATTTATCGGCCTCGGAATCATGGGCAAACCAATGCTGCGTAACCTGAGAACAGCAGGGCACGCGATCGTAGCCTACGACATTGTCCCTGCGCTGTTGGACGCGGTGGTTGGGGACGGAGTGGGACGCGGCACTAACTGCAAGGACGTTGCAAGCCGCACTGACATCGTGTTCACGATGCTGCCGGACGGTCCTCAGGTCGAAGAGGCAATTCTCGGACCGGGAGGGGTGCTCGAAGGCGCGCACAATGGTCTTGTTGTGGTCGATATGAGTTCGATCAGCCCGGTAGTCTCGCAAGAAGTGGCGGCCGCTTGCGCGAAGCAGGGGGTCGCATTTTTGGATGCGCCGGTGAGCGGGGGTGAGCCAAAGGCGATCGATGGAACGCTCGCGATCATGGTGGGCGGCGAGCAGGCGACGTTTGACCAGGTAGCGCCGCTGCTGAGGCTGATGGGATCGAGCGTGATACTGACAGGCGCTGTCGGCGCCGGAAATGTAACCAAGCTTGCGAATCAGATCATAGTGGCATGCAATATAGCCGCTATGTCGGAAGCGCTGGTTTTGGCGCGTCAATGCGGAGTTGACCAGGAAGTCGTCTTCAATGCGATCAAGGGAGGGCTGGCTGGAAGCACTGTGCTGAATGCGAAGGCTCCTATGGTCATTGCGCGCAACTTCAAGCCTGGTTTTCGCATTCGCCTGCACCAGAAGGATCTTCGCAACGCATTGCTTACGGCTGAGTCAAAGAAGGTGGCCTTGCCTCTCACCAGTCTGGTCCAACAGATGCTGATCGCACTGATGAACCAAGGTAGCGGAGATCTGGACCATTCGGCGCTTATTACGTTCATTGAAGATATGGCGCCCAAGCTCCCAGTGAAGGGATGAGAAACCAGCACCATGTGGACGTGGTACACACTGTTGGAGTCCGGGCTGTCCACGCTACACGCAAAAAACCGCTTACGACAACGACAGCTCTGCTGCGGACTCCTGATCAAGATACACGGTTGCACCGGGATGCGTGCGGAGAATCGTGGCGGGGCATGCGGTAGAGATCGGATCTTCGATGGCGCGCCGCACACTCTGCGCCTTGCGTGCACCGGGAACTGAAATGATCAGCCTAGGCACTTTGAGCAGAGTGGGAATGGTGAGGGTGAGAGCCTGAGGCGGGACCTCGTCGATCGATTTGAACCAGCCTTCGGCCAGTTGCTGGCTACGGCAAACGGAATCGAGCTTGACCACCCTCATCGCTTCGGGATCGTGGAAGTTGGCTTCGCCAGGGTCGTTAAACGCAAGGTGTCCGTTTTCGCCGATGCCCAGCAGACAGAGCTGCGGATTCACCTTGTTGAGGTGATCGACGTAGTCTCTGCGCACCTTTTCGATGTCTGAGGCGCTTCCATCGATCGGAAAGAAACGGCCGATGGGCACGCGCAGCACCAGGTGCTCGCGGAGATAGCGACGAAAGGAAGCAGGATGATTGCTGTCGATGCCGACGTACTCGTCCATATGAAAGCCACAGACCCGCTCCCAGTGAAGTTCGGTGCAGGCAGTCAATGCTTCGAGAGTTTTTAGTTGCGAAGCTCCGGTGGCGAAGATGACACCAGTTTCTTTTCCAGGGCGATCGAGGCTGCGGAGTGCCTCGGCCGCGTCAAGCGCCGCTGCGCGCGCGGCGGACTCGGCCGTGTCAAAAATCCGCACCGTCATTTCGCCTGCTTTGACTTGCTTTAATTCCATTGTTGAGCATCCTTATCAAGTTCGAATTTCACGTTCCTGAGGAGCGTGTTGAAGACCCAAGCGCGGTTTGAAGATATTTGCGCGGAGGCCTACCGGACTGCAACTCATGCTGTTGTTGCAACCGGTTCAAGGTCTTTTTCGGGCGACGGAGCGAGAGGGCGGCAGGAGTCCCGTTTGATGAATTCGGTGGGAACTGTGACGCTCTGCGGTGGATGGCCGGGATCGGCGATGCGGTTGAGGGCCAGTTCGACCATTTGCTTTCCTATCAGCTCGGGAAACTCGCGGGTTGTGCTGAGAGCCGGCGAGAGCCAACTGCCGACCGTGTCGTCGCAGCCAACCACGCTGATGTCGTTGGGCACTTTCAGGCCGCGGTCGCGCAGTGCCTTGTAGACGCCGTGCGCGCACTGGTCATTGCCAGCTACGATCGCGGTGACCGATTCGTCCCTGGCCAGCAGCGACTTGGTGCCCAGATAACCGCTTTCGGTTTCGTCCTCTGATTCGGTGCTGCTTTCGCGTGGAGTCAGGCCGCTGGCCTCCATGGCGTGGCGGTAGCCCTCAAAGCAGCGCGCAAACCAAGGCAGGCCGGTGTTGCCAACAAACCAGATGTTGCGATGTCCGAGACCAATAAGATTGCGTGTCGCGTCTTCTGAGCCTTGCATGTCGTCGGCAAAGACCGTGTCGTACTTGCTGATATCCTGATCGCCAATCAGGTTGTTTGCGAAAACTACGAACTGAATGCCGCGCTCGGTGAGCAGGCGAGTGAGGTTCGTCGAATTGGTGCCCGAAAGAATCACACCGCGAACCAGGTCCTGGCGTTGAATTACGCGCGGCAGGTGAAGCTCGGTCCAGGGTGCCTGGGGAGAGTAGTGAAAAGAAAGAAAGACGATGTCCCAGCCGTGCGCGGCACAGTAGGTTTCAGCTCCGCTCAAAATGCGGGAGTGAAAGACATGCAGCATGGCGCGGTTGCTCAGGACGAAGGCAAGGGTCTTGCTCTTGTTGCGCTGCGAGGGGTCGATGCCGAGATTCTTTGCCGCCTCCAGCACTGCTTTCCGAATCTCCGGAGCGACCTTGGTATTGCCTTTCAGAACACGTGAGGCAGTGGCGATGCTTACATTCGCGGCCTGGGCAATTTCTCTGAGGCCGATCTTGGCTTTGAGTAAAGGTTCATTCTTCATAACGTCGAGTCCAGCCTCAATAGCATTCTGCACGACGAAAACCAACCGAGAATCCGCTCCGCCCATTGTACGTAGCGTACAAGGAGGGAAGGGTTAAAAGAGTTCCGGATGAAACTAAGCACATGAACCAATATAGAGATAAATTTCCAAAATATCAAGAAAACTATCTTGCGTGTACATGAAATGCTTACAGGCAGGATGTTTTGTGGGAAGTTGTTGGTAAAAGTGCACTAAATAAGATGCATGTTGCGTGTTTCGCGAGAGAATGCGGACTCTCCTAACCATTCAGAAAAACGCAAATTGCGCTTCTGGATAGCTGGAATACCTTGGATGTATGCACATATTGGCATCATTTATTACATATTATCGCAAGAGTTTATGAGAATTTTCTCTTGACAGAGACAATTTTCTTAACTAAGATTAGCGCCAATCCGCAGCTATGGGTTCGTGAGGCCCCGAGCCGCCGTTGCAGTAAGCGCCAAGTACAGCGCAAAGCGGTTCACAGGGCAGGGCAAAGCGCGGAGGCAACGGTTGCCAAACTAGCGGTGGGCGATCGATTCAACATGGAGCGCACAAGAGCGACCATAACCGTAAATATTGAGGAGGGGCGAAATTGGGAAAGCGAATTCTCCTGGGTCTAATATGTTGTTTAATCTTCGCTGGTTACAGCCATGCCCAGGGTGGCGCGGCGACGCTGCGGGGAACGGTGGCCGATTCTTCGGGCAGTGTGCTTCCGTCGGCCAAGGTGACTGCAACGCGTGTGGGAACGGGATTGAGCCGATCGGTCATGACCGACGAAAAGGGGAGTTACATCATTCCCCAACTCGCTCCGGCCGATTACACGCTGACGGTAGAGGCCGAGGGGTTCAGCCCATTTATGCAGAAGGGAATTGTGCTGCAGGCTGACCAGAGCATCACCGACAACGTGACCCTGCAGGTGGGATCGGCCACGCAGACGGTGGTCGTTGAATCGGCTGCTGCCATGGTGGATACCACGACCGCGACGCTGAACCAGGTGGTCAATCAAACCCAGGTGCTGGAGTTGCCGTTAAACGGCAGAAACGCGGCGGCCTTGACGACGCTAGTCGCCGGAACCGCTCCCGCGCCTGCCAACGGCGGCGGCGCACTGCAAGGCATCACGAAGGAATTCCCCAGTCAGGTGGCGATCTCCACCAGCGGGACTCAGGAAGACCAGGTGAGCTATCTGCTGGACGGAGCCACCTACATAGACATTCTGTATTCGGTGAACATGCCGTTCCCGTTCCCCGACTCGTTGGAGGAGTTCAGCGTCCAGACCAGCAACTATGCGGCGCAGTACGGCAACAACTCCGGCGGCGTTGTGAACGTGATCACCAAGTCGGGAACCAACCAGTTTCACGGGAATGTCTTCGAGTTCAACCGCAACGCAGTATTCGACGGGCGCAATCATTTCGCCGCGAATCGCGATCCGCTCAAGCAGAATCAGTATGGCGGAACGTTCGGCGGGCCGGTCAGGGTGCCGCGGATTTACAATGGCCGCGACCGTACCTTCTTCTTCTTTGGATATCAGGGGACACTGGTGCGTGACGTAGGCAACACAACGACGGCCTACGTTCCTACACAGTCCGAGATTAACAATGGCGACTTTTCGGCCTATCTGAATGCCAAAGATCCGAACAATCCTCTGCAGAAGGTCGTAACTCTTATTAACCCATCCACCGGGAAGGCGTATCCGGGCAACATTATTCCGACGAGTTCCTACAGCCCAGCGGCTTTGAACATGGCCAAGTACCTTCCCACGGTGACCGGTAACGGCGTGGATTACTTTACGAGCCGGACACACCGCAACCAGAACGAGTTTGTGTACCGCGTCGACGAGGCGTTCAGCAATGCCGATCGCCGGACTTTCCGCGGGACGTGGAATCACCTCTACAACGACGGCTACTATAATTCCACCAATCTCCCCAGTCTGGCAGGCTACTCCAATCTCACGGCCCAGGATTATCTGCTCCATGAGACGCACATCTTCCGCTCCAATCTGCTCAATGAAGCGCGATTCGCCTATGGAAGAGAGTATGTGAGCCGCGGGCCGGAGCCTGGCGCGCCGGGCTTCCCCTCTCTGGGCGTCAAGCTGAATTATGATCCCACGCCGCAGGCAATTTACTCCTTCAGCGTAAGCGGGTTCTTTAACGTCTCGGAATATCCGCTGGCAATTTTTGCGCGGCAGAGCTATGCGGGGGCAGACGATCTGAGCTGGGTGAAGGGGCGCCACAATCTTCAGTTCGGATTTACGGCTGAGCGCGTACGCGTCGACCTTATCAACCAGGGCCTTGCGCAGCCGGGCTTTACCTTCAGCGCCAGCAACGGCACCGGCCTTGCTGTCGCCAATTTTCTGCTGGGCAACATTTATAAGTTTACCCAGCAGCAGGGCGAGCCTGGCAACCTGCGCGACACGTTCCTCGGCTTTTACGCGCAGGACTCGTTCCACGCCAGCAAACGCCTGACCCTCAACTACGGCTTACGTTGGGAGCCCGGTATTCCCTGGGATACTGTGCAGTCGGCTATGAACTATTTCATGCCGAGCAACTACTATGCAGGCGTCCGCTCCACGGTCTATCCGAATGCTCCCAAGGGGCTGCTTTTCCACGGCGACACGGGTGTCCCGGGTTATATAGGCTATGACAGAAATATGAAGGTATTCATGCCGCGCGTTGGATTTGCCTATGACCTGTTCGGGAATGGCAAAACCTCTCTGCGTGGTGGTGCCGGACTCTTCTACGACACGCGTTTGAGCGCAGCCTTGATGAATACAGTCGTGATCGGCAACTCTCCTTACAACCCCACGCTGACTTTGACCACACCAGCCGGACCCTTTGACAATCCGTACGCAGGAATCACTGATCCCTTTCCGCAGCCTGCTGTTCCTGGATCGACCACGACTTTTGTTTCACCGATGACAGCCCAGACCGTGGACACTTCGCATAAGAACGAGGTGATTCCCACCGTGGGCAACTGGAACCTGACCGTCGAGCAGCAACTGGGCGCCGACTGGCTGCTGAGGGTTGCTTACGTCGGCAACCGGGGATGGCATCTGCGCGAACTGGCTCAGTTGGACCCGGCGGTGTACGCAACCGGCGCTACCACGTCAACCACGCAAGCGCGGCGCGTATTCCCTGAGTACTCGTCGATCACGCAGATGACCATGGACGAAGTCTCCTCCTATCACGGCGGCCAGCTATCGCTTGAGAAGCGATTTGCCCAGCAGAGTTTTCTGCGGGGATTAAAGTTGCTTGCCAACTACACGTTCTCGAAAGTGCTGGACGATATGCCGAATCTCGCAGGCGTGGAAAACACGACTGTTTCCCCCATGTCGTATTGGGACACGGGGCGCCACAAATTCGATTACGGACCGTCGGACTTCAATCACACCCACGTCTCGTCCATCTCCTACGAATACAGACTGCCTGAGCTGAAGAGTCTGAACCGTGGATTGCGGCCGGTTCTTGGAAGTTGGGAGTTGACCGGCATTCTAACCATGTATTCGGGCGATCCATTGACGGTGCTTTCCGGAGTCGATAATTCCAGGACCGGCATCGGCCAGGATCGCGCCGTCCTAACCGGCACTGCACTGGGCAGCGGCGCCTGCACCGACCCGACCAAGTCGTGCGTCAGCTACCTCACCCCGTCATCATTCACGGCCAACACTGTTGGGACCTACGGCTCCGTCAGCAAGGGCCAGTTCACCGGGCCGCACTACATCGATTGGGACATGGGCATCTTCAAGAACTTTGACCTGACGGAGCGGGCCAGGCTGCAATTCCGCGCCGAGTTCTTCAACATTTTCAACCACACCAACCTTCTGGATCCAGTTACAACGGTGAATACCGCCGGGTTCGGCAGCATCACCAGTGCGGGCGATCCGCGCATCGGGCAGTTGGCGATGAAGATCAGCTTCTAATCGAGTCGTAATGCGCTTGGCCGCCAGCCAGGCGCCAACACCCAACAGCCCCCCGGATTCGGTCGATCCCCGAAGATCGGGGGGCTTTCTATCGCTGGAGTGCAGGATACTGCAGTCCAGCATCGCCGCAGCCTCAGGATGCGTGGCAAGAGGGGAATATCGTATTGGTAAGCGCCTGGAAGTGTCTTTGTCCCCGCGGTCGTGCGTCATGGCCTGACGGGATGTGGTCCAGGGCTGCGTTTGCCGAATTCAATCAGGAGCGAGAGCGCGATGAATGCAATGAACCGCAGAGAATTTCTGGGCTCGAGCCTGGCCGCTGGGATTTATTCAAGCAGTAGTGACCTCATCTCTCCTTTCGTTGAGATGCCGCCAAGCGAGACTGAGAGCGCCGCCGGGTTGAGCAAAACGCCCGAATGGCTCTCCAATGGACCTCTGGTGATGGCCGGCTGCTGGGACGATTTTCCACTCTTCCAGAAGAGGCTGGGCGGAACTCCGGTCTGGCTCGACGATCTCTATCGGGAGCAGAGTTCTGACCGCATCATCAAAAGCTTGAAGGACGCTGGCGTTACGCTTGCGGTGATTCACTTCTTCAAGGGTTTTGGATTGAAGGCCGAGAGCGAGCACATTGCCGATGCCGCCGAGTTATCGCATCGTCTGCACCAGAATGGAATCCGTGTAGGTCTATATGTTGGTAGCACCCTAGCCTATGAGACGTTTCTTCTTGAGGAACCTGAGGCTGAGCAGTGGCTGGTTCCCGACTATCTTGGCAAGCCTATCTTCTATGCTGACCAGACCTTCCGTCGGAGGGTCTATTGTATGCATCCGGGCTACCGTAGCTATATCAAACGCGTCGTCCAATACGGAATCGAGAATCTGGACGCGGATCTGATCCACTTCGACAACACATCGCAGCAGGCTCATCCTTCCATCTTCCAACATCCCATGGCGATTGAGGATTTCCGTTCCTACCTCGCCTCCCGTTATACGGCGCGGGATTTGAAATCTCTTTTCGGTCTCACCGACGTGCGCTACATTACCGCGCCGCGCATGGATGCTGTTCCGGTGCGGCTCAACGATCCGCTGCTGCAAACGTGGACCGAGTTCCGCTGCCATCAGTTGGCGAGTTTCTATGCGGAGATGGGGTCTTACATCCGCTCCATCAGAAGTACCGTAGCACTGGACAACAATCCATCCTCCGGCATTTCAGGAGATCGCATTGTCTGGGAACAGGGCGTTGACTACCCGCGCCTGCTCGCCCAAGTGGACGCGGCGTGGAGCGAAGAGGGCAATGCCGCGGGCGTGACCGAGGATGGCGTCCTGGTTTCGAAGATCCGCACGTTGAAGGCTGCGGCTAAATTGAATCGGCGCATCTTCTGTTACACCTGGGGCGCCGATGGCAACTGGGGGCATCAGAGGAACACCGGCAGTCTGTTGCAAATGGCCGAGTCGATGGCCTACAACCGTCAATGCCTCGGGATGGTGGGCATCTTCAACGCAATTCCCGATCTTCCTGCCGAGCCGCGCAACTACATCCGGTTCTTCCACGAGCACTTCGAGTTGTACCGCGATGTAACGAGCGTCGCCGACGTCGCGCTGCTCTACTCCTTGCCAAGCATGGGTTTCAACGAGGACGGTCCGCCGGCGAATTTCATGTTTGCTGCACAGACGCTGATCCAGGAGCGCCTTCCGTTCGACATTATCTTCGATCGGCACTTGGAGGATCTGTCGCAATATCGCGCCTTGATGCTTGCCGACCAGGAGTGCTTGAGTGATCGCCAAGTCGAGTTAGTCCGCAACTTCGTATCGCATGGCGGAGGGTTAGTGGCTACTGGCGACACGTCGCTTTATACCGAACACCGCGAGCGCCGTCGTGACTTCGGCCTGCGCGAGTGCATGGGTGTTTCGGCTCCTGAGTGGAACGGATCCGCATCGCCCGAGACTGTCGTTTCGGGCGGCCCTGTGGAGACCGTGTTCGGACGCGGGAAGGTCGTCTATGTTCCCCAGATCGCAGCATCCTATTCCGATGTAATGGTTCCAGGCCGCCTCAGGCCGCAGCGCGTATGGCCGCTGTCGAAGAATCATCAGGTTCTGTGCGACTCGATGCGCAAGGTACTTGGAAACAATTGCACTGTCGAAATACCCTCGCTTACCTCGAAATATGTAACCGTGGAGTTAGTCAGTCAAAAAGACCGCATGGTTCTGCATCTGCTGAACTATGACTACAAGCGCACGTCGCAATTGAAAGATTTGGAAGTCATCGTTCGGAGGCCGGCAGACAGGCGCATAACTCGCGTTCGTGTGTTGTCGCCGGATGCCGGTTCTCCTGAGCAGGAGGTTTCCTGGAAGGCCGTGAGCTCTTCGCCGGACGGAGTAACATTCACGGTGCCGTCGCTGCGCATTTACACGGTTATTGCCCTCGATCTGGGATAGCCGCGGGATCTCTTGCGATCGATTCGTCCGCAGCCAGCTATAAAAAGCTAGCAAGAGCACGAAGGAGAAGAAAATGGAGTTACTAAGTCGTCCGAGGTCGGTCAAGGCGTACCCGCTACGCAACGAGAAGCTCAAAGGCTGGGAGGAGACGATTACCGGACGATGGACTTACTCTGACCTTGTGGCCGATCCCGCGTGGTTCAACGGCTGGATCAGCTTTGATGCGCTGCGATGGAATTCATATACGAAGAAACTCTATTGCGGATTGAATTCTCTGGACGGCGATTTGCTTTATGCCTTCGATCCACAATCCTCTCGGTTCGAGAGCTTGAACAGTAGACAATGGACCGAAAAATATGATGTCAAGATTCATCGCACACTTCTACTGAACCCGGCGGACCGATGCCTATACATGGCTACGTCGCTTCTTCACGACTTGGACCGTCAGCAGGAGGCGAAGGGTGGAAAGCTAGTCAAGGTCGATCCTGTAACCGGAGCCTACCAGGTGCTTTCCGTGCCGGTGCCCTCTCTCTATATCCAGTCGATTGCAGCTGATTGGAAGAGAAATATTCTTTATGGATTTACCTATCCTGCTGAAGCTGTGTTTCGTTTCGACATTGCAACGGGCGTATCACGCATTCTTGGCTACATAGGCAACGCGATCATGTTCGCACAGCCCCATAACAGCGTTGTCGATCGCGATGGATGGCTGTGGGGAACGTGGGCAGAGACGCGTGCGTGGGAAGAGCAGGTCGGCCAGGACCCCATCCGCCTGTTCAAATACCATCCTGAAGGGGACAGGTTCGTCTGGTTCGGTCATGGACTTTCCCGAAAAGACACCGGGAAAGAACTGCTTACCTGCACGCCGCACATCTCGCATGAGTCCGGCCCGATGCAGGAGACACGCCACAAGGACGATTTCGGATTCTGCGACTCGATGACATACGATGGCGGCAGATATATTTATGCCGGGACTGTGGCCGGAGTTTTGTGCCGCATCGATATTGTTTCGGGCGAGGTAGAAAAATTGGCGAATGTAATTCCAACTGGGCGATTTCCTGCCCTCGCCATCAAGGATGGCGTTCTCTACGGCGCTGGAGGCCTGCAGGGTAAGACGCAGTTGATTCGCTGGAACATCAGCGGCGACCGCGTAGAGTGTTTCGCCGACCTTGAAGATCAAGAGGTCCAGACGCGCCCGGCGCGCATCCACGAGATCGCGGTGGACGAAGAGCATCGTATTTATATGGGAGAGAACGACAATCATCATCGCTCCAGTTATCTGTGGATAGCGCGACTGGACTGACCGGAAGCCGCTCTGAAATATGCTCGCGGCAGCGCATATCAAAGCAACGATCCTGGCCGAAGCTTATGGCACGAATCTCAATCGATCTACCAATGAGAACCTCTGAATGCAAATCTCCGTTTTAGATTGGCTGGTCATCGGCGCGTATCTCGCCGCGCTGGCTCTCATAGGCGTTGTCGCCAGCATGAGGGTGAAGGGAACCGGCCACTATTTTCTAGGTGGACGGCACTTCGGAAAGCTCTTGATGATCGCCCAGAGCTTTGGCGTTGGCACGCACGCCGATATGCCCGTGAGCTTGACGGGAGCCGTGTACAGCAGCGGCATCTCCGCCGTGTGGTTTCAGTGGAAGAACCTGTTTGCCATGCCGTTTTACTGGATTATGGCGCCGATCTTCCGTCGCGTTCGCCGCGCCACCACGGCAGAGGTTATGGCAGATCGTTATGGCAGTGCGATGGCATGGCTCTATATTGTGTTCTCGTTCGCGTTTTTTATCATCAACATTGCCAGCATTCTCAAAGGTGCTGCGAAGATCCTGAATATGATTCTTGGCGGCCAGATGGGCGTGAATGCAATCGTGCTGGCGCTGGCGGCCGTCTTTATCTTCTATAGCTTCATCGGCGGGTTGACTGCCTCGGCCTGGAGCGATTGCGTGCAGGGTGTGCTCATCATTGTGCTCTCTTTCTTGCTAATCCCTCTGGGCTGGAGCATGGTTGGCGGTATGGACGGCCTTCGGGAGACTCTTCCGGCGACCAAGTTATCGCTTGCCACACCGAAGGAGATCAGTGTCTGGTTCATTACTCTACTCACGATCAATGGCATGGTTGGCATCATGGCGCAGCCGCACGTCATGGCTTCGGTGGGTACGGGCAAGAACGAATATGCATGTCGGACCGGACTGCTGTACGGCAATTTCATCAAGCGCATCTGCACGGTCGGCTGGGCGTTCATCGGCTTGATGGTCGCGGTCATGATCAAGCGCTCTATATTTGGCGTAAGCTCGCTCGGTGATTCTGAGGATGCGTTTGGTTTTGCCTGTGGACACCTGCTCACGAGCGGCCTTCGCGGCCTTCTGGTTGCAAGCGTCATGGGCGCCGGACTGGCCAGCTGTTCCGCCCTCATGATCGACAGTGGCGCGCTATTTACGCAAGGAGTCTACAGGCGCATCCGCAGTCAGGTTCTACCTGATCGTCATTACTTATGGGTTGGTCGTTGGAGCGGGCTTGCAGTAGTCGCGATTGCGGTTGTGTATTCGCTGTTTTTTGTGCAAAAGGTTCTCTACTCGTTTCTGCTTACCGAAACGATGGCGACCTACATTGGAATCGCGGTAGTCTCCGGCCTGATCTGGAAGCGTGCAAACCGTTGGGGGGCACTGAGCAGTGTTGCCGGTGCGCTGACCGCCAACTTTCTCTTGTATTTTCTTAAGCACGAACGGTTGGACTACTGGGATCCGAACGTCTTTCTTGTATCTTTGTTGACGGGTACGGCGTGTATGGTTTTCGTCAGCCTGGCAACGCCCGCGGAGCCGAACGACCGTGTGCAATCGTTCTTCCTGCAGCTTGCGACTCCCTCGGACCTTACTGTGGAAGAAGAGGCGGATCGTAGCGCCATGGCAGCGGAAGACGCACGCCGTGCGGGTGGCGACGCAAGCGGGTTTGCCGGCCCGTCACGGTGGGACGCCGAGCATGGGCGCCAGTTGCTGATCGTGAATCTGCTACAGCCGCTGCGCGGAGCCTGCGGAGTGGGCTTTGCGCGCGCATATGCGCAGGACCTGCGCGGGCTGCTGATCGGCATTGCGCTCTGTGCGGGATTGGTTTCAGGCCTGTGGATGTTGCTGCAGGTTTGATGTGAAGACAGATCGAGGTACATAGGGAAGATGAAAATCACGGCCAATATCGTTAACCTGGGGCTTTCCCGTATTACTATTCAAGACGGCTTCATTCAGTCCGTAAAGACTATCGGTGGCATCGATCGAAAACGTCCTTTTATTAGCCCTGGCTTTGTGGATATTCAGATTAACGGCATTGCGGGAGTGGACTTCTCGGCTCCAAACCTCACCGTCGAGCAGTCGATCGGCATTCTCAATAAGATCTGGCAAACGGGAGTCACCAGTATTTGCGCGACGCTGGTAACCAACAGTCTCGATGCTCTTGCGCGCAACTTTCGCGTCCTTGAAAAAGCGCGGCAGCGCGATGCGCGTTTTGCCGCCACCGTGCCCTGTTATCACCTCGAAGGTCCTTATCTCTCGCCGGGCGGCGCGCGTGGTGCCCACGATCCAACGTTGATGCGGTCCCCGGACTGGAAAGAGTTTCTGCGTTTGCAGGAAGCCGCAGGCGGTAACATCGCAATTGTCACCCTGGCCCCGGAACTGCCTGGCGCACCGGAGTTTATCCGCCGCGCGCACAAGGCCGGCATAGTGGTGGCCATCGGCCACACCGACGCCAAGCCCGCACAGATTCACATGGCCGTTCGCGCGGGAGCGAGTCTGAGCACGCACCTGGGTAACGGATGCGCCACACAAATGCACAGGCACTTGAACCCGATCTGGGCGCAGATCGCCGGCAGTGAGTTGTCGGCCAGTCTCATCTGTGATGGTTTTCATCTTCCGCTGGATTTTGTCCGTACTGTTTATCGGGCCAAAGGTATCGATCGCTGCATCCTCATCACGGACGCGGTTCAGGTTGCCACTCTGCCGCCGGGAGAGTATCGATTGGCCGGCACCAGGATCCGGTTGTTACCGAGTGGCAAGGTGATTACAGCAGACGGCCACAGTATGGCCGGTTCATCTGTATCCATGAGCCGCGCTATCGCCGTGTTTCGCAGGTATACCGGAGCCTCGCTCGGGGAAGCGCTTCAGGCTGCCACCTTGAATCCCGCCAAGCTGCTGGGGCGGTCGCAAATCTGTTCTGCCATTGCACCCGGTCAACCGGCGAACCTGACCGTCTTTCATGCGGCGGTCCATGCCCTGTGCGTAGAGGCCGTATTGCTGGGCGGCGAACAGGTGTATTGCGCTCGCTCTGAGCCGAATCCACCTTCCGCCAGGCGGACGTTTGTGAGCGCGCGCAAAAAATAAGTATCTATCCGGTAATCCGAACTTGGAGTACGGGATGGTACTTGGCCTGACGCCGGTTCTGAGTTTTTGTAAAACAAGCTAGACGCCTACGCGAATTCAACATCCCGGTCTCGCATTGCTGAGTTTTATCTTGCCGCCCTTACCTGGGTTTTCGAGATCGGCGGTATCAATCGCAGCCGAATACTCTGCGTGGGTGTAACTCTTTTCGTCCGGTCAGTCCGCGCTTTTGTGCCCGGATTGTGCCTGAAGATGTCGGATCTGGCGATTTGAGCGATTCTGCCGATTCTGGAATCAGTAACTTACGTGTTTCGAACACCGGCTAAGGTTCGCCCCCCCTCCCGGCACCATAAAATCAGCAACTTAAGAGGCTTAGATAGGCGGGAAATAAGTGCGCGTTGGCGCAGGTGACACATATAGTGATACTTCGTACCTGAGAAGTTTCAGGGGATACAAATACCTAGAAAGAGCGAGGCAACGGTCACTGGAGTTTGGGGAAAGGTTCCAGGCTGCGGAGTGTAGTGGATCGCTACCGAGCTGAAGGAAATCTAAAGAGAGTGAAGGTCGGACGCAAGAGTCACGCCGCCGCGCTCTATCAGCAACGGAAATCTGAGATACGGGCTGGAGCAAGGCTCCCGAGGAATCTGCGCAACGCTGGGGTCGGGAGCGCTCCCGGCCTCATACGGCTAGGCCGCTTTAGAGATTGATTCGAAGTGATCAGTTCGAATCAATCTGACCAGTTCGCTATAGGGGATCAAGACCCGTCCCCCAATTCTTCTCGTTGCCAGCCGTTTGCTAGCGATTAGGTAGTCAAGCGCCCGGACGCTTACACCAAGCATCCAAGTCGCTTCTTGCCTAGGATGGAGGAGCCGTTGCACCTCCAGTGTTGGGAGGAGCCTAACTGCGTGTGCAAGTAGAGACATCTTAGACGGTGGCGATTGAATGCCATCACAAGAGAAAATCTTTGCATCGGGGCCAAATCCATGGGGACCGAGCCTGTATCTTTTGAGCACCCTCTTCCATCGACGATGCAATTTGGATTTGCATGCGCGAAAGAAAAGATGAGTTAATCTGCACCAAAAATTCTTCAATAGAAGAGGACGAGCGGTGCGACAAATGCACGTTGGACGTGCTCTCCCCTACTCATAGAAATCACAATTGAGGGGGAATGCCAATCCAGATGCGCTACACGAAAATTCACACTGGGCCAAATTATGGGCAGTCCATTATTCTTGATCAACTTCGATTGAGCTTAACGACGCATAGCCCTGCGTTGGCACAAAAGACAGGTTAAGCTTGCCTTGCGCATTCGGCTTGATTGCCGTGAAATCTTTTATGAGGCATTCGGGTAGTTGCACATCACCCGGAATGCTGAATTCCTTAAGAAGCGTCGCTCCGTTCAAATAGACATTGAAGACGTTGCCACCGCCACGTGCCAGAGCGTTCGGTACAATCCCATTGCAAAAACGCAATCGCACAGTATATTCTCCGGTACTCGGGACAGGTATCGCATACATAAAGTTGCCAAAGCGTCCATGGCTGAATCCACCAGGATCCCCTTTGACGGCATGGTCTGAATCATCTGGAAAATGAACACCACTACGAAAATACTGGTCAGGACTCCAGGTTCTTCCAGCTGCGTCTTTATACGCGGCGCTTCCAGCGATGATTCGGACGGGTATCATCTTGCCTGAAGCAGCAGGCAGAATCTCGATTGCATTCACAAATGCAACGTTACGATGCGAAATGAACTCCAGATGAAGATAGCCATCTGATGCAGGTTGGATATCATAAAAGACCTTTACGTCTGCCGTATTTGATCCTCCAGCATCTGACACCAAATCGAAATTGCTTAGCAGGTCTTTGCCATTTGCTTTTACGTCAAATAGCCTGCTCCCCTCGCCACCACCATCGGGATTGTCCTGCCCGAAATACGTATCCGCAAAGTGAAGCCTAAGTTCATATGATCCTGGTTGAAGTGGTATTTGATAGCTGAAGTTGCCGCGGCGTCGATTCAGGTAGAGAGATGGAGTCGTTGTGTAGGCGAACGTTCTGGGAGGAACCACTTCAGGGTCGCCACCGCTGAAGTAACGATCGCTCACCCAGGATTCTCCCAATTCATCAGTAAACACTGATGATGCGAACTTCGTCCCCGCCATGATCCGGATAATAGTTCCGCCATTCACAGCTGCGTGTGGATCTGAGGAAGATCCAACCAGCACATTGACGGCCTTATGTACGCTCTCTTCGCCGCGAGCGAGCGCGCCTTCTCGCACAAATAGCCAGATTGCGATCCCAGTAAGGAGGACGAAAGCAATCACTCCGCCTAGGCCTATCCAAAGGGGAACCGGCCTCCGCGGGGGAATCGTCTCTGCAACTGCCGGGGGAGGAATCTGCTCTTGGCTGGGCATCTTCTCTTCCATGGATGGGGAGAGTTCGGTTGTATGCCGATGGAACTGTGGAACGTAGCCGCCGACCGGGAGAACAATGTGGATTCGGTGATTCGCGCCTTGCTGCATGTAATAGCGCGTCAACTTGTTGCGTAGCCGATGAGCCTCAACTCGCACGATTGAGTCAACTGAAGGGTCGAAATCAGGAGAGCGGCCGAAGGCTTCCAGCGCAATGCGATATTCCTTGATATCAGAGGCTTGTCCACAAAAATATTTATCGCATATATATCGAAGAAGTCGCTCCATGTTTGACGGGCGGCTCAACAGATCCGCCAGGACTGTCTCCAGTTCGCGTTTCTCCTCGTAAAAAACTGCTCCGATTTGAGACCCGTCACCAGGTTTCGGTTTAAAATTCACGGCTGCACGCCCCGACTATGACTACATAACCGAGTATACAGCCGCCTTCGAGCAGAGGAACTGTCGTCCCCGCTGACCCCGGGCGTTATATTTAGAACGTTAACAGGGGGTGTATCTATTTATAAATCAACAATATAAAGTGTAACGTCTGCAATCGTTAACATTGTTTAGCCTATCCTCTTATACCTCGAATCTGTATCTTTCGTGTGTCAAATAGTCTAGACAGATTCATGCGATCAGGACGAAAGAAAGTGTGTGCGCGGCGGAGAATTTCAACCATTCTTCGGCATATTTGTGGCTCTCCTTAGAGTTTTTCGAAGATAACGATTTCTGAATGGTTGTCAGCAATCTTGAATTGCCCAGATCGAGCTAGACCAAATCCGATTTCAGGAGTTTGAAGAAGAATGTCGTCCTCCAAAATGGCTGTGCCCTCCTTTTGTTGCTGTCTGCTTTTTGTGCTTTCTGTGTTCGCCATTTCAGTCACTCAGACGAGCCTTGCTCAGCAACCGCTTCGCACCTTGCTTGTCGATGTGGACCATCGTTCCGCCACAAGCCTTGACGGCGACTGGCACTACCTCGTCGATATGACGGGACGTAGCCTCTATACCGAATCCGGCGAGGTGCACGATAAAGGCTACGGACTTAATGAGCACCCTGTTCTGGTAGGCGAGCGCAAAGGGCAGGAGTACGATTTCGCGACGGCCCCCACCCTCAAAGTTCCTGGTGACTGGAACACTCAGGACCCCACTCTCTTTCGCTATGAGGGCGTGCTTTGGTACGAGCGCGACTTCAACTACCAGCCCCGGGCCGGGATGCGCACCTTCCTCCACATAGGCGCCGCCAACTATCGCTCCCACATCTGGGTCAACCAGAAGCGAATCTGCGATCACGAGGGCGGCTTTACACCATTTGACTGCGAAGTGACTACGGTTCTGCATCCCGGAAGTAACTTCGTGGTGATTGCTGTTGATTCAACCCGTCTCAAAGACGGCGTTCCCAGCGTCATCTATGACTGGTACAACTATGGCGGCCTTACGCGTGACGTCTCGCTTGTCGACCTGCCGCAAGCGTTCGTCGATGACTTCGATTTACACCTGGTACGCGGAACAACCAGCGAGATCAAAGGATACGTTCACGTTGAAGGAGCTGTTGCAAACGCACCTGTCACTGTGCGTATTGCTGACGCCGGCGTTGATGTTACCTCGAAGACGGATGCTGCAGGCCGTGCGGAATTCGATCTGCATGCAAAGGGTCTTAGTCTATGGTCACCAGAGAATCCGAAGCTATATAAGGTGGACATTGCAGCCGGCCAGGATCGTCTTACTGATGACATCGGCTTCCGCGATATCCAGGTTCAAGGGACCCAGATCCTGCTGAATGGCAAGCCCATTTTCCTTTACGGTGTGAACGTCCACGCTGAGGCGCCTATCCGTAAAGGGAGCGTGAACTCCGACCAGGATGTGGCAAACATTTTCAACTTCCTCGCAGACCTTCATGCCAATTTTGCGCGCCTTTGCCATTATCCGCACGACGAGCGAATGGAGCGAATGGCCGACCGCAAGGGAATCATGATCTGGTCAGAGATTCCGGATTGGCAGCATATCTCCTTTGACAAAGCCGAAGTCTATGCCAAAGCCGACACTGCGCTTCATGAGATGATCCGGCGCGACCGCGACAAGGCCTCCGTCATCTTGTGGTCGGTGGCAAACGAGACACCATCCAACCCAGCACGTACGGAATTTCTTGACAAGCTCGTAAACGAAGCACACTCATTGGATCCTACGCGTCCGGTAACTGCTGCCCTGCTGCAGCCAAACAACCCGGGCGACACAAAGGTCCTCAACGATCCCCTGGCGCA
>Ga0364873_10328_pt1 | contig 26368 bp, 24 predicted proteins | sample ExccelAu500001D3_2_FD_206928 | JGI IMG/M metagenome (GOLD analysis project Ga0364873, IMG submission 206928) | Enriched cells from Trout Bog Lake Hypolimnion, Wisconsin, USA - BchlTB.Aug07.5000.01.D3 | ecosystem: Environmental > Aquatic > Freshwater > Lake > Hypolimnion/Profundal zone | place... | reverse complement strand
GGCTGTGATTTCCGTAATTTAATTAGTAAAAATCTAATTATACAACATTTACACTCTTTTTCAGTCTTTTGAATAATCTTAACGCCTGAAAATGAAATCAATCTCAAATAATCTGGTAATATGCTTTTTAAAAAAATCTTCATAAAGAAGATCTCTTCATGAAAAACGTTCATTTCGGACAGATTGTTACATTTAAAGTAAAATGGAATCAGATAAATATCACAAAAGATTGGTTTAGTACAAAAAATTAGCCCCGATGGAAATCGGGGCCGCAACCAAAACTAACTGCTTATGAGAAAAATTTACTACTTGAAAATCTATATCTTTATTAAAACAAATTGCTTGCCAGATTTTTGATCAAATGTTAATGAATCCTTATTTGCTTTTGAACACTTATCTGTATAATCCTTCACTAACACAGTACAAAGTTGAAGTATTAAATTGAAAAAAAATGTCAAAGCTTTGAAAACAAATTGTTAACGATGACAAGGAATAGATTCGCCTGCAGCATTGAAAGAAGGACTGATATAGGGAATTCCGAGATTCATTCCCCTCAGTATTAATAATATTGCTATTGCAGCCATAAAATAGGGAACCGCTTTACGGATTTTATTTCTCAAAGAAATATTAATTATAAAGCCAAAATAAGATAATAGCATCATTAAAGGAAAAGTCCCAAGTCCAAATGAAGCCATAAATAAAACCCCATGCACTACACTTCCTGCAGCCAAAGCCCCTGCTATGGCAAAATAAACCATTCCACAGGGCAATAATCCATTCGCAGCGCCAATTAAAAACATTCCGTACAATTGTTTTTTCTGGATATATGCCGCAATGAATTTTTGTATTTTAATATTAGCCCTATCTAAAAACCCAACCCTTATATACGATTTTCGTATAGCTGAATACAATAATAATGCTAAGATTACCAAGCCTAAAATCATAGAGAACCACCTTGCAAAGCCCTGCAAATAAATCAATCTGCCAATAAACCCAAATATTAATCCCAGGAATGCATACATAGAAATCCTTCCTGCATTATACAGAAAAACCCCCAGTGCTTTCTGTTGTGGCTTCAGATAGTGTACAGGTAATGAAAAAGCAATCGGGCCGCACATTCCAATACAATGGAAACTGCTGATCAGCCCGATTGATAATCCTGATAAAAATATCTGCCAGTGCATTTATTTTTTTACAATAAATTCATTCTGAGAATAATAGCTGCTCTTTTCAGTTTTGTAAGTAACCTTAACCTGATATTGGGTATATTTAAGGTCTTTTTTAGCAATTATTTGCCTTCCGCTGGTATCTGCATGAATAGGAAATTTAACATCATTGGCTTCTTCTTTGGGGCAATAAAAAAATATTTCGCCTTCAATTTTAGAGCCTTTTAATTCTGCAGGTAACTGCAGTGTAACCGTAGTTGCATCCTGCGTAATAGCAATATCGCTTATTTTAGAAGCATTATTCATCCCATCTATTTTGTCCTGATATCGCAATTCATCCTTATAATATTCATTACTTACCAGATCCAGTTTAGTACTGGAGGCTTTATATGCCAATGTACCCATCCCCAGTGCAAATAAGCAAAACACCCCAATTAACCCCTTGCCCCAGTTCATTTTAAAGTTCATAATGATAATTTTAATGATTGAAATAAATTAATCCGTAACTTTTATTGGACCCAGGAAATTAGTTTTAGCTGTTGCAATTTTTTTATCCCCCTGGTACAAACCCAATACAATATGTGTGGAACGTTCTTTTATTGCTGTTTTAGGTAAAATTACAAAAAATGAACCGGAACCCTGACCTTCTTTCACAACATTTATATAGGAAAAACCAACAGTTTGAATTCTGCCAATCCCGTCTTCCAGCTTTAAAGTAAGGGGTACATCCTGCAAAGTTTTATTAATAGCCTTTAAGTTATATAAATTAGCAATACTGTCAGTGCCCATTTCCTGATACATAATTCCGGGTGTTCGCATAATTGTTACATCAACATCCTTTCTTGTTAATAATAAGAAACTAAGAATAGAAACTACAACAAATAATAACAGGGTATACATTTTCATACGTACAGTATACTTTAATGTTTCCCCGCTCTCTATGCTGTTCTCTGAAGCATATCTTATCAAACCCTTTGGTTTGCCAATTTTATCCATAATATTATCACAGGCATCAATACAGGCAGTGCAACCTACACATTCCATTTGTACCCCGTTTCGGATATCAATACCTGTAGGGCAAACCCTTACACAATGATTACAATCAATACAATCTCCGGCTTGAACGCTATCTTCCTGATTCTTTTTAAGATGCCCCCTGGGTTCCCCTCTTTTATAATCATAGGCAACAATCATTGAATTCCTGTCCAGTAATACACTTTGCAATCTACCATACGGACAAACCACAATACATGCCTGTTCTCTGAAAAAAGCATACACAGCATAGAATACTGCACTAAATACCATAATGGCAGATAACCCTCCAATATGTTTAGTAAAAGGCTCTGTAATGATCTTCTCAAGGTCTTTCATGCCGATAATATAAGCAAGAAAGAAGTTAGCAATCACAAATGATAAAGCATAAAAAACAATATGCTTAATTGAATATTTAAAAATTTTATTCCCGTCCCAGGGTGCTTTAGCTAACTGTTTTTGTGCTGCAGCATCTCCAAGTATCCAGAATTCAATCTTACGGAACATCATCTCCATAAAATTGGTTTGAGGACAAGCCCATCCACAAAACAATCTACCAAATGCAGCAGTAAACAAAATAATAAAGAAAATAAATGTAACCATGGTTAATCCAAAAATGAAAAAGTCCTGCGGCCAGAAAACTTTACCAAAAAGAATAAAACGGGCTTCCGGTACATTAAACAGAAAAAGGGGCCTTCCTCCTATTTCAATAAATGGCAAACCAAAGAATATTACAAAGTAAAATATACTCAAAAATGTTCTGATACTATAAAATTTACCTTTAGGCTTATAGGCATATACCCATTTACGGTTCCCCTTTTCATCAACAGTTCCTATTCTATCCCGGAATGCTTCTGTCAGTGGTTCATTAAGATGTTCTATTTCTTCGGACATATAACTATTTTTTGAATGGAAGATTGAATTAACATGCAAACCTATCTACTGTTTGGCTAAATTCTGTGATGTTTGTTACATTAGTGAATGATATTTCTCAGCCTGCATATTTATTACAGCAAATACAATCCAACCAGAAATTCAGCTATTCCATAAAAACAGTCAGAAAAATTAAAAGCAGTAATCACTTTCAATTTTTCTGACCAATATAAAATCAAGATATTTAATTTACCCCCATTACTTTTTAGCCGCAGTATCTACTTTTGCTTTTGTTGAATCTGCAGAAGCAACCTTGGTATCTCCTCCGGTTACTAAAACACCCTGTGGTGCTTTAGGATTTGGCGGATTAGTACCATGTATGCTTTTTATATAACTGGCAATCTGTGCTATCTGTTTAGGAGAATAATTGTCTTTCCAGCTTTGCATTCCTTTATCGGGCCAGCCATATTTAATGGTTTTAAATATTTCATTAATGCTACCGCCATGTAACCAATAATCATCTGTCAGGTTTGGCCCAATTAACCCACCACCATCAGGACGGTGACAGGCGGCACAAATAGTAGTAAATACTTTTTTGCCTTCTGCCAGATCTGCAGGATCAGTTAATAATTTAACAGTATTTTCATCAATACTGTTACCAGCCTTTTTCAGGTATTCCTGTTTTTCAATTTCAGCTTTATCCATTGAAATCTGCAGTTCTTCCTTACTCAAAGGTGCACTATGTGCCACATGATACCTGTATAAATAAATACCAGCAAAAAGTATACAGGCATAAAACCCATATAACCACCAGCCCGGTAATTTATTATCCAGTTCACGGATACCATCATAATCATGACCCAGATCTATATTTGCTTCTTCTTTAATTGGTTTAAAACTGTTGAACTTTTCCCACCACTGGATAAATGAACTGGAAGTAGCAGGGGCCTGATCAGTGCCTGACAGTGCAATGGTTTCCTTAGTTAATAATGCCTTCAGGTTATATAATAAAACCAGCAGGATAATTATTTCCAGAAATATTACAGATAATAAAGTGTAAAAAGAAGTAGAAGATAATCCTGCAATTGTGGAATCATCAGCAGCAGCAACTGCAGCAGGAGCATCAGCAGCAAAAGCCATAGTACTTAAAAAGCACAATGCAATGATAGTTGCAACTTTAGCAGCATTTCTGCCTTTTTCTTCCACATAACGTTGCAGATTTACTTTTGCTGCACCAATTACTACATTGGCCAACACTGCAATTACTAACAATAATCCGATAATAATAGTTAACAGTACAATAGCCAGTGGGTTGGAAAGTTCAGACGGTTTAGGAGGTCCTGCAGCAAATACACTTGCAGGAACAAACAAAACAGTCATGATCATCACCTTCCATTTCAACCAATTGTTTTTGTTTATAAGATTTTTCATTATAAATAATTTTATGAGTTTGTCTTAGTTTTCTAAGGGAATTTGACTTATTTCATTAATCATCTTTTTATCAGCTTTCCACGCCCACAAAACCATCACTATAAAAAAAGTGAAAAAGATGCCGAAAGATGTTAAAGCATAAATGTCAACACCTGTAATTTTTTCTAAATAGTTTATAAATTTCATAAACTTGTCTTTTAAAAGCACATTACTTTAAAGAAGCAACTTGTTTTGGAGCTGCCTTAATATCAGTACCTACTCTTTGCAGATATGCTATTAATGCTACTATTTCAACGTTGCCTGGTGTTTCTATCTTATCTTTTTTCAAATTCTCCTGAATACTCTTAGCCTGAGTAACCAGATCATCATTGGCAATTTTATCATAATCCTTAGGATAAGGAACTCCTAAAGTAATCATCGCCCTGATCTTGGCTCCGGTAAGTGCTGTATCAATTTTATTATCAAATAACCAGGTATATTGAGGCATAATAGAACCCGGACTTATAGAACGCGGATCCCACATATGGTTATAATGCCATGCATTAGGGTATTTACCACCGATACGGGCTAAATCCGGACCAGTTCTTTTACTTCCCCACTGGAATGGATGGTCATATACAAACTCACCTGCTTTACTGTATTCGCCATAACGTGCTACTTCATCACGGAAAGGACGGATCATCTGAGAATGGCATAAATAACAGCCTTCCCGGATATAAACGTCTCTACCCTGCAATTCTAATGGAGTATAAGGCTTTACAGAAGAAATGGTAGGTATATTACTCTTGATTAAAAAAGTAGGAACCATTTCAATAATACCACCAATAGCTACAGCCACCAAACTTACAATCAGCATTTGAATTGGCCTTGCTTCAATCCATCTGTGCCAATATTGTTTACCATGTGTTTCAGGAACTTTAGGTAAGGCTGGTGCTTCTGCTTCTTCATCACCTATAAAGGAACCTGCTGCAATGGTTTTACCTAAATTATATACCATAATAAATACTCCGGTTAAGTATAATAAACCCCCAATACTACGGGTAATATACATGGGTATAATATGGGTAACTGTTTCCAGGAAAGTATATTTCAACTGACCTTCTTCTGTAAATTGTTTCCACATTTCAGCCTGGGTAAATCCAGCCCAATATAATGGGATCGCATATAAAACAATACCAATAGTGCCAATCCAGAAGTGATTGGTAGCTAATTTTTTGGAATATAAAGGTGTATTAAACAATTTTGGGGTTAGATAATACAACATACCAAAAGTGAGGAATCCATTCCAGCCCAATGCACCAATATGAACGTGTCCTATTGTCCAGTCCGTAAAGTGCGAAATAGCATTTACAGTTTTTAAACTTAACAGCGGCCCTTCAAAAGTTGCCATACCATAACAGGTTACTGCAACAACCATGAATTTTAATACAGGTTCTTCCCTTACTTTATCCCACGCACCACGCAACGTAAACAAACCATTCAGCATACCACCCCAGCTTGGAGCAATCAGCATAATGCTGAATACAGTACCCAAACTTTGTGCCCAATCAGGCAATGCAGTATATAATAAATGGTGTGGTCCTGCCCATATATAAATAAAAATCAAAGCCCAGAAATGCACAATAGACAAGCGGTAACTATATACCGGCCTGTTAGATGCTTTGGGTATAAAATAATACATCAAACCCAGATAAGGAGTAGTCAGGAAAAATGCAACCGCATTATGCCCATACCACCATTGTACCAATGCATCCTGTACCCCTGCATAAAAGCTGTAACTCTTCATCCAGGAAAAAGGAACTTCAAAAGAGTTTACAATATGCAACATGGCTACAGTAACCCAGGTAGCAATGAAAAACCAGATAGCCACATACAAATGACTTTCTCTCCTGGTAATAATAGTACCAAACATATTGATACCGAAAACCACCCAGATTAAAGTGATCAGGATATCAATCGGCCATTCCAACTCTGCATATTCTTTACCGGAAGTATATCCGGATAGTAAGGTAACAGCTGCCAGTACAATAATCAGCTGCCATCCCCAGAAATGGATTTTACTGAGAACGTCACTGAACATTCTCGCTTTACATAAACGTTGGAGCGAATAATAAACGCCCATAAAAATACCGTTACCCACAAATGCAAATATTACTGCATTGGTGTGAACGGGCCTTACGCGGCCAAAAGTGGTAAAGGGCAAATTAAAATTAGCAGCAGGCAAATAAATCTGCACTGCTATTAATAAACCTGCCAACATGCCTACTACACCCCATAACACGGTGGCATAGCCAAACATTCTTACACTCTTGTTGTCATAATAGAATTTTTCTACTTGCATACATTACAGTTTGAGGTTGGTTGTTTATAACATTGAATTGTTAGGTATATGAGAATCGTTAGTTTTAAAATAGTTAAGGCTTATACTTTTTCGGTTGGTATATTTTCTTTATGTACAGCAGGCTTATTATCATCAAACAGCATACGCAACGGAGGGCTCACTTCGTCATCGTACTGGCCTGACTTCACACTCCAGAGGAATCCGGCCAGAAACAGTGATGCTACTGTTACGCTTGCTATTAATAAAACAATAATCACACTCATTCTACAATTATTTATAATACAATTTTAACATTTTATGAAAGCGCTAACATCCTTATAAAAGCTAAAATAAAAGATGACTTTTGTCATATTTTGGCACAAAGATTCTCTGTGCAAACACCGGTAATGGTTGTATGCCTGAATATCTTCAATTGTTAGCTTTATTTCAGTTTCATCTTCCATGCGGAAAGATTACTAAACCCAAATGTTATTAATAATATACTTAAACTGCTTATTGGCATCAATATCGCTGCCCGCATAGGGGACAAAAGTCCCTGTACAGCAAAATAATTGCCAAATATGTTATATAATATCGAAACTATAAATGCTCCCATCACTATCCTTTTATTGGCTTTGCAAAGCCGTATAAAACGGATTAACTGGGGTAATTGTGCTGCTTCCAGAATACCATCACTGGCAGGCGTAAAATTATTGGTATCTTCTGCAATAGCAATTCCGGTATCAGCCTGTTTTAAAGCACCGGCATCATTCAAACCATCCCCGATCATCATCACTTTCCTACCGTCATGCTGCAATTTTTGGATCACCGCAAGCTTATCTTCGGGTTTCTGATGAAATAGTATATTAGCATCACATCCCAGCAATTCCTGTAAGTATCTTTTTTCACCGGCATTATCTCCGCTCAGCACTGCTAAATCATACTTGTTTCGTAATTTTTTAATTAATTGAGGAATCTTATCCCTGTATTTATTTCTGAAAATAAACTTGCCTGTAACATCCCCATCAACTGAAAGATAAACGGCAGATTCAGTATCCTCTGATTTACTTCCGGTAACAAAGGATCTGGATCCGAGGGTAATCAACTCCCCGTCTACAATGCCTTCTATCCCTTTCCCAGGTATTTCTTCAAAAGCAGTTATTTTGAAATGATCCGGTACCTGATTGGTCCATCCTGCTATCGCACGGCTCATTGGATGTGTGGATTGGCTGGACAGGGCGGCTATTTTACTTTTCATTTCCCTGCTCAGGTGACTGCCTTCATAGTTTATATCCTGATAACGGCCGGTAGTTAAAGTACCTGTTTTATCAAAAACTATATAATCAATATTGGCAATATCCTCAATGGTCTGTGCGCTGCGCAGGTATAAATGGTTTCGGCCCAATATTCTTAAAATATTCCCATTGGTAAATGTATTACTCAATAAAAGTGCACAGGGGCAGGCAACAATTAATACAGCAGTTGCTGCACTCCACATTCTCGAAGGATCATGAAAATACCAGTACATTGCCGAACTGAACGAAAGGAATAATACAATCCAGGTAAAAAATCTTGCAAGCAGGTGCACAAAAGAACGCTCTTCATCCTGTTTAATGGCTTTCAATTCATCCCTGTTCCACAACTTGGTTAAATAGCTTTGTGCTACTTCTTTTATAACCAGCATTTCAATATTACTACCAATCTGTTTGCCCCCGGCATAAATAATTTCGCCCATTTCTTTTTCCACCGGTATACTTTCTCCTGTTACAAAACTATAATCAATCACTGCTTTCCCACGGGTAAGTATCCCATCTGCTGGTATTAATTCCTGGTTATGAATTAGTAAAGTATTATTTAATTCTATATCTGGTAAGGATACCGTTTGATGAATATTGTCTTTTATACGGGTTACCGCAATGGGGAAATAAGAAGTATAATCACGTTCAAAACTTAATTCTTCATAGGTTTTATCCTGTAAAACCCTGCCCACCAGCATAAAAAATACTATTCCACTCATACTGTCAAAATATCCACTCCCTGTATTTGTAAATATCTCATATAAACTTCTGCAAAAGGTTACAAAAATAGCCAGTACAATCGGTGCATCAATATTCAGAAACCTGTGTTTAAGGCTTTTCCAGGCGCTGATATAAAATTCAGAGGAAGAATAAAAGAATACCGGTAAACTTAATATTACATTCAGGTAACGGAATGCATTTAAAATACTTTGTTCCTTTGAGTCAATTCCCAGATATTCAGGAAAACTAAGTAACATGATATTGGCAAAGCAAAAACCTGCTACGCCCATTTTATATATTTTGGACTTGTTAAACCTGGGTTTTACATTCCGCGCATCACTTAAACTGATATAGGGTTCATACCCCACTGAAGTTAATAATTCTGCCACTTTTCTAACAGAAACATCTTTCTGGTTAAATACAATATCCGCTTCCTTCCTTGTAAAATTTACTTTACTGCTGATAATATTTGGATTAAGCCGGTGCAGGTTTTCCAGTAGCCATAAACAACTGCTGCAATGCATTTGCGGCAGGTAAAAAGTTATATGGGTCTGGTTCTCGTCTCTATAGGTAATTAATGCCTGTTGTATCTTATCATCATCCAGAAAAGAAAATTTATTTTCCCTAACCCTGATCTTCTGATTAATTCCCGGATTATTACTAATGTTGTAATAATCACACATACCGCTTTCATTCAGTATTTCATACACCATTTTGCAGCCCTCGCAGCAAAAATCCTTCTCATGTATATGTATAGGTTTGTCTTTACAATCTTCACCACAGTGATAGCATTTCTGCTTTGTTGTAGAGGTTTCAGGTGTACTCATGTAAAAAAAGAAAAGTTAGTTAAGATTTGGGCTGCTATTAAATTGATTGGATTTGTTTTGCTGAACAATCTGCTGGGCACTATAATGATGCACCCCCTTCCTGTGTCTTACAATTACTTTAGGATATAACAGATTTTGCTCAACATGAATCCATTGTAATATTTTATTTTCAAGGATAAACATTTCATTGATACATAATTTCCATTCACGGCTCCAATTAGGCTTTACCACGTAATTATTTAACAATTGCCTGATTTTCTGGGTCAACCCGATAATTACATTATGAGTGCCATGTACAGTTTCAAATACCTTGGAATCCAGACAGGTTCCCAGCAAATTTACAGTGCCATGAAAGTTTTTCCGGATACAGGGAAAAACAATTCCGGTCTCTTTAAGAAAAAGATGCGTTAATTCATCTTCCAGCTTACTGAATAACAATTGTGTTAATTCAGAGACTGATAATGGTAATTCTTTAATGTATGGATGCAATAAAAAATATTTTCCAATTTCAGTACAGGAAGCCAGAATTTCAGGCTGATACTCCAATTGAATCAAATTACACAAACCTTCAGGTGTCAGCGCTTCCCGGGAATAATTATCCAGTCTATTAAGGTACATAATCACCTATTTCTTGCAAGATAGATGACCACTTAATTTTTTTATATGATGTTACTCAAGCAATAATATGATTTTTATCATATTAAAAACTCAAGTTTAGATATGTATTATATTATATAAATAATTTAATCCTGCAGATTGGCAGTTCGGACGAGTTTCTTCTGATTGATGATTTTAATCTTTTTCCCATCCAGTTCTACCATATTATCTTTTTTAAATTCAGATAACAGCCTGATAGTTGATTCAGTAGCAGTTCCAACCAGGTTGGCAATTTCTTCCCTGGATAAACGCACATTCAGTGTGATGCCATCCTCTTCAAAACCATAGGTTTCTTTGATAAAAAGAAGCGTTTCTGCCAATCTTTCACGAACTGGTTTCTGTGCCAGGTGGGTTAATTTCATTTCAGTCCGATGCAGTTCATCACTTAGTAATTTCATCATCTCAAACGCCAGAGATGCATCATTTTTTAAAATATTGGCAAACAATTCTTTAGGAATAAAACAAACCTGCGTGTCTTCCAGGGCAACTGCACTGGCACTGTACCTGTCTCCACTTAGTAAAGCCCTGTAACCAATCACATCTCCGCCCTTTAATAAACGGATAATTTGCTCTTTACCATCATCACCCAGATGGGCCAGTTTAACTTTACCGGTGTTTATACAGTAAACACCAAAAGGATGGGAACCTTCATTAAATAATGTTTGCCCTTTTTTGTAAGTATTACAAACTTTCTGGGCATTCATCTCCTCCAAATATTCATGCTTTGCTTTGCATAACACAGAAGTAAATCTCTGCTCACAATATTGGCACATTGTTGAAACATCGTGTGTATGACTAACATTCACCATAATTTGCAAAGATAAAAGATGATTTGTTTCTCTATACTACTATTTTGTCCTAAAATAGTAAATGTAGAGGCTTTATAGGTCATAAATAACACAAAAGGAAGCAAAACTGCTCCCTTTTAGTCAATTTTCTTAAAAATAATTTAAAAAAAACTACAACTTTATTTTTATCCCAGTTTGCTGATTCTAAAAATAACAGGTGGGTATCATGCCTTATATCTTGGTAAATATATCTGCCTATCACTTTTAAACCAAAATAATGATCATTCTGATTATTTGTTTTACAAGCAATTTTTACCATAATATCAGGTTTTATTGAACCTCTAACAAGATTGATATGCATTTTTATCTTAAAACTGGATTTCCATGCATATTTCGTCTATTTTTCACTTAAAGTTATGACATTATTATTAAACAAAGTGGTAATTATACAAAGAGTATTTAAATATTAAATACACCAAATCTATATTCATTCTACTCAAATACCAGAATTCGAAACCTCGGTAATTTTACGTTATCATTTTAGCACTTATTTTTACAATGTGGCATATTTTAATCTGGCAGACAGTCTTAACCTGATCTCAAAACTCAGTTTCCGTAAAATCTGGAATATCATAAAAGTATATTCCAGTTATCAGCTGAGTAAATTTTTAAAACAACCGGTTCAATGGGGATACCCGGTTTCTATTTCGTTTGAACCTACTACTTCCTGCAACCTAAGGTGCCCTGAATGCCCCAGTGGATTAAGGCAGTTTACAAGGCCAACCGGAATGCTGCAAAAAGATTTCTTTACAGCCACTATTGATGATCTTCATAAAGATTTGCTTTACCTTATTTTTTATTTTCAGGGTGAGCCTTATTTAAATCCAGAATTTTTAAATATGGTTCAGTACGCTCATTCCAAAGGCATTTATACCGCAACCTCTACTAATGCTCATTATTTAACGGATGAAAAAGCAAGGTTAACAGTTGAAAGCGGGTTGGACAGGCTGATTATTTCCATAGATGGTACTTCTCAGGATGTGTATGAACAATACCGTAGGGGTGGTAACCTGAATAAGGTACTGGAAGGAGCTGCTCATATCATTAAATGGAAAAAAGAACTGAAAAGCAAGACTCCCTTTGTTTTTTTCCAGTTCCTGGTAGTAAAACCCAACGAACATCAAATTGAAGAAATTAAAGAAATAGGTAAAAAAATAGGGGTAGATCAGGTTCGTTTTAAAACAGCACAGATTTACGATTATGAAAACGACCCTAACCAGTTGATTCCACAGAATAATAAATATTCAAGATATAAGAAAGACAAAAAAGGGAAAACGCAGATTAAAAGCAGTTTACAAAACCATTGCTGGAAACTTTGGCATTCCAATGTAATTACCTGGGATGGGCTGGTGGTTCCCTGTTGTTTTGATAAAGATGCAGATCACAAATTGGGTGATTTAAAGACTCAATCCTTTAAAGAAATCTGGCAAAATGAACAATATAAACACTTCCGTAAAACCCTTTCCAATAGTAGAAAAAACATTGATATTTGTGCCAATTGCAGTGAAGGGCTCAGTGTTTGGGAAGATTAGAATCTAGCATTTGTCAGCTTTTCCAATGACAAATGTCATCTGTATTGCCTGAATACAGTTTTAACTTTGTTGTTATGATTGGCAGGGATATACAAATGACCAAAAGCTTTAGAAGTGAACACCACAAAGCAATGGTGAATATTCAGTTCACGAGTAACTGGATACTTGAAAAGGTGAAAACTTTTGTGGAAAATGAAAATATAACTCCTCAGCAATATAATATACTCCGTATTTTACGAGGTAGTATTATTCCACTTTCTACTCTACAAATCAGAGAAAGAATGCTCGATAAAATGAGTGATACCAGCCGGTTGGTAGACAGATTGGTAAAAAAAGGGCTGGCCGAAAAAAAAGTAAGTGCCACTGATAAAAGGCTGGTAGATGTAACCATCACCTCAACGGGTATTGAAGTATTGGAAAAACTGGATGAGAATAATGAGCAGCTGGATAGTATTGCCTGTAATATATCAGAAGAAGAAGCCATTGCCATTAATAATTTACTGGATAAAATCCGCCATAAATAAAAGATGTGAATTGTACTGTACATCAAGTCATTTCATTCCACAATCCTATAAAAATTCAGCCGTATAATTAACTTCGGCTAATGAAAAACTTCCTTCCTTCACTCTTTCTCCTCTTTTTTTCCTGTTACGGATATGCTGTTCATGCACAACCATCTCCACAATATGAATTCCGTGCAGTATGGGTGGCCACTGTGGATAATATCGACTGGCCCAGCAAAAAAGGGCTTTCCATTGAAGAACAAAAAAACGAATTCAGGCATATTCTCGACTTACATCAATACAATGGCATTAATGCTTTAATGGTTCAGGTTCGTCCGGCAGGTGATGCATTTTTCCCTTCAAAATTCGAACCCTGGAGCGAGTTTCTAACCGGCACACAAGGTCAGTCTCCATTTCCCTTTTACGACCCCCTCCAGTTTATGATTGAAGAAACCCATAAAAGAGGAATGGAATTTCATGCCTGGTTAAACCCTTACAGGGCAGTTTTCAATATCAATAAATCTTCTATAGCATCCAATCATTTAACCAAAACACATCCGGAATGGTTCTTTACTTACGGTGATAAAAAGTATTTTAATCCCGGACTAAAAGAAGTCCGGCAACATGTTGCCGCAATAGTGAAAGACCTGATTACAAGATACGATCTGGATGGGATTCACCTGGACGATTATTTTTACCCTTACAGAATAGGTACCCGGGAATTCCCCGATGAGAAGACTTACCGTAAAAGTGGAACATCACTTTCTAAAGATGACTGGAGAAGAAGTAATTGCGACAGTATTATTCTTTTACTCCATAATACCATTTCAGAAAATAATCCAAAAATTAAATTTGGTATCAGTCCATTTGGTGTATGGCGCAATAAATCTAAAGATGATACTGGCAGTGATACCAGGGCCGGAATAACCAATTATGATGATTTGTATGCAGATATCTTATTATGGCTAAAAAAAGGCTGGATCGACTATGTAGCCCCGCAATTATACTGGGAAATTGGCCACCCTTTGTGCGATTATTACACTTTACTGCAATGGTGGAATGCACATACCTATGGCAGGCAATTATTCATCGGGCATGCCATTTACCGGTCAGGTACCAGTGCCGCCTGGAGAAACCCTAAAGAATTACCCCAGGAGATCAAAGCTCTAAGAAATTATGCCACCACACAGGGAAGTATCTATTTCAGCAGCAGCTCTTTTAATAATAACCCCAATGGCTGGAATGACAGCCTGCATGATAATTATTATGCTTTACCCGCTTTAATTCCCCCGATGCCCTGGATTGACAGTATTCCTCCCTTAAAACCAGTAATTGAAAAAGGAATAACTACGCAGTATAAAATAAATTACAGGGGGCCGGAAAAAATAAAAGGATATGCAGTATATGTTTTGCCTGATAATATAGAAGAGAAAAAATCTTATGCAACCATCATTAAAATAATTGTCTCTTCCGGTAAATCTGTATTTGATAAAAACAATCCATTAATTGGAGCAAAAGACAAGGTTTTTGTTGCAGCTATCAGCCGCACCAATACTATCAGTGATTGGGTGGAACTGAAATAAAAGAAGCTGCTCATTTCTAAGCAGCCTCTCCTTAATTAATTACAATTATTGTTTATAATTTAGGCGTTGGAAATATACGTTTCAATGGTAAAAAGCTCTTGGGCATAATTAACAATGGAACTCTTTCCATAATAGTAGCTGCATTGTCTAAACCAAAAGCTTTTTGGTCGGACTGTGCAAATTGTTTTATTGCAAAATAAGAATCCATTATAATTCCCTCTTTGAAAGAAAGCTCATTTTCAATAGACAGGAAGGTTTCAATAACCACATAAGTTATATCTGCATGAAAATCTGTTTGATCCAGGCTTTCATATTTACTGCGGAATTCCAGTTCATGGTTCTTTTTCAATTCCTGCACCACTTTTCTAAACAGCAGGTTAATACGTGGCTGAACCCGGAAACCTAATTTAAAGTCAATTCGTATTATTTTATCATGTACCAGCTCATTTACTGTATATTCCATTTCATAGGGGTTATCGGCCCTGTCAATATGAATAAACCAGTAAATATCAGCCCTTTTCGGTTTTCTGTTAATGATAGAATCAATGATTCTTTTTTCAATATCCAGAATGGTATCTGCCTTGGTTAAATACACTAAGTGTGTGGAATATTTTGGCAATTCTTTATCCTCACTTACTCCTTTCAGCGCACCCAGGTAATCTTTCATACGCACAAACTGCAGGTAGCGGTTGGTAATTTTACGTGCCCGGTACCATACAATCATTACAAACATAATTCCAAATTCAAAGAACAGGAACATCCATCTTTGTTTAATCTTGGCAGCATTGGCAATGAAAAAGGAAACTTCCACAATTATAAATATTGACATGGATAAGAAAACAAGGATATTATTCCATTTCTTCACAAAATGCATATATACATACATCAAAGTAGTGGTCATTAACATGGCAATAATAATGGAAAAGCCATAAGCGGCTTCCATATGGGCACTTTCTTTAAAATAAAGCATCATACCCACACATCCCAGCCAAAGAATAGTATTTAAACTGGGTATATAAATCTGTCCGCGGATATCCGTAGGAAATTTAATGGTAACCCTTGGCCAGAAATTCATACTAATAGCTTCACTGATTAAGGTAAAAGAACCACTGATCAATGCCTGGCTGGCAATAATAGTAGCAGCTGCAGCAATAGCAATTCCCGTTAACAAAAACCAATGGGGCATCAGTTCATAAAAAGGATTAATATTTTCCGGCAGATATGCGCTACCCTGTGAAAGTAACCAGGCACCCTGGCCCAGATAGTTACAAATCAAAGCGGTTTTTACAAAACCCCAGCTTACCTGAATATTTTTTCTGCCGCAATGGCCTAAATCGCTATAGAGTGCTTCGGCACCTGTAGCACATAAAAAAACTGCACCCAGTAACCAGAACCCATGCGGGTAATGGGTTAATAATTCAAAAGCGTAAAAAGGGCTGAAAGCTCGTAAAATACCTGGATTCTGAGAAATGGATATAATACCCAGCAACATAATCATAGAAAACCAGACCAGCATAATGGGCCCAAAAGAAAAGCCAACAATTTTAGTTCCAAACCGCTGTACAAAAAACAGTACCGACATAATGCCGATAACAATTCCTATTGTCAACGCATTTCCAGGTACAATAATATTTTCCAGTCCGTGTACCCCGTTCAACCCTTCAATTGCTGAGGAAACTGAGATAGGGGGTGTTATAATACCATCGGCCAATAAGGTGGCTGCACCTAAAATAGCTGGTATATACAGCCATTTGGCATATCTCCTTACCAGTGCAAAGAGGGAAAAAATTCCACCTTCACCCCTGTTATCCGCCCGCAGGGTTAAGAAAACGTATTTGAAAGTAGTTTGCAGCGTGAGGGTCCAGATCACGCAGGAAATACCTCCATAAACCAGTTCCTCTGTTATTTTACGGTCGCCAATGATTGACTTAAACACGTACAGAGGAGAGGTTCCGATATCACCATAAATGATACCCAGGGTTACAATTAGGCCCCCAACCGTTAATTTGCTGAGTTGGTTGTGAGACGATTCAATTGCCATTGTTTGTTGATTTTATGATTAAATGAGAGATCAGATGAAGAAATAGATATAAGCTGACAATACTGTTATCAAAAACGTTGCAGCCATGCAACGGAGAAAGAAATATTTTTTTACCCTTACAGAACCGGCAAATAATTTGCTCATAGTCTTTGTTTCTATAGAAGAAAAAATGCAGAGATTAATTTCAGAAATACCTGAAACCCTCTGCAACCTTAGGTCTTGGGCAGCAAATTTATAATGTTGTTGAACAGTTAAACAAAAAAATCTTTGATAAAATGTATAATTTAATACCTAACAATCGTTTGTTTAGTCGTTTCTTTAGTTTTACTTTATTTTTTCCATATCCCAAATAGCTTTTCCACCACTTTAAATCGAATGGAAAAAATACCTTCTAACTGTTTTTTTACAAACAGCCATCTTGCAAAATCACCAAATATCCAAAAAGGTATTTTATAATGAACAATATCTGTCATCTCTACCCCGCCTTCTATGGCTTTAAAATGATGCTGGTGGTGCCATAAGGTATAGGGCCCAAAACGCTGTTCATCTATAAAATATGCATGATGGGATACCGTTGTTATTTCTGTCATCCAGTATAAAGGTATCCCCAGCAGCGGTTTAACCGTATATTCAATAATCTGCCCGGCATACATCACAGAGCCATGATATTTACTGATTACTGTAAATCCAAGGCTGGGAGGGGTTATATCTTTTAAATTTTCCGGATTACTGAAAAAATTCCAAACCGTATCCATATCTGCCGGTATCTGTTGCACTGTTTTAAAACTATACACTTTACTCATGATTTCACTTTCTGCTGTATCTAACAAAATGCAGGGTTAAATGTTTGCATACAGTAACTTTGAAACTATGTCCAAAGCATTCCAGCTAAGTAAATTCAGTAAAATATACGATGCATTAAACCCGCAGCAACAGCAGGCTGTAGATACTATTGAAGGCCCGGTAATGGTAATTGCAGGCCCGGGTACCGGTAAAACACAGATATTGTCTGCCCGCATTGGCAAAATACTGCTGAATACAGATACCGCTCCAGATAATATTCTTTGCCTTACTTATACCGATGCAGGAACCGTGGCAATGCGTAAACGATTATTTGATTTTATTGGCAGTGAAGCCTATAAAGTCAATATCTATACTTATCATGCTTTTTGCAATGATATCATCCAGGAAAATCTTTCCCTTTTTGAAAAGACAAGCTTAGACCCTATTTCAGAACTGGAAAGAATTGAACTCCTCAAAAAGCTGATTGACGAATTTCCCAAAAATCATCCCCTTAAAAGATACCGGGGTGATGTATATTTTGAGATTAAAAACCTGCATCATTTATTCAGCACCATGAAACGGGAAGGGTATACCCCTGCTTTTATTGAGCAGAAAGTTGTGGAATACCTCAAAGACCTCCCCAACCGCGAAACTTATATTGCCAAACGTGCCACCAAAGAATTTAAAAAAGGCGAACTAAGGACTGATAAGATAGAAGCGGAAAAAGAAAAAATGGAAAAGCTTTGTGCGGCAGTCAATGAATTTGACAAGTACAATCAGCTCATGCGCACCCGTAACCGTTACGATTTTGATGATATGATCAACTGGGTGCTGAAAGCATTTACCGAAAATAAAATGCTGCTGACTACCTACCAGGAAAAGTACCTCTATATTTTGGTGGATGAATACCAGGATACCAGCGGTACCCAGAACCTACTGGTAAATAAGCTCATCAGTTACTGGAATACCCCCAATATTTTTGTGGTAGGGGATGACGACCAGAGCATTTACCGCTTTCAGGGTGCCAATATAGAAAACATGATCAATTTTGCTGAAGCTTATCAAAAAGACCTGTTAACAGTTGTATTAACCAATAACTACCGTTCCACCCAACCCATCCTCGATATTTCAAAAACAATTATAGACAAGAATGAAGAAAGGCTGGTAAAACAATTACCCGGTTTAAGTAAAGACCTGGTAGCTGCCAATAAAAAAATCAATTCCCTTACCCTCCAGCCTCGTATCCTGGAATATGAAACACAGCACCAGGAAATGATGGCCATTGTAACGGAAGTGGAGAATTTACTGCAGCAACAGGTACAACCCGGCAAAATTGGCATTATTTATAAGGAGAACAAATACGGAGAAGCACTGGCTCAGTATTTTAAACTAAAAGAAATTCCCGTTTTTAGTAAACGAAGCCTTAATATTCTGGAAATACCACTGGCACAAAAAATCATTTTAATCCTTAAATACCTGGCAGCCGAACATGATATTGCTTTTGGTGGCGATGAAATGCTGTTTGAAATCCTGCATTTCAACTGGTTTGGTATCCCTCCTATCGAAATAGCCCTGATGAGTGCGGAAGTGGCAGACAGAAAGTTTTCGGAAAATAAAACTTCTTTACGGCAATTCCTAAACCAGAAAGCAGCAACCCCTGCCAAAGACCTGTTCAGTCCGGGTGCCCATAAAGGATTGGTATCAGCTTCCGTTATATTAGAAAAATTGATTGGAGATGTACCTAATGTAACCATTCAAACCCTGTTCGAAAATATCATCCGGGAAGCCGGTGTCCTTTCCACTATCATGCAATCCCCGGATAAACACTGGCATTTGCAGGTATTAACCGGACTCTTCGATTTTGTAAAGGAAGAAACCCGCCGCAACCCAGATATGGGTGTAGAGGAATTGGTAACCATGATTGAACTGATGGAAAAGGAAGGCATTGTATTGCCTTTAATTCAGGTTAGTGGTAACGACAAATCTGTCAACCTGCTTACCGCCCATGGTAGTAAGGGGTTGGAATTTGAATACGTATTCCTGGCAGGCTGTAATGCTTCCAGCTGGGAAAAGAAAAGAAAACCAGGTGGGGGGTTCAGTTTCCCGGATACTATGTTTTCTTCAACTGCAGATCATAAGGAAGAAGAAGAATTACGCCGGCTTTTTTACGTTGCTATTACCCGGGCAGAACTGTATTTAACTATTTCGTACTGCCGGTTTAAAAATGATGGCAAGGAGCTGGAACCCTCCATGTTTATAGCAGAAATCAGGGAGCATCATCAGATCAACACCGAAACCATCTTCCCGGATAAGGAAACCATCAGCAGTTTCAGGATACTGGAGTTTACAGAAAACCGGTCTCCCGAAATAGAAAAAACCGAAGCAGACTTTATTACCCGTATACTGGAAAAGTTTGTAATGAATGTTACTGCTTTAAACAACTACCTCAAATGCCCCCTTCAGTTTTACTATAATAACCTGGTTAGGGTGCCCTCCGGCAAATCCGAAGCCACTGAATTTGGTTCTGCAGTCCACTATGCACTGGAACGTTTATTCAAAAAAATGCAGGAGCATCATAACCAGTTCCCATCAAAAGAAGAGTTCCTGAACGATTTTGAATGGTTTATGCACCGCCACCGCGAAAACTTTACAAAAGAACAGTTTAACCGCAGGATGGAATATGGCCATGAAGTACTGATCAACTATTACGATAAATATATTGGCAGTTTCAACCAGGTGGTTGCCGTAGAAAGAACCATCCGTAATGTAGTGGTAAAAAATGTGCCCTTAAAAGGCAAACTCGATAAACTTGAATTTGATGGTAAAAATGTAAACGTGGTGGACTATAAAACCGGTGATATAGAAAAAGCCAAAGACAAACTGATGCCCCCCAACGATAAAGAACCCAATGGAGGCGATTACTGGAGGCAGGCTGTTTTTTATAAAATTCTGGTAGATAACTACGAACAGAAAGACTGGAAAGTAATCAGCACCGAGTTTGATTTTATAGAACCAGATAAAAAGAAGCAATACCGCAAAGAAAAACTGGTCATTTCTCCAGAGGATATTACTACAGTAACCCAACAGATTCAGGAAGCCTGGACAAAAATTCAGAACAGGGAATTCTATACCGGCTGTGGCAAAGAAGATTGCCGCTGGTGCAATTTTGTTAAAACAAACCAACTGGATATTTCAACAAATAATAATGATGAAATGGTAGAAGATCTGGCTGATTTATAGATTTATAACAATTTTTATATGGTTTACCCCCGGTAAAGCCTTTATGTTTGCAATGAATTTTAATGGAATGAAAAAACTAATCCTACTTATTAATGGTGCCTTATTTTTTATAGCCTATATGGCTTTAAACAGCTCCTGTGCTGTTATTGTTCCCCCCAGTGGAGGGCCGAAAGATACTTTGCCTCCTGTATTGGTAACAGCATTGCCAAAGGAAGCTGCATTGAATGTCAATACTAAAAAAATTACGCTCACTTTTGATGAATTTGTTACTGCAAAAGAATATCAGCAAAATTTAATCGTATCCCCCAATCCCAAATCCTTACCACTGATTGAATATAAATACAAGAATGTAACCATTAAACTAAAAGACAGTTTAGAACCCAATACCACTTATACCATTAATTTCGGCAATACCATCAAAGATGTAAATGAGGGGAATATAGCCAAAAATTTCACTTATATCTTTTCTACAGGAAATTATATAGATACGGCCTCTTTTCATGGCAAGGTAATGCTTGCTGAAACCGGTAAAAACGATTCCACCCTTATAGTGGTATTGTATAAAAATTTAAATGATACTGCCGTTATAAAAAACACCCCGCGTTATTATGCCAAAACAGATTCCAAAGGAAATTTTTATTTCAAAAACTTACCCAATGGTATGTTTAAAGCTTATGTAATACCAGATGATTTCAATAAAAAATATGACGACAGCACCAAAATGTTTGCTTTTTTAGACAGTGCCGTTAACATCACTTCTTCCACTAAAGAAGTTACATTTTATGCATTTGAGGAAGAAAAAAGAAAGGAGAAAAAGAAAAATGGTTCAATGGCACAGCCTGTTGTTAATCCAAAAAATATTAAAATTGATAAGCAGGTAAAAGTAAAAGCCCAGCTGGATAATGGCAGGCAGGATTTATTAAATGTGTTTACCCTTGAATTCAGTAAAAAACTGAAAACAATTGAAACAGATAAAATTCATTTATACGACACTTTATTTCATCCGCAGGAGCCTTTAAGTTTCACCACAGATTCCACTTTTACCAAAATTTCTATCAGGCATACCTGGAAAGAAGATTTCCACTATAAGCTGATTATAGCCAAAGATGCGGTGGCAGACTCTTTTGGCAGCACCCTGGCAAAAGCAGATACCCTCAGTTTTGCCAGTAAACGGGAAAGTGATTACGGAAGTATCCGGTTCAGGTTCCCGAATGTTGATACCTCCAAACATCCTGTTTTATTGTTAATAAGCAACGAAAAGATCTTCGAATCGTATACTATTACCCAAAACCAGTTATTTATTAAATTGTTCCAGCCCGGTGATTATGAATTAAGGGTATTATTCGACCGTAACAGGAACAAAAAATGGGATACCGGCAATTTTAAAAATAAAGTACAACCAGAAATTGTAAAAGACCTGAAAAAAAAGATTACCATTAAAGCAGATTACGATAACGAGTTTGATGTTAATTTTTAATCCCGGTTAGTTTACTTTTGCCAATATGCAATTACCTTCTTCCTTATTAGAAAAAGCAGTTACTGAATTCTCCAAATTACCCGGTATAGGTAAAAAAACCGCTTTAAGGCTGGTATTGCATTTACTGAAACAGGATATGAATGAAGTGCAGTATTTTGGTGAAACCATTGCCAAAATGCGCAGGGATATCAAATTTTGTCAGCGTTGCCATAATATCAGCGATGGGGATATCTGCAGTATCTGTGCCAACAGTATGCGTAACCAGCATATCATCTGTGTGGTAGAAAATATCCGGGATGTAATTGCCATTGAAAGTACCCAGCAATTCAACGGTGTTTACCATGTTTTAGGCGGCATTATCTCCCCATTGGATGGAGTAGGCCCCGACCAGTTGCATATAGAATCCTTAATTCACCGCATACAGCAGGAAGAAACCGAAGAACTCATTTTTGCCCTCAACCCCAATATCCAGGGCGATACCACTATTTATTATATCCAGAAAAAAATGACCCGTGCTTCCTGCAAGGTAACCACCATTGCCAGGGGCATTGCATTTGGCGGAGAGCTGGAATATGCCGACGAAATGACCCTGGCCCGCAGTTTAACCAACCGTTTACCGGTGCAGCAGTATGTGAAGTGAGTTATTTCGGTAAATTTGTTAAAATACAAATACCAGTACAATGAAAAATATTATTTTGGTTGCAATCTCTCTAATCTGTTGCAACTATTTATTTGCCCAATTAAATTCTGCTGAAGCAAAAGAGAAAATAACAACTATCACTATTAAAGGGGTTGCAATTGAAGGAACTTTGTTAAGTGCTGATAAGAATCAAAAGTTAGTAATCATTATTGCCGGCTCAGGTCCAACTGACCGGAATGGTAACAATATTGCAGGTGTTAATTGTAATGCCTATAAAATGCTGGCAGAAGCATTGGCAAAAGAAAATATAGCCAGTTACAGATTTGACAAAAGAGCAATTGGCAAAAGCGCAATAAAGAATTTAAATGAAAAAGATCTTTCCTTTGATGATTATGTAAATGATGCAGAAGCTATTTATAACTATTTAAGAGACTCAGCAGGTTTTAAAAATATTTATTTCGCAGGCCATAGCGAAGGATCTTTAATAGGAATGATTGCTTCACAAAAAACGAATGCAAAGGGCTTTATCTCCATAGCAGGTGCGGGCAGGCCCATTGATGTGGTACTTACAGAACAGGTAACTAAACAATCACCCATTATCGGCAGGCAGGTAGATTCTATGTTACAGGTTCTTAAAAACAAAAACAAACTGGATTCTGTTCCTCTCTATTTGCTTTCTTTATTCAGGCCCGGTATTCAGCCTTATATGGTTTCCTGGATGAAATATATACCAGCTGTAGAAATACTAAAATTGAAATGCCCCATTTTACTGGTACAAGGCACTTGTGATATTCAGGTTAAAACAGTAGATGCAGAAGCATTGCACCATGCAAATCCAAAATCCACCTTAGATATTATAGAAGGTATGACACATGTTTTAAAGAATGCAGAAGCAAATTGCGAGGACAAAAATTTAAATACCTATCATGATCCATCACTGCCATTAAATTCGAAATTTGTAACTGATGTTATTGGCTTTGTAAGGTCTAATTAGATACCTTGAACTACTCTTAGATTCATTTGCCAAATCATTCGATACTCAGATATGTCAATTATAAAACCCCGGCTTTCTTAACCGGGGTAATATATTCCTATTCTAAAGCCGTTATGCCATCCCTGATGCACCAGAGATGTACAAACCAACTTTATTATCATTAAACTTCAATGCCACCAACCCTTATTGCTCATTAGCGAACACAGTACTGCAATAATGGCCAATAATGCTTGGCACATTTTAAGATTTTTACGTTTGTTAACATTGATAAAATGGGGCTATTACCATTTCTCAAAGCCAACGATGTCAAAGACCCCACTATCCCTCTATTCAATAGCCCACAATAACCTGCTTCAACCGCAGGCATTAACTACCACTAAATCAGACGCAAGTTAACATATTTTTAACTATTTTCTTAATTTTAACTTAACTATTTTTATTTTATTATTTTTACTTTTATTTACTTTATTACTATTATTTATGCGTTAATAACTGAACATAACCTGCCAACCGCAAAAACCCAAGATTATTTTTTGCCAGGAGCAGCGTATCGGGAAAAAGCATTTTTATGCTGGGCGTATAGAATAATACTCACCCGGCATTTGCCAAAACAACTGTTGATGTTAAATGTCTTTATTAATATGGAAAATCCACAAACTAAGTACCCCATTTTACATTTGTGTTTTACCCCCTCATCAAATATTACAGTTTTATCATGGTAAGATTAATGCAACTATATGAAATTGAATACTTTTTGGGGGTTAACAGTACCTGGAGAAATGGGGTCATGTAAATATGGAAATGCAAGGTCATGGTCTAGTGGATAGATGAAATCAATTTGTGTGGATTTTCCACTTCAAGCAATAAAAAATAAAATTTAACTGACACAAATAAGTATAATAAATAAATTGAAATTAATGCTATTGCTTCTTTTATGTAAATAATAATTTCAGTATATTATTTAATTAAGCAAAGCAAAGCCCTTCTCTTTATGGGATTAAGATTGAAAGTATTTTGCAAAGTATTTTCAATATCATTAACCATTAAACATGTAATATTAATTTGTGTCTGATCTTTAAATACCAGTTTACAATATCGGTATTGACCAAAAGAATGCCAGCCAGTGTTATATACTATTGAATAGAAAAAATAAAAAAATTCAATTTCATCAAACCCAACTTCAAAATTTTTATCCCTTCCATTTATAACTACTAACACTTTTTTATCCTTATTTATTTCTATAATGCAATTTTTGTTTTCCTGCCAATAATTAAAATGAATTGCGATTGTTGGAAGAATATCAATAGCAAATAACAATGCAAATATATATATAAATGCATCGATTGATAGATCGAAATAAATAGTTATAAATACCATTCCAAATGGAACAACAAACATTCTACTTAACAGTAGAATTTGTTGTTTTATTGTAATTTGAAATAAAAGATTATTGTTCATGTATTGTTTTATTTAAAAAATTGAGTTAACCACCAAAAAAGCCCAGAAGGACGTTTATCTGCATATTCAGTATTCTTCTTAATTTGTGTATTCAATACTTCAGCGCTCTTTATTGAATTAACAACTCCTCTTTTGTTCAATTTTTAAGTAGTTCTTGCTTTCAAAATGAATATACATGAAATAGTTATATACTTTTAATTATAAAAATAAGAATCCCGCTAAATAGTGTAGAAAAATGTATTTTCTGTTTAAAAATATAACTAAATATTATAATTGTTACAATAACCCAACCCACTTCCGAAATAAACGTTGCACCTCCTACAACCATCTCAGTTCCATTCTTCCAGTCTAGTCCATTCTGTTTAATATCATCAACTGTAATAATTATTGCAGTCCATGTTAACCCATGCCCTATAGTTTTAACAGTCACTCCTTTCAGAATTTTATATCTTCCAATATCAATTGTTGTAAATTTACTATGTGATAGTAAATTCGCTAGAACTTGAGCTGATTTAACACTATTTTTTGTCAAATCCAGCGCTACTCCACTTAAACCAATAACATTTGCTAAAACATCAGTAACCTTATCATTTTCCTTTTCAGATTTTTATTTTTACTCTTCTTTTGTTTTTCCTTATCCTTTTCAGAATCACTTTTTTATTTTTGTTGTCATCCTTTTGTTCAACCGCCAACTCAGGATCAGCACCTGGTCTTGAACTTTCTACCCACTGTTCATTCGTTAAACCATCAGCACCTACTGCATCCATCCCATCAAGATCAATAAAGTGTATTGGATTATTTACTGCATAAACATAAGGGCTCCATCTTCTACTAATATCTGCTAAGGGATCAATTCAATGCCATACTCCTAATTTCGGGTCTAAATATCTTGCACCAAAATCTTATTCTTCTAAGCCCGTACCATCACTAAATTCCTGGTGCTGT
>Ga0364873_10242_pt1 | contig 26457 bp, 28 predicted proteins | sample ExccelAu500001D3_2_FD_206928 | JGI IMG/M metagenome (GOLD analysis project Ga0364873, IMG submission 206928) | Enriched cells from Trout Bog Lake Hypolimnion, Wisconsin, USA - BchlTB.Aug07.5000.01.D3 | ecosystem: Environmental > Aquatic > Freshwater > Lake > Hypolimnion/Profundal zone | place... | reverse complement strand
CGTGTTCTCAAGTTGTTTTGCGCCTGTTTCAGCGGGCGCAAACCATGACAGCGGCAATTGTACAAGAGCCAGGTGCAGGTGTTCTGCGGCGCAGGAATCAAAAATGGATTGCGCTCGGCGCGAGGCCTGATCAGGGGATTCGGCCTGGAGCTTCCAGACCACAATATCGAGTTCGAGAGCGAGGGGCTGAGAGCGCGCATCGGCGCACAGGCGCCGGTGCAGCTCAAGCGCCGCGGCACGGCCCTGCGCAAGGCCGCGGGCAAACTCTCCCGTGGGCGAAAGCGGCAAAAGCTGCTGGGTGGCCCACAAAGCTACAGCTGCCGCACCGGCGCGCGAGCACTCCAAGCTGATTTCGCCGAGATGAAGCTGTTTTGAGGTGAAGTAGGTGTAGGGAGAATCGTGCTTGTAAAAGCGGCCTACGGCAGGGTCGCGGAAGAGGACGCACCCACAGCCATAGGGTTGCAGACCGTGCTTGTGCGGATCGATGACGATGGAGTCGGCCTGATCGAGGACAGCGTAGGCGCTCCGCGCCGGCTCGTCGAGGGCATCGGGAATCAGTTTGAAGTAGCCGCCATAGGCCGCATCCACATGCACTCTGAAGCCGTAGCGCTCTCTGAAGGCAAGAATCTGCGGGAGCGGGTCAACGGCGCCGATGGCGGTGGTGCCCAAGGTGGCGACGACCGCTGCTACATCGCCTTTCTTGAGTTCGGCCTCGAGCAGGTCCATCCGCATACGGCCGCGATGGTCGGCAGGAATCTGTGAAAACGGAAGCTTGAGGACGGCAGAGATTCGGTGGTGGGTGTAGTGCGCCTGCTCCGAGGCAAGAATCCTCATACCGGGCCGCGTTCCCGCTGCCTGGCCGGCGACCCACAGCGCCTCCAGGTTGGCCAGCGTTCCACTCGACGTGAGGTGGCCAAGGTATTCCGACCAGCCAAACATGGCGGCGAGAGCGCGGACCGCCTCAATTTCCATCTCGGAGCTGGCCCGGCCGCCATCTCGCGCATGGTTGTTGGGATTGATCTTCATGGCCAGTGCATAAGCGGCGCGGGCGAGGGGATGAGGCGGCTTGAGCATTTGCCCGGCATAGAGGGGGTGGAAGTAGGGGTAGTTGTCGCCCAGGCGGTGGGCGACTGTCGCGAGAACCTCGGCCATCCGGTCAGTGTCAGTGGAGGGCGCAAGGCCGGGAAGCGTGGAAAATTCTGCTTCAAGCAGCTCCGTTGCATTGGCTAAGAGGCCGGGGACGGGATCGAGGGGCATGGCGACCTCTCACAGTATCACAGAGGGTAAAAGGGCGCTAAGGCCCATTCTAGTCAGCGTGTTCCGGAAACAGGAATCGCGAAGTGAGACGGTGAACGATATTTCATGTAGAGAATTTTGACACCAATGATACACTGTTCCCAGCGTTAGAGCCGAACCGGGCGTGAGCAGTAACTCGCCCAACCAAGCAAGATTCTGCCAGTGGTCGCTCCGATTCATCAAGCGCAATTCAAAATCAGGAAATACGAACAAAATGGAACAAGGTACTGTGAAGTGGTTCAATGACGCGAAGGGCTTCGGCTTTATTTCGCGCCAGAACGGCGAAGATGTGTTTGTGCACTATTCCGCGATCAACTCAAGCGGTTTCAAGAGCTTGCAAGAAGGTCAGGCAGTGCAGTTCAACGTGGTGAAGGGGCCCAAGGGCTGGCAAGCTGCCGACGTACAGCCGCTTTAAGCCCTCAAGGCCGGATTCCGGCAGAATCTAGCAAGCCAAGCGAGGGGCTGGGAGAGATCCCGGCCCTTGCTTGTCTAGCTCGGTGACCCTCACGGGTCACGCAGTTAGACGTGTGCCACCTGTTGGTGCTCGGCTAACCTTGGTTCAGCCGCCAGAACGCTGAATTCAAAGCTGTTGCAAATGTGACCCATCCCCAATAAGGGGCCATTAACCACGCCGCGACCGGCGAAACCTGCCTGAAAACCAGCGTGGCGATGCCGATCGCAACCCAAAGAAGCGCGACCTCAGCAAGTGCCGCACCGAGTTTGTGCGCTCTGAAGAATATCCACGACCAGGCAAGGTTCAAGGCCAGCTGCACTAAAAACAGGGCCAGGCCCCATGTCCGCATCGGGGAATCGGCTGCCAGCCAAATCCGCCAGGCGGCAAAAGACATCATCGCGTAGAGTAACGTCCACACCGGGCCAAAGACCCAGTTCGGCGGGGCAATAGACGGTCTTGCGAGCGTCCGGTACCACCCGGTAACTTCATCGGCAGTCCAGCGGGCACCGAGTGCCGCAACAGCGAAACAAACGCCCAAACACACGAGCAAGGCGATCCACCGCATTCCGTTCATCCTGTCCTTTTTGGCGTCAGTTTGGGCTGCAGAGCCCTGCGCCAAAGATACACGGAGTGGCGGCTTCTAAATCTAAAGATCCCAGGTTGGCGCGCTGCCGGGAACTGCGGGGCCGGCGAAAGAGTCTGAGCCGCTCCACTCGGGAACCAGGAAGCTCTCTTTGGAGTGCGCCTCGGGGCCCTGCGCATTGCGGTGATGACGGCGAAGCGTCTCTTGAATTTCGTGGATGGCGGCAAGGCGCTCAGCGTGCGATTGCCGGTCCCAGAACATGACAAAACCTTGGCCACAAACGCAACAGTGAGTTTCTGCGTTTCCATTTGTTCTCTTGCAAAGTACCTGCATTTCGACCTCATGCGGGCCGGGACGGTCCCGGCCACCCAAGCGACGATAGGCCCGCGCGTACCAAGGTGAACATTCCACCATGGCTGCAAGAAAGGGAGCCATTCGGGGCAGGATCAGGTCCCCTTTCGAGGGAGCAAGGGCACGAGGAACGTAACTTGAGCAGGTTACCTGGCAGGAGCCTGAGAAAGCGCAGGCATGCAGACGAAGAGAGGCCCGGCGTGTTCAGTTGCCGGGCCTCGGGGTCTGACCGTTCACGACTCTCTGTCATTTTTTCGCGGGGGGAGCAGCCAGTGGAGCCGCGGGCAGACAGGGTGTCTTCTCGAACAGATCTAGATTCTGGCCTTTCCACACCATGGCGGAATGGATGCGGTTGTATCCGCTTGGGTGATCGAAGAAGATGAATTCTTCGAGGGGGCCGGGCTGCATCTTGCGGTATTCAGACAAGTGGATGGCCGCCTGAGCGAACCCATCGGGCTGGCGGGCTGCGTTGAGGCCGAACATGTCGGCTTCTTTTTCCTGCACGCGCGTGACCGTATTCATGACAGGCGTGAGCGCAAAAAACAGAATCCCTGACAGCAGCGCCGCCAGCGGCAGCACCGCGGGATCGCTCACCTCGCGAATGTCCCATCGCGCTCCCCAACGCTGGAGCGCCCAATCGAGCCCCCAGTAGAGATAAGCAAACGAGACAAGAGACAAGACCGCCAGAAAGAAGAGGAACTTGGGAATGTGGTTCATGACGTAGTGGCCCATCTCGTGGCCCATGACGGATTGAATTTCTTCAGGGGAGCCGCGCTTGAGCAGATTGTCGTTGAGGGTGATGCGCATGGTGTTGGCAAAGCCGCTGACGTTGGCGCTCATGCGCGTGGTCTGGCGGCTGGCGTCGATCTCATAAACGTCGTTGGTTGGAATTCCGTTGGCATGCGCCATGCTCAGGATGGGCGCCGTGATCTTGGGATCGTTTAGCCGCGTGACCTTATTGAAGAGGGGTTGCAGGTAAACAGGGCCGATGGCAACGGCAATCGCGGAGAAGACAATGGCGACAATCGCGCCCCAGATCCACCAGGTTGTGCGCAGCTTGCGCACAATAGCAAACAGGGCGACAGCGACAAGCCCACCCAGAACGAGGTTCACCAGAAGAGCCTTGCCCTCGTCGCCCATCCAGGGACCGAAGGTCTGAGTTGCGAGGCCGTACTTGTGCTCACGGGCGAAGCCTTCGTAATACTCGAGCGGGTAGCCCAACACGTAGATGACAACGATGAACTGCGCGAAATAGAGAAAAGTCTGCAGCGGCTTGAAGCGGGAGGTGCGCACGGCCAGGTCGCGCATACGGGCCGACCAGCGCGTTTGCAGAAGCAAAAGATAGATGGCGGAGGAGAAAAGGAAATCCCAGAGAACCAGCCAGTAACCGCCTTCGAAATAGGCGTTGGAGCGCGCGGTGGCGGCAGGCGGGATCATGTCCATATAGGCCTGGGTGGCCGCGTCGGCATTGAATTGCGCTGAGGGCTGAGCCGCGGCGGGGACCTTGGTGATGTCGACATTAGGCTGAATGGCGGGCTGCGCGCAGGCTGAGCCTACGGCGAAACCGGCAAGCAGGAGAAGGGGTGCAAAGCTCCGCAGATTGAATTGCATGTTTTTGCCTTTCACGAAAGAGCGATTGTTGCGTTTGGACAGAGCATTGCCAAACAAAGGGACGACAAGGATACAACGGCTAGAAAGCGAAACAGTTTCAGATAGCCATACGGGATGTCGGGCCCGGTGGTTCCCCTGGTGACGGTATATCCTGAAAGGTTGCCGCAATTGCCGACGAAGGCCGCGGCCGGAAAACCCAGGACCCACACAATATCATGAGCACGCAGACAATTGAAGTCCACCTGCCCGACGGGGCTATTCGCGAAGTGCCTGCGGGCACAACACCGCTTGAAATTGCCAATTCCATCTCGCCGCGGCTGGCTGCGGCCTCAGTAGTTGCGCGGCTGATTCCGCTGGGCGGCACTGGAGGCCAAGGCTCGGCCGGGATCGGTGAATCTGGGGCCGGCGAGACTCCCTCAGAAGCGACCATGTACGGAGCTGAAAATGCGGCTGCTCCTCGGCTGGTTGATCTGACGACACCGTTGACTGCGGACACGCGGCTTGAACTGGTGACCGAGAAAGACCCTGAGGCGCTGAAGGTAGTGCGCCACTCGGCCGCGCACGTGCTGGCGACGGCTGTGCTGGAACTGTTTCCTGAGACCAAGCTTGGCCACGGGCCCGCGACCGACTCCGGATTCTTTTACGACTTTTATCGTGAGAAGCCCTTCACGCCTGAGGACCTTGCGCTGATTGAGAAGAAGATGGCAGAAGTGGTGGCGCGCGACGAGAAGTTTGTGCGCGAGTACGAGCCGCGCGAAGAAGCGCTGGCGGAATTCGAACGTGACGGCGACTTTATGAAGACGCACTTCGTGACCAAGTTCACGGAGCCGGGCTCGGAAGTGAGCTTTTACCGCAACGGCAAGTTTATTGATTTTTGCCGTGGGCCGCATGTGCCTTCGACGGGCCGCGTGAAGGCCGTAAAGCTGACGACGCTGGCCGGTGCGTACTGGTTGGGCGACGAAAAAAATCCGCAGCTGCAGCGCATCCACGGTACGGCGTTCTTCTCGCAGAAAGATCTCGATGCGCATTTCGCTCGGCTTGAAGAAGCGGCCAAGCGCGACCATCGCGTGCTGGGCAAGCAGCTCGATCTGTTCAGCATTCAGGAACTGGCGGGCTCAGGTCTGATCTTCTGGCATCCCAAAGGCGCCATGATTCGCAAGTTCATGGAAGACTGGATGCGCGAGGAGTGCGTGCGGCGCGGCTACCTGCTTGTGTATACGCCGCACGTCATGCGCCGCGAACTCTGGAAGGTCTCCGGCCACGATGGAGTGTATTCCAAGGACATGTTCCCGCCGATGAAGCTGGATGACGCCGAGTATCGGCTGAAACCGATGAACTGTCCAGGCCATATTCTCATCTACAAGAATTCGCCGAAAAGTTACCGCGATTTGCCGCAACGGTACGCTGAGTTCGGAAACGTTTATCGCTACGAGCGTTCAGGGACCATGCACGGCTTGCTGCGGGTTCGAGGATTTACGCAGGACGATGCGCACATCTTCTGCACTCCTGAACAGATTGAGGGCGAGGTTCATGCATGCATCGACTTTGCCGAAGCGGTTCTGAAGACATTCGGTTTCAAGGAATATCGTGTCGAGTTATCGACGCGCGATCCCAATAAGAGCGGTGAATTTTTTGGCACTGCGGAGGATTGGTCGCATGCCGAGAGCGCTCTGAAACACGTGCTCACGGAGCGTGGCCTGACTTTCAACACTTTCCCCGGCGAAGCAGCGTTCTATGGACCGAAGATCGACGTGAAGCTTGTGGACGTGCTGGGCCGTTTATGGCAACTCTCCACGGTGCAGTTCGACTTCAATTTGCCGGCGCGCTTCGAGCTTGAGTATGTAGGCGAAGATGGAGGACGGCATCAGCCAGTAATGGTGCATCGCGCGCTGTTCGGCTCGGTGGAGCGGTTCTTTGGCGTGCTGATCGAACATTACGCGGGTGCATTTCCGCTTTGGTTGGCGCCGGTGCAGGCGGGCCTGGTGCCCATCAGCGAGCGCCACAAGGCGTATTCGGACAAGGTGGAGAAGGCGCTGAAGGACGCGGGCCTGCGCGTAGAAGTGGACGACCGCAACGAGAAGATGAACGCAAAGATTCGGGACCTTGCCAACCAGAAAACGCCATACATCCTCGTGTTCGGCGACAAGGAGGAAGCAGCGGAGGCGGTGAGCGTGCGCACGCGCGGCAAGGGCGATCAGGGGTCGATGCCGCTGGCGGAGTTCATCACGAAAGCGCAGGCGCTGGTGGCGGGGAAGTCAACAGAGCTTTAGCGAACGAACGCGCGCGCGCAACATCTGTTGTGCCCCGGGGCACTGCAAACTGTCATTGTTGTGAATTCGTGTTCGGACATTAGGACCGTATCGCCTTAACCGGAGGCCTTGATGATACGAAACGTACGCGCCGACGACGCGCCCCTCATCTGCGATCTCTATAACCACTATGTGTTGCGCACGCCGATCACATTTGAAGAGACTCCGGTGACTGCCACGGAAATGGAGTCGAGAATTCTGAAGGTGACGGAAACTCTTCCATGGCTCGTAAGCGAAGAAGATGGCAAACTGATCGGTTACTGCTACGCCGCCAAGTGGAAAGAGCGCTCCGCCTACCGCCATTCCGTCGAAGCGACGGTCTATCTGCATCCCGGCTCTGTTGGGAATGGAGGAGGTTCGGAGTTGCTCGCCGCGCTTCTGGCCGAATTACGCGCCCGGGAAATTCATTGCGTCATGGGCGGCGCGGCTCTGCCCAATCCCGCGAGTGTGGCGCTGCTGGAGAAGTTCGGACTTCGCCAGGTAGCCCACTTCCGCGAAGTAGGCTATAAGTTCGGCGCATGGATCGATGTCGGCTACTGGCAGCTCGTACTCTGACCGGCCAGAATTCAAGGCGGTTCACGCGTTGATGGCTTTGCCCTCGACAGCACCGTAGGCGTCGAGCATGGACTCGGAGAGCGTGGGGTGGGCGTGGATGGTGAACAGCATCTCCTCCACCGTGCCTTCGAGCTCGAGGACTGCAACTGCTTCGGCGATGAGTTCCGTGGCTTGCGGGCCGAGGATGTGCACGCCGAGAATCTCGCCGTATTTTGCATCGGAGACGATCTTCACAAAGCCGTCGTGGCTACCGACGATGGTCGCTTTCGAGTTGCCGGCGAAGGGGAACTTGCCCACCTTGACGTCGTGACCTTTTCCCCTGGCCTGCGCTTCAGTGAGACCGACAGAACCGACCTGTGGGTCGCTATAGGTGCAGCTCGGAATACGATTGCGGTTGATGGAACGGAATTTTTGGCCAGCTATTTTGGCAACGGCCACCATGCCGGCCATTGAGCCTACGTGGGCTAGCTGCGGCAGGCCGAAGACGATGTCGCCGATTGCATAGACGCCGGGCTCGGCCGTCTCCTGCGCCGGGCCAACTTTCACCAAACCGCGCTCGAGCTCGACCTTTGTTTTTTCCAAGCCGACATTTTCAGTTTGTCCGGCGCGGCCGACGGCGACGAGAACCTTTTCGGCTTCCTTGATTTGAGTTTTGCCGTTCTGGTCGGTGTAGGTGACCTTGGCACCGGCATCCGTCTTCTCGACTTTCTCAACCTTGGCACCGGTGTTGACGTCGATGCCGCGCTTCTTGAAGAGGCGCGTGAGCTCTTTCGAAATCTCCTCGTCCTCAACAGGGACAATGCGCGGCAGGAATTCCAGAATCGTAACCTCGGTGCCGAAGCTGCGGAAGATGGAGCTGAACTCGACGCCCACCGCGCCCGCACCGATGACGATGAGCGATTTGGGGACGCGGTCGAGAGAGAGTATCTCGATGTTGGTGAGAATGGTGGAGTCGGGTTTGAGGCCCGGGAGCATTTTGGCGGCAGATCCGCTGGCGAGGATGACATTTTTCGCCTTGACCTGGCTGGCCTGGCCGCCTGCCGCGGTGACGTCGACGGTATGCACGCCGGCATTGGCGGGTCCGGTGAGCTTTCCATAGCCGGCGATGACCGTGATCTTGTTCTTCTTCATCAGGAATTCGAGGCCCTTGACGTGCTTGTTGATGATGGAGTTTTTGCGGTTTAGCACGGCGGCCCAGTCAAGCTGCGGCGTGCCGATGCCGGCGATGCCGAACTCCGCCGCGCTCTTGAGGTGATCCCAGAGTTCGGCGTTGAAGAGCAGCGCCTTGGTGGGGATGCAACCCACGTGCAGGCAGGTGCCACCCAGCTTGGGTGCGTTGTCAATGAGCGCAACTTTTAGGCCGTACTCCGCTCCGCGGATGGCAGCTGTGTAGCCGGCAGGGCCGCCGCCAAGGATGGCTACGTCGTAGATGGTGTCGGAGTTGGCGGCGGGGGTGGTGGCTGGCTTTGTATCGGGCAAGGGTTACTCCGTTCCGGGGTGCAAACAGGAAGAGCACGCACCGCGTTGCAAGCTTCAGTTTAAAGGATGGGCGTTCGCGGACCGCCTCAACTAAATTGGATGAGAGATAACTCACCCGGATTCCGTCTAAGTAGTCTTTTCGATCAGACCGACTGCAATGCGCACGGCTTCGGGATCGTTGCCGAAGGCGGTAATCCAGTGGACGTCAGGCTCGCGGCGAAACCATGTCAACTGGCGTTTGGCATAGTTGCGGTGCCCCTGCTGTGTGGCTTCGATCGCGGCCTCGAGGCTCGTTGTTCCCGCCAGGACGGCTTGGGCCTGACGGTAGCCGAGAGAGTCGAGTGCTTTGACAGGGCCATAGCCTGCGAGGAGGGCGCGGGTTTCTTCGATAAGGCCCGCGGCAAACATCTGAGTGCAGCGTTGGTTGAGGCGGTCATACAGTTGCTGGCGCGGCGGGTTGAGCCCGATGCGTAACAGCCGGAAGCCGGTGAGGGGATCGCGCGCAAGGACCTGCGACATGGGCTTGCGGCCTGTAAGGCAGACTTCGATTGCGCGAATCAGCTTGGGCGTGTCGTTGGTGTGAATGCGCGCTGCCGAGGCTGGGTCGAGTTTGGTGAGGAGGCGATGGAGCCAGCCCTCGCTGTGACGTTGCCTGCTGCGCTCCAGGCGTTGACGAAGTTCTTGCTGGCGCTGAGGGCCGACAAACAGGCCGTCAGTGAGCGCACGAAGGTAGAGGCCCGTTCCGCCGGTGACAATCGGAAGCTTTCCGCGGCTGCTGATTTCGCGCAAGGCCGTGCGCGCAAGGCAGCTATAGTCTCCGGCGGTAAATTGCTGGTCGGGATCGGACACGTCAATGAGGTGGTGCGGCAAGCGCGCGCGCTCTTCTGGGGTTGGTTTCGCTGAGCCCAGATCCATGCCGCGATAGACGGCCACGGAGTCGCAACTGACGATTTCGCCGCCGAAGCGTTCGCCGAGGGCCAGGGAAAGATCCGTCTTGCCGCTGCCGGTAGGGCCGAGGAGGATTACAGCCGAAGGTTCTTTTGGGGCGATGCCGCCGTTCGCCGCACGCGGAGCACTCACGGGCGCCACCAAACGGGCGGAAAGATCCAAGTTGGATTGGTGTGCAGCAGGGCCCAGACGAGAATGACGCCGGCCACGAGGATGAGTCCGAGCACCTGATTGCGCCCGTAGGCCCGTCGCTGCTCGACTCGCCGCGCCTGTTCGGCGGCCTGTTCGTTGTACGGCTTGATGCGGGTTTCGACCATGGTTGCCTGAATCAGTTTCGTGCGGTCTGCACAGAATCCGACTCTTCTATCTCAGGGTGATTCCTGGAGATGGAGACGCGGACTGCGTTAGGCTCCCGAGTGAATTGGACTTTCTGTCGGCTGGGCCGCGCGCGCGCAGGCAGGCGCAGAGTGAAAACCGCGACGACGAGAGTCTGGCAGAGTTCTCCGCCAGCTTCATTCGTCTTCACAGTCCAATTCATCAACTGGCTCTCGAACGGCTGGGAAAGCATTGCGACACCAGATATAGGCTCGACCTTCTCTACTTTACCGTTGGGTTGGTAAATGATGCGCACACGAGCCTCGCCTTGGACCTGGGCCGCAACGGCAATGGGAGGGTAAGTGATCGTATTCGACGGATCCCTTTTGGAAACCGAGCACCAGCGCGGTTTGCCATGGCAGATTGTGGCCAGGGCTCCCAAAGCAAGGAGGATTGCGAAGAATCTTTTCATGCGATAACCGCGTAGGCTCTCATCATATCGCCAACCGCGAAACGACGCGTTTGACTTCCCCACCCCGCATTGCCGACCATTAGCTCTTGGGCGTATGTTGAGCCCGTTGGAAGGTGCACTCTTAATGAAGGTCTTAATCCTTGGTTCCGGTGGCCGCGAACACGCATTGGCATGGGCGGTAAAGCAGAGTGAGCGGGTAACGGAGGTGGTGTGCGCGCCGGGCAATGGCGGCATCGCACTAGTTGCCCGATGCGTACCCGTCAATCTGAAAGACGTGGAGGCCATGGTGCGGCTGGCCGAGGCCGAGCAACCCGGCTTGACGATTGTTGGACCGGAACTGCCGCTCTCCCTGGGTATTGTGGACGCTCTGCAGGAGCGGGGGATGCGCGTGTTTGGGCCGACCCGCGCCGCCGCCATGCTTGAGACAAGCAAGGGATTTGCGAAGCAGTTTCTGCAGCGCCACAACATTCCTACCGGAAACTTTGCCGTTTGCTCCAGCATTGCCGAGGTGGAGAAGGCGATCGACTATTTTCACGCGCCGATCGTGGTAAAGGCCGATGGCCTGGCGGCGGGCAAGGGCGTGATCATATGCGACTCGCGGCATACCGCCCAGGAGGCGGCCCAGGGTCTGTTCTCAGGCGAGCTGTTGGGTGAGGCAGCGGAACAGGTTGTGATCGAAGAGTTCCTCGAGGGCGATGAAGTGAGCTTCCTCTGCCTGAGCGACGGAGTGAATGTGGTGCCACTGGTTCCTGCGCAGGACCACAAGCGCGTGGGCGAGGGTGACACGGGTCCGAATACCGGGGGGATGGGTGTTTACTCGACCGACGGGCTCCTTGAGCCCGGCATGACCGAGTGGATTCTGAAGCACATTGCCGAGCCAACGATTCACGGCATGGCGGAGGAAGGGACACCATTTGCCGGCGTGCTTTACATCGGATTGATGATGACCGCGCGAGGCCCGCAGGTGTTGGAGTTCAACGCGCGATTTGGCGATCCCGAGACACAGGCCCTCCTTGTCCGCCTTAATAGCGACCTGGTGGATGCTCTCGAGGCCGCGATTGACGGGCGGCTGGCTCAGACGCAGCTCAGTTGGAGTCAGGGGGCGTCAGCATGCGTGATCGCTAGTTCGGGTGGCTATCCGGGGAGCTACAAGACCGGGTTGCCGATCCTCGGCCTGGGGACGGCGTCGCAGGTGCCCGGCGTGCAGGTGTTCCATTCAGGCACGACGCAGGTGGGAGGCAAGCTGCATACAGCCGGGGGGCGTGTGCTGGGCGTAACGGCGGCGGGCGACTCACTGAAAGAGGCATTAGCTCGCGCGTACCAGGCGATGGCCGAGATTCAATTTGAAGGGATGTATTACCGCCGAGACATTGGCCACCGCGCCTTGAAGCCTGAAAACTAATCGCCGACAGGAGAAGCCATGAGCGCTGGAATCACTCTGGAAGAATTGCTGGCCTGGAACGACGAGGTCGCCCGCTACTGGAAAGCCCACCTGGACGCGAACCCGAACCTGCTTGCCTTGCCCTGCGACATTGGCCCTGCCACCAACGTGCAGGAGTTTGTGCGGCACATCTGGACCGCGGAGCTACGCTGGGGCCAGCGCCTGGCTGGCCTGCTTGTGATCACCAAGGAAGAGTTGCCGGATGGACCGCTGGATGCGCTGTTCGCTCTGCACACGCAGGCGATGCAGGTGTACCGGGGCTTGCTGGCTGCGGATGACGAAAACTGGGGCAAGCCTTATGTGCTGGAGTTCGACTGGGTCCCGGTGGAAGCCCGGACCGTCTCGCGGCGCAAGATCGCTCTTCATGCGCTCTTCCACAGCCAACGTCATTGGGCGCAGCTGACCACACTGATTCGGCAGGCAGGGTTCCCCTCGGGATTCAGAGGCGACCTTCTGTTCAACATGGGGCTCAAATAAAGTCCGGTTGCCATTTTTGAGCAGCTCTAAGAGACCGGCTCCGGAGCACTGCTGAGCTTTCCATTCTTCTGGAAACAGGTGCGGCAGAGGACGGGTCTGCCCTGCGTGGGCTTGAACGGGACCGTTGTCTCGGAACCGCACTCAGAGCAAGTGGTACGCGTCTCCGGGCGAACCTTCTGGTTGCCGCGGACGCGTTTCGCCTTGCACTGCTTGCAGCGCTTGGGATCGTTCTTAAATTGTTTGTCGTTGAAAAAGACCTGCTCGCCCGCCGTAAAAACAAACTCGGAGCCGCAGTCGATGCACTTCAAAATGCGATCAGTGAATTCCATAGCCGGCATCCCCAAAACAGGGACTTACGCCGAAATCGGCCATGGCTCAAAAGAGACGTGCCGGTCCCGGTTCCCTGTTTCCGTTCGTGACACACAACAAGGGCCCGGACCGCGCTAAAAGGGGGCGGCAGTGAATTGTCGTGCCGATCAACCGGCAGAACTGAAGGTCATGAATGCATCCTGAAAAAGCCAAGTAGTTAAGAAAAAGAAGCAATCGCAGTGGGTATCCCGGTAGGTTTTGTATTTTTCTTTAGCTCCCACCCGATGAGGGGCGGGAGCCGCCGAGACTATCCATGCCGCAATTGGTTAAACCGTTAATCCTGCTCTTTACGAGCCTTCTTGCGATTCCTTTTGCGCGCCAAAGCTGCTTTGACGCGACGCTTCTCACCGGGTTTGAGGTAGTAGGAGTGACGCTTGACTTCCTTAATGATGTCTTCCTGCTGGACCTTACGCTTGAACCGGCGAAGCGCGTTCTCGAGGGGTTCGCCTTCCTGAACACGAACTTCTGCCAAAAAATCCCACCTCCAAACCCGCCATGTGGCTGTTCTAGGATACTCGAAATAGGGAGTTTATGAAAAGGGCCTGCCGGAATGGCTGCGGCCGGGGAGTCAATCCTGTTCCGAGATGCGAAGAACTTTGGCAAATCTGTGCGGTTATCCGAGTTGGCCGGTCGGGCGAGAAGCTTTTCGGCAAACTAGGCTGATCCTCTATTAGACTCATTATGTGGGAGTTCCGCTCTCCCAACGGAGGTCGCACCGCCATGATTCGCACCTACCAGGGACACAAGCCCCAGTTTCCCGCAAGTTGTTACATTGACGTCTCTGCCCAGTTGATCGGGGACGTGATTGTCGGCGATCGTTCCTCAGTATGGATGAATGCCGTTTTGCGAGGAGACGTTAACTCGATCCGCGTGGGCGCCTGTTCGAACGTGCAGGACTGCGCGGTCCTGCATGGTCAGCGCAATCTTTACCCGGTGATCGTTGGCGATTGGGTGACGATTGGCCACAACGCAACCGTCCATGGCTGCACCGTGGAGGACATGGTGGTGATCGGCATGGGCGCGACTGTGCTGAATAACTCCCGCATCGGAACAGGATCCATCATTGCAGCGGGATCGGTTGTTGCCGAGGGCACTGTTGTTCCGCCGCGCACTCTGTGGGCTGGTGTTCCCGCCAAAATGCGCCGCGACATTACCGACAAGGACTACGAACTGATTCGTGAATATGCGAAGAACTACCTTGACTACGTTGAGATCTACTTGAAGGAACCACAGGACTGACTAGATGACGGCCAGATGACAGATACACGGAGTGCCCTCGCATAGAATTTATCTGTATCTGAAATAAAAATTCGAGGTTCTGGAGTCTGCCATTTCAAGCGAGTTGGCGATCCTCGCACAGAGGCTGTTGCAACGCACGCGATCCTGCTTGCGGGCTGCGCTCGCCTGCGTTGTGATGTTCACGCTCTGCGCCGCAGCCGAGGCGCAGGCAGCGGCGAAGGCCGACGACTCAGCGCAAGTGCCCGACGCACCCAAGCCGCAAGTGTCCGCGAGCAATAACGCCCCCAGCGCGGACGCAGTAACACTCCGCAACACGCCGCTGCACCTTCTGCACGATCAAGGCGGCATCTGGAGCAGCCCGTTCCGCATCAGCGGCGATGACATGAAGTTTCTGTTGCCGCTTGCCGTTGCGACCGGAGCGGCCATGGCCACGGACACGCGCGCCATGACGCAGGTAGTGCCGATCAATGCAAGTCTCAACCAGCACAGCACCGATGCATCGAACATTCTCATCGGCGGGTTTATTGCGACTCCGGTGGCGTTGTATGGGCTGGGCCATTTCAAGCAGGATCCGCATGCGTCCGAGGCCGGCATTCTGACAGGCGAAGCCATGGTTGACAGCGTGGCGGTGGAGCAGGGAATGAAGCTGATCTTCTGGCGCGAGCGCCCCAGCCAGGACGGCGCCAGGGGACATTTCTTTGAGTCGGACGCGGGGATTGATTCTTCGTTCCCCTCATCGCACAGCGTGGTTGCCTGGTCGGCTGCGGCCGTACTCGCCGGGGAGTACCCCTCCCGATGGTCACAGTTATTTATTTATTCCGCGGCGGCCGGCGTGAGCGTTACGCGTATTCTGGGCCAGCAGCATTTTCCGTCGGACGTGCTGGTGGGATCCGCAGCCGGGTGGCTTGTTGGACGTTATGTTTTTCGGCATCGACACAAGTTCGTCGCACGCGAGGACGAGGGGTATTGAAGGCCGTGAGACGCATTTGAATCTTGTCGCTTGATTCCTTCAACGTGTTTTCTTACACCGGCAATGGGTTTCTGCCTGAAAAGAACTTGCGCTGGTGCCAGTAGGGATAAGCGGCCGGCTGTTCGCTGGCTTTATCGAGCGCCGCAACTTGGGCTTTGGTCAGATTCCATCCGGCGGCTCCCAGATTCTGGCGCAGTTGCTCCTCATTGCGAGCGCCCACGATCACCGATGAAATAGTCGGCCTTTGCAGCAGCCAGTTCAATGCAGCTTGGGGAACGGTCTTGCCGGTTTCCGCAGCTACTTTGTCGAGCGCATCGACCACTGTGTAGAGGAACTCATCGCTGGGCTGCGGTCCCAGGTCTGCTGTTTCGTGCAGGCGGCTGCTTTTGGGCAAGGGCTGGCCGCGGCGAAGCTTGCCCGTTAGGCGGCCCCAACCAAGCGGACTCCACACCAGCGTGCCAACCTTTTGATCGACGCCGAGAGGCATGAGCTCCCACTCAAACTCGCGGCCGATCAGAGAGTAATAGGCCTGATGGGCCACAAAGCGCGTCCAGCCGTAACGATCGGCTACGGCCAGCGACTTCATCAGCTGCCAGCCGGAAAAGTTGGAGCAGGCGATATAGCGCACCTTGCCTTCGCGCACAAAAATATTCAGCGTCTCCTGCACCTCTTCAATCGGAGTGAGAGCGTCGAAGCCATGCAGGTGATAGATGTCAATGTAGTCCGTACCGAGGCGGCGCAGGCTGCCCTCGAGCGCCTGGCGCAGATGGTAGCGGGAAGATCCCTCGTCGTTTGGCCCGTCGCCGGTAGGGAAGCCGGACTTGGTGGAGATAAGGACCTTGTCGCGCCTGCCTTTGAGGGCCTGGCCGAGGACCTCTTCCGATCGCCCTTCCGCGTAGCCGTTTGCGGTGTCGAACAGGTTGACGCCCGCGTCAAGGCAGAGATCAATCAGGCGGCGCGCCTCGTCGACTTCAGTTGTGCCCATTGCCTTGAAGAAGCCCGTAGTGCCGCCGAAGGTGGCGGTTCCATAGGCCAGTGCTGAAACCTTGAGGCCGGAGCCTCCGAGCAAACGGTATTCCATGGCAGATAGAATACGTCGTTCAACGCAAAGATGCAGTCTTAGCAGGACTGGGCGGGAGCGCGTTTTGATTGACGGTCTTTCTTCCGCTTTCACCTTCCACTCGATAAGCGCGCCAGAAGGACTCCGCTGCCAGCTTCCCAAAATCGAATGGCCGTTTTGCCGGCTCTCTATAGAAGACATGCCCATAGAGCATAGGTCCCAGCAGAAGCACGATGGCGGCCTCCGGGTCGAGTGTCGCCGGGAGAGACCCTCGCTTGATGCCGCGGCGGAGAATGCGGCGCAGGCAGGTTCGCGTCGGCTCCATGACACGGTGCCTCCATGCCTCGCCAAACTCGTGATGCACCGCCGAGTAGGCAATCATGGTCGGCATCATGCGCTCCCGGGCGGAATCGAACTGATCTGGCGGCCTTCGGCTCAGTACCGTGGCCAGGTCATGGCACAGATCACCTGAGTCAACGTCCTCGGGATCGCGATCGAGGCCGTTCAGCATCAGCATCACGTCGATCAGCAGGACTTCCTTGTTCGCCCAGTGGTTGTACATTGTCGCCTTGCTCACGCCGGAGGTCTGCGCAATGGCGTCCATGCTCGTGGCGTCAATGCCCCGCTCGCCGAACAGCTTGAGTGCGGCGCGCAAGACACGTTCATGAGCTTCCTTGCTGCGTGGTCGGGTCATGGTCTAGATCTCGATCTTCGAAAAACGGTACGCCCCGAGCATGATGAAGGCTGCTGCGATCACAACCATCACTTCAAGGTCGATCATGGCGCCGTAGTGGGCGTGTCCAAGCAGAATCGCTCGCATGCCATCGATGCCGTAGGAGAGAGGATCCACCATGGTTGCGGCTGCGAGAGCCTTCGGCAGTCCATCCAGCGGAAACAGCGCGCCGGACAGAAAGAAGAGGGGCATCACCATGAAATTCATAATGAGCTGAAATCCCTGCATGTCCTGCAGGCTGGAACCCACGGCAACACCGAGCCCGGCAAAGACTGTCGCGATCAATAGCATGAAGCCCAGTGCCAGAGGAAGGGTGGCCAGATGAACTGGCCGAAAGCCTGCGATCACGCACACGATGGTTACCAGGAGCCCTTGCACGACCGCCACAGTGGCGCCGCCAAGGGTGCGCCCGATCATGATCTGCAAGCGAGGAACCGGGGCGACGAGCGTTTCTTTCAGGAATCCGAACTGGCGGTCCCAGAGCAGACCGAGCCCGGAAAAGATCGACGAGAAGAGCACCGTCATGCCGATCACGCCGGGCGCCACAAATTCGAGATAGTTGCCATTACCCGCGCGCTGAAACACTGGACCTAGTCCAAACCCCAGCACGACGAGATAGAGGATTGGCTGCCCCAGGCTCGCCACCATTTGTACGCGCGAGCGGAAATACCGCTTCATCTCTCTCAGCCAAAGGATATAAATCACGCTCATCGTTTGCCTCCGCTCCACATCTTTGCGAACTGCCGCATCTGGTCTGCCGAGCCTGCGCTCTCGTCGCGAATGCTCGAGCCGGTTAACGCTAGGAATGCTTCTTCCAGACTTTCTGTCCTTGTGTTTTCCTTAAGCTCGGCGGGCGTCCCGACGGCAACCAGTTTCCCATGATCAATCACGCCGACACGGTGTGCGACGCGATCGGCCTCGTCCATGTAATGCGTGGTCAGAAAGACCGTGGTCTGCTCCGTCTCATTCACTTTCTTCACGTGATTCCAAAGCTGGTTGCGGCTCTGTGGGTCAAGCCCCAGTGTCGGCTCATCGAGAAAGAGAATCTTGGGCGTGTGCAGAAAACCACGCGCGATTTCAAGCCTCCGCTTCATGCCCCCGGAAAACTTTTTCACCTGATCCTTGCGCCGGTCCCATAGCTCAAACTGCTTCAGAAGCGTTTCAATCCGCTGGTGCCTTACTTTGTGGGGCACATGATAGAGAACGCCGTGGATTTCCATGTTTTCCCATGCAGTCAAGTCACCGTCGAGGCTGGGATCCTGAAAAACGATGCCGAAGCGGCGGCGCGCCTCATTCTTATTGGTCGCGGGATTGAGCCCGTCCAATTCGATTGATCCCCTGGTGGGATTCAGCAGAGTAGTCAGCATTTTGATGGTGGTTGTTTTGCCCGCCCCATTTGGACCAAGAAAAGCGAAGATCTCGCCCTCCGCCACCTCGAACGAAACATCGTCGACGGCGGTGAATGTGCCGAATGTCTTCACCAGATTCTGTACTCGAATCATCACGGCCTCCAGAGATATGATACTGAACCGTTCAGTTATGTTTGTCAACTCCACGCGGCCCTTGGGGGCCCGTCCACTGGCCAGGCTGAGCCGTCGTTTTCTGCCCGTTATTTCCGTTGAACGGGAAAAAGTGCCGTGCTAGACTTTGGCAGTTTCCCTTTCGCGTCAGCGCTCTCATCAAGCTTTCCCTTTGAAGCGAACGACCAAGGTCAAACCATGAGTTCAATTTCCCAAGGCGTAGCTGCTGGGCGACCGATCGCCATCACGGGCCCCAAGGGCCTCATAGACAGGTATTTCTACTTCGCCATGTCGCTGCTGATCGCGGCAATCGTGGTGTCGGGGTTTCGCCTTACCGTCAATGCCAACCTGCTCCATCCATCGATTCCGCGGCCTCTGATTCTCTGGTTCCATGCCGCGGCATTTACCGGCTGGGTGGGTTTCTTCATCTTTCAGTCGGCGCTGGTGCGGACGCACAACGTGAAGTGGCATCGCTTCTTCGGCTGGTTCGGCGCCGCGCTGGGTGCGGTGATGGTGCCTCTCGGCATCACCACTTCCATCGTGATGGGTCGCTTTGATACCACGGCGGAACATATCCCGGGATCGGATGCCTTTTTGATCGTCCCGTTTTTTGACATGCTGGCGTTTGGGATCTTCTTCTCGCTGGCGATTCTGTGGCGCAGGAAACCGGAACTTCACCGCCGGCTTTTGTTTATCGCCACTTGCGGTTTGCTCGACGCAGCCTTCGGGCGCTTCGACTACCTCTACTTTCATGGGCTCTTTTTCCCGTGTCTTGATGGAGTGATTCTCCTCGGCGTGCTGCGCGATGTTCTCGTAAACAGGCGCGTGCACAAGGTGTATATCACCGCGCTGCCCGTATTGTTCGTTGTCCAGGCCATCGTGACCTACACGTGGATGCGCAGTTCCGCGTGGTGGGTGGGGATTGGCCACGCGATCCTTGGGGTGTAGCGTGAGGGCTTTGGGCACGCCCATTCCCCAGCGCCCTGGCAGCCCATTTAAACTAGATAGGTTATGGCCACACTGAAAGCCGTGCGCGGCACGCGCGACCTTTTACCGCCTGAAACCGCCCTCTGGAACCGCATTGAGGCGACGGCGCGCGCCGTTTTTGCCCGCTACAACTTTGGCGAGATACGCACGCCGGTTTTTGAGGATACGGCGCTGTTTGCTCGGGGTGTCGGCGAGGAAACCGACATCGTCTCAAAGGAAATGTACACCTGGGAGGATCGCGCACGGGCGCAGTCAGAAAAGACGCAGATGCTCACGCTGCGGCCGGAGAACACCGCCGGCGTGGTGCGCGCCTACATCGAGCACCAGTTGGGCGAAACCGGGCAACTGCAGAAGCTCTATTACATTGGCCCGCAGTTCAGGCGCGAGCGGCCGCAGAAGGGACGCTACCGGCAGTTTTCGCAGATCGGCGCGGAAGTGCTGGGTCCTCCTTCCGCAGGCAGCGAAAGCCCGGTGCGCGACGCCGAGGTGCTGGAGATGCTGGCGACTCTGCTGGACGAGCTGGGAATTACAGGCTGGACGCTGGAGCTGAATTCTGTGGGATCGGCTGCTGACCGCGCACGTTATAACGAAACACTGCGCGCGGCGCTGGAGCCGGTGGTTGGCCAAATGTGTGTCGACTGCCAGCGCCGCGCCGTGACGAATCCGCTGCGGGTACTGGACTGCAAGGTGCCTGCGGACCAACCCATCATCGAAAAGCTGCCGGTCATCGCCGACTCGCTCGATGAGGCTTCGAAGGCGCATTTTGCGACGGTGCTGGCGGCTCTGGACGCCTCAGGTGTGCTCTACACGCGCAATCACCGGCTGGTGCGCGGGCTGGACTACTACACGCGGACGACGTTTGAGTTCACACACGGCGGCCTGGGCGCGCAGAATGCGCTGCTGGGCGGGGGCCGCTACGACGGATTGAGCGAGGCCATCGGAGGGCCCAGAGCGCCAGGCATCGGCTTTGCCATGGGTGAAGACAGGCTAGTGCTGACACTGCAGGCCCTGGAATCCGGCGAAAAGGCTGCCTTGACGCAGGCGGCGGACGCGTTTATTGCGCCGCTGGGCGAGAATCTGAACCCGGCTGCGCTGGCTCTGGCCCGCGAACTGCGCGCCGCCGGCTTACGCATTGAACTGGGGGAAGGCGGATTTCGGCTGAAGAAATCATTTGAGGCGGCCGATAAGACCGCGCGAGCGATCGTCATCCTGGGCGAAGACGAGCTTCAATCCGGTATCCTTACAGTGAAGACCTTCTCCACCGGCATACAGACCAAGGTTCCTCGCACGGAACTGGCTGAATTCCTCAAAGAACCAGCAGGCGCGTAAAGGACACAGGTAGTGCTCGATTTTCTAGGCAATCTTGAACGGACTCATCATTGCGGCGACTTGCGCGCTGCCCACGCCGGACAACAAGTGGTCCTGATGGGCTGGGTGAATCGGCGCCGCGACCACGGCAACCTGATCTTTCTCGATCTTCGGGACCGCTCCGGTATCGCCCAGATTGTTCTGGACAAGGAACTGACGCCCGAGGGTCACCTGAAGGGCGAGCAGGTGCGCCCCGAGTACGTGGTTGCCGCGGTGGGCAAAGTGCGTTTGCGCGACAAGGACGCCATCAACCCCAAGATGGTGACGGGCGAGATTGAGATTGAGGCGACTCAACTGCTGGTGTTGAACGACGCGCGGCTGGCGCCGTTTTCGCCCGCTGAAGAGGCTATTCAGAACGAGGAAGTGCGCCTGAAATACCGCTACGTGGACCTGCGTCGGCCTGAGATGCAGCGCAACTTTCGGCTGCGCCACGATATTACGCTCGCCATCCGCGAGAGCCTGAGCAACCAGGGATTTCTTGAGATCGAGACGCCGATTTTGACCAAGAGCACCCCGGAAGGCGCGCGCGATTTCCTGGTGCCGAGCCGCGTGCATCCGGGTGAGTTCTACGCGCTGCCGCAGTCCCCGCAGATCTTCAAGCAGATTCTCATGATCTCCGGCTGCGACCGCTACTTCCAGATTGCGCGATGCTTCCGCGATGAGGATTTGCGCGCCGACCGCCAGCTTGAGTTCACACAGGTTGACCTGGAGATGAGCTTCCCGCGGCGCGAGGATGTGTTTGCAGTGGTGGAGCAGTTTCTGGCTGCGGGCTTCAAGGCCGCGGGCGTGACGCTGCCCACTCCCTTTCCGCGGATTACCTATGACGAGGCGATGCGGCAGTTCGGCACCGACAAGCCGGACCTGCGCCTGCCCGGACTGACAGACGTACGGCCTGCGTTTACGGATGAGAATCTGGCCACGCTGCAGATCGATCTGGCGCTGCCGGTGGTGGGACTGCGCGTTCCCAAGGTGGGTGAACTGAGCCGCAAAGAGCGCGAAGACAACTGGCCGCTCTTCGATCAGAAGAAGGGCGCGAAATTTATCGACGACTTCAAGCGGCTGGCCAAGGGCTTTCCTGAGGCAGCGGCGAAGGTGCGCGAACTTGCCGGCGCCGCTGAAGGCGACTTCGTAGTTATCGTGGCCGGCGATCCGGCGCATCACGTGAAGGCCAGCGACACCAAATTCGAGGGGCGGCTGAGCGAGCGCGAGATCAACGTCTACTCGGCTGCAGGCAACTTCCGCACCGAGCTGTCGAAGAAGTATGCCGAGCGGCACGGGGCCTTTGGCGTGACCGAGCAAACGGTTGTGGACGCGCACGAACGCAATGCGCAAAACCCGATGGATGGCCGTGCTGCGTTTCATCCGATCTGGATCGTCGACTTCCCCATGTTCGAGTACGACCTAGCTTCAGCCAAGTGGGTGCCTGCGCACCATCCGTTCACCTCGCCATACGAGGCAGACATGGCCAACCTGGTGAGCGACCCAGCCAGCGTGCGCGCCAACTGCTACGACCTAGCCATGAATGGCATGGAGCTTGGCTCTGGCTCCATCCGTATTCACCGCAAGGACGTGCAGCAACAGATTTTTCAGTCGCTGGGAATCTCTGATGATGACGCGCGCGCGCGCTTCGGCTTCTTCCTGGACGCCCTGGAATATGGCACTCCACCGCATGGCGGCATTGCATTGGGCCTTGACCGCATTGTGATGTTACTTGCCGGCGCGCCAAGCCTGCGCGAAGTGATTGCGTTCCCGAAGACGGCAAAGGCGATTGACCTGATGGCCGACGCGCCCACGACAGTGAGCGAGCACCAGTTGAAGGAATTGCACATTCGAGTGGCGCTGAAGAGCTAACCAGTTCGCTCTGTCGTTTTACTCGGTGTCGTTTTCCGCGGCGCCTTCTTCTTCGCCCTCGACGGAAATCCTGAGGGAACGGAGAAAGTGCAGGTCGTTGGAGGTGAAGGCTCCAGCTGGCTCGCCTTCTTCCGCGCTGCCCCCGGCCGCAGCTTCGGCTTCCTTGGCGGCAACTTCATTGAGGCCGATAGTGGCTTCAAGCATGAGCAGCACGTCGAATCCGTGCTTGCGAATGTCCTGAACTACGCCGGCAATCTGTTCGCTTTCAATGACCGACTCGTGGATGGCCTCGCCCAGTTGCTGAATGAGTTCGCGCAGACGGGATGTCACTGGTACCTCCAGGAGCGGCGGCCGGCGCGATCATGAAAAGCGCGGGTTGCGGCGTGAGATTTCTATACCTTACTGCCATATCCGCTCAGGAGCAAACGGAAAGCGACGGCAGAGGGCGAGAAGCGTCCCATCCGCGTCGCTGGTACCATCATAAATGGAATGAGACCACTGATCATTGGGCGCGTGCTTGGGACAGGGGTGCGCGTCGCCGGACGTATGGCAGGCCAGCAACTGGCGAGCGCGACGCAAGCCGCGGCGGCTGGGCAGCAACAGCAGGCTGCGAATCCGGCAGTCAGAGTCAAGAATGCGGATCAAACCGTCCGGCGTTCCACCGCTCAGGTGGGCGGCGGAATCGCTCGCGGCGTAGGCGGGTTTCTGAAGCCTTTTCGGCGGGTAGGCGGCATCCTGTGGCTTGAAGTGACGGGCGTGTTCTTCCTTTTACCTGTCCTGGTGTTTGCCCCGAATCTCTGGCGCATGAGGGCAAGCTGGGCCCAAGGTCCCGATCATCGGACGTTCCTGGTAACAGCGCTCGTGGTTGTGGTTTTTCTCTACCTTGGCGTGAGTTCATTCTGGCGAGCGCGCCGCAGATAGAGGCAACTTCGCAGTTCCTGGCTGAAAATCAGGCCGGACGCCCGGTGAAACGGGACAGCGCCCAAATGAAAGCGCCAACGATGGAGAGGCCGATCAGCAGCGGGCCGAACCCATCGCGTCCTACACCGTGGAGCAATCTAAAACCGCCAATCCGAACTGCCACCAAAGAATTCAAAGCCGTGGTCAACAAGGGGAACACCTCTCGGTCCCGGGTAGGCGTTTCACCCGGTGTATCAAAATGAACCCAAATTGACCGCTGGAGTTGCGTTACTTGTGTAATGGTTTTGAGGAATTTATTTTCTGGGCAGCGCTGCGGTGAGAATGCCGCGCACTTCGGACTGCTGAAGCGGAGTGAGCCCGGCGAGCGACATGATGGAATAAGCTCCGGAGTGGAACATGAGCACGACGATCCCCTCGCCCTCGCACCAGCCGTCGTAGACATTCCATGCGCTTCTGGAGGAGGTTCCGGCAGCGTTGTAGGTGGAAATGGAATCCCCGGTTAACTCAACGACGAAGTGCGACTGCATGCGCGGATCTTTCCGGTAGAGATAACGGAGGCGTAAAGGTACCAGACCCTTTACGAGCAGAATCCACAAGCCGGCAATGACCAGGAACGGCCCAACCTCCTGCAGGAGATCGGCTGTTTTGCCGGCGGGGGTAGTGGAACTGGTCTGCGCGGACCGGAAAACTGCGGCGGTGGAGTCGGGCAGCTGGTGATTTCTGGACCGGATTGCGGCGAAAAGTATCATGAGGCCGGCCATGATCGACATCCAGAACAAGGCGGTCTTGAGGCTGGAGCGGGAAGATGACTTGCGCTCGAGCCGAGCGCCACGCAGGAACTCGGCTTCGGTCAACTTGTAACTGAATTCCATCCCGGCCAGCGTAGCACCCATGCCCGGGGATCCACACTGGCTAATAAGGGTTATTCCCTGTGCCTAAAAAGGCGTGGGGCGATGGCGTAGTTCAATTGCACCAGCACGATAGCGGCAATACTGACCCAGGTGTTGATGACGCAGAGCGCGGCCCCGGCGGCGTAGAGCGACTGGGCGATCACCACACGTTTGCAGATGCTGGCCCTCACCTCGGCCGGAGTGTCGTCTTTGATGAGGCCGGCCTTGGTTGCGTACTTCCAGCTCCAATAAAGCATGGCGCCGGCGGCAAAAATATTGAGCCAGTAGATACCCAGCGCAGACCGGTAGGTAATGAACTCTGCCAGCAGGCGCGTGGAGAGTGGCAGAAGGGTGATGGCAAAAAGGAATCCGAGGTGGATCCAGGTGAGATCGCGATTGCCTGCGCTGAAGTAATTCAGCTGGGTCTGCTGACCCGCCCAGAAGATGCCGAGGGTGAGGAAGCTCATCAGGTAGGCAATCCACTGTGGGCCGAGGGCGCCGAGCGCATAGAAGAGGTCCCGCTCGCCATGCACCTGGGCCGCCGAGGGAATATGCAGGTCGAGCACCAGCAACGTCATGGCCACGGCAAAGATGCCGTCACTCAAAGCCGCAAGTCGATCGACGTTGCGACCCTGAATGCGGTTGTACAACGTGTGCGTCAACTTCATTCGGTCCTCGTCGAACGCAGCCGAATCACGGTTTGTGCTCAGCTTGGACACGTGGCTTGTCTGGCTTGCGCGTCATGTGCCAGACAGCCAGGCCCAGCGCGACTGCGGAGAGCCCGTATGCAAGAAGAGCATTGTGCCCGACATGGATCTGCCAGCCGCGCCAAAACGCCACGCCTGCGGCCAGCAGCATCAAAACGCCTCGAAATTGGTTCATGCCCTCATTCTATTGCGCCGTGGCGTCCTGGCCCGTTTGTCCTGGCGGACCTTCTTGCCTTCGCTCCCGGTTTGACCCCGCCGCCGCACCAACCTATCGTGAAGAAGTAAGGCTCCCGAAAGGAATGCCCCCATGTCGACGCCAGTTTCTCCCGCGCAGGAAGCCGCCGCCACAACGCCTCTGAAGAAAACGGCCCTCAACGCCACACATCGCGCTCTCAAGGCAAAGATGGTGGACTTCGGCGGATGGGATATGCCGGTCGAGTATCCGGGGCCCGGCGGGGGCCTCATTGTGGAACACATGGCCGTACGGACTGGGGTGGGCCTGTTCGACGTGAGCCACATGGGCGAAATCCAGTTTCGCGGACCTGGCGCTCTCGCGGCCATTCAGCACATCACCATGAACGACGCGTCGAAGCTGAAAGACGGACAGGCGCACTACTCCGCGCTGCTAATGCCTTCTGGCAGTTTTGTTGACGACATCCTCGTCCACCGACTCAGCGAGAACGACTACATGCTTGTGGTGAACGCCGGAACAAAAGACAAAGACTACGCCTGGATTCGGAAGCAGGTCGGCAGTTTTCCATCGATCCACATCAGCGACTATTCCAGCTATTATTCGCAGCTGGCTTTGCAGGGTCCACGCGCCCTGGAGACTCTGAGCAAGCTGACGAAGGTCGACCTGGCGGCAATCAAGAACTACTGGTTCACGTGGGGCACGGCGGCGGGCATTCCCAATGTGCTGATCGCGCGCACCGGCTATTCAGGAGAAGACGGCTTCGAAGTCTACATTCCCGCCGACGAGGCTACCTCGGTGAAGATGTGGGAGGCGTTGCTCGAGGCGGGCGCGGAGTTCGGCATTCGTCCTTGCGGGCTTGGCGCGCGCAACACGCTGCGGTTGGAGGCAGGCATGAGTCTCTACGGCCATGAAATCTCTGAGGAGGTCAACGTGTTTGAGGGCGGGCTTGACCGCTGGCTCAAACTGGAGAAAGGGAACTTCATCGGACGCGATGCTTTGTTGGCTGTGCAGTCTGCAGGTGGACCGAAGCGGAAGATCGTGGGGCTCGAAATGGTCGACCGCGGCATTGGGCGAGATGGGTACGACGTGCTGTCGTTGAGCGGCGAAAAAATTGGCACTGTGACCTCAGGCTCGCCAGCGCCGTTTCTCAAGACGAACATCGCCATGGCGCTTGTACCGGCGGGCGTGGCCGCAAGTGGAGAAGACGTGATTGTGCAGTGCCGCGCCAATGCAGTGCGAGCGAAGCAGGTGCCGGTCCCTTTCTATAAACGGCCGAAGAAGTAGCCGCCTCAAGGTGAAACATGGCTGCCGCGTCTCCATCGTCGAGCCCTTCTCCTGTCAGTGGCTCGGTCCTTGTG
>Ga0364873_10324_pt1 | contig 26568 bp, 19 predicted proteins | sample ExccelAu500001D3_2_FD_206928 | JGI IMG/M metagenome (GOLD analysis project Ga0364873, IMG submission 206928) | Enriched cells from Trout Bog Lake Hypolimnion, Wisconsin, USA - BchlTB.Aug07.5000.01.D3 | ecosystem: Environmental > Aquatic > Freshwater > Lake > Hypolimnion/Profundal zone | place... | reverse complement strand
CGCCTGCAGCTATTTCCACATCGCGGATATCGCGCACCAGGCGCTGAAAGCCCTGTGGCTCCACAGAGGCGGCATGGTCTGATCCCCACATGGCGCGGTCAAGGGTAAAATGCCGTTCTACAAAGGTTGCGCCCATTGCTGCTGCAGCAACGGTAGTAGCCAGCCCTGTTTCGTGTCCTGAATAGCCGATGGGTACGCCCGGATATTTTTTTGCAAGCGTTTGGATCATTCTCAGGTTAAGTTCTTCCGGTTTGCATGGATATGCCGACGTAGAATGTGCTATAAACAAAGGGTAATTTTTGTCAAACGACCAAACGAGGTTTACAGCATCTTCAATTTCCTTAACAGTTGACATTCCGGTAGATAACATCAGTGGCTTTCCGGTGAGCAAGATCCGTTTGATCAGTTGTGTATCTGTCAATGATGCCGAAGCGAGTTTATATAAAGGTGTATCAAACTGCTCCATAAAATCTACAGCCTCCACATCCCATGTTGATACAAACCAATCGATACCCTGCTTTTTGCAATACTGATCAATAGTGGCATATTCCACAATACCGAATTCTGTTTTGCGCTTATAGTCGATGTATGACATCCGGCCCCATGGCGTATCGCGCATAATTTCCCATTGATCTTTTGGCACGCAAATCTCAGGTGTTCTTTTCTGGAACTTAACGGCTGTCGCCTTTGCTGCAACAGCTTCATCTATGAGCTGTTTGGCAATTTCAAGCGAACCGTTATGGTTAATGCCGATCTCAGCAATGATATAACAGGGCTCCCCCGGACCGATCTTTACCCCGCTGTTTAGTTCAATGGTCTCAGTCGCACGGCGCGATGCTATACTAACGTTTTGGGTATGTGCCGCAATGATCAATTCGGCCGCTTCCCTGAAACACCCCCCGCCGCCGTTGGCTTCGCAAACTATATCTACTACATCTTTCACAAAGGATATAGCATTACCCGGGCAAATTGAAATACCGGCAAGTTTCATCACTTCCAGGTCGTTTACATCATCGCCAATAAACGCCACTTCTTCGGGTTTAAGGCCCAGCCGACTTACGATCTCATTAAACACGGCAGGCTTATCTTTAACCCCAAGGTGCAGTTCGGTAATCTTTAATTTTTCTGCACGTTTTATTACCGATGGCGAAAGCTCGCCAGTAATAATCCCGGTTGTTACCCCGGCAAGGTTTAGCAGGCGCTCAACACCCATCCCGTCGCGGATATCAAATCTCTTTAATTCTTCCCCGTCCTTGCCGTAATAAACGCCACCGTCGGTCAATACGCCATCACAATCCGTGAGGAGTAACTTAATTTTTGAAAGTTTTGCTTCTAACATATCTTTAATGTTTAATTGGGTTCATAATTTAAATTGCGGTCCATCCGCCATCAACTATTAGGTTTGCGCCGGTCATATAAGCCGAAGCGTCGCCGGCTAAAAATATCAGCGCACCCTGGTAATCATTTGGCTGCGCCATGCGGCCGAGCAATGTTTTTGCTGAATAATTCTGTATAAAAAACCCGTCCTGCCCGTTTTCAACGCCGCCCGGCGAAAGGGTATTCACGCGAACCCCTTTGTTACCCCAGTAAGCAGCTAAAAACCGGGTGAAATTCACCACCGCGCCTTTTGTAACCGGGTAAACAGGCGATTTATAAAAAGTTTGTTCGCCGGCTTCGTTGCGGTAAATAGATTGGTCGGGGCCTACAATGCCGTAGGTTGATGCTATATTGATGATGCTTCCGCTGCCCTGCCCTGCCATTACCGAACCAAAAACCTGCGATGCAAGGAACACTCCGGTTACATTAACATCCAGTGATCTTTTAAAAGCATCAAGCGGGTAATTTTCAAAAGCGGATAGCTCCTTTGCCATACCCGGATTCTCAAACATGTCGTTTATAGCGGCATTGTTCACCAGTATGTCAATACTGCCGTAGCGGGTAATTATTTTGTCGCGGGCGGTTTTCAACGATCGCTCACTGGTAACATCCACTTTGAGCCCGCCGTGCTGTTCGCCAAGGGATGCTGCAAATGCTTCGGCAGCCGCCTCATCCATATCAGCTACCACCACATTTGCACCCGCTTCCGCAAGCGCTTCGCAGTGTTTTTTGCCCAGCAAGCCCAAAGCCCCGGTTACAATTGCGGTTTTATTTTTTAAGGAAAATAGTTGGTTCATTAGTTCACTGGTTCATTAGTTCATTGGTGGAAAGGATGCAATTCATTTTTAGGCTTACTGGCTTTACATTTCAGCTAATCCTTTCTACTTTCACCTTTTGCCTTTCACCTTTTTATACCGCCTTCGGTTTAATATTGTAATTACTCACTTTACGGAAAACTGCTTCGAGCACTTCGCCTTTTAAATATTGTTTAATATTGCCGCTTTGAATCGCTTCTTTCATTATCGGCATCACATCGCGGTAAGCAGAAAGTGTATAAGCGATATCCTCATCACTATGGCTGTAGCACATGTTATGGAAGCCGGCCCAAAGCACGCCACGTTTTATCATTTCCTGCTGCATCAGCGTTTTAACTTCAAGGCCGTTGCCTGCCTCGGGGGTAAAAGTCACCATGGAACGGCAGTTGTAACCAATGCAGCGGGTATAAATGTCCATACCAGTTTCAATAGCTATCTGGTTATACCCATCTTTCATCAATGCACCTTTTTCATCCAAATATTGAGGCACGTTTTTATCCCGCAGCTCATTAATAGTAGCAATGCAGGCGGCAAGTGATAATGCCTCGCCCCCAAAAGTGGTATAGCTGAATACTTCATGGTTAAACAGTTCCATTACATCGGCACGACCGGTTAGCAGGGCAATGGGCATTCCATTGGCGCATGCTTTTGAATAAACGGCCAGGTCGGGTTTAACGTCAAAGTATTCCTGCGCACCGCCGATTGCTATGCGGAAACCTGTCCACATTTCATCAAATATCAGCAGGGTGCCATTCGCTTTACATACCTCGGCCAGTTGTTTCAGGAAGCCCGGTTTTGGCGCCTCAAAAATAAAGGGCTCAAGGATCAACGCGGCAACAGTTTCATCCAGCGCGGCTTTTATAGCATCTATGTCGTTATACTCGAAGGTATAAGTCATGTTCTGTATCGCTTCGGGGATACCGGCATTACGGCTGGTGATACCGATATACCAATCGTGCCAGCCATGGTAGCCGCAGCAAAAAACTTTCTCGCGTTTGGTAAATGCACGGGCAACACGTATGGCTGCAGAGCAAACATCAGCCCCGGTTTTTGAAATTTTTACCGCTTCAGCATTGGGAATAACCTCTTGTATCAATTCGGATAATTCAACCTCCAGCGGGTGCATCAGCGAAAAGGTAATACCGTCCTTTAATTGTTTTTCAATGGCCGCATCCACAACCGGGTAGGCGTAACCCAATGAGATTGGACCAATAGCCGAATTAAAATCGATGTATTCGTTGCCGTCAAGATCCCAAACATGCGAACCTTTACCTTTTTGCAGGTATTTAGGCGCTACGCCATTAGTGAACTGGCCCGGCCCTTTTGCAAGGGTTTGGGTAACCGGCTTTTGAACTTTTACAGCCCGTTCATATAACTCATTTGATTTGGTTATATCAGGGTAATCAGCATTGAATTTTATAGAATTTGGCATGGTATCAGTATTATTATTTTATTCGGAAAATTGTGGAATTGAAATCTCTGGTTGAACGGAACGGGTAGTATAACCCAATATTTTTTCGGCGATTTGCTTGCCGGTAAAGCCTTCATGTTCCAGTACATTCGGTAGCAGCGAGGGCTTAAACCATTTTTCATTTAAAGCAAAGGGCAACACCTTTGCAGTAAGCCCGTGTTTTAAAAGCACTTCGGCGACTATACTGTACAAGCCGCCGGTAAGGAAGTGGTCTTCGAGCGTTACAGTTAGCCCGCTGCTTTGTGTGGCCTGCAATATAGCCTGTTCATCTACCGGTTTAAGGCTGCGCAGGTTAACCAGGCCAACAGACAAGCCTTCGTTTTTTAGGATCTCAACGGCGATAAGCGCCTGTTCAAAAAGCAGGCCATACGTTAATATTGTAACATCATCACCTTTGGAAATAACTTCTGCTTTGCCCAGTTCAAAGGGGCTATGCTGATGATCTGTCTTGCGGGTATTAATCCGCACGTACGATGGATGGGGATGTTCCCAAATCTGCGGCAGCATCATCACCAGGTCCTGCTCATCAGCAGGGGCAAAAACCGTCATATTCGGAATACCGCGCATCAGGGAGATATCTTCAACCGCCTGGTGGGTGGGGCCATTGCCATCGGATAAAAAGCCCGGTATAAAACTGCTCAGCTTAACCGGCAGGTTTGGGATTCCGGCATCGGTGCGAACGAATTCAAATGCCCGCATAGTTAAAAACGATGCCAATGCATGTACTACCGGTAAGCGGCCCCTCAGGGCGAGGCCCGCGGCAGCGCCGATCATGGTTTGTTCGGTTATCCCGGTATCAATAAATCGTGTTCCCAGTTTGCCGGGAATATTCCGCACCAGCGCGCGGTTTTCCGCCGTCATCACGATAAAACGTTCGTCGGCTAAAGCGGTTTGGGTAAGTAGTTCTTCGTATGTCATATTATCTTACCACTAAGGTTTCTGATGTTAATTGGGTTAAATGTTCACCGTGCAGTTCTTTCAGCAGGTCCTCAACTTCGGTAGCATTGAAATTGCAGAACCACCTGTCGGCGCGGCGTTCTATGCTTGGCAAACCCTTGCCTCTTACGGTATCGGCAATTACCACGTTTAGTTTTCCGCTTTGAAAAGGATAAGCCGAAAATGCGCCATCCAACGCTTCGAAACTGTGTCCGTCTATCCGTTTTACTGCGGCGCCAAATGCAGTAAATTTATCATGCAATGGTTCCAGCGGGATCAAATCTTCAGTAGCCATATTTGCCTGGAACTGGTTGCGGTCTATCACAAAAATCAGGTTGTCCAATTTATGAGCATTGGCAACCAGTACAGCCTCCCAGCAGGTACCTTCGTTCAATTCGCCATCGCCCATAATGCAAACTACTTTGTTGTTACCGCCGCGTATTTTAATATCCATGGCAACACCGATAGCCACGGATGGCAGATGCCCCAAAGAACCCGAATGAAATTCGATACCGGGGATATGCGTATTAGGATGCCAGTAGATATGATCGTCAAGCGAAAGATGATTTTTCAACCTGTCTTTTTCGAGCAAACCCAGCTCTGCAAAAGTACCGTACAATGCAGGCACATCGTGGCCTTTGGACAGGAACAGGTAATCGCGATCGGGGTCATTGAGATTGTTCGGATTGATGTTTAAGAAACCTGAGTAGAGGTAAACGATCAGATCAGCGGCAGAAAGCGATGCGCCGACAAAACAGCCGCCATCGGTTGACATTTTGATGATATGCTCCCGCACTTTTAAAGCTGTAGCCTCCAGCTGTTCCGGAGGTAGTTTTGTATTTTGCATTTATAGTATTATAAAAAATTAAAGTTAAATCCTGATCATTTAACTTTTGTTATCAAAAAGTCAATTTTGTATTTAAGGAGGAAACTGTTTTCAGTTCCTCCAGGTGGTTCCTGTACCAGTTTACACCGGCATATTTTGCATTAATGTTATAAATTTCAGGTTTATCAGTTAAAAGCTTTAAAATGTCATCACACGAAAAATCGGTTTTTTGCGGATACAATTCTTCGAAAATCCTTTTTATAAATTGGTAATCAGCTTCATAATCTATGGTAAAACGATGAGACATGGAGTAATCCTGTCCGGTGTTCCATGTTACATTGGCAATCCTGAATTTTTCAGGGTTTTCCCAGATATAAGGGGTTGTATGTTCCAGTTCCAGGATCCTGGAGGCCTCCTTCCATGTTTTTTCGAGACAGTCCATCGTCATTATTTCCACATCGTTACCATCCGGAAAAGTGGCAGGGTGCAGGTTACTCACAAAATCGTATTCGCTGGGATGGGCAAAATAAAAACCAAGTACTTCATCAATAATCCGCGGATCAATGAGCGGGCAATCTGAAGGAATCTTTAATACCGTATCGGCATTGTACTGTTTTGCCGCCTGGTAATGGCGGTCAAGCAGGTTATTCAGGCTCCCGCGGAAACAGTCCACGCCCATTTGCAAGGCTTCCTGCTCAATTACATCATCTGCGGCATTCTCCGAAGCAGCAATAACTATACGGGTTTTATGACGCGTCATTTTCAGGCGCTCTATCATCCGGTAAAGGAGACTTTTACCTAAAATGGGCATCATCACCTTCCCCGGTAAACGGGTAGATGACATTCTTGCCTGTACAACTATTATGGTATTGTCTGCCATAAATCTGCTTTATATCTTCGCCTTATCAGGCATATTGCATCTGCGGGTAATGTACCACCTTTGGCCGAAGGGTAAATCCGCTTAAAAAATCTTCTTTCTTTCCGTCAAAATTAATGTAGCTGCTGCAAATCTGCGCAATGTTTTTTGCAGAAATCCCGCCATTTTGCAAGGGAGCCATGCGCTTTAGTTCCTCAACATCAAAATACGAGTGAACCTTTTTACCAAGAACAATCCCAGTATAAACAACTGTTGAATATTGTGTGATCAGTTCGCTGCAATTGGCAATCATGTGGTTGGTGTTCCCGCAATGATAGATCAATGTGTCGGCCGGGGCGTATTTGCGGATCTCGGCTTCAGCCCGATCAAATCTTTCGTTTGGATGAAGCTTAAAAAGCAGTTGCCTGCCATTGGCAATTTTTACCGCACTTTTAATGAAAGCCGGCCTGTTTTCAAACCGGTAGGTTTCCCGCATATCTGTTGTTGCAACCATAACGTAGTTATGATAGGGAAAATCATTATCCAGGTACTGGCGCTGGTTATCATAGTTAGGGATGCCGGTCACTATCAGCTTTGCCGGATCGGTGCCGTGTTTTGCAAAATACTTTTTATACCCCTCAGAGGCCGTGCAGTAAATATCACAAATGTTTGTCGAGCCATTTAATGAAGTATCGGCAGTAAAATAAGGTGGCAAACCCAACTCTTTTACCACGCCGGTCAACAGCGTGCGTTTGTCAATCATGCCCTCCTGTACCCAAATAGTTTTATGATTCCTGAACTTATCTGCTACCACCATATCGCTGCAATACACCACCAGGTCGTAGGTGTTTTTATTGCCTTCGTAATCAATTTTCAAGCCATGCTCAATCAGATAATTTTCAGCTTTTTTCCTGAAATGGCCCGCCAATACAGTTCTGTCTGCCAGGTTTGTGTATTTCATAACGGCTTTGAGAAAAGGGGTATCGGGGAACAGCTGGCTGAACCAGCAATCGTAGCCGCGCAGGTGCTCCGAGATCTGGTGCATTTGTGTGGTTTGATTGATTGAACCTGTAATAAACAATATCTTTTTCCTCATTTCTATGACACTATTACGTTAGCAAAATTTAAAACTACAAATTAGCTTTTAGCTTTTTCTTGTCAAGAGATAATGTTAATAATGAGTTAACCTCATTTTAATGTGCGTTTTAAGAACGACACATCCTTAGATATTTTTTTTATAATTAAAGTTACAACATTTTATTTATTAAGTTCCAAAGCTATTTTTTTAAAAATAAAGATAATCTTTACGGATAGGAGGGAAATAACGGCGAGTGATTAAACATCTGAATAAAAATTTAAAACTAATTGAACATTTAAATTCAGAAATAATATTTTTATAGCGGATGACAAAAATACGCCCTTTAAGAAAAATCAGGCCGATACAACTTATCGCTGTGATCTTCTTTACAGTTTCGGGAGGCCCTTACGGTTTAGAACCCCTGCTAACCTATGCAGGTGAACATGCTGCCCTGCTTATTTTATTGATCACTCCGATATTATGGGATGTACCTGCTATTTTCACGGTGCTTGAAATGAACAGCATGATGCCTGTCACAGGCGGCTATTACAAATGGGTGAAACACGCCCTGGGTAAACGATGGGGCTTTTATGAAGGCTGGTGGACATGGCTTTATACTTTTGTTGACCTGGCCATTTATCCCGGACTATTTGTATTGTACGCTTCCTATTTCTTCCCTGTTTTGATGGATTACCGCATCCCCATTTGTTTGGTAGTGGTATGGGCATCGGCGGCTTTAAATATTCTCGGCATTGTCCCCGTGGGCAAAACTTCCCTGTTTTTGGGTGCACTGGTGCTGGTGCCGTTTATCATTTTGTTTTACATGTTTTTTCAGCACCATAGCGGTGCATTGGCCATACCGACACCTTCTATGAAAGGAGTACCTTTTTCTTCCTTCAGTATGGCATTATACACGGTGATGTGGAATTGCCTGGGCTGGGATAATGTGACCACCTATGCCGAAGAAGTTGAAAAACCGGTAAAGTCGTACCTGGTTTCCATATTCTCAGCTTTTGCATTGGTCATCGTGCTTTATTTTTTAATTATTCTTGTTTCCCAGCTTTCCGGCATAACACCTGACGTTTTAAAAGACAAAGGCTTTCCGGCAGTTGGCGCAATTATTGGCGGTCAATGGCTGGGCTCACTCATTGCATTTGCGGGTATGGCTGCAAGCCTCGGGATTTATGCAGCGGTACTGCTTTCGGTATCAAGGGTTCCCAAGGTTATGGCCGATGAAGATATTTTACCTTCACGCTTAAACCGGGAACATTCAAAATATCAAACGCCGGTTGCATCAATTGTTGTTTGTTCACTCATCGTAAGCTTGATGGTTTTATGGCCCTTTGCCGACCTGCTGATTATCGATGTGACGGTTTACGGCGCCGGTTTATCGCTGGAATATATCTCACTGATCAAGCTGAGAATGGTTGCGCCTGATGCGCACCGTCCGTTTAAAATACCTTTAAACATAACCGGGCTGTGCATTATGGCAGCTTTACCTGCTCTGGTATATTTTGTTGCTTTGGCGGGTGCTTTTTCATCTACCCAGCAGGCAATTTGGGCCGCAGTTTTTGCCATCGTGGTGCTGGCCAGTGCCGAATTTGTGTGGCGCTTGATCCTTTGGAAAAAGCCCCATCATAAAACCGATGATCTTTATGCGTTTAAGAAAAGTGCCTGATCGCTTTTACTTATTTCCCTGCTGCCCAGAATATCGCATTGCGGAAAATTGTTTTGTAAACTTCGCTATCAAATAAAACCGGCGAATGCCCCATAAATATATAAACGTTCCTGGCCGGGAAATTGAGATTGGTCCATATTACGGGGTGATCTCCCATTTTAATATCCGAATCCGGCGAATAAGTTGATTCATCCACACTTGCAATTACATGTACATTTGGACGCGGGCTTTTATTATAAGTGTACCATTCCTCTTTTTCAACGATGAATGACGCAGGGACACCTTTCATCACCGGATGGTTCGCATCCTCAACTTTTACAGTAGCTTTTGCAAACCCGGGAATATAATTTTTATAGATAATGTCCCCCATAAACATGGAAAACCAGTTCCACATTGGATAGCCGTCGAACTCACCCAGCAAAGTAGCATGATGAAAGCCTATCCAGCCGCCCTTTCCCCGGGTAATATAATTTTGAAAAGCAGCAACCGCCTTAGGCTTCCAGGCATACGGAGGGTAATCCAGTTGAATAAATAATTGGTATTTGCCTAAAAAGGCCGAGTCGATTAAATCGGTATTTTGAATATAGTCAATACTGAAATTACTGTCGGCTGCGAGTTTATCCAGCCAAACTTTGGCTGCTTTTGAATATTCAACATGGTGGCCTCCATTTTCATAAAGCGCGACCACATGGAAACGCGGGATTTTTTGTGCCCTGACTGAAAATTGGCAAAAAACAAATGCGAAAACAAAAAGCAGGAATATCTTTAGTCTCATAACATTTAGGGTTACAGGCACAAGATAACACCTTCCTGTTAATTGAGGTCAGCAAAGCAATTAATCTTTTATTCCCTAATGCTAATCCTTTACCATGGTTGTATAGCTTAAACTTATAGCTGTCATTTTGTTCATACTGGGAACTACCGACTTAACCAGCAATTTGGCAAAATGAAATCCCTGCGTTTTCGTTAGTTGACCTTTTGTTGATTTTTTGTAGTAAATTATATCAACTGAATTGATTGTGGTGCCATTTTTCTGGTCCTTGTTTAGCTCCTGGTCTATATTATCCGTAGTTTTTACGATAGTGAGCAGTCCGCCGGTAGCACCTATTGGCATGTTGCTGGTACTGCTGCACGGAAATGGGGGAAGGCCTGAAATAGTAACGTTAATAACCGGTTGCTTTGGTTGTATAAAAGCAGATGAAATTGCAAAGCAAGCCAGCAGTAATACGGTGCACAAATGTTGGATCAAATTCTTTTTCATGACGATTTTTGGTTTAAACGGAAATGCGTGCAAAGTTACATAACGGGGAAATATACCGCCGTACACTTAGGGAAATTTGCCCATAAATAAGATATTTATCTACCCCTGTCGCTACAGAATTTTTTTTTGAATTTCCGCAGCAAAAACGCGATAGAATTTATGACTATGTTTCTTGTCATGACGCCGCCTTAATAAATTCAAAAAAACTCCACCCTAAATAACTCCAAAATATAAAGATAATTCAATAATATTGATCGAATTATAAAAAATCAAATGGATAAGGAGTTGAGAAGCCGGCAATGGTTTGGCAAAAAGGGGAAAGATGGTTTTATATACCGGGCATGGATGAAAAACCAGGGAATCCCGGCGCACGAGCTGCAGGGCAAGCCTGTAATAGGTATTTGTAATACATGGTCGGAACTAACACCCTGCAACGCACATTTCAGGGAGCTGGCCGAATCAGTAAAACATGGCATTTATGAAGCCGGGGGCTTCCCGGTTGAATTCCCGGTAATGTCGCTTGGTGAAACACTGATCAAACCTACAGCCATGCTCTACCGGAACCTGGTGAGTATGGATGTGGAGGAATCTATCAGAGCTAACCCTATTGACGGCGTGGTCCTCCTTTGCGGTTGCGACAAAACCACTCCGGCGCTGGTAATGGGCGCATGCAGCGTAAATATCCCCACTATCGTGGTTTCCGGCGGACCAATGCTAACGGGCAAATACCAGGGGCATGATATCAGCACTTCAGACGTATGGCGTTTTTCGGAGGCACACCGGGCAGGCAAAATGACAGACGAAGAACTTTTTACCGCCGAAGCCTGCATGACTCGCAGTCGTGGTCATTGTGCCGTAATGGGCACGGCCTCAACCATGGCTTGTATGGTTGAATCACTTGGGCTAACGCTGGCGGAAAATGCCGCCATCCCTGCAGCGGATTCACGGCGAAAGGTTTTGGCGCACCTTTCGGGTAGCCGGATAGTGGATATGGTAAAAGAAGATCTTAAACTTTCGGACATACTTACCCGGGAGGCATTTGAAAACGCCATTACAGTAAACGCTGCCATCGGCGGCTCCACAAATTTTGTGATCCATTTGCTGGCTATTGCTGCAAGGATAGGTGTTGACCTTAACATGGATGATTTTAATAATATAAACAATATCCCCTTATTGGCTAACCTGCAACCCTCCGGTAAATATTTTATGGAGGATTTTTATTATGCAGGAGGTTTGCCAGCTTTGATGAAAGAATTGCACAACGTTTTACATAGCAATGCCATCGCTGTCAGCGGCAAGCCAATTGCTGAAAACTACTTAAAAAGCGAATGTTTTAACCGGGAAATGATAGCAACGCTTGATCAGCCGTTTAATGAAGTGGCGGGGATAGTAGTTGTAAAAGGTAACCTGAGTGAAAATGGCGCGGTGCTTAAACCTTCAGCGGCAAGTCCCGCTTTAATGAAACATACAGGTAAAGCTGTTGTATTTGAAAATATTGAAGATTACAAAGCAAAGATAGACGACCCTAACCTTGATGTTGATGAAAACAGCATACTGGTGTTAAAAAACGTGGGACCAAAGGGCTACCCGGGGATGCCCGAAGTTGGCAATATGTCGATCCCGAAAAAGCTATTGGAAAAAGGCGTAACGGATATGGTCCGCATTTCTGACGGGCGGATGAGTGGCACCGGGTTTGGCACCGTTGTACTACATGTTTCGCCCGAAGCAGCCATAGGGGGTACTTTAGCTATTGTACAAAATGGTGATATTATCAATCTGGATGTAAAAGTGGGCTTGCTGCATGTTGAATTATCTGAATCGGAAATTGCGGATCGAAAGAAAAAACTGCAAGCTCAGGAGAACTTAAGCAGCAGGGGATATGTGTGGCTTTATCAAACCCATGTGGAACAAGCGCACCTGGGTGCTGATATGGATTTTCTGAAGGGCGGATCAGGCAGCAGCGTTTTAAGGGATTCGCATTGAGGTAATATAGTCTTCCTCTCTATGTCATTTCGACGAAGAACGAGGAGAAAACTTATACGTTATATAAAGTCCGTCATGCTAATAGGATGAGTTTTCTCAAATCGTTAGAAATGACATTACCTATTATTTTTATTTAAATGAAAACGAAAAAATTCACCAGCCAGGTAGCAATAATAACAGGCGCAGGTCAGGGAATCGGTTTTGAAATTGCCAGGCAAATGGCGCAAAACGGAGCGGCAGTACTCATTAATGATATTAATGAAGAACTCATTAATAAAGCAGCTGAACAGATTATATCAGAAGGCGGCGTTTGTTTTGCCATGGCAGGTGATGCGGCTGATATCAATTTCATACAGCAAATGGTGGATTCGGCTGTGCAGCATTTTGGTAAGCTTACCATCGCGATTGCCAACGCAGGGATCACCTTGTTTGGCGATTTTTTGAATTACCCGGTTGAATCACTGCAAAGTGTGATGAACTTAAATCTGCAGGGCAGCTTTTTTTTAGCACAACGGGCTTCCCGGCAAATGATCAAACAGGAAAGCGGCGGCAGTATCCTGTTCATGTCGTCAGTTACCGGCCACCAGGCGCATAAAGACCTCGCTGCCTATGGCATGACCAAAGCCGCGCTCGAAATGCTGGCAAAAAACCTGGTTATTGAGTTATCACCCTATCACATCACCGTAAATACAGTTGCACCGGGAGCTACACTTACCGAACGCACCCTGGAAGATGCGGATTATAAAACTACCTGGTCGCGCATTACACCGATGGGCCGACCCGCTACGGTGGAAGATGTTGCCAATGCCGTACTTTTTCTGGTTTCGCCGGAAGCAGGGCACATCACCGGGCAATACCTGATTGTTGATGGCGGATGGACAGCCGTGAGCACTTCGCCCTTTTGATATTTCAGGAACAAGCTATTGACTCAACTAACTCTGGCTACAGTTCAATGCGACTATACGTGGTTTTCCTATAAAACGCCAAATAGTTACTCCGCCGGCGCAAACTTCAAACAAACAGGGTTGCCGACTTCAATCGCTGTTGCTGTTTGGTGTATTGTGCCGTTGCTTTTGTCGATTTTGTAAACAAATATGCTGTCACTATCCTGGTTGGCTACTACGAGGAAATTCCCGCTTGGGTCAATAGCAAAATCGCGCGGATTTTTACCATAGGTCAATTGTCTTTGCACAAAGATCAACTGCCCGTTATCCGGATCAATAGCATAAACCGATATTTCATTGGTTTCTAAACGGTTCGAGGCATATAAGAAGCGGCCATCGGGAGAAATATGTATCGCGGCAGCAGCGGTTTGTCCTTTAAAGCCATCGCGTAATAAGGAAACGGATTGTTTTTCTTTGAGTTTGCCGCCATCATAATCAAAAACATGCACTGCCGATCCCATCTCTGTTGCCAGGTAAACATGTTTTTTATCATTGGAAAAAACGATATGGCGTGGTCCTTCCCCATCTTTCACGCTTGCAAAGGCAGGTGAGGCTACTGTTAATGGCTGAGGGTTTGAAGCATGGTACCTCATGATATTTAATTTATCGGTCCCCAGATCGCTGTAAAGCAAATATTTTTCATCAGGCGACAGCATGGCAATGTGTACATGCGGACCTTCCTGACGTGCAGCGTTTACGCCATGGCCCGCATCCTGCACCACCTGAGATACCGGGCTAAGTGATCCATCTTTATTTACCGGTAAAACAGTGAGGCTGCCGCTGCTGTAATTAGCAACAAACACATTTTTTTGTGCCTTATCTACTGAAATATAGCAAGGGTCCGCTCCCTGGGACGGCTGTTTATTAATAAACTGAAGTTTACCTTGTTTTGGCTCGAAAGTAAAGGCGCTCACTTCACCGTTTTTGCCAATTTCGTTTACTGCATAAACAAATTTATTATTGGCAGCAACACAAAGGTATGAAGGGTTATCAACGCCATCGATCTCATTTAAATAGGCCAGTTTGCCGGTTTCGGTATAAAAACGATATACGTAAATGCCTTTACTTTTGCCCTTGGTATAGGTGCCTATCAGGAGGTCGTAACTTGTAGGTGCGGTTTTTTTATGTTGTGCATAAATAAGCACCGGGAACAGCAGCGAAATAATCAGCAGTAATTTTCTCATCGTGGAATGAATTGGTAATTGGCTGCAAGATAGTAATTAGATTTAGAGATTAGAGGCTGGAGATTAGAGATTGGAAAAAATTGCAGTCGTTAAAATACCGCATATTCTCAACTAATCTCTAATCAACTAACCTCTTCTATATAACCTAAGTTATTTTTGCCGAAACGTCAGTCGCAGTTTCTTTCGGACTTCCCGACTTTACCGACTTTCGGACTAATCATTATATTAAATGCTTCAGCTGTATCACTTCGCTTTCTTCAAGGAAGCGCCAGCGGCCGCGGGGAAGATCTTTTTTGGTAAGATTGGCATATACCGCCCTGTCGAGTTTTACAACTTCGTAACCTAAATGTTCAAAAATGCGGCGTACAATACGGTTTTTCCCGCTATGGATCTGTATGCCAACTTCTCTTTTTGATCCGCCTGAAACATAAGATATGGAGTCAGGTTTAATTAAACCATCTTCCAGTTCCAGTCCATAGCTGATCTTATTCAGGTCGCCCTGGGTTAAGCTTTTGTTGAGTTCAACCTGGTAAAGTTTAGTAATACTGTTACGCGGGTGCGAAAGTTTATCTGCCAGGTCACCATCGTTAGTCATTAAAAGCAGCCCTGTAGTGTTCCTGTCCAAGCGACCGATTGGATAAATGCGTTCTTTGCTTGCTTTTTCAACCAGGTGCATTACTGTACGACGCTCCTGTGGGTCTTCGGTGGTAGTTATATAGTCTTTTGGTTTATTTAATAATACATAAACCATTTTCTCGCGTTTAAGCAATTCGCCATTATAGCGTATTTCATCTTTTTGCGGGTCAACTTTATGTCCTAATTCAGATACCACAACGCCATTTACCGATACTACACCGGCTTCAATCAGCTCATCCGCTTTACGGCGTGAGCAGATCCCGGCATTTGATATATATCTGTTTAACCTGATCAGTCCCGACTCTTTAGTTTCGGGACCTTTTTTGCGACCGCGTAATGTTTTTGCAGGGGCGTCCTGATCCGGGGTTATTTTTTCGTAAGTTGATCTTGAGCGTTGCGGCCGGTCGGCGCTGTATGGGCGGTCCCCATCATGTTTTTTGAAGCCGCCGCCTGTTGATGGTCTGCCTGTGAATTTCTTATCACCGCCTTTATCGCTGCCATAGCTTTTCTTAGGCCTGTCGTCGGTATTGAATGAGCCTGTTGAAGATTTACTTCGTGGTGCAAATGATTTTTTTCCATCTGACGGTCCATCAAAGCTTCTTTTTGGCCTGTCATCGCCCGATCTTTCCGAAAAAGGCTTGCCTTTTGGAGAAAACGAGCGCTTTTCGCCACCTGGTTTATCACCAAAACTTCTTTTTGGCCTTTCATCATTGTCGGCAACCCTGCCTGTATAAGGTCTGCTTTTAGGTGCAAATGACCGCTTTTCTCCGGATGATTCGCCTCCAAAACTTCTCTTTGGCCTGTCATCATTATCTGCCGGACGGCCTGTATAAGGCCTGCTTCGTGGTGAAAATGATTTTTTCTCGCCTGACGATCCGCCGGTAAAGCTGCTTGCGGGTTTATCACCATCACTTTGCCTGCCCTTAAACGGCTTGCTGCCAGATGATGAAAAAGATTTTTTTTCACCCGAATGTTCGCTGCTGTATTTTTTTGCTGGTTTGTTGAAGTCTATTTTCTCACCGCCGGAAGAGGATCTTCCCCTGGATGTTGATCTTTTGGGTCCGTCTGTAGACTTTGAAGTCCTGTTTGACGATCTGCCGGATTGGTCGTTGCGACTACCCACTGGTCTCTTTAATGCCATAGTTTTTTAATTTGCGCTTCTCAGCGTGAACGGGCAAAGTTAGTGTTTTTAGGGTGATAAACACAATTTTTTTTACCGGTTCAAAAACCACGTTTAACAGCTTTTACAGGCGCTTTTTGAACCAAAATGACAATTGTTCAAAACCATCAAAAAGCTAAGTATTTGATAATCTTAATTATATGAGTTACCTTTGCAAAACATTCTACCAAATGTAGTGCTTATGAATAGAAAAAAAATGACTAAGAGACACTTAATTACGTGCTCCGTAATAGTGCTGCTGGTTATTATTTCAGCGTTTAATATATGCAGCACAAAAGCCGTACCAACGGTTAAAAAAACTGCAAAATTAAACAACAAAACTTCGGCCCCAAGGTCAAAATTCATTTTCCAGAACATCGATGAAAATGAATATAGCTTCGCAAATGAAGCCTTACCCGTTAACGATGCCAGTGTAAACCGTGTAATGCAGCTCTCGCTCAAAAAACACAGTTACAAATATGTTCAATCCAATATCTTGCATAAAAATGCTGAGAAATGGTTCCCGGTTATTGAGCCTATTTTGAAGGCTTATGGTATCCCGGATGACTTTAAGTATATCGCTTTAGTTGAATCTGGTTTTGGCGAAAGCACCTCTTCAAGAGGCGCAAGGGGTATATGGCAATTTATGGCCGGCACCGCACGCACTTATGGCCTGAAGGTTGGAAATGGTGTAGATGAACGGATGAATACCCGTAAATCAACCATTGCTGCCTGCAAGTACATTAAAGAGTTGTACGTTGAGTTTAATAGCTGGACATTGGCAGCCGCTGCTTATAATAACGGGGAGATTAAAATAGAAAAAGCGATCAACAGGCAAAATGAGGACAATTATTTCCGCATGCACCTAAACCGTGAAACCGCGGCGTATGTTTACAACATTATTGCTATGAAAGCGATTATCAGCCAGCCTAAAAAGTATGGCTACAAGAATTATTTTAACAGCGTAAAAACAACAGAATTGCTGGCGATTAACTAAGAACAGGTTTAATTAGCCTTAAAATTTATATTACGGAGCACCACAAGGCCGATCTTCCCAGCTGGAAGACCGGCCTTTTTTTGCGTATATTTGTGGTTAATTAGTGAATTGGAGAATTAGTGAATTAGTGATTTGATATTGAGCTGACTATTCAAGAAATCACTAATTCACTAAATCATTAATTGAGTTAATTCACTAATTCAATAAATCAATAATTATATTTCATGATTACGAAGTCAATCGACCTGGGCGAGCAAAATGAAGTTGAAGTTTACGGGGCCCGTGTACATAATTTAAAAAACATTGATGTTTCCTTTCCGCGTAACCAGCTGGTGGTAATTACCGGCTTAAGCGGCAGCGGGAAATCATCACTTGCGTTTGATACAATTTATGCTGAAGGGCAGCGCCGTTATATGGAAACTTTTTCGGCCTACTCGCGCCAGTTTATGGGCGGCATGGAACGGCCCGACGTGGATAAGATCTCGGGATTAAGCCCTGTAATCGCCATCGAACAAAAAACGACCAGTAAAAACCCGCGTTCAACGGTTGGCACCATTACCGAGATCTACGATTTTATGCGTTTACTTTTTGCCCGCACCGGCGAAGCCTACTCCTATGTCAGCGGCGAAAAAATGGAGCGCATGTCGGAAGAACAGATCCAGCGCACCATATCTGAAAAATTCAATGGGCAGCCGGTAAATATTATGGCGCCGGTTGTAAAAGCCAGAAAGGGCCACTACCGTGAGCTTTTTGAACAGATTCGTAAACAGGGGTATTTAAAAGTTTGGATCGATGGCGCTATCGCAGATGTTGAACCCAAAATGCAAGTCGACAGATACAAGATCCACGATATTGATATTGTTGTTGACCGGTTAATTGTAAATGAAACAGACAGCAAGCGTTTATACACTTCTATACAAACCGCGTTAAAAATCGCTAAAGGTATCATCCGGGTGGCCGATAAGGATAATAATGTTGCCTATTACAGCAAGTATTTGATGGACCCGATTTCGGGGATCTCCTATGATGAACCGCAGCCAAACACATTCTCTTTTAATTCGCCCTATGGCGCATGCGAAAAATGCAACGGACTTGGCTATATTTTTGAGGTCGACGAAGCTTCGGTGATCCCAAACCCAAAATTGACAATCCTCAACGGCGGACTTGCTCCGATCGGCGAATATCGCGAAACATGGATCTTCCAGGTGCTAAAAGCGCTGGCTAAAAAATATGAATTTTCGTTGTCGACCCCGATTGAAAAACTGTCAAGAGACCATTTGGATATTATACTGAACGGCTCAACTGAAATGATCACTGTTGCGGTGGAGTATAATAAATGGAACGTGCAAAGCTACCAGGTAAGTTTTGATGGCATTATCCGGATGCTGGAAGAACAACAGGAACGTCGTGGTGAAGAAGGCATGGATGACATGGAAAACTACCGGGTTTTAAGGACCTGCCCGGTTTGTGACGGCGCACGATTGAAAAAAGAGTCGCTGCACTTTAAGGTTGATAATAAAAATATCTTCGATCTGGCTTGCATGGATATTCGTACACTGCAGGAATGGTTTGTTGGCATTGAAGATCGTTTGACTGAAAGGCAGAATGTTATTGCAAAAGAAATATTAAAAGAAATAAGGGCGCGGATAGTGTTTTTGCTGGATGTTGGCCTGAGTTACTTAACGCTCGACCGGACAGCCAAAACTTTATCAGGCGGCGAGGCGCAACGCATCAGGTTGGCTACCCAGATTGGTTCGCAGTTAATGAATGTGATGTACATTCTGGATGAACCAAGTATTGGACTGCACCAGCGCGATAATGAACGTCTGATAAACGCCCTAAAAAACCTGCGCGACTTGGGCAATACAGTGTTAGTAGTTGAACATGATAAGGATATGATATTGCACGCCGACCACGTTATTGATATGGGTCCGGCCGCCGGCGTACACGGCGGCGAGATTGTGGCACAGGGAACACCTGCTGAATTAATGAAATGCCATACCCTCACCACATCCTATATCAATGGTGAACGGGAAATTGCCATACCCGAAAAAAGGCGCGAAGGGAATGGCAAAACATTGTCGCTTAAAAAAGCAGAAGGTCATAATTTGAAGAAGGTTTCTGTGGACTTTCCCTTAGGCAAGCTTATCGGCATCACCGGGGTATCGGGCAGCGGGAAATCAAGTTTAGTTACCGAAACTTTGTATCCCATATTAAACCACCATTTTTTCAGGGCCAAAAAGCACCCGCTACCCTATGAGAAAATTGAAGGCTTGGAGCATATTGACAAGGTAATTGAAATTGATCAAACCCCTATAGGCCGGACCCCGCGTTCAAATCCGGCTACCTATACCGGAGTTTTCTCGGATATACGGAACCTTTATGTGCAATTGCCCGAATCAAGGATCAGGGGATACAAACCCGGTCGTTTTTCATTCAATGTAAAGGGCGGGCGCTGTGAAACCTGCCAGGGCGCCGGTTTAAAGGTGATAGAAATGAACTTTTTACCCGATGTACAGGTGCCCTGCGAAGAATGTGGCGGAAGACGCTATAACCGCGAAACACTGGAAGTGCGCTACCGCGGAAAATCCATCAGTGACGTTTTGGATATGAGCATTGAAGATGCAACCCCATTTTTTGAACATATCCCCGCCATTTATCGCAAAGTTAAAACGCTGAATGATGTTGGCCTGGGTTATATCACGCTTGGACAATCGTCAACCACCCTATCCGGCGGTGAAGCACAGCGGGTTAAACTGGCTACAGAGCTTTCTAAAAAAGATACCGGCAATACTTTTTATATTTTGGATGAACCCACTACCGGCCTGCATTTTGAAGATATTAACGTGTTGCTTGGCGTGTTGAACCAACTGGTAGATAAAGGCAATACCGTATTAGTTATTGAGCATAACCTTGATGTAATAAAAGTAGTTGACCATGTAATAGACCTCGGTCCCGAAGGCGGAACAGGTGGTGGTAAAATATTGTTTTCAGGAACGCCGGAGGGATTATGTAAGGTTAAAGATAGCTTTACGGGGCAGTTTTTGAAAAAGGAAATGAAGGTGAAATAAAAACTCCCAATGACTCAGAACACGAAGATCTCCTATAAAACAGGTGTTAATTTTCAATTTCTTCATTTACGATGCGGCACGGATGATTCGCATCTACCAGCTCTTCCAGACCAGGAGGCGATAACTGGATCTGGTTTTGGATGTGTGGATTGAATACAAATGGTTTGACCCTGTTCTCAAGCCATTGGTTTACAAAAATCCATCGTGTCATACAAAAAACCGTCTCATATTTTCAATATGAGACGGCTTCTTACGATATATGCCAGTGACAATAAAGCTGGCGCAATTTTACTTACTATCTCGACAACGGCGTCTCGGCATTTTTATCCATCCGGATGCCTGAGTAGCCATCTATTCCCATTTCGGGCAAATCCAAACCGTACATCTCCACTTCTGGTTTTACCCTGTTTCCAACAACCTTTTCCAGAAATTTAAACATTAACCAACCAGCGGCGCCAATGAACACAATATTGGCTGCGGCCCCGATTGCTTCAGCAATAAACTGGCCCCATCCGCCACCATAAAACAGGCCTGTTACAGTTCCTTTCACACCGTTGATCCCGTCGCCGTAATTACCGTCTGCAAACAAGCCTAAGGCGAGTACACCCCATACGCCGTTAGCCCCGTGAACCGCTACAGCGCCTACCGGATCGTCGATCCTCAATTTTTTCTCCATATACAGCGTAACTTCTACTACTAAGACGCCGGAAACTAAGCCAATGATCAATCCGCCTATTGGTGTCACATACGCACAAGGTGCGGTGATTGCCACCAGGCCTGCAAGCAAGCCATTGCACATCATACTAACATCAGGTTTGTTCCCTCTTACATGCCAGATCCAAAGGGTAGAAGCGACGATACCGCCGCACGACGCGATCATCGTATTGAAAGCTACAACAGCAAATCTGAAATCTGTTCCTGCAAATGTTGAACCGGAATTGAATCCGAACCAGCCGAAAGCTAATATCAGCGTTCCTAAAACTGCCATAGGGATATTGTGCCCCGGGATCGCATTTGCCGATTTATCTTTGTTGTATTTGCCTAAACGCGGACCGATCATCCTTGCACCCACAAATGCCAGGACACCACCAGACAAGTGAACAACTGACGATCCCGCAAAATCCAGGTGCCCATGGCCGAAACCAAAATTGGCGCCCAGTTGCGACAACCAGCCGCCGCCCCAAACCCAATTTCCATATAATGGATAGATCAGGCCACCGATAATTACACCCGAAATTGCAAATGATGAAAATTTCCATCTTTCAGCCATTGCTCCTGTCGGGATGGTAGCGGTAGCGTCCATAAACACAGCCTGGAATACGAAGAATCCCAAAACACCTACGTCGTACACTCCGTTCATAAAAAATCCTTTTGTGCCGAACAATCCAAACGAATGGCCCAGAATACTGATGGTAAATTCCTGATTTAAGCCGTCGAATCCGCCAAGCGTTCCCAAAGCCCCCACACCCCCGAACATCAATGCAAAACCGCAAACAAAAAATCCAAGGCACCCTGCCGGATATACAAATAGGTTCATGCCCATCGTATGTGCCACGTTTTTGGCCCTGGTCAAACCAGTTTCAACCAGCGCAAAACCGGCCTGCATGAAGAACACCAGGAACCCTGTAATCAGTAGCCAAACCAAATTAATGGCTACTTTATTTTTGCCATCGGCATTTGCCGCATTTGAAACGGCGCCTGCGAGTTTTTTAACAGAACTGTTTAGCGCCGCTACTGTGGTATCTTTCTTTTTCGCCAGCGTGTCCACCACTTTGAATGCAGCTGTGTCGAGGTCGGCGGAACTGCCTGTATTGACGCCGGACGGATCAGGTTTTCTTGAAGTTTGAGCAAATGTGTTACTAAATGAAATATTCAGTAATACTGTTAATAAGCATATGAGTATTTTTTTGGTCATGTCAATTGATTGATTTGTTTAAAAATTATTTATTCTCATCGCTCGGGCCTTTCGTTGAGGCCTGGCCTCTTTCGCCCGTTCTGATCCGGATAGATTCTTCAATATTATACGTAAAGATCATACCATCCCCAATTTCGCCTGTGTAAGCTGCCTTTTCGATACAGGTGATCGTTTTTTCCAAATTTTCATCTTTTAAGACGATTGAAATAAACAGCCTGGAAAGAAAATGCGTGTCGTAGACAGTACCACGATAGCTATGATGGTCAGTTACCTGCTCGTTCCCGACTCCATAGCATTCCCAATAGGAGAAAAAATCAATGCCCGTCTGTTTAAGGGCAGCTTTGACCTCTTCAAATTTCGAAGTGCGAATAATCGCTTCAATTTTTTTCATAAAATGAGTTCAATTCAGAATTTTTAATTAATTAAATTGGTCTAAATTTGGCATTTGCATACAAATCTCTGCTATAATATGAATTTTTATAAAATAATTCATATTATTTTATAAAAAAGTAGAAAAAAAATCAAATTCTATGCAAAAATGAACAAAATCTCCGTGAATTATATGATTTATTGCGGGTTTTACTATTGATTTTAGCTATTTATTTATTTATTTATTTTTTTAGGGAAGTTTTTTATTTTAAAGAAGCCAGCCTAATGGAGATGTATATCAATAATGCGTATGGGAATTGAGTATGTAGAGGCAAGGGCTTTTTCAGAAGCTCGGGAAAGATCTATGCTTATCTGTCATGGCAATTTGCGCTTTTTTCAAAAATTTAGTCGAAGAGAAAATATCGCAGGTCATATCGCAGCCCAATATCTTTTAAACCAAAGCCATTTAGGCAATTTCAGCCTTTGGTTTTGGAAAACTAATCCGATCCTGGTGAAATTTCCTTTCAGAGTTTCACTCCTGAAATCTACATAAGTTGCTTAAAATCAAGTAAAAGCCGTGTGAAAAATCGCGCTTTTACTGTGCTGGTTTCTTACAGGTTGGGTGAAAAATTAGTGTTGTTTCGACAAAAAAATAGCGCTGTTCGCAAGAAAACCCTCAAAAAGTGTCGTTTTTGAGGGTTTTTAAAGGGGTGGAGAATATCGGAGTCTACACGATGATTTTTAAAATATTGTAAATCAATTATTTACGACTTGTGTTTTTTCAATCGTGCTGGTGCCGTGCTGGTATAATGTCTGATTTCTAATTCAAATAATATAGTAGCGATATCCAAATCGTTATTGCAAGGCTCCGTTAAGTAACATTCCTTCAGAAAGCAACTTTAAACCAATAGTAAATTCAACGGCTGTATCATAGAATTCTATGAAAATATCGTTGCATTTTCGATACGCTATAATGCCCCAAATATCGTCTTCGGTGAAAAAAGAAAGTTTAGGCGGCGCCGCCTTTACAATTGCGGTATTTGGCTTGTTTAAGCTCAGTAAAGCAAGTCTGTATTTTATTATTTTGAAGTAGCTGCATTAAAAATACGCAAGTAATTACCACCGCCGATCTTCGAAATTTCATCCCGGTTAAATCCAGCTTTTAACAATGCGTCAACAACCACATAATAGAAGCCTATTTTTTGGTCTTCCCAAACCCGATTGGTGCGTTCGCCAAAACGTTGGCCGCCTGGTCCACCCTGACCGTTCGTTGGCGGTCCCTGGTGCCCAGAACCAGTGCTATTTCCTCCGTTAGGGTTGCCCTCCCGTTCAGTATCCGGCCTGCTTTTGCCTTGCTCGTTCGGATTTTGCGGAGACCGGTAAGCTGGGGTTAATTTGGTATCGGTTCCCAGGCAAACATGGTCAATGCCGACTACATCAACCATTGCGGCAATATTATGTGCATATTCAATGGGGGAGTCTGATAAATGCGTCCAAACGCCAATTATTCCGCCCGCATCCGCAATAAGTTTTGCTTGTTCTTTACTTATTAAGCGTGGTTTCATCATTTGTGCCATCCGTGGGTTTGAGCCTGGTTGAGTATTCAGGCCCGTATGCGATACCAGCATTGGTTTCTGCGAAACTTTTATTGCCATATTGATGGTGTTATTATCGCAATGAGTTAAATCAACCACGATGCCTAAACGGTTACATTCCTTAATTACCGAAGCACCAAATGCTGTTAAGCCACCCCATTTTGGATCATTGGTATAAATATCTCCAAGGGGTACAGAAGCATCACTATCATGCAGCAAGCCAAGAAGCCGCAATCCCCGATTATAAGCTATTTCAACACGTTCTAGTTTGCCTTCAAGAAAATGACCGCCTTCAATTGCTTGAATCACTGTGGGCTGACGCTTTTCGTGGGCGGCATTCAACTCGGCCAGGTCCAGGGAGCGCCTCATTCCATTGCCAGCCAGTTGCTGGTCCATTGAAGCCAGGCCATTCATAAACCGCTCAAATGCTTCACCGGGGCTTTGTAATTTTTGGTAGTCGAGGGCGAAGGTCATGCAAATTGCTGTTAAGCCCGAACGTTTCATTTCTCCAGCCAAATCGATGCCTGGACCAGGTACTTCGGCGGTATTGAGTGGTACATCGATATGATTATGCGTATCCACGCCAATGGTGCCGGCTACGATGGCGGCCACGCGCGGGTCTATGTCGTCAAGTGCTAAGGCGGTGAACGGAAACTGCATAAGGGCAGTACTTGCTCCGGCTGCACTGATAACCGAAAGAAATTTACGCCGCGACCAGTTTTGTTTAAAGATCATTTTATTTAAAAATTAAATTTACGTTGCAAGACAGTTATCCGGCCCCAATGTGAAGGTATTAGTGTTTGCAATGGTTGAAGGTAATAACTGTTAAGCTAACAACATCAAATAATCGTCGTTTGGGCTGAATGAATAGACGAACGGGTAAATAAAGCCAGCAGCAGCCTTCGGAAATTTGAATCTATCTTTTTGTGATTTTAGTCCTTCAGTGTCGTAATTGGCATATGGTCGGCAAGTGTCATACATAAACAATATCCAACACTATATTTGTAAACGACTTATTTATAATTCAAATAATTATTTGTTGGAAAAACAAAATCAGAGTAGAAAATAGCAATGCCTCTCGTCGGCATTTTTCGGCGATTCATCTTGTGATTTACTGTTAACGCCGATTATTAAATACACTTATAACAATAGTAACTAAATTTATCGTCTACTAATTAGGTCTCCCTTAAAGGGAAGTGCAAACCTGAAAGTTGAAGCCATAGCCTTTGCTACAGTTTGATCAATTTTTAATATCAATGGTAGTTCAACCGAAATGGCTGGTTAGTGGGTAGCGCTCATTTAAAAAATAGATATATTGAAAAAGATACTGACTCTTTACGCGGCCATCATTTTTTCGGGAGCTTTTGTGATCGAATCTTGTGCTTCAAAACATCAGCTTATGAATCCGGTTGTGAAGACAGAAAACGGTTATGTGAAAGGTGTAAAAAACAAAGCTCAAACAGTAACTGTTTTTAAAGGCGTTCCTTATGCTACCCCTCCTGTTGGGCAATTCAGATGGCGCGAACCACAACCACTTCAGCAATGGAAGGGGGTATTAAATGCAGATACATTCAAAGCTAGTGCTTATCAAATAAAGCAAGGATCACGGCTGCCATGGACAAAAGAATTTATGGTGCAAAATACGATTAGTGAAGACTGTTTGTACCTAAACATTTGGACTCCTGCAATAAAAAGTGACCAAAAACTCGCAGTGCTGGTCTTTATTCATGGAGGTGCATTAATAGAAGGATCCGGATCCATCGACGTGTACAATGGCGAAGAACTTTCAAAGCAAGGAATTGTCGTAGTAACTATCAATTATCGCTTGGGTGTATTTGGATTTCTATCCCACCCCGAACTCAGTGCCGAATCTTCTAACCATGTCTCCGGTAACTATGGACTACTTGACCAAATCGCTGCACTTAAATGGGTTCGTGCAAACATTTCCTCGTTTGGGGGCGATCCGCAACGGGTTACCATTGCCGGGCAGTCTGCCGGTGCCGGATCTGTAAACGCCTTGATTATTGCACCTCAGGCCGCAGGGCTTTTTCAGGGTGCAATTACTGAAAGTGGGACCAGGTATAGAAGTGATCGCCAATATATGCCACTGTTGGCAGATGCAGAGAAAGAGGGTGTGAAATTTGCTAAAGCCAAAGGCGTCAGTAATATTGAAAAGTTGAGGGAGATGCCAGCCGAAAAATTGATAGCCGCCGACAGTACCCAGCCACCGGTTCACTTTGGCCGAGTGATCGACGGATATTACCAACCTGATGATATCGAAAAAGTTGTGGCCGAAGGTAAACAAAACGACACCCCCTTACTGAATGGATTCAACGCTGATGAAACCACCTACACAGGCGAAAAAGGACCAACTTTTGATTCGCTCTATTACCCAACCGGAAAGGATAGAGTGAATG
>Ga0364873_10319_pt1 | contig 26831 bp, 25 predicted proteins | sample ExccelAu500001D3_2_FD_206928 | JGI IMG/M metagenome (GOLD analysis project Ga0364873, IMG submission 206928) | Enriched cells from Trout Bog Lake Hypolimnion, Wisconsin, USA - BchlTB.Aug07.5000.01.D3 | ecosystem: Environmental > Aquatic > Freshwater > Lake > Hypolimnion/Profundal zone | place... | reverse complement strand
TTCGGCGCGGTCTCACCAACAACCGCACAAGCTGTAGAAGAAGAACTCGCTCCATATCTCCAAGAGAACGATCTCATATTGGACGGCGGCGCATGCCTTGTCGGAGTCGAGTCAACCATCATCGATTGCACTGGACCTACCCCGAGTGTCCTACGTCTTGGCGCAATCACTCCGCTCATGATCGAAGAGAGCACGGGGCTTGTAGCACTTGAATCAAATCCATCTGCGATCAGAGTTTCCGGCTCCCTAGAGTCCCATTACTCGCCTAAAGCTAAAGTCATCTTGGATGTGGTGGCCGTAGAGGGCGATGGCCTCATAGCACCCGATCAGATTCCAACCCCCAACGGAGTGATTCGCCTCGCAGCACCAAGCACAATAGAAGAGTACGCGCGGGTTCTTTACCAAGCTCTGCGTAGCGCTGATCAAAAAGGACTTGAGGTCGTCGTCGTGCTTCAACCCGGTGGTGATGGATTGGCGGCGGCTATAAGAGATCGGTTGGGGCGGTCAGCGAGTGCTAGAGATGATGAGTCACTGGTAAATAAACCTTAAGTGGGTTGTCAGGCGGCTCGGCATCTGATGCTTAAGTTAATTGAATATTTACGGGGTTTTACGCAAATAGGCGACAGATTATTGGCATAATTGAACGGTCGGTCAGATCGGAGTTCTTTTCTTGGCAACTCTCATCAATACCGCTACGGACGGGATTCGTTCAGGTAATCTCTTTAACTCGCTTATTTCCTATCAGACTTGAGCTATTTTTCTTTCCTCGAAGGTGCCTCATTCGCAAATGTTGAATATATAGAGCAGGGAATCGCCTCTTGCGGGTAAGCCAGCGTCAGCCAAACATGAAACACCCTTAAAGCTTAAGATCTCTAAGAAGTTCCATTTGTCACCCGTAGGCGAATGAATAAGGTATTTTGAGTCCATGTTTGTACCCTACCTAGAGTCAGTAAGAGGCTTTGCGGTAGTTGCTATTTTTGTACGTCATGTGTGGGGTCTGTACGGATCTCCTCACGTCGGCATTGGGTTCTCCCTTGACCCGTTAGTGAACCAACTAAACATAGGCGTGGACATTTTTTTTGTTTTATCTGCGCTCGTTATGACTTTGTCTATTGAGAAGCGTTTACATCAACCCGACTATTCTTATCGGTCGTACCTAAGAGCGAGAATCTGGAGAATTGGTCCAGCCTATTGGTTTGTTTTAGTCTTATCACTGATATTTCTGGTGCCTACATCGATTCCCGAAAGTACCGTTTTTAGCAAAGTAGGACTTCAAAATGTGCTCTCCTTTGTTTTCTTCATGCAAACACCAAATCCGGTTTCATTTGGTGTTTACTCGGCCCTCTCTCCTTTCTGGACGCTATCAATTGAGATCATCCTTTACTTATTACTCCCATTTGTTCTGAGGAAACTGACAACCATTCACCCGGTAGCGATAATTTCCACAGGATTCGCCATATCAATCGCCTGGCTTTTTTTCGTTCAATATGCATCGGGACCGTTGATACACTTGCTGCAAAACTACTCAGCTTCATGTGGGCAACCTAGAGGCTATGATTTTATAAAGTATTATCTTTCTCACCAGTTTCCAGCTTATATATTCCATTTTTCAGTTGGAATCGCACTTGCGAAATTGCTCATTGAATCTAAACAACGAAAAGGAAATCCGGGCACCGTAAGATATCAATCCTCCATTTTAATTGGCAGTGGGATTTTCGTAATTGTTGCAACAATGGAAATTCTCGGAAATTTAAGTATCAAATATCAGTACTTCAATGCGTTAAATTATATTTTATTGAGATCGCATCAGGCGCTCACCGACTTTTTCTTTGAATCCATTCCCTACGCGCTTGGAACCGGTCTAGTAATCCTTGGAATTTCATATACCAGTACGAATTTCAAGAGGCGCATCTCACCATACTGGCTTACAGGTACAGGGAAGATTGGTTTTTCAATCTACCTCATTCACATGCCTATACTTTTCGCACTTACGAAAACCACTCTCTTTGCCAAACTAGCGTCATTGCCGTCCCGATGGTTGTGGTTATCGATTCTTCCTACTGTCACTATATGGACTCTCGCTACTCTAATTTACTTGGCTATAGAAGCACCGTTCCAAAATTATGGGAAAAAGCCTCCAAAAGTTTCTGCGCGCGAAATTTTCAAATCTTTTCGACGCAGGACGGGAGAAAGACTGAAATGAAGGGAATAGTCCTAGCGGGAGGTACTGGATCACGACTCTGGCCAATAACAAAAGGAACAAGCAAGCAGTTGCTTCCCATTTACAACAAACCTCTCATATTTTTTCCTATCTCAACGCTGATGATGGCTGGTATTAGAGAAATCCTGATTATTACCACTCCCCACGACCAAACTGCGTTCAAAAAATGTTTAGGGGATGGCTCTAATTTTAATGTAACTTTTAAATACGCAACTCAAGAAAAACCGCTTGGATTGGCCCAAGCCTTTCTAATCGGTGAGGAGTTCATCGGATCTGACTCCGTTGCCTTAATTCTTGGAGACAATATTTTTCACGGAAAAGGTGTCGGACGATCACTCAGTAGTAATTTGCAAATAAATGGAGCTCGTATCTTTGCTTGTACTGTTTCGAACCCTTGGGATTATGGTGTGATAGATCTTGATGATGCAGGAAAGCCGATTAAGATTACCGAGAAACCTAAGAATCCAACTTCGCATTTAGCCGTCCCTGGCCTCTACTTTTTTGATCAAACTGTTGTAGAAGTGGCAAAAAATGTAACGAAAAGTGAACGAGGAGAATTAGAAATTACATCCGTAATACAACATTATCTGGATCAAGGTAATCTCGACGTAGAAATTTTTCCTAGAAGTACATCCTGGTTCGACGCCGGTACATACGAATCCCTCCTCGAAGCCAGCGAATATGTCCGGATCGTAGAAAAGCGCCAAGGGCAGATGATCGCGAACCTTGAAGAGGTAGCGTGGAGGAATAGCTGGCTTAGTGATGAGCAATTTCTAAGTACTTCATATTCTTCACAGGGGAATCAATATATGAAGTACAAGGAAAACTTAATTCAAGAGCGAAAAATGGGACTATGAAACGTATTCCAGAAATTAATGAGTCGACAAATCTCAAACTAACTACTGACTCACGCGCCGTCGCAGTGACGTTGTACGGAGGTGGCGAACTCTGGGGAAAAGCTTTTAGAAGCCTGTTGATAAATACACGAGAAGACGTCCCAATAGTAATTTTCGAAGACGCATATAAAGATGATCATGCAATTGAGATGGCTCACCAGGTTTACGATGAATTCGAATTTCCGCGAGTAGTATTTTTACATAGAAATGAAATTAATTTAGGTGTCGTTGCAAATCTAAACGTTGCATTCAGATTATTAGCGCCCGCAGACGTGGTGGTATTGAATAGTGATGTAATTGTTGGTCCTAATTGGCTAGAAGGCTTAGAGGGTGCGTTAATAGACCCAACCATCGCAACGGTGACCGCTCTATCAACGAATTCAACGATTTTTACGGTACCTGAAGCGGCCCATTTTTTGGGATCAAATCCCTCCGTAGATGACGTTGGAAACGTTGCCTCTAAAATTTGGTCTCAAGTTGATCCCATTTATCCGGAAATTCCTACGACAGTTTCTTGCTGCGCTTTATTTCGCCGTCGGGCATTAGAAATTGCAGGAGACTTGGACACGTATTTTTCACCCGGTTACGGGGAGGAGACAGATTTTTCTTTGCGATGCACTCAATATGGATTTCGCCATGTAGCGGCTGACAATGTATTGGTGTTTCATGAAGGCGGTGTCAGTTTCGGCACTGGTGAGAAAGTTTCGGCTAGAAAACTTCTTAACGATAAGGAAGTCGAAAGAAGGTATCCATTTTTCCGAAAGATGGTTGTTGACCTAGAAAACGATAAGCAACATCCACTTAATATTGCGATTAGATTCTGCGAAGTACTGATTCGAGGTCTTGAAATCGTCGTTGACGGAACGCTGATTAACGAAAATCACACAGGCACCTTTGTAGGCGCGGTAGGACTTTTGAGTGGACTGGTTAGTCACGCTTCGGTGCGTGAAGTGACAGTCATAGTTTCTCCGGTTCGCGTTAGAGCCCTGCGCACAATGTTTGAAAAAATGAACCTTGATGTTCAAGTTTTAACCTATTCACAGCTTCGAGATGGAGATTTCGATATCGGATTTGTCCCTCATCAGGTGTACAACCCACAAGTTTTTGATTGGATGCAAGATCACGCTTATAGAAGGGTTGTTTGGCACTTAGACTTTATATCTACAACGATTCCGAAATATTTTCGTGACAACGAAACTTTCTTTTACACCAGAAATGTTGTTAAGCGATCTTTTGCTGCATCGGATGGAATCTTTTTCCTGACAAATGGGGCGATTAATTTGGCTAAGTCAAAGGGTTTAGACCTGGATTTGAACCGAACATTTATTTTGCCCAGCGCTCCCGACATCGCCATTTCAGATCTCGTTCAGCGGGAAAATATCGAAGATATATTCCCGCACAATTACATCTTGGTCCTAGGGCTAGGCTTTCAACATAAAAATAGAGAATTTATTGAAACTATATTTTCAAAAATTAGACTCGACTTTCCCAACCTCTGGCTGATTTTTGCTGGCCCATATCCAACATATGGAGGAGACGATCTCAACCTTGGTGATCGCGTCGTCGATTTTGGAAAGGTCGATGACGATAAAAGACAAAGGCTAATAGAATCCGCTACTCTGGTAATTTCAGCTTCAATTATTGAGGGCTTTGGTTTGGCACCGCTTGAAGCCGCGAAGCTAAATTCGGTTCCAATCGTCTCAAATACTCTTGGATATGAAAGTCATGGTTCGGCTCCATATTGGATAAATCTTGATTCACTCGAAAAATCGATCTCCACTGTCTCGCAACTTCTCTGTGATGGTCAAGCGCGAAATTCTCAATTGGAGGCCTGGAAACGAAACGCTGCACAATATTCCTGGAAAAATTCCGGATCCCTATTCGTTTCTGCATCGATTGCATTGATTGCGATGCCAAATAAGGTGATTCCCCTCGAATCAATTTATTTTGCGAAATTGAATTGGAAAGGGAAGTTAGTTGACTTGGCAAGGAGAAGCGGAATTTTCCCTGAAGGTAGCACGCGAAGAAAAGTGGCAGCAAAGGCATTTCATTTAGTCAAGAGGAGATTGAATTGAGCAAAATAAAATGCCTTTTAGTAACCGGTGGGCATGGATTTATCGGACAAAATTTAATCAACTCTTTGAAATCAGATCTACCGATAGTAGTGATTGATAATTTGTTGAAACAAGTTCACCCAATATTAAGTAAATTGCAAACTTCGCCGAAAATAGATACGTATGTAGGGAGTATTAGCGATCCCAAGATTTGGGATGCGCTACTTTCAAAATACCACCCTCAAGTTCTAATTCATCTAGCTGCGGAAACGAGTACAGGGCTGAGCTCCATTGAAATTGACACACACACAGGCACTAACGTGCATGGAATGGCTGTCATGCTCTCGGCATTGATTCGTCACGATACTATCCCTCAAAAATTTTTCATTTCCAGTAGTCGCGCGGTTTACGGCGAAGGTAGCTGGCGAGATTCTCATGGAGTTTTGGTTTCAGCTTGTGCGCGCCGCTTGGCGAATCTTTCAGCTCAAAAATGGAATCCTTCCGGAAGTGATGCAATCGATGACTATTTGAATTCTCCAGAACCCCATAATTGGCAAGACACTCCAAAAAAGCCAACCTCGGTTTATGGGTTAACTAAGGCATTCCAAGAAGATCTGGCAATTTTATGGGCAGAGGCACATAGCGTTTCCTTAAGTATTCTGAGATTTCAAAATGTGTACGGTCCAGGTCAAACACCAACTAATTCATATACTGGGATCCTTGGTCTTTTTGTACGCCAGGCTATGCAAAAGAATAAATTAGAAGTTTACGAAGGTGGGGGGATCATTCGTGATTTCGTTTTTATATCGGATGTAGTAACTGCAATCATTGAATCGCTCGCCAAACCCGAACCACTTACTATTGCTGACGTCGGTTCAGCTAGAAGCCTTACATTGCTCGAGATTGCCAGGATGGTCACCGAGCACTACAAAATACCCGAGCCACAAATCGTTGATAAGTATCGAGTGGGGGATGTTCGGGCAGCTTATTGTGCGGAAGCAGGCTGGCTCCCTGGATGGAGACCAGCAATACCTTTCGAAGAGGGACTACCTCTCACCATAGATTACATCGAGAATTTTTTCGCGTAGGTTGTAACAAGTGCCATCAGTTTGTGTGTTATTAGCTACTAAAAACGGTGCTGAGTTCATTGAAGATTTTCTAATTAGTTTGGTTGCTCAAGATTGCGAAATTTCGGAAGTCATTGTCTCGGATGATGGATCGACGGATGCAACTTTGGAAATTGTTAGAAGAGTTTTGAACGGAATACTGAAATATCAGATTCTGTATGGACCCCAACTCGGATCAACGCAGAACTTTTTCTCTGCATTAAAAAAAGCGCCTAAGTATGATTTCTATGCCTTTGCGGATCAAGATGACAAGTGGGCTAGAGATCACATTAGTAGAGCAATAAATGCGCCTCAACTGGATATAACGATACCCGCGATGGCTTTCTCGTCTACGACAAAAAAAGAGAATTTTTCAGGGAATCGATCCGCGTTGGTGCTAAGCAGCGCGAAACTATTTTTGTTACATAATTGGGCTCGGGGCTGCACATTTGTATTCAATTCCGCAGCGAGAGACGCGCTTTTAATGCAAAATACCAGTTCGGTGAAATACCATGACTGGTTTACCCTTCTGACAGTTGGAACCGTTGGCAAAATTTATCAGTTTAATACAGCTTCCGTTTACTATCGTGAACATGCGGGGCAGCAAATAGGAAGCCAACGAAATCTTGCTGCCTATTATAGAAAATTAAAAAGATTTCCGGATTCAATACACGAATCTATGCAAATGTGCCAAATCATAATCCACTCATCACAGTTAGATACCTCAGAAATGTTAGAAATTCTTGAATTGTGGGTTGATTATCAAAAAATTCCGAGATGGAATTTAATCTTGCGAGTTAACAGATTAAGAATGATCAAGCCAAACGGATTTTCCACATTGCGAACTTATTATGGATACCTAGGTTTATTGGTCTATTCGAGTGTTGCCTATCCGATTTGAAATTTCTTTTTCTAAGTCTTCTGAGTCTCCGGTATGGAGTATAAACTCAACTCCTGCGGCCTTGGCGGCCTTCGAATCCGAATCCATATCACCGACAAATATTGTTCTGCTCTTCTCAATAAAGAAATCTTTCATAGCTTCTAACAAGAGACCAGGTTTTGGTTTTCTGCAGGCGCAATTATCTTCTACTAGATGAGGGCAAATGTAAAATTTCAAAGTAGAACCACCCATAGTAAGCAATTCATTATTGATAGTTTCGTGAATGTCATTTAAGTTCTTCAACGATATTAATTTCTTACCAATCGCTTGTTGATTCGTAGCCACGACTACCGCGTTTCCATCCGCTTGAAGGTCACAGATGATTCTTAAGATATCTAGATTCAGGATTAACTGCTGAGATGAAAGAACGTACCGAGGCGGGGCATCGATCTTTCGATTGATCACGCCATCACGATCGAAAATTATCAGTGATTTATTCGACAATTAATTCTTCGACTAACTCTGACAAGATATGACCCCACATAAGGTGAATTTCCTGAATCCTTGGTGTATCTAAAGAATTCACCTTCCAAACATTAATGCTTGAATTGGTTTGTTGGTACCGAGCTCCAGTCCAGAGATAAACTTTGCAACCTATTTGAACCGCCGCCTCTATTGCTTTTGTTATATTAGGTGAGGTTCCCGAAGTGCTCAAACAAATTAAGATGTCATCTTTTTTTAAATGAGCTTGGACCTGCCGTTCAAAGATTTTTTCAAATCCGTAATCATTTCCAATCGCCGTCAAGGCACTTTGAGACTCATTTAAGCACATTGCTGCCAATGGTCGATGATCGCGTACGCATTTGCCGGTAAATTCAGCCGCCAAGTGAATAGCTTCGGCAGCACTACCGCCATTACCGATAAAGGCAACTCTAGAACCGGAGTCAAAGGTAGAAGCGAACAATTCTGCAAGTTTACAAATAGAATTTAACGGGAAGTTGCCTTCGTCATTGACTAGTTTTTGAATGGCATCCAAGTGTCTCGCAGCTATATTTTCCATGAGACTGCTCCTACGTTCGTAAAAGAGAAATCGCGGATCGGAAGCTCATTTTGTTTAAGAAAGTTTTTGACTAATTGGCGTTGACTTCTGTGGCACAAAATTAGCAAATGGCCTCCTCCTCCCGCCCCGGTGATTTTTGCTCCATAAACTGGAATCTCTTTCAACCCATTCATGATCTGATCAATTCGAGGCGTACTCACTCTTTCACTGAAATTTCGTTTTGATTCCCATGAACGATTCATAAGTTGACCGATTAACTTGAGGTCTTCTGCTAGAAACGCTTCTCGCATTTCATATCCAATTTCCAACTGATTTTTCATGGCTTCAGTCGCTTTCGCTTGTCCGGAAACATAATTCTTCTGTTGATCTTCGATTATATGTTGCCCTTGCCTAGGAAGACTCAAATTTGCAAGTATTAAATTACTTTCTAATTCGAGTATGAAATCATCGGACGGAGACAAGGGACTGACACTGATATTTCCATTTATAGATTCAATAAAATTCAAACCTCCATAAGCGGTCGCATACTGATCCTGAAACCCACCAGCGATCCCCATCTGATTTCGTTCAATTTCAAGTGCTTGCTGAGCTAGTTCATTCTTAGACAATTCGATTTCCCCGAATTTCGCCAAGGCTAAAGTCATCGCCACCACGAGGGCACTACTTGCACCCAAACCTGATCCTGGTGAAACCGGGGACGTAAATGAAACTTCTAAGCCAACCCTCTCACTAGGTGGAAGTATTAATCCGCAAGCACTAACGATGTGCGATTTCAACTCTTCATCATTCCAAGCGGTGAGTTCAAGGCGATCACCCGTGTCGATGGAGTGGATCCCAATGTGATCACTCGCGTTTCTGGACAAACTCACTTCTGCATAGAGATTTATTGAAGCGCTGACAATCGCCGTACCGTGTACTTTTGAAAAAGGTTCGACGTCAGTACCGCCCCCAGCAAAACTAATTCTTAGTGGCGATCGCGCCGCTAGACTATTCAGCATAATGTTGCAAATATACTGGCTTATGAGACCGAAAGGGTTACTTTGAGGATATTAGTCACTGGTGGTGCGGGATTCATAGGTTCGAATTTTGTCCGAAAATCGATAGGTGGTGACTTCCCGGGTATTTCAAGTGTCGTTGTTCTTGATAAATTCACTTACGCTGGGGTTCTCCAAAATCTAGCTCCAGTATTCGATTCCTCGAATTTCAAATTGGTTCGTGGGGACATTTGCAATTTGGAACTAGTTACCGAATTGATTGATTCTTGCGATGCAGTTATCAACTTTGCCGCTGAATCACATGTGGATCGATCAATAAATAACGCCTCTGAGTTTATTACAACGAATATCGGTGGAGTACAAACTTTATTGGACGGCATAAGGGCTTCGGGAAGAAATCAAAGATTCCTGCAAGTGTCAACCGATGAAGTCTATGGCTCAATACCAGTTGGCTCCTGGGATGAAAACTGCTTGCTGCAACCAAACTCACCATACTCAGCTTCCAAAGCTGCCGGGGAACTAATTGCTCGTTCGTACCACCAAACCCACGGAGTGGACATCGTGACAACTCGCTGTAGCAATAATTACGGACCTTATCATTATCCAGAAAAGCTCATACCGCTATTCATTACGAATCTAATTGAAGGAAAGAAAATCCCAGTATATGGGAATGGACTCAACGTTCGAGATTGGTTACACGTTGACGATCACTGTCGGGGAATCTTCCAGGTTCTGATGCGTGGAAGGTCTGGAGAGATTTACAACATCGGCGGTGGGCGTGAACTTACAAATTTAGAAATCACAAAACTCATTCTTGACGAAATGCAAGCGGATGAATCTTCCATTGAGTACGTAGAAGATCGCAAAGGTCACGATATTCGTTACAGTGTGAATTGGGAAAAAATTTCTGAAGAATTAGATTACGAACCACAGGTAAGTTTTGAACTAGGCCTGCGGGAAACAATACGTTGGTATCAAGATAATGTCGCTTGGTGGACTCCGCTTAAATATCAAACAGAGATTTAGTCACCATGTCCTGGTTAATAGTTGGAAAGCACGGGCAGTTAGCCAGAGCTCTCACCACCGTTTTAAGTGACTATAAAATTTCACATTATGCGGCTGGAGCTAACGAACTCGATATCCGTTTAGAAAGTGAATGTCTTAAATTTATTAAAAAAATGAAACCGAAGGTTATTGTGAACGCAGCGGCATGGACCGACGTGGATGCAGCAGAATTGGATGTGCAAGCCGCTTATGCTGTCAATGAAATCGGCGTTAGAAATTTAGCATTTGCCGCAAAGAAATATGGCGCGACCCTAGCTCACGTCTCTACAGACTACGTCTTTTCCGGCGACTCAAATAATCCTTGGTTAGAAGATGATCCGAGAAATCCCATTTCAGTATATGGGGCTTCAAAAGCCGCGGGAGAAATCGGATTACTAGAAATTTATTCAGAACGGAGTTATATATTCCGCACAGCATGGCTATACAGCCCATGGGGAAAAAATTTCGCGAAAACAATGATTCATCTGGCTCTATCCGGCAACGACGAAATCAAGGTCGTCAATGACCAGTTTGGTCAACCGACCTATGCGTTAGATCTTGCTGAACAAATCATGCTGGCCGTTTCAAAACAACTACCATTTGGGATTTATCATGCTACAAATAGTGGCGCAACGAGCTGGTATGACTTTGCAAGAGAAATATTCGCTCTTTGTGGGCAACCGATCGAAAGAGTGTTGCCAACGAATTCCGAGGCTTTTGTGCGTTTGGCAAAGCGCCCTAAATATTCCGTATTGGGGCATACTGCCTGGAAGCTAAATAATATTGACGGAGAATCCGTAAGACCGATGAGAGATTGGCACCAAGCATTATTGGATGCATTCCCTTTGCTCATAAATGCAGAACAAGAAAGGTAGAGGAGTGGAATTTATAAAACTTGAAATCGAAGGATCATGGGTTGCTTCTTCAAAAATTTGGAGTGACGATCGCGGCAGTTTCCAAGAGTGGTTTAAACAGAAGGAAATACAAATGATTACTGGCGTCGACTTTGGGGTTGCACAGGCGAATTTGTCCATCTCCGGTAGAGGGGTTCTCCGCGGAATTCATTACAGTCTTGTAGAAGGTGGGCAAGCAAAGTGGGTCACATGCGTGACCGGTGCAATAAAAGATGTAATTGTAGACATCCGACCAAATTCACCTACGTTTGGAAAGCATATAGTGATTGAATTATCGGAAGGTTCAGGCAACGCCGTTCTCATTGGAGCAGGATTGGGTCACGGGTTCGTATCCAAAGTCGAAAATTCTACGGTCGCATACTTAGTGAGTTCACCCTTTTCACCTTCTGCTGAATACGAAATTAATCCCTTAGACCCGAAGTTATCTATTGACTGGGACTTCCCCGAGTCGGAACTCGTTTTGTCTCCTAAGGATCGAATTGCGCCTAATCTTGAACAAATGAAAAGTTCTGGTCTTCTCCCCGAACATTGAACAGAGTATGAATTGGATATATTTCTGAAGTTCCTTGACCGAAATACGTGTCGGCGCTAATAAAACTGTTTAGATAAACTGAAAAAATTAGGAGAATAATAAACCCGCGCTTTGATGAGACATCGAAGAATTTCAATTTCAACACTTAGTTTAATTCTGGAATTCAGAAGAGACGAGTTTAAATTGCCTCCCTCCAATAGGCATGTTTATGAATGCGTAGGCCTCAACATGCTTTTATCTAGCAGCAGGCTTACAAATATATCTTGTACAAATTGGAGTGCTTAAAGAGCATATTATCTATTTCAAATTTTTGTAAGCTCATTTTCTTTGCTCTGATGGAATATAATTCAATTGCACCACTCTCATTAATCATCCCTGTTATAGCAGAAGCTAAAGTGATTGAATTTTTCTCGGTAACTACTCCTGTTAGAAGATTTTCAATAATTTCTGCATTTGAACCAACATCCGTAGCCACCACTGGCACGCCGGCCATTTGCGCCTCGATCAATGCGATAGGCATTCCTTCATTGTCCGATGTGGAAAGAGCGATATCAACTGCTGACCAAAATAGTGAGGCATCTGTCCAGCCCAGGATTTGAATATTGCTGGGTGCAATTCTTGTTATCTCTTCGAGTAGATCTCCTCCCCCCGCCATTACGAATTTTGCATCGGGCATGCGCTTAGCAACTTCAACGAGAAGATGGGGATTTTTTACTCCTGTTACCCGAGCCATCCAACCGATTAATAATGCGTCGGGATCTAAACCAAGGGATTCACGTGCCTGCTTTTTATCGATTTTTGGAAGAGGAGTTACTCCGGGCGGAATTGAAACCCACTTCTTGTGCTTGCCGATTCCAGCAGCTCGTAATTCAACTCCTACACGCTCACCTACGGAAATCAACACATCAGTTCGTTTTGCGAGAAATCTTTCAGCGTGAGTTATTACGAATTTTTCGATAGATGAAAATGATTGGTCTTCAAAGAGATGTCCATGGAAGGTATGAATTCTTTTGTGGTTACCCGATACCAATCTTCCTAATAGGCCTGCTTTGAAAGTATGGGTGTGAACGATCTCGGGTTTAAGGTCACGAATGAGCTTGCGGAGTTCTAACCATGCTTTGATGTCATTAACCGGGGAGATTTTTCGACCCATGTGTTGCACTCTGAAGATGGGTAGCTCGTTCGTCATAGGATCTTCGATCTCGTTACCCTGCACATATCCGGTAGCAAGCGCGCTATTGGGGATGTTCTTTACCAAATCACCAACATATCTTGCTGTCCCACCGACATTCATTCTTGCGATTACATGTAAGACCTTAATGGTGGACATCTGAAAGGTACGCCTCTACTACTTCTATAGGATTACCAGAAATTTTTTGTCGCCCCTGATCGAGATAAACCGCTCGTGTGGACATTCTCTTGACTGTTTCGAGATCATGTGAAACTAAGAGCACCGCGCAGCCGCTGTTCATAATTTCTATTGTTCTGGCAGCCGATTTCTCTCTAAAGTCTTCATCACCCACTGACAAAATTTCATCCACTAAGAGAAGATCTGGGGTTGTGTCGGTTGCAGTGGCAAATGCTAGGCGTGCAGCCATTCCAGACGAATACGCTCGAATAGGTATATCTAGGTGCTCTGTCAATCCCGCCCAGTCTGCAATAGCTTCTATACGAGACCGCATTTCTCTTGGAGTACGTCCTAGTAATGTTCCATAAAGGACGATGTTTTCTGCTCCAGTCAATTCTGTATTAAATCCGGCACCTAGTTCTATCATGGGAGCAACTTGTCCTCTGACTATGACTTGACCTTTTGTAGGTGGTAACACCCGAGCAATCACTTTAAGTAGCGTAGATTTACCGGCTCCGTTGCGCCCTATTACAGAAACCGTTTCTCCCCGAGCAATATCAAAAGAGACGCCATTGAGGGCGAAGAATTCTTCGTAGGACATTCGACGTTTGATCGTGTCGATCGCGGTCTGCTTGAGCGATGACACACGATGGCGAGTGCGGCGATAGGCGAGGCTGACATCGGAAACTTCTACGATTTTTTCGCTGGTCATAATTTCGCCACTACCTTTGGCCAGCGCGCATTAAAGACATAGAAGCCGATAATGAAAGTCAGAAATGAAGTTCCAACCATTATTTCCCAGTTATGGATAGTTGAAACCGCGCTATTTCCAAATTCTCGGCGGAAAACTTGTAGAAAAGATGTGAGAGGATTTAATTGAATCACGTCGCGCGTATGGGGACCGAGCACGCTAATCGGATAAAAAATCGGAGTCATATATTGCAAGGCCATAAGGAAAATATTTATAAGCGAACGAGAGTCATCAAAATTCACATATGCAATTGCAAGCATTAGAGACAGACCAGTCGTGAACAAGATCATGCAGAACATGACTACTAGAACTAGCGGAAAGCGCCAAGTCGGAGTCTTATGGTAAATCGCCAACACAACGGTTAGTGGGGCAAGCCCGATTGCAAAATTTATCGCGCTAGATATTGCTGCTGAAGCGGCGAAGATTTCTGGTCGCACGTAGACCTTGGTTAATACGCCGGCGCCAGTGGCTATGGCATCAGCTCCCAACGTGAGCCCCTGATTGAAGAATGTCATTAACAGAACGCCGGAAAGCAGGTACGGCAAGAAAGGTGATCCTCCAGGAAGCCTGGCCTTGAAAACGGTATTGAAAACATAGAACATAACCGCGGTTGTGAAGAGTGGATTAAGCAGGGACCACCAGACTCCGATTACGGATCTCTTGTATCGGACGGTGAGATCTCGAACGACAAGAAGGCGCAACAAGCCACGATTTTCGTAGATTGATTTAACTTGGGATATGACTGGAATCTGGCGGACGCTAGAGTCATAAACCTTCATGGTGCTTATCGTAAGTGATTGGCGACGTCCGAAATGATGTTCTCAAGTGAGAGCTTTGGGCTCCATTTCACCACAGCTTTAGCCTTTGATATATCGGGGACCCGGCGTTGCATATCCTCGAAGCCGGCACTGTAGGCCTCTTCATATGGAATCTTGGTGATTGGGCTTGATGAGGCGGTCTGCTTGATTACCGCCTGGGCGAGCTCTTCGATGGAGACTTCATGATTGTTTCCGATGTTGAAGGCTTGACCGACCGTCTCTTGGGCATCGATTACGGCAAGGATTCCCTGGACGGCGTCATAGACGTGGCAGAAACAGCGGGATTGGGTACCGGTGCCGTAAATGGTGATTGGCTCGTTTTTGAGAGCCGCTTGGACAAAGCGGGGAACGACCATGCCGTAGTGGCCAACTTGGCGGGGGCCGACGGTGTTGAAAAGGCGCACGATGCGAATGGTGAGGCCTTTTTCTAGGTGATAGAAGATCGCCATCGACTCATCAATGGCTTTGGCCTCTGAATAGGACCAACGACTCTTGAGCGGGGATCCCACGATGCGGTCTGACTCTTCATGGAGTGGAACATTTGAATTCTTGCCGTAGATCTCCGATGAGGAGGCGATTAATACCTCTTTATTGTGTTTCGTTGAAGCTTCAAGAATGTTCTCGGTTCCGCGCAGATTAGTCGTAAGCGAGTCCAGCGGTTTGTCGATGATGTTAAAAACACCAACAGCCGCGGCTAGATGAAGTACATGATTGACTGATTCGACGAGCTCGTTCACGAGTTCGCTGTCGAGAATTGAACCTTCAACGAGTTTAAAGTTTTGATGAGTGAGTAATTGCTCGATGTTCGCTCTATTGCCAGTTGTTAGGTTATCCAACACGACTACCGAGTCACCCCGTTCAATGAGGGCATCTGATAAATGTGAGCCGATGAAGCCCGCGCCACCAGTGATTAAGTATTTCACTAGTAGCCTCCACGACTATTTAGGATTGGTGTATTGCCGAGTAACTCTAGCTTCGTATCAGTGTGAGGATTGGCAAGAATTGCTAAATCGTAGGATCCATCAATTGCGGAACTGGTTTCATTCTTCCAACTTTTCACTAGATCGTCGTGCCAAAAGACATTTGCACCGGCGGCGCGCAATGTGATGATCAATCCCCATGCTGGTGTTTCGCGGCTATCAGCGACATCTGGTTTGTAGGCCACTCCAACTACCAAAATTCGTTTCCCATTGAGCTCACCCAACACCCCCTTAGCGACTCCCGCAAAATAAGAAGGCAAAGAGAGGTTGATGTCGTGTGCCAGTTCAATAAATCGCGAAGGAGTACCAATCTCGCGAGCTTTGGTTGATAGATACATTGGATCAACGGGGATGCAATGCCCGCCGACGCCAGCACCTGGATAGAAAGGCATAAAGCCATATGGCTTGGTAGCAGCCGCATTGATCACTTCTCGCACATCAATATCGAGTGCGGCACAGAATTGTGCGACTTCATTAATGAAAGAGATATTGATCAGGCGGAAACTATTTTCGAGCAACTTTGCGGTTTCAATGACTTCTAGCGAAGAGCCACTACTCACGGAGTCAACAAAAGACTTATAGAAATTGAATGCTCTCTCAGCAGCGCTTTCTGTAAGACCCGCAACTAATTTAGGTGTGTTTGTAACGTTCCACTTTTTATTGGCGGGGTCGATTCGCTCAGGAGAATACGCGAGGTCAAATGGAAGTTGTGTGGCTTCTAGAGTGGTCGCGAGCAATGTGCGTGTAGTGCCCGGCGCAACCGTGGATTCATTAATAACCAGGGTTCCCGGTGCTAGGTATGTAGCGATAGTTTTAATCGCCGACTCCAAGGAAGTCAGATCGGGATTATGCGAATCATCGAGAGGGGTCGGAACGCAAATAACTACTATCTCCGAATCCTTGATGGAATGGGATTCCGTCGTCGCGGTATAAGAACCAGATTTAATAGCTACGTCAATCTCGCCATCGGTGATATCCAAGATAGGTGACTTACCCGATGCGAGCAGAGCGACTAGCTCTGGGTTGGAGTCAATGCCGACGACGTTGTGGCCAACTCGAGATGCCGCTAGCGCAAGTGGCAGGCCAACATAGCCTTGTCCAACAACTGCTACCCGCATGCTTACTGACCAAACTCTGAAGCGGCCTGCTTAGCCTCAGCACTATTCGGTGCAAATGCATTGATCAGTCCGATTACCTGCTTTGCGGAAGCAGAATCTCCAGAACTCTTCTCATCCTGACCAAGCTTCAAAAGCGTTACCTGATTAAATGGATCTAGCTTCACCATCTTCTTATCGACCTCAATCGCCGCCGGCCAATTCTTTTGCGCGGTGTAGATATCTGACAATGCGCTTAACGCATCGATATTGCGTGGGTCGTGCGCGACCATAGCTGTAAGGGTTTGGATCGCCTTATCGTTATCTCCAACTTTTCGATAATCCTGTGCCGCGGCAAACTCAAAGCTCGGCTCTTTTACTAAATATGTAAGAGGCTTATTTACAAAGCTTTCGTACTCCTTAACCAATGCCGGATCCTTAGGTGGGATGATCGCAAGCAGTGAGTGAGTTGCGCGCTCTGATTGGAAGAAGAGGAATGAGAGCACCACGAGTGCCAAAGCGCCAATCATTGAAACCACAGGTTGACCCATGGATGAAGTTGGAACTCTTAATTCATCGGGTTCACCGATCAGTGAAAGCCCTACTACCGCTCCGCCCAAAATGTAACCCCAGATGGCAATGCCAATATTGTCCAAAGAGATGAGCGATTGCGCTTCATAGGTAAGCCATGCTCCGAAGATTCCCGCAACCAAGAGTTGAGTTGTGCCTTCGGTTTTGCGCAGAGCGACGATGCCCCTCCACAAGACAAATCCGACGAGCGCTAAGAGTGCGAGAAGAACCAGGATGCCGCCGGTCGCTGCTAACTGCAATGGAACATCGTGCGCAGCGTCTGCAACCGTCATCGGTCCACGGCGCAGAGATTCTGTTGCATCGCGATACTGTCTGAAGTAAGCGCCGTATCGATCTAAGCCGACGCCGAAGAGTGGGTGATGAAGGAACATGCGGAATGCCGCGCGCCAGTAGTCACCGCGATAGGTCACTGAGTCTTTGTAGAAGAACCGAGTCAGAGGTCCCATCTTCAACATGGCCGCAATTACCGAAAGTCCAGCGATAACAGATAGACCACTCAAAATATATGCGGTTCGCTTTTGTCGTTGATAAATCCATACAAGAGCTATGAATGCAACGCCTAGTGCAGCTGCGAGTAGACCTTGGCGAGCCTGCGAGAAGATAATGACTACGACAAGAAGCGCCACGTTGAATCCAGCGATAGCTCTAAACCAATTAGCGTGCGTTGATCTAATGGCAATTCCAAAATTGAGAACCAAGAGAATCGCCATAATCGCTCCGGCGAAATCCGGATTTCCCAGGGTGCTTAAAACGGAGTTGTAGAGATAGTTCCATTTAACGAAATCGATCTTGTAGTGCTGGAAGAATCCATAAACTCCAAGGACAAGTCCAAGGAAGACAACGGTGCGCTCAAGGGTAAGCAAGCGCGAGAGGCGTAGCAGGTACGCGGCGGCTAAGAAGAAAACTATGAAGGAGAAGTAAGCGAGGAAGCCGGTCTTGCGCCCATAGAGGCCAAAGAGGCCAATAAATTTATTGTCAGTAGCGATCCACGCGATTAGGAGAGTAGTTAAGAAAGCAAGAGCGATGACACTCGCCTGCAATAGTATTCGATTCTGAATATAAGTACGGAAATTAAAGAGCAACCAGATAAACAACCAGACGGCAACAGTTGAGAGCACCCAACTCTTGGGAGCATTGAATGGGTCGTTGAGCGAGAGCCACATAATGAGGGTTGTGAGCGCCCCACCCCAAATCACCCAGCGGATTGGCTTGCGAATATCGGCAGCGAGTTCAACGCTCTTCACCGCGGAAGGAGCGGGTTTAGCTTCCTTCTTAGGGGTGTGCGAGCCAGGGTTTTGATTGATCGGTTTGCGCTTCTGACTCTTGCGGTTGGCCATTTCTCGAGTTTACAACCCTGAGTAGGTCAAAAATAGGGTTCTCGTCCCGCCACCATGCGCCTTATCCATGAAAAAACTTGGCCCTTTAAAAGCCTGACCTGTCATCAGATTGAATCGAGCAAAGGATGCCGTGATACTTCTCAAATGGCACAAGGCGGATGGCATATTAAATGAAGGTCGCCCTTTGGCAATACCTTTTGCTCGCCCTCACCTCTTTTGCAGTCGTAGGGACACTCACCCCAATAGTGCGCCGATTCGCAATTTCTCGGGAGATCTACGATCTACCCAATTCAAGCCATAAAACGCATGCAGAACCAATCCCCTATCTGGGCGGGGTGGCAATAGTTATAGGAACCATTGCCGTCTCATATCTGGCTCTTATCGCCAAGGAGTTCACTCTCAAGAATTTGGGGCTTGCGACCTCAGTTATTGCTCCGGCCTTGATTCTGGCTCTTGTCGGTCTATGGGATGACATGAAGAACTTACGACCATTTCCTCGGCTCATCATGCAGAGCACCGTTGGTGTAGGCACCGCCATATTCCTTTTGGTTACGAATACGATGGGAGTGCCGACGGGGCATGTGTGGCTCGATGGATTGATTACTCTTATTTGGATTGTCGGCATTTGCAACTCTATAAACTTCTTTGACAACATGGATGGCGGCGCAGCTGGAACCGTTGCGATTTCAAGTTTGGCACTTGGATATCTCGGGTATCAAGGGGGTCAGTACTTTGTGGCTGCCATGTCTGTCGTGGTGGCTGGTTCAACTATTGGATTTCTCCTCTGGAACAAGAGCCCAGCGCGTATTTACATGGGAGATGCCGGCGCACTTTTCTTGGGGGTCTTGATAGCAACGCTCACCATCCGCTTCCACCCTCACGCCCAAACAAAGTGGACATCTTTCTCGACCAAAATTCTCTTGCTAGCAATTCCAATTCTTGATACATCTGTTGCGGTTACTTCTCGCCTACTTCGAAAGATCTCACCTTTCCAGGGCGGACAAGATCATCTATCGCATCGTCTGGTTCGGGCGGGGCTAGAGCGACGTATTGCGGTAATCGTCCTCTGGGCGCTGACCGCGCTCTTCGCGCTCTGCGCAATGGCGATTCCATCAGTATCGAAATTAAGCCAAGAGGTAATCGTTATCTGCGCCTTTGCGGGCTGGGGACTCTTGTTCACGCTCTTTTTGCGCACCTCTGACACATAGAAATTGGGAGGCTGACCCTTCGACTGCTAGCCTCAGCGCACAACAAGTGCCTTATGGTCCTTGGGCCCCTAGCTCAGTCGGTAGAGCAACGGACTTTTAATCCGTGGGTCGTCGGTTCGAGCCCGACGGGGCCCACCATAGGAAATAAAAGAAAGCCCCTTGGAACCAATCCAGGGGGCTTTCACCATATGACGAACGGTAATAAATATTAACACTGCCCACAGGGCTGGCTTATTCACATTTCACACAACTTTGAACCGTCCGCTATCGCTCAATTATTTATTTACATTTACTGGATGCGGCTGTAGCTCAGCGGATAGAGCATCTGTATGACGAACGGAAGGTGGTGAGTTCGACTCTCACCAGTCGCATATCAATCGGATGGCTCCCGTGTCGTCGACGGGAGCTCTCTCATTGAATTTTCGACACTGGAGCACAATCCAACCTGCCCGGCCGGCTATAAGAAGGCTTAACCTCCAAAGGTGAGGTTAAGTTGAACCTGATTCGGAGTGAGTTGTGGCGATGAATCGAGACTCGCTCCGATCGAACTGAAGTGAACGGGATCTGCAGATTTGAGTCGCATTCCGAAGATGAGTGCCCGCATTGCTCCTTGATCTGGAGTTTCCTGAGTCGAGTTATATCCCCCAACAATCTGAACTGATGAGATTGGGGTCTCTTGTGGAAGACCATTTGTAACATCGAACTTTAAAATATCCTCACGGATTCCAGCGATATCGAAGCTTGGATAGACCTTACTCAAGGTGAACCGAGACAGCTGATCTGAGTGTGTCTGATGTGGAGATATAGAGGAGAGCAACGGTTGAGGGACCTTTGGTACAAAGGAGATAGTTGCCAAGAAAATGACCATTAATGCCAGAAAGAGATCTGCATACATCCATCCTGCCTGTCCGAGGATATCCGGCTTTTCTACAACCATGACTCGCCTTCTCATGGGCGACTCTTAATACTCTTCAGAACTGCCTTTGTCACGTCCTGAAGATTCTTTGTGCTCTTTGCAAGTGATTCGGTTGAATAGGTGAGTCGATTCACGCTTTGAGCCATCGATTGGTTCATGACCAGCGGGGTAAGAGTTCGCTTGTCAAAGAAGAAATCAACTATAGCGAGGCCCAATTCAGTGCGATCGGTGTCTGCCTTAGCCAGCTGGATATTTTCCATATGGGATATTCGTCGGTCAAGAAAACTTACGACAATCGTCAAAGCAATCACTATTGAGATTAATAGAAAATCAAGAGTAGCTATGTAACTGATAACCCACTCACGAGAAAGAATATGAAAACCGTTCTGCCAGAATTCTAGGAAATTTGCGACAGACCCGGTGTTACGAGAAACATAAATGGAAAATGCAGTTGTTGCATGGCTTACGGCGCTCCACGTTAAGGCGACTGGTACAAAAACGAGAACATTTCTTAAAAGTGTGATGAAGAATGAAATCCGTTTAAGGCCTGCGCTCCCCGCCGGGCTCGGGTGAGGTAGTAATTCAAAGGGGTTCAACACAGCAAATTTCGGCCAACGCTTTCGTGTAAGCAAGGCTTCGGTTACTTCACGGATGTATGGGTCCTCGCTGACACCATTTTCAGCGGCCCACGTGATGATTTTTTCAGCGAGGGATAGGTGAGTCGACAGCTTGCGTGTGCTACTCATTCAATTCTCCAGATCGTTTACCGGGATTTTGGCTGTAAATTTTGCCAGGCCGCCTTCATTGCGGAGTTCCCACCTCTTATTGGTTGCGGAATCGAAGATTTTGCTCCCAAGTCCAGGTTTAAATGGAGAGGCTAAGGTGCCATTGTTGATTGCCTCGATCGCTATTTCGCTCCGTTTTACAGCGGCAAGAATATGGATTGAATTTGCAGAGCCATGACGATGAGCGTTTGAAATGACCTCATTGATCAAGTCATATAAATGGCCAACAGCTTTCAAATCTGTTGTGGATCCGGATCCCTTGATTTCAAATTGGACTTGGATGAGGGGGCTCCACGTTTCTCGAATCTGATTAAAGGTTTCTCTTAGATCACCCGAAATGCCAACTTCCTCTATCTCTTCTGGGATCCACATGTAGTCCGCTACAAATTGAAGTTCCTGCCGAATCTCATCCTCGGTTGAGGCCTGTCGAACTCTGAAAGCCGAAGTGATGAGTTTAGTCTGAAGAGAACCATGTAAGAATCGGGCAAGCTGTTCGGACAGAGCACGAGAAGAGTTGACGTGACTCGTTATACGTTGAAACATCATTGAGTATCTACCCTTAGTTTCGGAAAGAGCTTGCATAGAGACCGAAACGTAACTACCGGCGTATGAAACTAAATAAATTATAAAAATTGTCCAAGAAAGGCTCGTTAAGTAGTTCGTTGAAGTGAACTGATCATGGATCATCGAGTGAGTCAGAATATTTAAGGAAGAATTAATGACCGCAATAATCAGTGGAAAGATAAATACATTCACATAACGAGGCTTACCTCGCTTAAATATGTATACGAGCCCATACATCAAGATGCAGATAATGGAGACATTAAGTGCGAGCAAAATCGATCCACGAATAATTCCATACCTGAGTAAGTCAACCCTTGCTTCGCCCAATGCATAGAAGAAGAGGAACCAAGGCATTTGTCTTTTAATAGAATCTGGAAGAAGCAGCATAGGAGATAAGTAATCTTTAACTGTCTGCCTCCCTGGCCGCTTCACTCCCGCAACTTGGTGGCTTAAAGGTCGAATGAGGTTTGTGGCGAGCTCTCGAAGGGTGTTAGCGATTGACTCAGGTTCAAGATGATCACTTCCTTTTGCAATCGCCAACATCTGACTACGAGTTAATTCCAACCTGAGAGAAACTGCTTTAAAGAGCTCCATTTGAGAGCGATCATCTTTTTCGGTACTTATAAGCTGATCGATTCCATAGAGGAAGTCTTGGCTCTCAGAACGAGCTCGCCTAATTTCGTAAAAAGAGAATGAGATCAAGGCAATCAGCGCGAATGAGACACCGCCCAGAATTGCGCTATTGACCATCCGGATAAACCCGCTCGAGGGGGTATTCGATGGAATATGAAAGGGATATTTGGCGAAACAGTAGGTACCGGCTCCCCGCACTGCTCCTAGGAGCATGCCAACTGCAAATACCGCATTATTCGGAATTGGGTGAGTGAAACGATTCTTCAGCAAAGTTTTGTCGAGTGTGTAAAGGAGTCCTGTCGTAATAATTAACGAGAGGGTCGACGCAATTGTCCATTCTAGGAATTCTTTATGAGTTGGATGATTCTCAGTCAGGGGAATTGAAAATATCAGGAAAGGGAGGAAGAGCGCGCCAATTTTATAGGAGATGGCATGTCGACCGCCGAGCACAACATAATTAATCTGATTCAATTTTTGCTCGTTGGGATACTGCCAGAAATCTGAAAGTAGAACCTGGAGAGTTCAACTCGGCGATTCACTTGCGAATCTTCAATATCAAAGTGATGAATAAGGCGGGAGATAGCTTGTTCAATCGACTTCTCGGTCACATTTCTCGCTTTGGCAATCTCTGTATTTGATAGTCCAAGAGCAACAAGTTTGAGCGTTTCGAGCTGAGCATCTGGGATAGATTCGCCCAGTTTCTTTACCGGGGCGGGAGCTGGTTTTGCAGATGTAGAGATGGATTCAAGAATTTCACTGTGTAAATTTTCGATTTCATGAATATCTCGCTTCACAATATAACGAGAACCAATTGGAAGTTTCGCGATTTTTGGATCAAGGAATCGTGGATCATTAAATCCGGTTAACAAAACTATTCCGATTTTCGGTAAAAGCCTCCTCAAACCGTGTGCTAAATCAATTCCATTTGGTCCTGTTCCAAGATCCAAATTCAGTACTGCAACATCAGGTTTTGAGACGCTCGCGACCTTCATGGCGGAGGCAACTGATGGTGTGTCATGGACGATCTCAATGCCTTGGAGTTGCAAGGCGGCTTTCATAGTTGTTCGCGTGAATGCATCATCTTCGACAAGCATGACGCGGACTCTCTGCACACTCCTAAAATAGCCTTTTTCTCACCCCCTAGGTGAAATCTCTTCCGAATCACCAGTCTAGGAGACAGGGGTAACCCAGCACTCAAGAATCTTTCAGGCGTGGAAACTTGCTGAGTTTCACCAAAAAATTTTTTATCCTTGAAAATTCAGAGCGTGTCGGGGCGAAATTGCCGCAACCTGACTAGAAGCGACAGGGAGATGAGGTGGTGCATATGAGGAACTTAGAAAAGTCTAGATTTTTGGCTTCAGGTGCAATCGCCGTTGGCCTATTAGGACTTCTCATTATCTTTTCGTCAGTGGATTTAAGTTCAGCAAATGCGCCCGTTGGAAATAGTGGGAAAGATACCGTTGGTGGATCAACAGTCCCTGCACCCCAATGCCAATGGCAGATCAACGGTACGACCAACACCCCATCAATGAGCAACGCCACAAAATATGCTGGAACTGCTCTCACTCTGACAGCTCCACCAGTATCGGCAAATGCAAAGGTCATAGCAGTTGGATCTGATCCAACTGCGACATGCGTTTGGTGGTCTTCTACTGGACAGAATGCATCGGTAAGCGTAAGCATGGGGGCAAATATTTACTTGAAGGATTTGCATGATTTTTCCGGCGGTATTTATGGCACCTCGGGAAGCGGCCACTCAACGGCCGACTATGGTATGTATGACACCAATGGATATTTATCCTGGGTTTTCAAAAGTACGGCGAATGATTTAGACGTATCCCCCACAGTAGTTTCGGCAGATAATGCGGCTGGCTGTTCCTTTAACGCAGTGGGACTTTCATCTTCAAATGCCAGTGGCACAACACTCTCGACCATCGCAAATCATGGAAGTCAGCAAGGGTGTTCTTGGAACACAACATATTCAACGACAATTCCAGATCAGTCAACGCTCTTCGCCGGAACTACTTCAACATTACATAATGGAACTGGTAAGAGTCTTGATGCGACCTTTGGTGGACTTTCCTCAGTAACACTTACGGGTCCGCTTGTTACCACCACACTTTCTCTGAGCTAGCTGAAATTTGGTGCGTAGGACTCTTGGATCACTGTTAGCGCTACTCCTCACTACGACAGGACCAGCGATCGCCTTTGCTTCAGGCAATTTGGGAGTTGCAGTGCAAGTGCTACCAGCTCTCAATGAGCCGACGAGCTCTTCTGATCCGCACTCTACAAACCTCACTTTCTTGTTAAAACCAGGCGAATCTGCCTCGAGGGTACTTCAAGTTCAAAACACGGGAAACGTGCCCGGCAAGTTCTCTTTACGTTTGGCCTATAGCCATCTTGTCAATGGTGTTCCGGTCTTTGATGAGACCAAAGCGAGTGAGATAGAGCCGTGGTTTTCACTTGGCAACTCCACTCTTGTTATTCCACCAGGTTCAACTGCAAATACCAGTGTTAAATTGAGTATTCCGAAAGGGACTCCAATCGGTATTCATGAAGGAACTATCTTCATAACAGCCGATCCGGTAAATGCGACTTCAGGAACTAAGGGCTCCAAGGCGGTCATCAAGTCGAACGTGAGAATTGCACTCTCCTTCTTTTTAGGTATCGGTGATACGTCACAGATCGTCACGCTCTTTGCCATTGAAGGTGTTAGTGAATCGTTTCTCAACGCACAGCCTTTATTATTAGTAAGAATCCGTAACACTGGAAAACTGCCTATTGCACCATCTGGTTCAATTGTCTTAGAAGATCCACATCACATCTTTACTGTTGGTGCTCCAATCACTTTTAATTCCGGGACAATTGAGCCAGGGCTGGTGAGTGAAGTTGCTGTACCACTACCCCGAACTATTCCAGAAGGTTCGTGGTCGGCACTAACGACAGTGAACCAAGGAACCGTTCAGCAATCCCAACGGCAAATGATTATAATTCACAAGGTGAAGCCTAAGAATTTCCTAGGAATTCTCTTCAAGATCATCTTGGTTCTCATCTTTTCTTTATTGGTCATTTTCGGACTAACTCTTTTGCGGAGAAAGAGTGACTCACAAAAAAACTCCAAGTCAGATTTAGGTGATGCAAAGAATATTGACCTCGAGTCGCTCCTTCTCGATATCCAGGCTCGTGAAGAGGAGCCTATGAAGAAAAGGGATCGGAAGAAAGTAGCGACGAAGAAAAAAGTTGCAAAGAAAGCCCCAGCAAAGAAAGCCCCAGCAAAGAAAGCCCCAGCAAAGAAAGCCCCAGCAAAGAAAGCCCCAGCAAAGAAAGCCCCAGCAAAGAAAGCCCCAGGAAAGAGTTCAAAAAAGGCTTAACTTCTTCCAGTCACAGCCTTAAAGAACTTCACAATTCGCTTGCGCCAGCGTTTGCCCTGCTGAAGCGGATTCACTTCTAAAACCTGTGCTGATAACGGTTCGCCAGGAGTTTTCACATCCACTTGCGCTTGGTCTGTTAGGTGCATTTGTTAAAGAAGGTGGCCTTGGTATCGCAGCACCATCTGCCAATCGATTTGGTGCAGTGTCACCAACTACTGCTGATGCAGTGCAAGAAGAGCTCGAGCAATATATGGCTGACACTGATCTAATTCTTGATGGCGGTCCTTCACTTGTTGGCGTTGAGTCAACCATTATTGATTGCACAAGTGATGCGCCGAAGATCTTGCGATTGGGTGCAATCACCAAAGAGATGATTGAAGAGACAACCGGATTAACCGTTGTAGAGCCATCATCTGACAAGCCAGAGATCCGAGTATCTGGTTCACTCGAATCTCATTACTCACCAAAGGCAAAGGTCTTACTCGATGTCGTTGCAGAAGCCGGCGATGGTTTGATCGCACCCGATCAGATTCCAACACCCAACGGAGTAATCCGATTAATGGCACCATCAACGATCGAGCAATATGCCCGTGATCTCTATCGAGCACTTCGCTTGGCAGATCAAAAGGGCCTTGAAGTCGTTGTGGTTTTGCAGCCCGGTGGTGATGGCCTCGCCGCCGCGATTCGTGACCGTTTGCAGCGCGCAGCCCACGAATAGTTCAATTTGGGCAGC
>Ga0364873_10318_pt1 | contig 26888 bp, 16 predicted proteins | sample ExccelAu500001D3_2_FD_206928 | JGI IMG/M metagenome (GOLD analysis project Ga0364873, IMG submission 206928) | Enriched cells from Trout Bog Lake Hypolimnion, Wisconsin, USA - BchlTB.Aug07.5000.01.D3 | ecosystem: Environmental > Aquatic > Freshwater > Lake > Hypolimnion/Profundal zone | place... | reverse complement strand
AAAATATCATTACTCATGAAGAGGTGCTTCAGGCAGCTAAAGAGGCAGAACCGAAGCTGGCACTCATTTTCAGAGAGCTGGTACGTTCAATATAGCAATTAAGTATAAATGGTTTTGCCAGTTGTTATTGCAAATTTCAGCGATTTATCAATTCATTTACAGCTTAACCGTTAATTTGCAGCACATTTTTACGGCATGAAATTATTGAGAGGTTACTATTTAGGGATGTTGTTTTGTTGTTTGTTCACAAACGCCATGGTAGCTGATGCGCAATATTCCGGCAGTGGTTCTTCTCAATATAATAATACAGGGCAGGGTCAGGGTAGTTATGACAGCCAGGGCAGGCCAATGAAAACTGCAAAAAAAGATTCTTTGCAACACCGGGATCCTAATGCTGACTCGATTACTATTTATTATAAATACTTTGATTCTACCCGAATCAGGGGATTTGATTCTTCACTGAATGATTTCAGCAAAAAAATAAAACAACCCTACTGGTACAATAATCTGGGAAATTTTGGTTCACCAGCTACTTCCATGATATTCAGTCCCTTCTTAAAACCAGGGTTTGATGCCGGATTCCATCAGTTTGATTCCTATAATTTTAAAATAGAAGACACCCGTTTTTTCCAGACAACCCGTCCGTATACAGAACTGGGATACTTACTGGGTTCTAAAGCCGAGCAATTAATAGATGTGGTACATACACAAAATAAGAAAGAAAATTTCAATTTTTCATTTGAATACCGATTCGAGAATTCACCCGGAGCCTATCGGGTTACGAGTGCTAATATTAATAATTTGAGATTTACTTCCAGGTATAAATCAAGAAACAAGCGATACGAAGGATTTTTTATCCTGATCTGGAACAAAAATGGCGCTTCTGCAAACGGGGGTTTAATCAGTACCAACCAGGTTGACAGTCTGGCCTTGGGTAATGGTGCGCTTACTTCTCCTTACATGTTGCAAAGCCGCTTAGGGGAGGCTTCAACAGTATCTACCAGCCCATTTAATACAGCCATAAATACAGGCAGCACTTATAACGAAAAAACTTTTTTTTACAGGCAGCAATATGATTTTGGTCAGAAAGACAGCATTGTTGTTAATGATACATTGACCATAAAATTGTTTTATGCCAGATTAAGGTTACAGCATAATTTTTTCATAAAATCAAACAGTTACCAATTTGCAGATAATGCTGCTGATTCATTGCGGTACGACAGCCTGTTTCATTATACAATTCCATATGCAGGTGATACGGTAAAGTTTAAAGATAGCTGGACAATCATTTCCAATGAACTTAGCCTGGTTTCCTTTCCAGACAAGAAAAATCAAAGCCAGTTTTTAAAGTTGGGGGCCATTGTGCAAACCCTTACAGGAACTTTTTCTGATACTTCGAAACATAATTTTTATAATATTGCTGCAATAGCAGAATACAGAAACAGAACCAGGAATCAGAAATGGGATGTTGAATTAAATGGTCAATTGTATATGAATGGAATGAACTCCGGTGATTATGGAGTCTGGGCGAGTTTAAAAAGAGAATTAAGTAAAAAAGTTGGATACCTGCAATTAGGTTTTCAGAATATCAACAGAACTCCTTCTTTTATTTTCAATCCGCTTACCAGTTTTAAAGTGAATGATAAGCAGAACTTTAAGAAAGAAAATTACACCCGTTTATTTGCGCAGTACGATAATCCAAAGCAGCATTTTATACTAAAAGGAGAATATTATCTGGTTAATAATTACTCCTATTTTGATAGCTTCTTTGTTGCCAAACAGGAACTGACTTTGTTTAATGTATTGCATGTAAGTGCTGAAAAAAAGTTCAGGCTGAATAAGTATTTTAACTGGTATGCAGAAGTGCATCTGCAACAAACCACCGGAGGCCCAGTTCATGTGCCTTTTCTGTTAACCCGCAACCGGATAGCTTTTGAAGGAAATTTTTACAAAAATCTGTTTCTCTCAACCGGGGTGGAAGTCCGTTATTATTCCAATTACAAAGCAGACAATTATTCGCCTTTCAACGGTCAGTTTGTTTCGCAGAATAATTACACTACTACCAATCGCCCCGATGTAAATGTATTTTTTGATTTCAGGATTAAAACCTTTAAGGCATTTGTCCGGGTGGAAAATCTAAACACTTTCAATTACAGCAATCAGAATATAATTTTTAATAAATACAATTATGTGGCTCCCTTATATCCTGCACAGCCTTTATGGATAAGGCTGGGTATATGGTGGAGTTTTGTTAATTAGTACCCTCTAAGTTGGCTATTTATTTTTCAAAATAAGCTACGCTTCCGCCAACCCAGGTTTTATCTGCATTGTATCGTACTCCTATCATTTTTCCTTTGCTCAACCTGGCCAGATTAAATACGGCAACAGGCCTGGGTTTTCCTTTTTCCCAGAAATAGAATATCCGGATTTCTGCTTTTGCAGGTATATCAGGCGTGGCAATTACATCGGCATACACTACTTTCTTTTGCAGGATCCAGTTTTGCTTATCCTCTATTTTTTCAATGTCTTCTGGCGTAACATCAATAATAACACCCTGCCCTGCAAATGAAAATAAGGGTTTTAATACATAATACTCCAGGTCTGCGGGTATTTCATTCAGTTCATCCAGATACCTGGTTTCCGGTACAAATGGATTATTGATTAAGGGCAATGTATATTTACTAATCCTGTAAAACCAGTTAGGATGAGGTACCCATTCTACATTCAGTTCCCCGAATAAAAGTTTTCCCTTTTCCTGTACTTCCGCCGGCTGGTGTTGCAGTTCGTCAAAAATTATCCGGTTATAAATTCTTTTTACCTGTATTTTTCTGTCCTTTTTCAGGTAATACAGGTTTTTACCTTCCTGTATTAAATCAGTCAGGCAAACAATATTAATTCCTATATAATCTTCTGTACAATAAAAATCAATCCTTGTTTTTTGCTGATGCGGAAAAAGTTCCAGCAGAATTACATTTTCTTTTTCCTGGTCTGCCACAATCAGTTCCTGCAATAATTTAAGGTAGCTGTCTCTTGTATAACCATTTAAGTAAGCATCATAATTATCCGGGATAGTAAAATGTTTCCGCAACATTTCATCATGTAAAACCTGATAGGCAAACATGGTTGGGAAACCCTGCATTTCAATTAACTGGGGTTCCAGTGTACCATCCTCATTTTTACAGATGCCAAAATCAAATGCAATAAAATGTGAAAAAGCGGGTTCTCCTGGAACAAATACCTCTTCCGGAATTGCTTTTTTGGTGATGGAAATGAAATTGGTTTGTGTAATTACATCCACAATACTTTCACAGGCAGAGAGGATTTTTTCTTTAAAAATTTTATCTATAAATACAGGCGTTTCTGCTACCGGAAATGCTATGGCACCCGGATGCGGGCGATTGATATCTGCTAAAAAAGAGCGGTATTTTTCTGTTGTAAATAATTGATTGAACTGAATCCTTAAACTGGAAACCATATTTTCTTATTTGTAAGATGAAGATAGAAATAACGGTTCAATGTTCGGAATTTTTGAAGTAATTAAACTATTATTTCAGGGCTTATTTAGCGATGCATACCCCTGAAATTATATAAACGATGGAACCGTTATTCCAATTGCCTGATTCAGGAAATTAGGTAATATCTTACTGTAAGTAAACATGATTTTATCCGGATCCAGTAATTGTTCAACCATACTTTCCCATTTTGCCACTCCATGGTTTTCAATCACGCTTTCCTTTTTATCCTTTCTTTGTAAATACATACTCATACCAATAGCATCCGCCTCCGGGTGAAACTGTGTGCCAATAAAGTATTCATTAAAGCGTAAGGCCATTAATGCTCTTTCAAAAGGCACATGCGGCCTTTCTTTTTCAATAGCGAGTATTTTCCCGCCTAACTGCCTTATTAGCTGATGATTGGGTTCAATCACCTGGTAATCCCTGCTGTCCACAATATAAAAGGGGTCATTTAAACCATCAAAAACAGCTTCCTCTTTTCCTTCTTCCATCATGTGTACCGGAAAAACCCCGAAAGAAGTTGATTTTCTTTTACATACATTGGCAATATTAAAATAACGGCATGCGAGCTGAAAACTATGGCAGATAAAAAATACCTGCTTTTTTACTTCATTTTCGTTATTGTTATTGTAGATCTGCATGTTTTTCAACCAATCCATATAAAGTATATCCCATTCTTCTTCTATAGATTCCAGCGGAGAACCGGGTCCCCCGGAAGATATATACAAATCGTAGCTGAAATCAGGTATACTTAAATTTTGCCGTACATCAAATTCGTCCAATAGTACGTCCAGATCATTTACTTCACCCCATTGGTTAATGATTTCCCGGATACAGCGCATACCCTGGTTTTCATGTCCCTGATAGAGATCCAAAATTGCAATCCGAATGCTTTTTTCATTGCCGCTCATGGCCGCAAACATAAGCATTTTGCGGTTTTTTATAAAATGGAGGAGGTGAATCCTTTATTTTTGCATCGCTTATCATTTAATCATTAATTCGATCCGAGATGAATGTGAAGTTGAAGCAACTTGCTCAGCAGCTGGAAGGGGAGCTTTTTACAGACCAGACCATACGTACATTATATGCTACCGATGCTTCTGCCTATCGTGAAATGCCACTGGCCGTTGCCATCCCTAAAACAGAATCTGATTTACAAAAACTGATTGCTTTTGCTAACCGGGAACATACCGCTCTGATTCCAAGGACTGCGGGTACCTCACTGGCAGGCCAGGTGGTAGGGAATGGGATTATTGCAGATGTTTCCAAACATTTTACTAAAATCCTGGAACTCAATGATAAAGAAAAATGGGTTCGGGTGCAACCTGGTGTAATCCGTGATGAGCTGAATCTTTTTTTAAAACCGTATGGTTTATTTTTCGGCCCTGAAACTTCTACAGCCAACAGGGCCATGATTGGTGGTATGGTAGGCAATAATTCCTGTGGTAGTAATTCAGTGGTGTACCGGAGTACACGTGAACACCTGCTGGAAGTAAGGGCTTTTTTAAGCGACGGTTCTGAAGCCGTATTTTCAGAACTATCAATTGATGAGTTTCATCAAAAATGTGAACTGAATACACTCGAAGGCAGTATTTATAAAAATATCCGCAGTTTACTGGGCAATTATGAAAACCAGGAGGAGATCAGAAAACAATTTCCCAAGAAATCTGTGGAAAGACGGAATACCGGCTATGCAATTGATTTGCTGGTAGAAACAGCTCCTTTTACTGCCGGTGGGCCCGATTTTAATTTCTGTAAACTGATTGCAGGTTCTGAAGGGACTTTAGCCTTTATTACAGAAATTAAACTGAACCTGGTGGATTTACCCCCAAAGGAAATTGGTTTATTATGTGTTCATTTTAATACCATTGATGAATCTTTAAGAGCCAACCTGATTGGATTACAATATAAACCCAGTGCCAGCGAGCTGATTGACCATTATATACTTGAATGTACAAAAGGGAATATAGAACAAAGCAAGAACCGTTTTTTTGTGCAGGGTGACCCTGGTGCTATTCTGGTAATTGAATTTGCAAAAGAAACCCGGGAAGAGATTGTAGCCATTACCAACCAGGTTGAAGCAGATATGCGTGCTGCCGGATTGGGCTATCATTTTCCGGTACTGTTTGGTGCAGATACCAAAAAAATATGGACACTCCGTAAAGCCGGTTTAGGTTTACTGGGTAATCTGCCGGGAGATGATAAAGCAGTTCCGGTGATTGAAGATACAGCGGTGGATGTACTGGATCTTCCGGCCTATATCCGTGATTTTAATGAGATCCTGAAAAAGCATGGTTTGTACTCTGTGCATTATGCCCATGCCGGATCCGGCGAAATTCATTTGCGCCCGATTATTAACCTGAAAACCAAAGAAGGGAACCGCTTATTCCGCACCATTGCAGAAGAAGTGGCCACCCTGGTTAAAAAATATGATGGCTCTTTAAGCGGAGAACATGGAGATGGCAGGCTAAGGGGTGAGTTTATCAAACAAATGGTGGGAGAAAAAAATTATGCTTTATTGAAGGAAGTAAAAAATAGCTGGGACCCCCATCACCTGTTTAATCCTAACAAGATAGTGGATACGCCGCCCATGAATACCATGCTGCGTTATGAACCCGGGCAGTTTACACCGGAGTTTACCACCATTTTCCGGTTTCACAAACAGGATATTCTGCAACATGCAGAGCAATGTAATGGGTCCGGTGATTGCCGGAAAACTCATTTATCTGGTGGCACTATGTGCCCCTCTTTCATGGCTACCCGTAATGAAAAAGATACTACCCGTGCCAGGGCAAATATCCTGCGGGAATATTTAACCCATTCAGTAAAATCAAACCGGTATGATCATCACGAAATTTATGAAGTGATGAGTTTGTGTTTAAGCTGTAAAGCCTGTAAAAGTGAATGCCCTTCCAATGTGGATATGGCCAAACTGAAAGCTGAATTCTTACAGCATTACTATGATGCCAACGGAGTTCCTTTCCGTTCCAATATGATCGCTCATTTTACTGCCAGTGCCCGGTTAGGTTCGCTGCTGCCCGCTGCGTATAATTTTTTCATGACCAATGCTATTACCAGTAATCTAATAAAAAGAACTGTAGGTTTTGCAGTAAAACGTTCTATGCCCACTTTATCAAAAGTTACCCTGCAAAGCTGGTTAAATAAAAGGGAGCCCGTTATCAATACCGGAACAAAGGGCAAAGTCTATCTGTTTTGTGATGAGTTTACCAATTATAATGATGCGCATATTGGTAAAACGGCTGTTTTATTATTGGAAAAATTAGGCTATCAGGTAGCTGTTCCCAAACAGGAGGAGAGTGGAAGGGCCTGGTTATCCAAAGGACTGGTGCGTAAAGCACAGGTGATTGCCAACCGGAATATTGAATTGCTGGGTACACTGGTAACAGAAGAAACTCCTTTAATCGGGATTGAACCTTCAGCCATCCTTACTTTCCGCGATGAGTATCCCGACTTAGCCTCCGATGCCAACCTTGCAGCTGCGCAATCGCTGGCAAAAAATGCATTATTTATAGATGAATTCCTGGCTAAAGAAATTGCAAAAGGTAATATCAGTAAAGAACAATTTACTAAGGAACCTGCATTCATTCAGTTACATGGGCATTGCCAGCAGAAATCTGTGGGTAGCCTTGCAGATTCTGTAACTGTGCTGTCTTTCCCTGAAAATTATACAGTTGCAACAATTCCATCCGGATGCTGCGGAATGGCCGGCTCTTTTGGATTTGAAAAAGAACATTATGATATTTCCATGCAGATAGGCGAACTGGTATTATTTCCCACTATACGCAAACAGGAAAAAGCAACCATCATTGCTGCACCGGGAACCAGTTGCCGCCACCAGATCAAAGATGGTACCCATACAAAAGCCTTGCATCCGGTGGAAATAATGTATGGCGCACTGGTATAGTAATGGTTATTCAGGTTTTACCGGACTGCCAGTCCATCTGGTATTGGGTGATAAAATTTCCCCTTTCATAATCAATGAAAGGGCTGCAATTTTTACATCATTGCCAATATGGGTATCGTATAGAATAATGCTTCTTGCACCAATACTGCAGCGTTCTCCAATCACTACTTTGCCTGTTTTCATCACCCTGTCTTCAAATAAATGGGTCTGCGGACCTGAATCTTCATTCAGTGCTGCATCTGTACCAATACTAACCAGGTCAAATTCAGTGATATCTGTGGTATTCAGCCAAACCCGTTTGCCTGTCCTGGTTCCAAACAAGCGCAGGCAGAGCGGCAACCAGGGTGTGCCACGAAGGAAGTCCAGTAAAAAAGGGACTGATAATGCTTCATAGGTGGATGTGATCGCTTCACTACGCCACACCTTATCCGTCCACATGGGCTTTTGCTGTGCCTTATATTTTCGTATAAATATCCATTTCAGCCCTACGGTAACCAGCAAAGCTGGAATACCGGTGAATCCTAAATAATAAAAAGGTAATAGAAGTATAATTTTCCAGAAAGGCTCATCCACTATCAAATCATGACCATAAGCAATAAAAAAGATACTGCTGCATATAATCACGGATTCCGGTAAAATGATTCGTATAAATTCAACCAGTCCACGTGCTGTTTTTCTTTTTACAGATGGGTAGAAGGTTAGTTCTTTCGGAAATGGATTGCTTTGCTGCCTTCTGGGCAGTGCAATAGCCGGCGACCCAAACCAGTCGGCAGCAACGGTTGATTCCATTTGTTGCACAGTAGGAGGGGTAGATAAAACACCAATAAGCATATTGGAGGGTAAATGATAGCCCTGTGGAATTAATGCGCTGTTACCAACAAAACTGTTATGAGCAATACTGGTGGTATTCAGTATCAACTGCTGGGCCCTGATATCCGCTTCACCCAGTGTTACTGCATCTGCTACAAATGCATCGTCTCCAATACTCAGTAAAGGATGGGTTACACTGCTGGCAGTAGAGATTTCAGTATTTTTACCAATTTTTGCACCCAGTAATCTAAAATAACCGGCAACATATACGGTCGCAAAAATAGGATGCATTACTATAAGGCTTAACGACATGAACTGGTCAGACAGCCATTTCCGAACATATCGTCCTGAATGAACGGAATACTTTCCGGGAGTTATTTTGATATTCAGCAACCTGGTGAAAACCACCGTTTCCAAAGCAAACAAGAGCATATATAATATAGCCAGTGCGGGAACTACAATCACATAATTAAAATTGTAATCTGCTGCTGCATTGTCCAGCGCATGTAAGGCAATAATAACTGGCAATAATGGTATGAGAATAAATACCGGGAAAACCAAAAGGTTGAGCGAAAATATAATTCTGTAGAATACCTTTTTAAAAGTGGTAGTAGAAGCTGGCAGCGGTAAGTCTGCAACAGCTTTTGTTTCCTTTAGTAGGGCTGGGCTGCCATACCATATTTCACCGGATCGTATCCGGTTACCAGGGGATAAATGACTCAGGTCCTGCAACTCACCAAATTCTTCCATAAAGGTATTTCCGGAAATGACAGCACTGCTCCCGATATAGGCATGTGCGCCAATATGAATGGTGCGGAGTTTTAATAACCCGTCTTCCACAATGGCATTATCCAGCACTACCTGAGAACTGAGGCTGGCATCACTTTCTATCGTCACCAGGTCTTCTGCTCCAATGGTAATATTACTGATCTGTGCATCTGCTGCAACTTTGGCCCCAAATAAGCGGAGGTAATAGGGATAGAGTGAAGTTCCGGTCATAAACTGCGAAGGGACTAGCCTCTGCAAGGTTTTAACCAACCACCACCGGAAATAATAACTGCCCCATAAAGGATAATCCCCTGCTTTCATTTTACCGATTACCATCCATTTAATCAGGACAGTTATCGCCGTAAAAACAGGAGGTATCAGGCAATAAAATATAATGGCTGCAAGGATACCCCAGGAATAGGATTCTGTTTCCTCGCTCATATAATAATAACTCACAAATGGGCCGAAAACTTCTATTGTTAGCAGGCTGAATACAAACAGCAATGCAATACTCTGGGCTATAAAACAGGTATAATACCGCCATTTGGGAATAGCATTGAAACTCTTGGTAAAGGGAGCTTTGATTGGTCCGCCTTTCTCCCAGTTTTTCGCCAGTTCCTGTAAGGGTCGGTGGATATATACATCTTTAAGGGAAGCATAGGGAATACCCCCTTCCCGCCTGAGACGGGAAACAAAACCCGCTGCTAAAAGGGAATGCCCGCCCAGGTCTGTAAAAAAATCATCCGTCAATCTAATCTGTTTTCCCGGAAAGTTTCTATGCAATACCGCCAGCATCCTGTCTGCCAGGGGAGCATTCAAATCAATGGTTTCCTCTGCAATTTCTTTAGAAGTTTCATGAAAAAAAGCGGGTAATGGCAATGCTTTACGATCAATTTTCCCACTGGCCATCCTGGGGATTTCCTGCAGCTGAATAATGGCTTCAGGAACCATATAGGGAGGCAGGATTTTCACCAAGGCAGACCGTAAGCTGTTTTCATCCCAACATTGAATATCTACCGGTTTTATATATCCCAGCAGGTGTTCCTGTCCATTACTGTCTTTCAATACTGTTACTGCAGCAGCGGCAACATTTTCCAGTTGCTGTAACTGTATTTCAATTTCACCCAGTTCAATCCGGTAGCCCCGCAATTTCACCTGATCGTCCATCCTGCCCTGAAAATCAATACTACCATCATCTGCTATAATTGCAGCGTCGCCGGTCAGGTAAATACGTTCACCAGGTAAATCCTGCAATGCTGCAGATTTGGCAATAAATTTTTTACGGGTCAATTCAAGTAAATTTATATACCCTTTTGAAACACCTGGCCCGGCAATCACCAGTTCTCCTTTTTCACCACGTGGAAGAATATTTCCAGTTTCATCAGTAACAGCAACTGCATAATTAGGCAGCGGTTGGCCAATATAAATTGGGTTGCCCGGATTCAGACGGGCAATAGTGGCACTGACCGTGGTTTCTGTAGGGCCATAACTGTTAAAAAATGCCCTTTCAGCACTGGCCCATTTATCCACTACCTGAGGAGTACAGGCTTCACCGCCTGCATTGATCAGCCTTAGTGAGGGAATATTATTATCTATTACTGCCAATAAACTGGGTACAGCATGTAATACACTAATCTGGTGCAGACTTAATACCTCACTTAATTCATCAATGGCTTTAGAAGTGGTATTGTCTGGCACCCAAAGTGTAGCCCCGGCAAAATAACCTATCCAGGTTTCTTCACACCACATATCAAAAGAAACAGAAAATCCCTGGTAAACACGGTCATCAGGACGAATCTCAAAAAAAGTCTGCTCTGCTCTTACTAAATGACAGATCTGACGGTGGTTAATGGGTATCCCCTTGGGCTTACCGGTACTTCCTGAAGTATACAGTACATAAGCGCAATCATCGGGTTTAGGGCCTGCAGATGAAGAATAGTTCAGTTCTTTTTCATTAAATGAATTAAAAGCAGGTACCTGCAGTATAAGGCTGTTTGTATTTAAATCAGTTTGGGAGAAACAGGCAATCGCTCCTATTTCCTTTAATACCGTTTCCACTCTTTCTGCAGGCATTTCGCGGTCTACAGGTACATAAGCTGCCCCTGCTTTAAGAATACCCAGAATAGCAGTGTGTAATTCCAGTCCCCTGGGCAGCCAGACACCTACAAAATGGCCCCGGCCAATTCCTTTGTCTGTCAATAAAGCTGCTACCTGGTTGCTCCATGCATCCAGTTCTGAATAAGTGAGCTGCCGGTTTTTAAAAATAAGTGCTTGTTTATAAGGAAACTGAAACACGGTCTGCCTGAATTGCTGAACCAGTGTTTCTTCTCTTAAAAGATCATTTCTTATTTCTCCGTAAACAATACTTTTCTCCATAATATCAAATATTCACAATCCTAATGCTGTTCATTCAAATCTGGGTTGCCTTCAATTCATCATTCTTTGACAGGATAATTGACGAATAGTTTAGTCCTGAATCCCGTATTGGTTATAAAATATTTCGAACAGTATTGCAAGATAAACAAGGCTTGATTTACCCGAACCGATTTAAGTTCTTATTAGGATTCTGAAATAGTAAAATGAATGGCAGTATGTAAAGTATGGTTAAAATTCCCGAAATGATAACCTTGGATACATGTACAAACATGTAAATTTGCTAAAAATTAAAGTATATGGAATTAATAGACAAATTAAAATGGAGATTTGCCACCAAGGCAATGAACGGAAAAGCAGTTCCTGAAGCAAAAATTGAAGCAATTTTAGAAGCAGCGAGATTAGCCCCAACTTCCAGCGGGTTACAGCCTTTTGAAATTATTGTAATCACCAATAAAGAACTGAAAGAAAAAATAAAAGCTATTGCCTGGAACCAGTCAGTGGTAACGGACTGTTCTCATTTATTGGTTTTTGCAGCCTGGGATACTTATACCCCGGAAAGAATCAATCAAATGTTTGATTTAACCAATGAAGTAAGAGGTTTTACCAATGAAGGCTGGGAAGCATACCGTCAAAAATTATTGGCAGCTTATCCAAACAGACCGGCAGATGAGAATTTTATCCATGCTTCCAAACAGGCTTATATTGCATTCGGACTGGCTATTGCAGCTGCTGCTTTTGAAGGGGTAGATGCCACTCCAATGGAAGGTTTTGATCCTGCTGCACTGGATGAAATACTGGAACTGAAAGAAAAAGGATTGAGAAGTGTGCTGTTATTGCCGCTTGGGTACAGGGATGAAAGTAAAGACTGGTTAGTAAACCTGAAAAAAGTTAGAAAAAGCAAAGCTGACTTTGTAACTGAACTGAATTAATCTGTTTTTCTTTCAGATATTTTTTCTACAGAAAGCAATGTAAAAAATTAAAGCCAATTTGATTCTCCTTAAAAAGAATTCAAATTGGCTTTATTATTTCTGCTAACTGAAAACTTTGGAATAAAGCTTACAGGTAACTCAGGTTTATTTTAGGTGTAATGGCCAGGATGGTTTCATACATCAGGGCAATGGTATCTTCAATATCCTGTTTGTGCAGCATTTCAACGGTAGTGTGCATATAACGCAGGGGGATTGAGATCAGTACACTCGGGCAGCCGTCATTGGCATAAGCAAAACTATCTGTATCTGTTCCTGTACTGCGACTAACGGTGCGCATCTGTAGGGGAATATTATTTTTTTCTGCAACCTCTTCCACAAATGCCAGTAATTTATTGTGAACAGCTGGTCCGTAACAGGGAGAAGGACCTTTACCACAGGCAACATCCCCTTCAATAGCTTTGTTGATCATCGGGGTTTGGGTATCATGTGTTACATCCGTAATAATGGCAATATCCGGTTTAATCCTGCGGGCAATCATTTCTGCACCCCTTAAACCAATTTCTTCCTGAACCGCATTTACAATATAAAGCCCAAAGGGTAATTTCTTTTTATTTTCCTTTAGTAAACGGGCTACTTCTGCAATCATAAACCCACCAATGCGGTTATCAAATGCACGGCCAATTAAATAATCATAAGCCAGTTCATCATAACCTTCTTCATATGTCACCACAGAACCGATATGTATACCTAAGTCTTCCACTTCTTTTTTATTTCGGGCACCACAGTCCAGAAACAGGGTTTCCACTTTTGGCATTGGCTCTTTATTTTCCGCATTACTCATGCGGGTATGAATAGCCGGCCATCCGAAAACAGCTTTTACCGGGCCTTTTTTACCATGGATCCACACTCTTTTGGCAGGAGCAATCTGATGATCCACCCCGCCGTTTCTTTTTAAATAAATCAGTCCCTGTTCATTAATATAATTTACAAACCAGCTTATTTCATCTGCATGGGCTTCAATCACCACTTTAAAATCAGCTTTTGGATTGATTACCGCCACGGCTGTGCCATAGGGATCCATATAAGTGGTATCTGTCAGGGGTTTAATATACTCTAACCATACTTTCTGTCCGCTGCTTTCAAAACCAACCGGAGAAGCAGTATTGATATAGTGTTTCAGAAATTTGTAAGACGCTTCAGTTAAAACTGACCTTTGATTTGCTTTCGCTTTTTTTTCTTTTGCCATAAAAATTATTTAAAAAATGTTGAACCGATGATACCACAAATTGCTTTTATCAGCATCAAACCGTCAATTATTGCAAGATAATAGAGAATCGGCTTACGTTGGTACATTGAATAGGCAACAATTATCAACAAAATAAAGGGAATGGTATTGATGAATATTCTGCCCGGAGGGAAATGATGTATAAAGTTATAAGTAAGGAAACTGCCAAAACCAAGTACAGATAAAGGGATCATGATATTAAATATGGTTTTCCGTAACCCCATTTTAACCACAAAAGTTTTAAGTTCAGTATTATAATCCGAAGCATAGTCCTTAATATCAAACATGATACAGAGTACAGTAATAAACATCATATTTTTAATAAAAAGTACCAGCCCGAATGCACTCAGTATATATGGAATATTCCTGTTAATACAGTAAAACATTACCGGGTAAATACTCACTACTCCACTCCATACAAAACCAATTACAAAAGGTTTTAACCACCCGGTATTTCTCAGATTCAGTAAATGGTAATGCGGTAACAATACGCCATAATATAATAAAGCCGAAAGAGGGAACAGAATGATCAGTGTCCATTGGTACCAGGGCATCTGCAATATATGGGGCAGTATAGGATAAATGAGGAAAAAAACTGCGATAATGGAAATAATGGAAAGGAATAATTGAGAAAGGAGAATATATTTCCGGTGCTGCATATACCAAACTGCCCGGATATTGTTTTTATCAGGAACAGTAACATTTATATAAGCCATGGTATAATAAACTACTGTAGCTGTAAATAACAGGATATAATACCAGAAGTTATTCAGGGGGTAATCCCGTTGGATACTTGTTTCAATAGAAAGTGCAACGGTACAGATACCGTAGAAAAAATTTCCGAAGAAAAAAAGTAAACCAAATTTGCGTAGCAATGTTAACTATTGACTAATGACAATAATAGGTGAAACGATGGTATCGCTATAGTTGTTTTTTACGTCTTTAGTCCAGAATTTGTACACACAGGTGTCATTCTGATTGCCACAGGAAGGTGTTTGAATAGAAGGATAACCCAATCCAATTCCATAAGCATAAGTAATTTCGTAAGTGGCTTTTAAGTTTTTAGTGGTTGGAAAAGAGGGAATGGGATATCCCTGGGTGAAATTACTGGCAGCGCAATTTTTAGTAACCTGCTGAATCCAGATGGTATCCTGGGCAACATTGGTGCCCTCGGTCAGTTCCATATCAAATGTAATGGTTTGCTGCGGCTGCAAAAAAGTGGTACTGACAGATTTAAAAGTCAATTGAGGTTTACTGCCGTATTTATCTTTATTGCAGGAATTAATTATTACTGCCAAAACCAATAGGATCAATATTTTTGCTTTCATCATCTTGTATTCAATTCAAAAGTAATTAAATCATTGCAACAGCTAATCGTGGAATCATCAATTGTTAACAATATTTTCTCAGTTTCTTCTGAAAGCTTTAATCAGGTAGCAGCAGCAGTTTTTGAATTTCAGTATCAGCATAACCCGGTTTACCGGCAATGGTGCAATTTATTGGGCAGGGAAGACAATTCTATTACTGAAACCGCCCCCCGGTATCCGGAACGGATACCATTTCTGCCTATTTCTTTTTTTAAGAGCCATACAGTAACCACAACGCTGTTTGAGCCTATGCAAATATTTGAGAGCAGCGGCACCACCCAGACCATTAACAGCAGGCATCTGGTAAAAGATACCGCTATTTACCGCGAAAGTTTTATCAAAGCCTTTGAAATGTTCTATGGGCCAATTACAGACTGGTGCATCATCGGTTTACTGCCCTCTTATCTGGAACGGCAGCATTCCTCCCTGGTAATGATGGTAGATGCCATGATCCGTATTTCCGGCCATCCTTCCAGCGGTTTTTACCTGTATGATTTTGAAAAACTGAAAGAAACACTGGAAAAGACAGAAGCAGCCAATCAAAAAACCTTGCTGATCGGGGTAACTTTTGGACTGCTGGATTTTGCAGAACAGTTTACCATGCAGTTGCAGCATACCATAATTATGGAAACAGGAGGTATGAAAGGAAGGAAAAAAGAGCTCACCAGACAGGAAATTCATGGTTTTCTGAAAAAAAAGTTAGGGGTTAAGGAAATACATTCAGAATATGGGATGACAGAATTATTATCCCAGGCCTACTCCCTGGGGGAAGGCAGGTTCCAATGCCCACCCTGGATGAAAGTAATGGTCAGGGATGAAGAAGATCCATTACTGGTAAGGGTTTCCGGAAAAGGGGTGCTGAATATCATTGACCTGGCCAATATATACAGCTGTGCCTTTATTGCCACGGAAGATGTGGGTATTGTGCATGAAGATGGCAGTTTTGAGGTATGGGGAAGGCTGGATAACAGTGATATTCGGGGATGTAGTTTGTTAGTTATCTAAATGCCATTATATTTGCAATCCCAAATAAAAGGAAAGGAGGGGTAAAACCCTTTAAGTTCAGATATTTATTGCCCGGGTGGCGAAATTGGTAGACGCACTGTGTTCAGGTCGCAGCGTTCGCAAGGATGTGCTGGTTCGAATCCAGTCCCGGGCACTTTAGTAGATTTCAGGCGATTCTTAATAGAATCGCCTTTTTTATTTTCCTCTATATTCCTTTGTATTGGCTCAATTGGAAAATCCACTCACATTGAACCCCAGTCAACTATTGAAAATGACTGTACATCTCCTTGTCTGAAAGACCTTTCTTCGCCAATTCCATTTAATCCCCATGAAGTATTCAATTTCAAATAGTTGTATTAATCTTAAAAAAAAGGTACTGTCATATTTTATAAGGTGGTCAAACACAAATGAAAAATGGGGGGATTAAGACCCCGGATTTTCCACTTCAGGTTGCATTTTGCTTACTTCCAGTAGAGCTCAGTAGCATTTTGAATTAGAATGATTTAAAACTTTGATTCATCATTAAAAAATCGGGAACTTAGGTTAGCTTGTAAAAGAGTGTATCTTAAAAAATTTAATTTTTTGGTACTATTTCTTCACAGGGTATTTTAATCCCTTTCCAACTATTTCTTTGTTTCACGCCAAATTCTTTGACCTGTGCTCTAAAATCTTCTATATCTGAAGCATTCCCGAATTCGAGAGATTCCAATAAAATTAAACCATTTACTTGATCTTGTAATTGATATTTTGGTTTCTGGCATATCCACCAGGGGTCATTTAATTCGAGGCTTACTGATATATATTTTTTTGCACCAATTTGTCTTATTATAGCTTCACCTAATTGAACTTTGATTAATTTTCCCTTTGGTAAAACGCCTATTTCAACTGAGGATTCAATTTTTCTCCTATCATAAAAAACAGCCGCTTTATTGGTTTTTAAAATGACGCAATTTGGATATACAATATAAATTCGACTTGGATTATCATTAAATATTGCATCCATCGGTATTTTATTCCCATGATTGAAATTTGCAATAAAAACATCAATATTATCTAAAATAAACTTATCGGGTTTAGTTCCTAAAGAGGTAAACAAATAACCATATTTCGATCTAAATTCTTCATAAGCTTTCCTTATTGAATCTTCTTCAGCGATTACTTTTGCCTTTGCTTCTTCTTCTTTTGCAATTGACGCAGCATTTTCCTGCGCTTTTTTAAAATCAGTATAAGTTTTACAACGTAACAGAAATTGACGGAATGCAGGATTATTAAGATTGATCCTGAATTTTACAATCTGGTTATCAACTTTTGCTTGAATTGTAAAGCTTAAATGCTTTAATAAACTACTTTCTGGTTCAGCAATAAGAATTTTGTTTTTATTATTATCATAATAATTGTTATAATTATCATTCATTAATTCTTCATTGTCATATCCATATTTGTATTTTATATAGGTGTTTTTATCATATCTAAGCATAGTGGACCCAAAACTTGTATTTCCAGTAGCACCTGTAATTTCCTTATTCAAATCAAAAAGATTATATTTTTCATCCAGGCTCACATAAAACTCAATACCTGCTTTTTCATTAGCTGAAGTCTGATGTATATAAATGGAATAATCGCTATAGTTAGCAACTATCGAAACATGTTTTTTAGTTAGTCCGGTAATGGAATAGTCTGTAATGGTAAATGATTCAGGTATAGAGGGTTCATGCTGTACTTGACTCAACATATGGGTATATGAGAAAAAAAAGAATATCGATAGTATAATTTTCATACTAAAAGTTATATTTAAAAATAATGATTTTATTCAAATCTTATTGCCAATTATAGGATGTATTCCGTTATTTTTCTGGAAAATGCCTGAAAGAAGTTTATCAACTTCAGCATGGAATAATTCATTATGATTTGTAGCCCAAAAAAATACAAAAATAGTTACCAACCGAAATCAGCAGTGTCACTTGCCTATCCATTGGTCGAAGAAAACTATTACCTGAAAACGAACAATTTTTGGTTTATTTGTTTCTAGAAGGCTTAATACTGAAAATATGGATTATACTTTACCACTGTTTAGGTTGTTAATTTAAAATTCAAATACAAAAAATCAATTCAATCTTTAGGTTGGTAACTAAAAGCCTTTCAATCTGTTACGGAGATATTACCCAAGTTGTCATTTTTAAAGCCTCTCAATAAAAAGCCCAATATCTTCTGGTTGAAAGGATATATTTCAGATGAAATGTTCATGAATTTTAAACCAATGTCTTATTTTATGTTTAAAGGGAATTATAAAAATGCAATGAGATAAACCAATTAATAATTCAACTAATGGCAAAAGTTGAATGGTAAACTAAAAATGTAATCTTCCCTAAAATCAATAACTAAGTTCATGCCTGAATGGAACAGATGCCTGCGCACCCATCCTGGTAACTGAAATAGATGCAGCCTCCACAGCAAACCGAACTGCTTTTTGCCAATTCATCCCTTCCGTAAGGGCAACAGTTAATGCGCCACTGAAAGTATCTCCTGCAGCGGTGGTATCCAATGCCTGGACTTCCGGCGCCATTACTTTAAAAGAAAGCTCTTTGTTTTTAAAATAAGCTCCATGTTTACCCAATGTGATGATCACATTTTTTACTCCTTTATTCAATAAATATCCAGCTGCCTGATCTGCAGAAGCATCATCTGTTACTGAAATGCCTGTAAGTATGGCTGCTTCTGTTTCATTAGGGGTTACCAGATATAATCCCTGTAGCAATTCATTGCTTAAATGCTGTGCGGGTGCCGGATTTAAAATTACTTTCTGATGATTGATTTTGGCATTTTTTGCAATAATGCTGATGGTTTCTATTGGTATTTCCAGTTGCATCAGAATAAATGCTGCAGTGGTTATATTTTGAACTTGCTCAATATCGCTCATCCATAAATTCGCATTGGAGCCGGGTGCAACCACTATACAATTTTCTCCCGCAGCATTTACCATAATCAATGCTGCGCCGGAAGGATTATCTTCATCTACAAAAACAAAATCTGTTTGCATATTTTCTTTCCGGAATCCTTCAATGATTCGTTTCCCGAAAACATCATTGCCCACTTTTGTAACAAATGTTAACTCCCCTCCAAGCCTGGCAATGGCTACCGCCTGATTAGCTCCTTTGCCGCCTGGATTCATTAAAAAGTTTCCACCTAATACTGTTTCACCAGGTAATGGGTGCTTATCAGCTTTCACCACCATGTCGATTGTTGAACTGCCAATTACCAATATTTTTTTCATTGTACCATATTTAAAAATTCATATTTACAGTATAGTCTCCTGTCCGCTTAGATTCAACTTCATTTTATTTTCAAATCAGTTTAATTTGTTTAATTATGGTAATGCCTGCTTCAGTGGTAACCAGACATATACAGCGCCTCCAGTTAAACCTGCATCTGCAAAAGGAACCAAATAAAAATCCATCTTCTCAGATTTCCCTTCAGGCTCAATACTATTCACAAAATAAGCATGTAGCTCAATCCAATCTTTCTGAAGAATTTGGTTATCTGTAATTAAGTGTTCACCATTTAAACTGGGGTCAAATGCCAGCACCTGCGGTCCGCGTTTAAAAGCAAATTGATTAGGATAACTTTTCCCTCCTTTTAATTCCTGTATTGGAGTATCGAATAACAGTTTTATGGTATCTCCCAATCTCCAGATACGATTAACTATCATTAACCCATTTGAATATTTAGTATAAACCGTATCTCCAATTGTTGCGCTGAAAGAAGTAGTCCAGGAGGGTACACGCAATGCTATAGAAAAGGGACTAGTTGCTGATGTATTTACTATAATGGCTACATGATTATTTTTAGGAAAATCAGTTACAACCTGTAAAGAAAGATCATTAGTTTCTTTATAGTTAGCATTTTCATAAAGCAATACTGTTGGAATATTGTTTATTAACCCGGTTGTAAAATAGGGGATCATTGCTATTCCACGGGGTACACTGGAAGTACAACAGGTAATATCACAATTGAAGGGCTTTTTATCCATCAATGGGGTATAATAACTAACACATCCTGTTAAAGGGTTTTCAGCAGCCAGTAAATGATTATACACAGATTTCTCAATTTCGTCCAGATATTTTAAATCGCCGGTTATATCCAGCAAGCTTTTATTTAACTGAATCCAGGTGGTGGTAACACAACCTTCTCCCATATTATCCTTTGCCGCTGCCGGTAATATTTCATCATCCTGAAAATATTCCATAGAACTTGCAGTGCCAGTGATGTAAAGTCTGTTGTTTACAATATCATGCCAGGCAATTAATACCGGTCTTAATAATGTATTATCTCCTGTAACTCTATATAAATTAGTTAATCCTACTAAATTTGAAAGCATTTCATACGCTTTACCATTTCCAACTTTTGTTACTTTAGCAGTCGCTAATAATGAACTAATAATTTTAGGGCCATTGGTTTGCTCCCAGGCATCTAAAATGTAATAACAGAAATTTAAATATTTTAAATCCCCTGTGTACCTGTATAGTTCAACCATCGGGTCTAAAATACTGGTAGCTGCCATACCCATATGTTCTCCGGCTGTAATTATATTTCGTTGACCGGGTTTATTCCCAAAAGTTGTGCAAATCAGATTGCCCATTTTTTTACAGGCATCTAATGCAGGTTGGTAGCCAGTAGCTTTATAATAAGCCAATAAGCCATATAGGTTGTATTTATGGCTCCACACATCCCAACTTGTCCAGTATTCCGGTGGGATATAAGTTCCCAGATAACCATCCTCTAATTGAGCATGAATTAATTCAAACACCATCCTGTCTATCTGTCTTTTCAATCTTTCATCATGTGTATTTTTCCAGGCATTACAGGCGGTTTCTATATATTTTCCTGCATGTTCCCCAATCCATGGATGATTGCCAGGTCTTTGTAAATAACCATCCATTATGCCCTTTTCGTCAATTTTCAAAAGCCGTTCAACTATATTCTGTTTCATTCGTTTTCCCAAATAGCCCGTTAATTGCTGCTGTTGAAAAGGAATGGAAGTAAAAGCATCCTGAATTTTATTTTCAATAACAGGCTTTGGTTCTGAGAATAGCATTTTATCATACTCATCTTTAATCCAATAATTTATCTTACCTGAAAATGCAAAGGCTGCTTTATTTTCCTGGTTACTGTCATTATAAGATTGGCTTGCCCCTTCGATCTTGTCCTCCATACTGAATTTCAATATTGCAGGTAGTTGAAAGGATTTTGCTCCTGTAGTAAATGAAATGGTTATTAATAAAATGAATATCCATTTGATGCAACTAATTAAAAAAGTAAATTTCATACAGCTAAATTTGAAGCATTTCAAAATATCAAACTTTAATAGTTGTTTAAATCTAATAATTTTCAATGTAATTTACCCGGGAGAACACTAAATAAACTTTGAGTAACTTGTTTAATTTTTATTCGGGGCGCATTAATCTTTATTACAGGCAATTCCTGGATTTTATTTATTGTATTTAAACGATGTTTCCTTTACTAATAAGCCATTGAATTTTATGTTTTCAATATGATAATAGTCATAGTTCTGCTGCTAATTCCCTCACTACTTTTAGTATGTTTATTTTACATCTAACGTTTGTACGGATTTTAGATTAATCTTCAGAAATAACCGAAAACCCATTTCAAATCCTACCTGTAAAATGAAGTATTAATTAATTTATAAACATTTTATATGTTACGAAATGCATTTTTATCTTCCATTGTACTAATCAGTGTTTCAACTTTTGTATGTGCACAAAAACCTAAATCAGGAGTCCCCAAAAAAACAGTAACAGCAAATGCGCTTTCCAATGCTGAAAAAATGGGATATGCCAGAACGAATCAATATTGGGGACCAGGAACCTATTATAGTTTTGCACCCGGGGTTACACATATGAAAATGGTGAATAACTCAGAATCAGTCATGAGGGATCTAACAGGCATTTCACGGGAAGACTGTTTGGCTGAACTGGCAAAACAGGGATTTACAGAAGTTCCTCCCAAAGAAGTAGAAAAGTGGTTTGACCCTAACAAAAGTAAAGACATCAAATATTTTTACGCGCCGGATAAAAGCTATATACTTCAACCTTCTTTTAAAGAATTAGAAAAAAGTGCGAAGCCTGGTTTTATGCCCTATGCAGCTGTTGATATGGTTAGATATATACTCCTTCCTAAGGAAGATAGCCTGAAAGTGTTGGAATTGGCATGGCAGTACTTGCGTGATTTAAACAATATGAAACTTTTACTGGTGAGCTTTGGCAGCACATTTAAAAAAGCCAATCCCAAAGCCTACCCAATTGAACAGGCCGGAGCATCTGGATGGAGCTCTATGCGGGCTGGGTCTTTTCTATTAAGAATGGCAGACGGCAAACCCAGTGGTGTTTGGGATAGAAATGAAGATATTGTACGGCGTACTATTGGGAAGCCTGATTTTGATTTACTGATTATGGCCAGCGAAACAGATTTTTGGTATAGTATGCGGGTGAAATTGCAGAAGGAAGGTTATGTATTGGTTTATGAAGTGAAAGCTGTGACCTTACTTACACTGGAACCTGGTGCTAACTGGACTGATGAGCATAAGCAAAGAACCCTGGCATATAATGGTGGTGTAACAATGGATAAGCAAGCTATTGAATTGTATAAGAAAGCACCCTTACCACCTGTTCTGGAAGATTTGAACCAATTGCTGCATATTCAGTAAAATAATTAGCCAATAAATGCATGGATGATAAAATAAATACATTAAATCCTTGATGGGTAAACATTAAATAAAAATAATATTAAATCTGATAATTATCATTGATTGTTTAGTTCCTGTAAGCATACATTTATTAGTTCTCTTATCACCGGATTTATTTTTACTAAATCAATCATCAGTATTTACTGATGAATAAACCTTTCTTATGAAATTAAATTATGTATTACAGGTGGTTGCCTTTTGTTTATTAGCATCTATTGGAGCAAAAGCACAACCACAAAGGAATTTTTATGAATCCTTTTTATTAAAAGAAAAATTTACCCATGAAAGAGTTTGGGATGCACAACGTTATCCTGCTTATCCGCAGGCAGGGAGAGATTGGGTGATCTCCGGTTTTAAAAGAGCATTTGATGTTAGCAATAATGGTGTGCTGGATTGGGGTAGATTTAATGACCGTTATTTAATGTTAACCATTGAAGAAGACCATAGCTTCCGGGCTGGTGCTTTTATGGATGATGTAAGTCGCACCAAAGGAAAATATAATGTTGCCCTTACACTGTTTGAACGGGATGGAAGGTTTGTAAAAGTGGTTTCCAAATGGGGTGATTTAATTGGTTTTGGTGCTACTGGTTTTATGTATGTACAACAGGGTGTTTTCGGTACTTTCTTCTCTTATGATATGATGCGGGAAGGTGGGTCTGTAACTTATCGTCCGGATGTTGCTCAAATTAAAAGCCTCTCTGAAATTATGGATGACCGCAGACAAAGGCCACATGATAATTTTGATAGGGTTGTTGAACAACAGCATGAAAGGAGTTATACTGAATCCTTTTTATTAAGAGAAAAGTTTACTCATGAAAGAGTATGGGATGCACAACGTTATCCTGCATATCCTCAGGCAGGGAGAGATTGGGTGCTCTCCGGTTTTAAAAGAGCATTTGATGTTAGTAATAATGGGGTGTTGGATTGGGGCAGATATAATGACCGTTATTTAATGTTAACTATTGAAGAAGACCATAGCTTCCGTGCAGGAGCATTTATGGATGATGTAAGCCGCACCAAAGGAAAATATAATGTTGCACTAACGCTGTTTGAACGGGATGGAAGGTTTGTAAAAGTGGTATCAAAATGGGGAGATCTGATTGGATTTGGTGCTACAGGTTTTATGTATGTACAACAGGGTGTTTTCGGTACTTTCTTCTCCTATGATATGATGCGGGAAGGTGGGTCTGTAACTTATCGTCCGGATGTTGCTCAAATTAAAAGCCTCTCTGAAATTATGGATGACCGCAGGCAAAGACCTCATGATAATTTTGACAACAGGCAGGAAGTTAGGCCCGAAATCCGGACAGATAACCATCAGGAAATCAGGCAGGATTATAGAATACCAGGTTATGAAAATCATCAAAGGTTTGATGACAAGAGGGCTACTTTTATATATAAAAAGTATAAGGCAGAAAATGTTTGGGATGCAAAAAGAGAACCACTCTATCCCATTAGCGGAAGAGACTGGAAATTATCTGGCTTTACAGTGGCTTTGGATATAAGCAATAACAGGTTTAGTATTGATTGGGGCAGAAACCGAGACAGGTATCTGATGTTTGAAATTACTGATGATTTAGGTAACACGCCTGGTGCTTTAATTGATGATGTGAATCGTACCAGAATCAAATATAATGTTTCGCTCAATCTGTTTGAAAGTGACGGACAGTTTGTTAAAACTATTTCAAGATGGGGTAAATTGATCGGCTTCGGTTCTTTCGGATTTATGTATGAACAGGAAGGGCAATTAGGTACATTATTTGCTTTTGAAAGTTTTAATGCATTTAGAGAAAAGAAATATATTACTGATGTTTCAGAAGTAAGGTATTTATCAGAAATTCTGAGATAGGAATTAGGATATTTCCCATTTTTAAACATACCAAACCCATACCAGCTCCCTACCTCATTCGTACCATCTTCGGGTCAAGTCCACCAATTGGTGGACTTGACCCGAAGATGGTACGGCTAAAGTGCCTGTCTGGTATGGATTTGTATCGACTTATTTCAGAAAAATATAATTAATGATATGTGAATAAATAAAATTCGGCAATTTGTTAAAATATAATAAATAATTCAGTATATTATTGCGCTTAAATTGGTTGCTGCAGGAGGCTGCATATAGGGTTATTTTTTATACTACTGATTGCCATGAAAAATATTTTCAAACAACTTTTTTCATTGATACTTCCTGTTACTGTTCTGATAATTATACCATTAGTTATAGAAAAAAACAAGACTGTTACTGATATGCGTGAGGCTATAGAGGGGCTAATATTTACAGGGATTGGAATGTGGATGTTAGTTAGTACTATAAAAACATTAATCAGGAAAGGAAAGGGTACACTTGCTCCCTGGAGCCCAGCTACCAAACTGATTACCAACGGTTTATATGCTTATGTACGCAGTCCGATGATTATTGGGGTATTGCTGGTGCTACTGGGTGAATCCCTGATTTTCCTTTCCTTTAATATTTTCATTTGGGCACTGGCTTTTTTTATTATCAATAATATCTGGTTTTCCGTGTTTGAAGAACCGGATTTAGAGAAAAAATTCGGAGAGGAATATAAGGAGTATAAAAAACAGGTACACAGGTGGATTCCCCGCTTACAACCTTACCGGCCGGATAGAAATAACAGAATGTAAATAACAAAATATTAAATGAAATCCAGGCGATAGAAGACCAAATAAATAAATTAAAAAACCGGGTGAAAACAATTTCCACCCGGTAAATGCTCACTTAACAATACAATTGCTCGTAATATTCTTTAACCATTCGCTTACTGTCAAATTGCTGCACCACTTCTTTCATGGCTCTCTGCTGCATTTTTCTCCATTTGGTACGGTTGGAATAATAAGTGGGTATAATCTTATCTTCCAGTATTTCATACACATTATATAGGTCGTGAATGTCCTGTTCACTGATGTTCAGGGTATGGTAATCTGCTTTGGGCACCACAAATCCATTTTCATCCGGTACAATAAATTCAGGTATCCAGCCATCATCAGTAGAGAAATTCAGTGCACCATTCATAGTTGCAGTCATACCACTGGTTCCGGATGCTTCGCGGGGTACACGTGGATTGTTCAGCCATATATCGGCGGCCTGTTTTAAGGTTCTGCTGATATCCAGTTCATAACCGGTAACCACGGCAATATTTTTGTATTTTTTACTGAGGTCCACCAGTTTATTAAACTGATTAACTGCCCCAAAATCAGATGGGTAAGGTTTTCCGGCCCAAATGATCTGTATGGGTTTTTTAGTATCTGTAATCAGTCGTTCAAAACGTTCAAAATCATAACTCAGCAAATCCGGCCTTTTATAGGCAGCAAAACGCCTGGCCCATACAATAGTAAGAATATTCGGGTCGAATATTTTACCGGTCTGATTGGCAATAAACTCAAAAGCTTTAGCTTTTAATTCCAGCTTTCTTTCATCAAACAGGATATCATTGCTCATTTCCAGGTATTCATATAAATCTTTATCTGCCCAATAGTTACGGTTCTGTGCATTGGTAATAGATATGATAGGGCAGATATTGTCGTAGTTCGCCCACAAAGTTCTGCTCACTTCTCCGTGCAGTGCAGAAACGCCATTGGCTTTACGGGAAAGCCTTAAAGCCGCCAGAGAATGATTAAACCGGTCTCCGGTAATACCGGTGGCTTCTCTTACTTCATTCAGGCTCAGACCATTAAAATAGCCTAAACGCTGGCAAAGGTCCAAGTCATGTACTTCATTACCTGCTTCTTCCGGGGTATGGGTAGTAAACACAAAATGGTTCTTTACAAAAGAAAGGCCTTTCTGTTGGCTTAACACATAAAATGCTGCAGATATTCCATGAGCTTCATTCAGGTGATATACATCCGGTTGGTAGTGCATCAGGTCCAGCAGTTTTGCCCCGCCAATCCCCAGTAAAATAAACTGTGCAATCTTGGTCTCCATATTGGAATCATATAACCGGTGGCAGATGGATTGGGAGAGGTAATCGTTTTCCGGCAGGTCTGTGCTTAATAGAAACAAAGGTGCACTCTTAAAGGTTTCAGGTTTTAAATACCAGGCTTTTACCCATACCGGGGCATTGCCAATGGTAATCTGGTATTTAATGCCGGTATCTTCCAGAAAATTATACTGTTTTTCCACCCAGGCTGGT
>Ga0364873_10314_pt1 | contig 27347 bp, 26 predicted proteins | sample ExccelAu500001D3_2_FD_206928 | JGI IMG/M metagenome (GOLD analysis project Ga0364873, IMG submission 206928) | Enriched cells from Trout Bog Lake Hypolimnion, Wisconsin, USA - BchlTB.Aug07.5000.01.D3 | ecosystem: Environmental > Aquatic > Freshwater > Lake > Hypolimnion/Profundal zone | place... | reverse complement strand
TTTGGAGATTTAAAGAATGAAAAAATCGCTATTAGCAATCGCAGCATTGACGGCATTTGCTGGCGCTGCTCAAGCTCAGTCCAGCGTAACTATTTATGGTTTATTGGACGTTGGTATCATGGGTCAAAGCAATTCAAACATGTTGAACGGCTCTACTGGTGGAACTTCTGCTGGTTACGGTGGTTCAGGTAGTACATCTGCCCCACGTAATGGCAACTCGTTTGGCTTTATGCAAGGCGGCGAGTCTGCTAGCCGTTTGGGTTTCAAAGGTTCTGAAGATTTAGGTGGCGGTACTAAAGCGATTTTCACTTTAGAGCAGGGCGTTAACACTGATAACGGCTCACAGTACGCTTCTGGTTTGCCAGGCAACGGTAAAACGACTGCTGGCATGGGTAACATGTCAAACACTGGTGACTCTTCTAACCAAGGTCAATTGTTTAACCGCGGCGCATTCGCTGGTGTAAGCAATGACAAATGGGGCACATTGACATTAGGTCGTCAACAAACTTTGATGTTAGACAACATCGGTGGTTATGACCCAGTTAACGCACAACAGTTCTCACCTTTAGCCTTCTCAGGTCAATTCGGTGGTGGCGGTACAACTGACAATGCACGTGCTAACGGCGCATTGAAGTTAAAAGAAAAAATCATGGGCTTTGATGTTAACGCCTTGTATGCACCTGGTGGCTATGCTGGTAACAACGGCGTTGGTACACGTTTAGAAGGTCAAATCGGTTACGAAACTGCTAAGTGGGGTGTACAAGCTCTGACTTCTTATCAAGAAGATGCAACATCATTGGCTGGTGTAACTTATGGTTCAGGTCTTGGAGTTGGCGCTGTTGTTCCTGGCAATACATCAGCAGCATCATCAACATCAGCAGCATCAACAACCCCAACAACTGCTGGTACAAACCAAGTTAATGCAACTGTGTACAACACACGTTCAGCTACTTTGACTGGTAAATGGACGCCAATGGACAAATTGTGGTTGAAGGCTGGTTTCCAGTATCAAAACCTCGGCACTCCATCAAACTTCCAATATGTTTCTGGTCAGCCAGTATTGCCTAATGGTAGCGGCTTTAGCGTGTTCTCTTACACAGCAGCATCAGCACCACAAATCAAGAATACTTTCTGGTTAGGTGCTAATTATGATTTCACACCAGCAATCAAGGGTTCATTGGGCTACTACCAGCAGAACACACTCCAAAATGGCGCTGGTGCAACCCAAGCGACAGCAGCAACAACTGGATCGCTTAATGGTAGAACTACTTTCATCTCTGCAATGGCTGAGTACTACTTGAGCAAGCGTACTAACTTGTACGCAGCTGCTTCACAAGTCAACTTTACTGGTTCTACAGCTTCTGTTTCACAAGCTAGTAACGGCACATTGACTCAGTACAACATCAACCAGCAGTTCACATACGGTTTAGGTATGCGTCACACTTTCTAATTTAACGTAGGACTTGTGCCTACCTAGATTTAGAAATGTAGTGAGTAGTATCTAGCTGTAAATGTAATAAGAAAACCATCACACGCAAGTGTGGTGGTTTTTGTCTTTTAACGGATCTTAATTTCTTGACATTGGTCAAGGGATTTCAATTAAGTACTTTATGAAAAAATTAAATAAATTCGCCTTAGCTGCTAGTTTTCTTTGTGCGGCAGGAGTAGCAAAAGCACAATCGAGTGTGACGGTTTATGGTTTATTAGATGTGGGCGTGATGGCGCAAACTAATGCGGGTAATCTCAATGCTTCCACCTGGGGTAACTCTGGTTCGCCAATTAACTACCCTGGTGTTAAAAACGGTAATGTCTTTGGATTTATGACTGGTGGTGAAAGTCAAAGTCGCTTGGGTTTTAAGGGTTCCGAAGATTTGGGTGGTGGTACCAAATCATTTTTCTTGCTAGAGCAAGGCTTTAGTGCAGCAACGGGCGCAAGCGCGAGCAATGGAATGGCTGGCAACGGCTCATCAACTAGCGCAGCTCAAGGTGGCGATAACGCTTTGCAAGGTCTTTTATTTGGTCGCGGCGCTTATGCCGGTTTAAGTAACGAATACTATGGCACCTTGACGCTGGGTCGCCAGCAAAGTTTAATGCTCAAAAACATTGGCAGCTATAACCCAGTTAATGCCCAAATGTTTTCTCCAATCGCCTTTTCGGGAACATATGCCGGTGGTGGTTATACGGATAACGCCTACATTAGTAGTGCCATTCAATATGCAAAAAAATATAATGGCTTTAATCTGAATGCCATGTATGCGCCTGGCGGTGTTGCAGGAAACAATTCAGCGGGCACTACCACTGGGTTTCAGTTGGGTTACGAAGAGTCAAGATGGGGTGTTCAGGCGATTGCTTCACACACAACCGATGGTACTAAGTTGACGGGTGTTACTTATGGTGCTGGTATTTCTACAGCAGGTGGCGCCGTTATTCCTGGCAACGCATCGCAAGCATCCTCAACATCGGCAGCATCAGCAATCCCAACTAATGCTGGAACAAATCAGCTTTTGGTTACTCTAGCCAACACCTCAGCACTTCAGTTGACTAGTAAATTTCAGGCGACCGATAAATTAAATCTGAAGGCTGGCTATGAGCGTGAATTTATTGGCACGCCAAGCAATTTTCAGATGTATTCAGGTTTACCAGTACTGCCTAGTGGATTTTCTATCGCCAGCTGGACGCCCAATAGAAACAATTACAACATCAATGTTTATTGGGTAGGTGCTAACTATAACTTTACCCAATCCTTAATTGGTTCTGTAGGTTATTACTATGCAGGAACGCAGCAATCAGGTACTCAGCTAAGTGGGGTGCAGCAGTTTCAATCTGCAATGCTTGACTACTATATGAGTAAGCGTACTAATTTGTATCTAGGTATCGGAAACGTGAATACATCAGGCTCTAATGTTCAGCCATTACCAGCGGGCAGTATGTTGAGTGGCAAGACTGTTAGTACACAGCAGACTTACGGAGTAGGTATGCGTCATACTTTCTGATAATAAAATGACTTTCCCTAGCGCTATGTCCCAGGCGCTATAAAAATAAAGCCCGCAGATTTTTTGCGGGCTTTATTTATCTCTACAAGTGAATTTAACAATTGCTCATTTATAGGAAATTAATTCATATCGCAGCATATTTTCATAGCGATCGTTACCAATACCTGTATTGTTGTCTAAGTAAGTACCATCTGTGGTTCTGACAACCCACCTGCCAATATTCGGCGCTATCCAAATCGTCGAGTGACGTAAAGAGGTGTGCCTAGAAAAATCATCACTAATGAAATAGATAGAGTTAGTGCTTTTTAATGTATTGAACTGACTGCCCTGAAGGGTGACTACTTCAGCTCCTGCATTAGTAATGGTAGATGACCAAAGATATTTGCTTTCGGCGTCACTAACTTTGTATTGAGTAGTAAAAGTTTGTGATTTGACATTGGACTGAGGCCACATGGGCATGGGGCTTACAAAATTCACTGGTGGATTCCAGTAGGGATCGCTTAAAACGAGCCCAGTGGTAGATTGAATCTCTGATGGTAATGAACCATGCTTTTGACTTTCCCGCTTAATTTCAATCAATGGTGCTACGGACACTACGTTTTCCGTAATCGTGTCAATTACTTCATTGTTGTAGAGATTACGTACGTTATAAATCCACTGTTGACCAATAGCAATCTTTCTGATTGCCTGGTAATTCTCGCTAGAATCTATGCTGGATTCTGAGGTGCTGAAGACGGCATTTCCTGCGCAGGCCGATAGAAGTGATCCCAAGATGATTGTTGTCAGTGACAAGAGTAAATACTTAAATGGTGAGTATATTTTCATGATGTTCGTTTTCAGGGCAATGTATTGGTCTTCATGTTAAACCAAATATCTGTATTAGGCATGTCAAAAAGTGTATGAAATTTTTCCATACGTTGACCAATTGTATTGTTTATAGGTGTCCACCAATTGCTTGCTGGCCCCAATCGCTAATGAGAAGTTTTTTGAGAGTCTATGGACAATCATTCCATCGATGGGGATAAACCAACTACCACTAGCAGTATTGAATATCATGCCATTCTCATCCCAGAAGCGGATTTGAGTATCGGGAGTAAGTGAAAGGCCTACAGTTGGATAAATTTGCAGGTTGCGTTGAAGTGAGGGTTCATTAGGGTTGATATTAATCGAGTGATTTTTAGTATCAAAGCCATATATATAGCGCAGCAGCGGTGAGAAGTCGGAGATCAGTGTATCTGCGCCTTCGGTTGGTTTAAAAAGCCATCGAATCTGTGGGCCCATTGCCCATTGCCCGTTATTTCCAAAGGGAAAAATGATTCGACCGCCAATGGTCGCATTGATGTTGGGTAAAAAATCCTTATCCTGCCCCCATATGGTTAGCATTGTGTTGCCCGCGCTAAATTGACCTGAGTTATTAAATTCTTGCCCGTTAGCGTTGCTTGACACTATGGAGGTATCCAGGCGAAGCCTGCCTTGCCAGGACCCGATATCAAGCGGATTGTAGTATCTGATTTTTAAAATATCACTATAGCTGGAGTTGCCTTGATAATTTTGATAGCCCCAGAACTCTAATGTTTTGTCACTGGATAGTTCTTGGGGTGTATTTTTAAATCTGCTATTTAAGCCTGTCTCCTCTGCAAGTGCTGTTATTGAAAGAGTGCTTAGGAGGATGAAGAAAATATATCGCATCAATAAAATACTTTTAAATCAGAATACTTAGAATTGATCTAAAACTAATATAGACCAAGGAAAATGAAACTAAATTCTAAGGCGTTTGCCTTCGCGGGTTGCTTCTAGACCGGAGCTTTAGATGTGCATTCAAGAATAAATATGCTGCAATGCAATAAATTGATTGTAGCGAAAGAAAATCTTGACAGATCTCGCGAACGAGAATGTAATGAGAGAATGCAAAAATTTGTAAAAGTGCTAATTCTGTCGAGTTGTATCTTTTTCGCTCTTGTGAAAACTTCTGGTGCTCAAATTTTTGTCCAAAATGCTGTGCAAAGAACTCAAGCTTATGTTGGCGTCCAGAAGGACGCCAATCTTTTGGATGAATCATCTAAAGGATTAGAGCAAAAGGAACCCAATCTAAAGATTAACTTGAGCGCGCACGTATTAGGCGATATCCATGAAAACACACTAGTGTTTTTGCCTGTTGATAATGAATCTTTTTTTTGTATCCGCGTTTCAGAGGGCATGCTCGGCTTAGTGCTGACTTCAATCTTCAGGCCTCCACGAGTCGTCTAGCGCTCCAGGAGTTGGCAGATCACTTTCACTTGCTGTCATGGTATTGCCAAGAGTTGTTCACATCCTTATTCAGTTTGAACTTATAGTTGACTGGCATCAAAGTGCCATTGTCAGGACGCAAGCTGAATGCTGATGCAAGAAACTCCATTGATAAATTTTCGCTTTAATAAAGATTAAAAAATGATTAGGTTAGTTAAGTTAGCTTTAGAAAAGCCATATACATTTGTGGTAATGGCGATTTTGATAGCTCTAATGGGGATCTTTAGTGCACTTCGCTCCCCAATTGATATTTTTCCAGAAATTCGTATTCCAGTAATTAGCGTTGTCTGGTCTTATACAGGTATGCAGCCTGAGGATATGGCCGGAAGGGTTGTTTACGCTTATGAGCGCGCATTAAGCTCAACAGTAAATGACATTGAGCATATTGAATCTCAATCGCTTCCTGGTTATGGAATTGTCAAGATTTTCTTTCAGCCTAGTGTCGATATTCGCTTAGCGACAGCACAAGTAACGTCGATTTCACAAACAGTGCTTAAGCAAATGCCGCCAGGCATTACGCCGCCACTCATTTTGAATTACAACGCCGCCACAGTTCCAATCGTGCAATTAGCGCTCTCTAGTCTATCCCTATCTGAACAACGTATTTTTGACTATGGACAAAACTTTATTAGACCGGCTCTAGCAAGTGTGCCTGGCAGTGCAGTACCGTCACCATATGGAGGAAAAACTCGGCAAATTCAGATTGACTTGCGATTAGCAGCACTTCAAGCAAGAAAGTTAACCCCTAATGATGTGATTAGCGCACTAGCGGCACAAAACCTCATTATTCCAACTGGCACACAAAAAATTGGCGAGTATGAATACAGCATTAAGTTAAATAATGGCGTCGATGGGTTTCAGGAGATTGCGGACTTTCCGATTAAGTTGGCGAGTGGAGCGGTCATTCAGTTAAGGGATGTGGCTCAAGTTCGCGACGGCTCTCCTCCACAAACAAATCTGGTGCGCTTGGATGGTGGTAAGGCAGTTTTGATGACCATTCTTAAATCAGGTGCCGTATCTACTCTAGACATCATTGATGGTGTGAAAGCCTTAGTTCCAAAACTGAAGGAGTCCTTGCCATCAGAATTGAATATCAACATTAACGGTGACCAATCGGTATTCGTAAAGGCCTCTATTAGTGGCGTGATTCACGAGGGATTGATTGCGGCAGCGTTGACTAGTTTAATGATCCTATTATTTTTAGGAAGCTGGCGATCAACAGTGATTATTGCTTCATCAATCCCGCTTGCAATCTTGTTTGCGGTATTGATGTTGAACATAACCGGCGAAACCCTAAATATTATGACCTTGGGGGGGCTTGCATTGGCGGTTGGTATTCTGGTTGATGATGCCACCGTTACGATTGAGAATATTAACTGGCACTTAGAGCAGGGAAAGCCAATTCAAGAGGCCATATTGGATGGCGCAGCACAGATTGTGGGGCCAGCATTTGTGGCATTACTATGTATTTGTATTGTATTTGTGCCGATGTTCTTTTTAGAGGGCGTCTCTAAATTTTTATTTGTGCCGATGGCTAAGGCTGTGATGTTTGCAATGATTGGATCTTTTGTCCTATCACGCACTTTTGTACCTACTTTTGCAAATTTCATTTTAAAAGAAATTCATGGGCACGATGAGCATGCATCTGGACATTTGCGCTGGGCGATGGATATTAATCATACCAATCGTGTAGTCAGGATCAAGGGTAGGCTGGCTAAATTTCAATATCAATTTGAAAATGTATTTAACTCTGTGAGAAAAAGTTATTTTGACTTTTTGAGATTGGTTATTGTCGATCAAAAAAAGTTCATTGTGATATTTATGGCGGGCATACTAGGTTCATATCTTTTAATCTTCTCTTTTGGACGAGAATTTTTTCCTGCGGTTGACGGCGGTCAAATTAAGATGCACGTTCGAGTGCCAGTCGGAACTCGTCTTGAAGAAACCGCGCGACAATTTAACGATATTGAAGCCGAGATTCGTCGCTTGGTACCCAAAGATCAAATTGAAAGTATTGTTGACAATATTGGGCTATCTGTCAGCGGCATCAACATGGCGTACAGCAGCACGGGCACTATTGGCCCACAAGATGGTGATATTTTGGTTTCTCTAGTCAAAGGTCATTCACCAACCGATGAATTTGTAAAGGAGTTACGAGAAGAGCTGCCTAAAAAGTTCCCATCAACTAGTTTTGCATTTTTGCCCGCGGATATTGTGAGTCAGATTCTGAATTTTGGGGCGCCTGCTCCGATTGACATCATTGTTAAGGGTGCCAAACGAGATGAAAACTTTGCCTTTACAGCCAAGTTGCTAGAGCGCGTTAAAAAAATCCCAGGGATCGCGGACGTGCGAATTCAGCAGGCGACGAATTATCCGCAGATTAACGTTGATGTAGATCGCGTGCAGGCTGCGAAGATTGGCATAACACAAAGAGACATCACCAACAACATGGTGACAACATTGGCGGGTAGTGGCCAGGTAGCTCCAGCATTTTGGCTGAATCCATCCAATGGTATTTCTTATCCGGTAGTCGTTCAAACGCCGCAAATACAAGTTTCGAGTATTTCGGATCTTTTGAATATTCCGGTGGCCGGATCGAATGCTTCAACAGGAACAATCCTTGGTGGAATTTCATCCCTTAGAAGAAATTTTGCAGATGCGGTTGTAACGCATGACAGCATTAAGCCTTCATTTGATATTTACGCCGATACTCAGGGTCGCGATCTTGGGGCGGTGGCATCCGATATCAATCGCATTATTGAGGAAGAAACCAAAAATATCCCTAAAGGCACAACCGTAGAATTGAGAGGGCAAGTCTCTACAATGAACTCTGCTTTCACTGGCCTAGGTTTAGGTTTGATCGGATCTATCGTATTAATTTATTTAATACTAGTAGTGAACTTCCAATCCTGGCTAGACCCATTCGTCATTATTACTGCATTGCCAGCGGCCATAGCCGGAATTATTTGGATATTGTTTTTGACGTTTACAAACTTATCGGTACCCGCCCTTACGGGAGTGATTATGTGTATGGGGGTTGCCACAGCAAATAGTATTTTGGTGGTTAGTTTTGCCCGCGAACGTTTACCAATTGATAAAGATCCGATCAAGGCGGCTTTGGAGGCTGGTTTTTCAAGGTTCAGGCCCGTGATGATGACTGCATTGGCAATGGTGATTGGTATGGCCCCGATGGCATTAGGTCTCGGTGAGGGTGGTGAGCAGAATGCCCCTCTTGGCAGAGCTGTTGTAGGAGGACTCATTTTTGCAACGTTCGCAACTCTTATTTTTGTACCGGTTGTGTTTAGCCTTGTACATAAAAACTATGGATCAGAAAAAGCATGAAAACAATTAAATTCAATAATGACTCTTTAAAAAACGTCCTCCCATTGCTCAAGAAGTATGTTGCTATAGCAAAGGAATTTTTAATTACGCTATATCAAAAATATCAGGGGCTCGAAAAAAATCAAAAGCGTTTAGTCCAAGTCGTGCTCGTGATCGTCATCCTCAATTTTGGATTTCGAATTTATGGGTTTATTTCCGCTAAATTTCGCTCTGAAGAAAATGCGCAAAGGATAGTTACCGTTGTTATGCCAGTAGTTGGCGGCGCTGAAAATTCAATCTCCTTTCCGGGTCGCCTCGAAGCCTACTTAAATGCACCAATCTATTCTCGTGTAAATGGTTATATGAAGAAATGGGATAAGGATATCGGTGCCGAAGTTAAAAAAGGTGAGATTTTAGGAAGAATTGAGGCTCCAGAAGTTGATCAGCAACTACAGCAAGCAAAATCTGATTTGATTGCTGCAAAGAGTAATGAGGCTCTAGCTAAGATCTCCTTAACAAGATGGAAGAATCTTTTTGCAGAAGATGCTGTCTCAAAGCAAGAGTTGGATCAAAAGACCACTGAATATGAGACCAGAAAATCTCTGCGTCAAATTGCTGAGGCAAATTTACAGAAAGCCGAGATCTTTTCAGATTATAAAAATATTCCATCGCCATTTGCAGGACAGGTTACCGAACGCAATATTGATGTGGGTGCTTTGGTAACTGCTGGTGCAGGGAAGCCACTATTTAACGTTGCTAATATTGATAAGTTGCGACTGTTTGTGAATATTCCGCAGGTATTTATGAATGATATTCAGCCTGGCATTCCGGCAAGAATTCGTGTTCCTGAGTTTCCGGAAAAAGTATTTGAAGCAAAGGTAGTCCGTTCAGCTGGTGCAGTAAATGAAAATTCTGGTACGGTCCTCATAGAGATTGAAATGGATAATCAAGAACACGTCTTAACTGCTGGCGAGTTTGCCCAAGTTAATATTGATCTGCCTTCTGATCGGAATATTCCGCGGGTGCCGTCTTCGGCTTTAATTATTCGTAAGAACGGAGCATTCTTGGCAGAGGTTGGTAAAGATCAAAAGGCGGTATTTACCAAGGTCGTGATTGGCAGAGATTTTGGCCAAGAGGTTGAGGTGATTGGTCCAATTACGAATCAGTCTAAGATCATAAATAATCCACCGGATTCATTGATTGCTGGCGAGGTAGTAGTGCTTGCAAAAGAGTCGAACGGAAATAAGGCGAAATAGTATGTCAATTAAATTTCGACGTTTCCTAGGGGTTGGACTGCTCAGCGTTTGCTATGGATGTTCTCTTGCTCCCGATTACAAGCGCCCTGAAATGCAAATGCCAAGTAACTTTAAGGAGATTTCTCAGGATTGGGTAGTTGCTAAACCTGCTGATCAAATGAAAAGAGGCTCTTGGTGGAAAAATTTCGGCGACCCGATTTTGGATCAATTGGTTGCAAAAACTGAGACCAATAACTTTCAAATTGCTGCTGCAGTGGCTCGATATGAAAATGCAAGTGCATTTTTAGCGGTTAATAATGCAGGGCTTTATCCGCAAATTGCAGTGACTGGTGCTGCAACGGAGAATAGACAGTCTGTGGGAAGGCCGCTTCGGGGTGCGAATCAACCCAATATTTACGACAATAATTTTTTTGGGGGCCTAGCAACTTATGAGGTCGACTTATGGGGTCGCGTTCGGTCCGGCATTGATTCAGCATCGGCCTTGGCGGAGGCTAGTCAAGAGGATTTAGAGTCGGTGCGCTTAGTTATTCAGGCTGACCTCGTCAGCAGTTACATTGCGATGCGAGGCGTTGAATCTCAGCAGGATATTTTGCAGCAAGATTTAAGCACGTATCAAAAACAAGCCGATTTAATGCAAAAGCGTTACAAAGAAGGCATTAACCCTGGGGTCGATTTTTACAGGGTGCAGGGTTTGGTTGAAAGCGGGCGTATTCGTGAGAAGGCGCTACAAACCCGCCGCGCACAACTAGAACATGTGATTGCTGTTCTGGTGGGAGAGTCTCCTTCTTCATTCTCCTTGCCAAGAGGGAGTGTTAATAATCTAAAACTTGCTCCTGTGGCTGTATCTATTCCCTCGACCTTGCTTGAGCGTCGCCCCGATGTTGCATCTGCCGAGAGAAGAGTGGCCGCTAGTAATGCAGAAATTGGTGTCGCAAGAAGTGCTTTTTTCCCAGTTTTATCTTTGTCCGCCTTTGGCGGTTATCAAACTGCAAATCAAGCTAATATTCTTGCCGCTCCTAATGCTTTCTGGACAATAGGACCGCTAGCATTTTTAACAATTTTTGATGGCGGTAGAAGATCTGCTATTGTTGATCAGGCAATCGCGAAGAACGCTGAAAATACAGCTGTCTATAAAAATACTGTGCTTGTAGCTATTAAAGAGGTAGAGGATGTATTGGTTCAATTAAGGAATCGTGAAGAATCTTTAGTGAACGTCGAAAATAGCTTAATGTATGCAGAAAAAACTTATAAGATTTCTACGGTCAGATATCGAGAGGGTGTTGCTGGCTACCTAGAAATTGTCGATGCTGCCATTGATCAATCTAGAGCTCGGACGGTTCAGGTTGACTACCAAACTCAATTGTTGATTGATCGAGTTTTACTGATTAAAGCGCTCGGAGGGTATTGGTAATTCAGAGGGTTGAAGAGTCTTTTAACTCAAAAGTGCAGAGGATCTTTAAGGGCTTGAACTACGTTTCTGCAGGCATGTGCCTTTAATCCAGTGCTTTTTATTGGCTATTCCATAAATATCTGTTAAAACTACAAGAATTGTGGAATTTTTATTTAACCACATATCTGCTAACTTTTAGAATTGACCATGAAAAATACTTACTTTTAAGAAGACTCCAAAGCTCAGCAGTTTTAGCTATCGCATTTATTTTGGCAAGCTCCGGCGTATACGCATCTAGCGCCACTATGGATAAAATCAAGTCTACAGGCGCGGTCACTATGGGGGTCAGAGAGTCCTCAATTCCGATGTCCTACACTACCGGCGATAGTCGTTTTGATGGCTACCATGTTGAAATTTGCCGCATGATTTTGGCGGATATCAAAGATAAGCTAGGCATGAGCGCTATACGGATCAACTATCAACCAGTGACATCACAAAATCGTGTGCCTTTGGTGCAAAACGGCACAGTAGATATCGAGTGCGGCACAACAACGAATAATGTTGCGCGTGCTAAAGATGTTGGCTTTGCCAACACCTTGTACGTTGAAGAGGTGCGCATTGCAGTTAAGGCGAATTCAGGAATTACATCTATTTCTCAATTGGCCGGCAAGAAGGTTGCTACAACAACAGGAACGACTTCGGTTCAGCTCTTGCGCAAGCATGAAAAAGCCAATGGCGTAAACTTTGACGAAGTGTTTGGTAAGGATCATGCTGACAGCTTCTTATTACTTGAGTCTGGTCGCGCAGATGCTTTTGTGATGGATGGCTCTATTTTGGCGGGAAATATTGCCAACTCTAAGAATCCAAAAGATTACAAAATTGTTGGCGAAGTCCTGTCTACAGAGCCAATTGCAATTATGGTTCGAAAAGATGATCCAGAATTTAAGGCCGCGGTGAATACTGCTATTGCAAAGATTGTTGCCAATGGCAAAATGCCTGGGCTTTGGAATAAGTGGTTCTTGTCACCAATTCCTCCAAAAAATATCGTAGTTGGTCTCGAGCTATCCCCAGCAACTAAAAATGCATGGGCTAATTTGAATGACAAACCTGCAGAAGATTACAACAAGAAGTAATTCAATTAAATAAGTTTTCAATATGGCATTAGATTTAGGTGTTTTTTGTAAAAGCACCTTAGACGGAGAAGCGGTTGATCACTGCTTCTCCTCTATATTTGGGCTTAGCCAAAATGCAGATCCCAGTTATCTAGACTGGTTGATGAAGGCGTGGGGCTGGACCTTGGCGGTAGCGGCCCTAGGTCTTGCAATCGCCTTGATTTTGGGCGCCGTGATGGGAACCCTGAGAACCCTACCGGATAACGGCAGACTGAGTAGGGTGTTGATTCGACTCTCTACAGCTTGGGTAGAGTTATTTAGAAATATTCCTGTCTTAGTGCAGGTATTTCTCTGGTACCACGTTATTCCTGCTTTTGTTTTACCTTTAAAGGCGCTGCCATCCTATTGGTTGGTCAGTATCGCCTTAGGCTTTTTTACGTCTGCCCGTATAGCGGAGCAGGTGCGCGCTGGCATTCAGTCCTTACCTAGCGGGCAACGAGCTGCTGCAACTGCGTTGGGCTTAACTACCCCGCAAACCTATCGCTATGTCATATTGCCTATGGCATTACGTATTGTCATTCCGCCCCTGACATCTGAGAGTATGAATGTGATCAAAAACTCTTCAGTGGCCTTTGCAGTATCTGTACCTGAGCTCACTTTATTTGCGATGCAGGCGCAAGAGGAAACTTCTCACGGCGTAGAGATTTATTTAGCGGTTACTGCGCTCTATGCCTTATCTGCGTTTGCCGTTAATCGTGTGATGGCTTTGATCGAAAAAAGAAGTCGTATCCCTGGTTTTATTGCCGCATCGAATGATGCAAGTCTGGCTCATTAAAGGAATGATATGTTGAGCTTAGACTTAAGTTTTTATAATTGGGAACTCTTCACAAATTATATTTTGAAGGGGCTGTTATTTAGCGTGCAGCTCACTGTCATTGCTACTGTTGGCGGCATTGTGGTTGGCACTTTCTTGGCTTTAATGCGGTTATCAGGAAAACCGGCTTTGGTTTATCCCGCAACCTTTTATGTCAACACCATGCGTTCCATTCCGTTGGTAATGGTGATTCTTTGGTTCTTCTTGCTTATACCGATGTTGATTGGCAGACCCATTGGTGCGGACTTATCTGCCACTATTACCTTCATTGCGTTTGAGGCTGCTTTCTTTTCTGAAATCGTAAGGGCAGGTATTCAATCGGTTCCAAAAGGCCAGATTTATGCAGGCGAAGCCTTGGGTATGACCTACGGGCAAAATATGCGCTTAGTCGTTTTGCCGCAGGCATTCAGAAATATGATTCCTGTCTTCATGACGCAGACCATCATCTTGTTCCAAGATACCTCTTTGGTTTATGCGATTGGCGCTTACGATCTCTTAAAAGGTTTTGAGATTGCTGGAAAAAATTATGGCCGTCCAATCGAAACCTATATATTGGCTGCCGCTACGTATTTCATCATCTGTTTTTCACTGTCTAAAGCAGTGCGCGCTATTCAGGCAAAAGTTGCCATTATTCGCTAATTATTTTTTTGATCGCTACATACTACATAGACCATCATGATTGAACTTCAAAACGTTTCTAAATGGTATGGCTCCTTTCAAGTTTTGACTGATTGCACAACGTCAATCAAAAAGGGGGAGGTAGTAGTTATTTGCGGTCCTTCGGGTTCAGGCAAGTCAACGTTAATTAAAACTATTAATGCGTTGGAACCATTTCAATCTGGTCAAATTTCCGTTAATGGCATTAATCTGCATGACCCTAAAACTAACCTGCCTAAACTGCGCGCTCGCGTGGGAATGGTGTTCCAGCATTTTGAACTTTTCCCGCACTTAAGTATTACTGAGAATCTCACGCTTGCTCAAATCAAGGTTTTGGGCAGATCAGCAGATGAGGCAAGAACTCATGGCTTGAAATATTTAGAGCGTGTTGGCTTGAGTGCTCAGAAAGATAAATTTCCTGGCCAACTCTCCGGAGGTCAACAGCAACGCGTAGCAATTGCCCGTGCTTTGAGTATGGATCCGATTGTGATGTTGTTTGATGAGCCTACTTCTGCGCTTGATCCCGAAATGGTTGGTGAGGTATTGGATGTGATGGTCAAGCTTGCAAATGAAGGTATGACTATGTGCTGTGTTACTCACGAGATGGGATTTGCGCGCAAGGTAAGCAACCGCGTGATCTTTATGGACCAAGGGCGCATCATCGAGGATTGCAGCAAGGATGAGTTCTTTGGCAATCCTGATGCACGTTCACCTAGGGCTAAGGACTTTTTATCTAAGATCCTAGCTGGATAAAAAGCCGGTAATCGGACGCCTCTAGTTCATAGTTTTGGGTTTAGGCCTTTTGCCAGTCTGAACTTTTACGTCTAGCTCTTTGTCTTTACGTAAAATTTTGAGGGTTGCTTCATTACCAGGCCCAATTTGAGCAATTTGATTCAATAGTTGCCTTACATCTTTAGTGCTGTTGCCGTTGACGGCTACCAGCACATCTCCAGGCTTGATGCCACCTCTCGCTGCTGGCCCACCCTCTAGAACACCTGACAGTAGAACGCCAGTTGTATTTTGAGGGAGCCCCAGTGACTCCGAGAGCCCCTTTGATAAGTTTTGAGGTTCGACCCCGATCCAACCTCGCGTAACGCTGCCATTGCTGAGAATGGATTCCATTACCTGTTTTGCGAGATTAATTGGGATGGCAAATCCAATTCCCATGGATCCTCCATTGTTGGAATAAATTGCAGTGTTAATTCCAATTAACTGACCTCGAGTATCTACAAGTGCACCACCTGAATTTCCTGGGTTAATTGCGGCATCTGTTTGAATAAAATTTTCAAAAGTATTGATGCCTACATGATCGCGACCTAAGGCAGAAATAATTCCAGAGGTAACAGTTTGGCCTACGCCAAACGGGTTGCCAATAGCGAGAACTACATCTCCCACGTGCACCGATTCAATTTTTCCTAGGGTGATAGGCATTGGTAATTGTTTAACATCAATCTTTAATACGGCAATATCGGTTTCTGGATCTCCGCCAATTATTTTTGCCTTTACTTTTTTACCATCAACAAGTGCTACCTCAATTTCATCTGCATCACTAATGACATGATAGTTGGTGAGAATCACTCCTTCTGGGCTAACGATTACCCCGGATCCCAGGCTGGAGCTGGGTTCTGCGTCTGGGGGTTGATCTCCAAAAAAGAATTTAAATAATGGATCCGAAGATTTATTACCATCTTTACGAGCCTTAGGTTTCGTGTTGGCCTTGCTGGTAAAAATATTCACAACAGCCGGCATCGACTTTTTTACGGCCTCATGATACGAGCCAGGGCTAATTGCAGAACTGTCATATGCACCCTCTCTCAAGGTGACGCTCTCAACCATTGAGCCCATTTGTGTGTTCGAAATCCACTCCGGTTTTAGAGTCGCAACAATAAACAATGCTGCTAGCAAAATAGTTACTGATTGCGCAAATAGTAACCAGAGTCGATTCAACATTTTTTATCAGTTGTGTGTAGATTATTTTTTGAGGCTGTCACGAATCTCGCGAAGCAAAACGATATCTTCTGGAGCGGGTGGGGGTGGGGGCGCATCCATCAAACGCACTTTATTCACTACTTTGACCATTTGGAAGATGACAAAGGCTAGAAGAATGAAATTAATAGAAATGGTGATGAAATTGCCATAGGCAAAAATGGGTACCCCAGCCTTTTTGAGGGCATCAAAAGTACGGGGCACGCCTTCCGGGATTTGGCCCAAAACAATAAATAGGTTAGTGAAGTCGATATGACCCCCCATCAGGGTCGAAATCACCGGCATCACAATATCATTCACCAGGGAGTCGACGATTTTCCCAAAGGCGCCGCCAATAATGACACCCACTGCCAAATCGATCACATTCCCCTTGACTGCAAAGTCCCGAAACTCCTTTAAAACGCTCATAAATGCCCCCTTTTTCGTGAAGATACAGATTAACCCGAGATTAACCCCATAACTTTCTTGCTTACCCCACTTTTTACTTTAAAATCCTACCTTTAAGCAATTTCCACCCATAAATACCCTTTCTAGGAATTTTGTAAATGAGTGACAAGCCCTGTATGGACAAGGATCGCCGTAATTGGTTGATCGCCACTTCGGCGGTTGGTGGCGTAGGTGCCGCAGCAGCCCTGTACCCTTTTGTAGACAGTTTTGAGCCTTCTGAGCGCGCAAAAGCCGCTGGAGCTGCTGTTGAAATTGATATCTCTGGCATGCAGCCAGATGAGATGAGAATGGTGGAGTGGCGCGGTAAGCCTGTTTGGGTGGTTCGTCGTACTCCTGAGCAAGTGGCTGAGTTATCCAAGATTGATAACGAATTGGCCGATCCAAATTCATTGCGTGATCCATCCCAATTCACACCACCTTACGCCCAAAATCAGTGGCGCTCAATTAAGCCTGAGTACCTCGTAGTAGTTGGCATTTGCACCCACTTGGGCTGCTCTCCAACGCCAAAATTTGAAGCGGGTGCTCAGCCATCATTGCCAAACACTTGGCCTGGTGGCTTCCTTTGCCCATGTCATGGTTCTACATTTGATATGGCAGGCCGTGTATTTAAGAACAAACCAGCCCCAGATAACCTTGAAGTGCCGCCACATATGTATTTGAGCGACACCAAGATTCTGATCGGCGACGATAAGAAGGCCTAAGGAGAGATAAATGGCATTCCAAGAAAAACAAGTTCCAGCAGACGCCTCAGCCGCTCAAAAGCTAATGGCTTGGGTTGATTCACGTCTACCCGTGACAGAAGCATTTAAGCGCCACATGAGCGAGTATTACGCTCCAAAAAACCTGAATTTTTTCTATATTTTTGGCGCACTGGCTATCGTAGTGTTGGTAAACCAGATACTTACCGGTATTTTCTTAACCATGAACTACAAGCCTGATGCTGCAAAGGCTTTTGAGTCGGTTGAATACATCATGCGCGAAGTTCCATGGGGATGGATGATTCGCTACATGCACTCCACTGGAGCCTCTTTATTCTTTGTAGTGGTTTACATGCATATGTTCCGTGGCCTGATCTATGGTTCTTATCGCAAGCCACGTGAGTTGATCTGGATCTTCGGTTGCGCAATTTTCTTGTGCTTAATGGGCGAAGCATTCTTTGGCTACCTGCTCCCATGGGGTCAAATGTCTTACTGGGGTGCCCAAGTTATTGTGAACTTGTTCTCTGCGATTCCATTCATTGGACCAGATCTTTCCTTGTGGTTGCGCGGTGATTATGTTGTGGGTGATGCCACCCTCAATCGTTTCTTCGCGTTCCACGTGATCGCAATTCCATTGGTGTTGGTTGGTTTAGTGGCAGCTCATATTCTTGCATTGCACGAAGTAGGCTCTAACAATCCAGATGGCGTTGAGATTAAAGAAAACTTAGATGCGCAAGGTCATCCGGTTGATGGCATACCATTCCACCCCTTTTACTCAGTACACGATGTGATGTATTTAGGCGGCTTTTTGATGGTTTTTGCTTGTATCGTATTCTTTGCCCCGGAAATGGGTGGTTACTTCCTCGAAGCGAACAACTTCGTGCCTGCCAACCCATTCCAGACTCCGCCACATATCGCACCTGTTTGGTATTTCACGCCGTTCTACTCGATGTTGCGTGCTACAACCTCTAGCTTCTTATTGCCTTTGTGGATATTCTTGGCGGTGATTTTAGGATTGTTTGCCAAGAGCGCTAAGGACATCAAGATCAAAGGTCTATGTGTGGCTATCGCTCTAGTGTTGGCCGGTGGTTTTTATTTGTTTGATGCGAAGTTCTGGGGTGTTGTGATCATGGGTGGTTCAGTTGTGATCATGTTCTTCTTGCCTTGGCTTGATAACTCTCCAGTGAAATCGATTCGCTATCGCCCACAATTCCATAAATATATTTATGGAATATTCGTAGTGACATTCATCATCTTGGGTTACTTGGGTATTCAGCCACCATCACCAATATTTGAAAAGATTTCTCAGGTTTGCACTATTTACTATCTGGGCTTTTTCTTGGCCATGCCGTTCTGGAGCAAGCTTGGTACCTTCAAGCCAGTTCCAAGCCGCGTTACTTTTGAGTCCCATTAATTTAAGTCTGAGATATCAGTAAAGAGAAATTAGGAACTAGTATGAAACGAATTCTGCAAACTTTGATGGGCCTCTGCCAAGCAACGGCATTAGTTTTTGCCCTGGGCTTTGGTGTTTCCGCTAATGCAAATGAAGGTGGTTTCCCATTGGATGCAGCGCCTAATCGCGTGAGCAGCAATGCCTCATTGCAAAACGGTGCAAAGCTTTTTGTGAACTATTGCTTAAATTGCCACGCAGCTTCTAGCTTGCGCTATAACCGCTTGCGCGATATCGGCTTGACTGATCAACAAATTAAAGACAACCTCATTTTGAATGATGCCAAGGTTGGTGATTTGATGACGATCTCAATGTCACCTAAAGACGCTAAGGTATGGTTCGGTAAGGTACCACCTGATTTGTCTGTTGAAGCTCGCGCAAGGGGTGTAGATTGGCTTTATACCTATTTCCGCACTTTTTATAAGGATGATGATCGTCCAACCGGTTGGAATAACTTGGTATATCCAAACGTTGGTATGCCCCATGTTTTATGGCAACTCCAGGGAGAGCGTGCTGCAAAATTTGAGGAACGCAAAGATCCGCATGAAGAAGGTAGAACAGAAAAAGTATTCGTAGGATTTGAGCAACTGACTCCGGGCACTATGAAGCCGCAAGAGTATGACGACAACATTGCTGATTTAGTCTCATTCATGTCTTGGATGGCTGAGCCAGTCCAGTTAGAGCGTAAGCGCCTTGGTGTTGTAGTTCTCTTATTCTTGGCTATCTTCACACTCTTAGCTTGGCGCTTGAATAAAGCCTACTGGAAAGATATCCACTAATTTGTATCAAATGAAGCCTTACATGCGAAGGGCTTCATTTAGCAAAAGATTTGATGCCGCTGTTTAGCGTTTGTTGTATTGAAGTAGAAATTTAAGGAAATAAATTTATGATGGTGTTGTACTCGGGTACCAATTGCCCATTCTCGCAACGCTGCCGTCTGGTGCTTTTTGAAAAAGGCATGGACTTTGAAATCCGCGATGTCGACTTGTTTAATAAGCCAGAAGATATCTCTGTGATGAATCCTTATGGCCAAGTTCCTATCTTGGTTGAGCGCGATTTAATTTTGTATGAATCAAACATCATTAATGAATATATTGATGAGCGTTTTCCTCACCCACAGTTGATGCCGCCTGATCCGGTTGCTCGCGCACGCGCACGTTTGTTCCTCTTTAACTTTGAGAAAGAACTCTTTGTGCACGTAGCCGCTCTTGAGAATGAAAAAGGCAAGGCTGCAGAGAAGGTTCACGAAAAAGCGCGCTTGGCTATTCGAGATCGTCTAACTCAGTTGGCCCCTATTTTCGTTAAGAATAAGTACATGTTAGGCGATGAGTTCTCGATGCTAGATGTGGCAATTGCCCCACTGCTATGGCGTCTTGAGCATTACGGCATTGATCTTTCACGCAATGCTGCTGCTCTTTTGAAGTACGCTGAGCGTATTTTCAGCAGACCAGCTTATATCGAAGCGTTAACTCCTTCCGAAAAGGTGATGCGCCGCTAAGCAATCCTAGCGGTTCATTCATAGTCGGCATGTCTGACGTCCCAAGCAATAAACCCTACCTAATTCGTGCTCTACATCAGTGGTGCACGGATTTTGGTTTTACGCCTTTTATCGCTGTTTTTGTGGATTCAAGGGTCGAAGTGCCCATGGAGTTTGTTAAGAATGATGAGATCGTTCTTAACCTGTCATTGGAGGCATGTCATCAGCTTGACCTGGGCAATGATTGGATCAGTTTTCAGGCTAGGTTTGGAGGGGTTCCTAGGAAAATCACGGTTCCGGTGAGCCATGTATTGGCTATCTACGCCAGGGAAAACGGTCAGGGTATGTCATTCCCGTTTGATCCGACCCAGATTCGAGATTTACACATAGCCGACTCCCAAGATCAAGCTTCAGAAAAGCCTAAAACTAGTAGACCATCCTTAACTATTGTGAAATAGGCTAAAATAAAATCCGTGCCCCTTTAGCTCATCTGGTAGAGCAACTGATTTGTAATCAGTAGGTGGTCTGTTCGAGTCGGACAAGGGGCACCAAAATTCCTTAATGCCTCGCATCGTGAGGCTTTTTTTATGGCAAGATTTACGTCTTTTTAATAAAGTATGTCGATGACGCGCGGAATCCTATCTATTTATTGGGGTGATGAGTCAAAATTACCTATTGATCGTCTCAAGCAATCTGTAAAAAAGTTCCACCCAGATCTGCCTCATGAAATCATCAAGCTTGATGTTCGCACCAACGACATCAGCAATCTCAATAAAAAAGCAGCGATGCTGGACTTATCTCCGTTTGATGAAACCTTATTTCTAGACATTGATACGGTGGTGATGGGCAATCTGGATTATGGTTTTCAAAAGGCTCGGCAGTTTGGTATAGCAATTGCTATTTGTGAGGCCCCATGGGCCAAGAGGTATACCAAAATCTTTTCCGGCGATGAAATCGAGTACAACACCGGCGTTATCTTCTTTACAAAACAAGCGGCACCCATATTTTCTCAATGGAAAGAGTTGGCCGCTAGCGTTGATTCTTCAGTGCCACACATCATTAATGGGCAGCTTCAAATCATGCCTGCCAATGATCAAGGCTCTTTTGCGCTAGCCATTGAGAATTCTGGCTATAACCCTTTTATATTGCCACTTAACTGGAACTTTAGACCCCACTCTCACAATAGTTTCTTTGGCCCAATCAAAATTTGGCATGACTATTCAGACCCGCCACCTTTTTTTGAAGAGTTAAATATTTACTACTCAAATAAAGACTCCATCATTCAGTATCACCAAGGTTAATTGATCCTATGGATAGCTTGCAAATCATTAGCACACCTGATTCTCTAAATGCAGCACTGGAAACTTGGTTTGTTCAGAATGAATTATTTGGTGGAGCGCCATATATTCTTGGCGTTGATCCTGAGAAATTGAAAGATTCTGCCGTTGTTTATTTGGAGCTCAATCAAATAAACGTAGATCTGATTCGTCATCTTAAATCCTTGGGCAATAAAGTCATTCTTTATCATATGGGCGGAGAAAGGCTTGATAAGGATATTTCAGCATATTCCGAATGTGATCTTGTGATTCGTAATTATTATTTCTCAAGCATTATTGGCGATGTTGAGCTTGGGGGAAAAGTTGTATGGGCGCCCAACGGATTTAGGACTGGAGTTGGCCCACGAAATAAAACTGTTCTGAAGAAGGCTTCTCAGCGTCAGTGCCTCTCTGCATTTTTAGGATGGATTAATAACTCGGCATCTTATAACAATGAGCGTACAAGCTTTTCTGGCCCAGCAGCTGCTTGTGGAGAGAATTTATATGTGATGCCATCCAATGGTTTTGCTGGGGGCTATAACGTTGGTTTGTACTCTGCCATTATGGAAGACAGTATTTTCGCGCCATGTCCTTCAGGCAACAATCCGGAAACGATTCGTCTTTATGATGCGCTGGAACTGGGATGTATTCCTATTTCACTTTCCCATGAGTTTTTGTTGTCTAAAGACGCATTGGGAATGATTGGTCCAATCCCATTTCCGATGCTGGGGTCATGGGCAGAATTACCCCAATTTCTTGAGGCTATGAAAGCTAAGGCTATATCAAACCCCCTGGAAATATTGGATCTTCAGCAATCCTGTATCAATTGGTGGTCTGATTTTAAGAACGCAATTCAGAAAAAAATTGCTAACCAAATTCAGGCTTTATAAGATCACTTCAGTAGGTTTGCTGTTCTGGTTTCTGGAAGCGTTAATATTGCCAGTATCCCTGCGCATCCGAGGAATATGGTTGGGTACCAGAGTCCAGCAAGGCCACTTCCCGATTGTTGGTTTAACCAAGCGACTGCTAATGGTAATAAGCCCCCAATCCAGCCGGCAGCTAAATTATGTGGGAGTGTTGCGGCACTACTTCGATTTCTAGCTGGGAATAATTCTGCTAAAAGAGCGGTCTGGGGCCCAACAACTAGGGCGAGAGTCCAAGACAGCATGATTAGTATCGCTCCAATACCCAATATAGCATTTGATTGATTATCTTGAGCGTAGATATTGCCTAAGTAAAGTAGCAATTCAAATGCGGGGTAGGTGAATATGGCCCCAAGAATGATGCCTCCCACCACAATGGGTTTTCTGCCGATTTTGTCTGAGGCCCAACCCGCAAAGATGGTAAGAGGAAATAGCGCAATCGTTGAAACAATGCTGAGTTTATCGACTATCTCACTATCAAGCTTGACGGTAGTTTTGAGAAAAATTGCCGCATAAACTTGGACGCAAAAGAATAGTATCGCTCCGCTTGAGGATACGCAGAAAAATAAAAGAAACATTCTTCTGCGAATTTCTGGATCACGAAAATTATTAATTAACTGTGACTCTGTGCTGCTATTTTGCTTAGTGAGCTCCAGAAAGACGGGGGTCTCTTCTAATGACCTTCGTATGTGGAAGGCAATTATTAGAAGCAGTAGGGAAATCCAAAATGGAACACGCCAGCCCCAGGATTGAAATTCTTCTGGCGAAAGCCATTGCCGTAAGAAGGCGATTTGCAAAGTCGATGCCAAAATTCCTAGCGGCCCCATTAGCTGAAGAAAGCTTGTTTTGAGCCCTCTATTTTCGTTACCAGCATGCTCTGTTAGATATACTGCGCCACCACCAATTTCACCTCCAGCAGAGAGGCCTTGGATTAACCGTAAGGTAACTAAAAAAGCGGGGGCCCAGATGCCGATCTGTGCATAGGTTGGCAAAAATCCTACACTGACGGTTGCCAGACCCATTAAGGCAATCGTGATCATGAAGACAGGCTTGCGGCCTATGCGGTCACCTAATGATCCAAATAGGGCTGATCCGATGGGCCTAACCACCATTCCAACACCAAAGGTTGCAAGACTTGCCAAAAGACCTGTAGTGGGGTCGCTTGAAGGAAAAAATAATGGACCAAGAACAACCGCTAAGCTTGCGAAAGTAAGAAAGTCATACCACTCCAAGAAGGTCCCAAAGCAAGTAGCAATAGCTATTTTGCGATAGGTCTGCGCATCATTCTTGGGCTTCAAATGACCCCTTTTATTCGAAATCTGTAGAAGACTCAATTAATGGAGTAGATAGATTCTTACTTGGTTTAACGCCAAGCTCACGCACCTTCTCAGCAGAGCGGATGAGATTGCCTTTGCCAGTCTTTAGTTTACTAAAGGCATCGTGATAACTAGTCTGGGCTTGATCTAAACGTTGACCCAATTTTTCAAGATCATCTACAAAACCTACAAATTTATCGTAGAGATTGCCACATTGTTTTGCGATCTCTAAAGCATTCCGATTTTGGTGATCCTGCCTCCATAAATGAGCGACAGTACGTAATGTTGCCATCAAGGTGCTTGGGCAAACCAGCACAATATTTTTAGCAAGCGCCTCTTGATATAAATTCGGAGCAGTTTTCAGAGCCAACAAGAAAGCGGGCTCAATCGGAACGAACATGAGAACAAAGTCCACGGAACCTACACCATAGAGAGAGCTGTAGTTCTTGCTTGATAACCCTTGGATATGTTGACGTAGTGATTGGATATGGGCGGCTAACTCACGCTCAGCAATGTCTGAGTCGGTTGTTTCGGCGTGTCTGGCATAAGCTGTTATGGACACCTTGCTATCAACCACCAAACTTCTGCCCTCGGGAAGTTTAATGACTACGTCAGGCTGTAAGCGCGAACCATCAGTTTGCGTATGGCTGTCCTGTACAACATATTCCTCGCCTTTACGCAGGCCTGATGACTCAAGAATAGACTCGAGTACTAGCTCACCCCAATTACCTTGGACTTTGGAGTCGCCCTTTAATGCTTGGGTTAAAGAGCGTGTTTCATCTGACATGCGTAGGTTGAGATTGGCTAGGCGCTCAATTTCGCTTTTAAGTGCAAAGCGCTCACGCGCTTCATTCCCGTAAGAGTTATTGACCTGCTCTTTGAATTCGGTGAGCTTGGTTTGTAATGGTTTTAAAAGAGCATCGAGGCTGGCTGCATTTTGTTCTGTGAAGCGCTTGGATTTATCCTCCAGAATTTCATTGGCCAAGTTTTTGAATTGGCTAGTGAGCGCCTCTTTAGCTTCATTGAGCGACTCAATACGCCCGAGTCCTTGCTTGCGTTCTGAATCGAGTTCCGCTTCAAGACGAATGGCATTTTGAAGTGCTTGATCACGTTCAGCCCTAAGACCTAGGGTTAATGTGCTCTCAGCTTCAACTTGAAGTTCTGCCCGTGCGAGGCTCGAGCGTAAATTGAGGGCATAAACCAAGAGGCCAGCACACAATCCCAGCGGCAAGCCAAACAACAGAAGAGAACTTAGATCAAAAGTCACTAAGGTAAGGCTGATTACGCTTTAACTAATTTTTGCAGCTCGCCAGACTGAAACATTTCAGTCATGATGTCTGAGCCGCCAATGAATTCACCATTGATATAGAGCTGGGGAATGGTCGGCCAATTAGCAAATTCTTTAATACCTTGGCGAATTCCTGCATCTTCTAATACGTTCACGGTATGGAGTTTTTCAACGCCACTAGCGCGCAGAATATTGACTGCATTGCCAGAGAAGCCGCACTGAGGAAACTGCGCAGTTCCCTTCATAAACAATACAACTGGGTGACTGGTAACGATTTCTTTAATTTGAGCTTGAGTGTCCATAAATTCTTTCTAGAAAAGCAATAAAGCGGTAAAAATGGTTTAGAAATACTATTGTTTCGATTTTAAGACTTTATGCAACAAAGGGTGGCTTGACGCCTTATTTCCTAGCGGACACCACGCGGTTATGGCCGGCCAAATCCTGATGGGCCTGAACGTCGCTAAATCCCCCTGCTTTCATCAGGCTGACTACAGCCTCTGACTGATCAAAGCCGTGCTCGACTGCAATCAGGCCCATGGGTTTTAAGTGGTTTAAAGCCCCTTGAATGATGACTTTGAGGCAGGTCAGCCCGCTGGCATGATCTGTTAAGGCAGAAATGGGTTCAAAACGCAGGTCACCTTGAGTCAGATGAGGATCTTGGCTAGCAATATAAGGGGGATTGCTTAGGATCACATCAAATAAAGCCTTCTCGTGCAAAGCCTCATACCAACTACCTTGCAAAAATTGCACACAAGACTCAAGGTTTAGCTGTTTGGCATTCGCCTTAGCAATGACTAATGCTTCAGCAGATTGATCTGTTGCGGTCACTATTGAACTTGGAGCCTCATTTGCAATCGCTAGTGCAATTGCTCCAGAACCGGTTCCTAGATCAAGGACCTTGGGAGTAATAACCTCTTTTTCAATTTGCTTAATCTCACGCAGTCCAATTTCAACAAGCAGTTCAGTTTCTGGGCGCGGGATTAAAACACCCGGCGCAACTTGCAGCTCAATATTATGAAAACCACGTTTGCCAATGAGATAGGCAATCGGCTCACCTTGAAGTCGCCTGGACTCTAGTGTTTTCCACTCCTCAAGTGCTTGAGCATGAAGCTCCATATCGTCGCGCGATAGCAGGGCAGAGCGTGGTAGTTGGTAGTGCTGATCGAGTACCTGAGCCATGAGTATTCGAGCTTCATTGGGTGGAAGTAGGGTGGCGCTCATTAACGAGCGCAGAGTTGCATCTATTCCCATGAAGATTTTACTTCTTGCTTAATTATCGCCAAGAGCGGCGAGTAATTCAGCTTGGTGCTCAGATGCCAGGGCATTACATAGATCATCGAGATCACCATCCATCATGGCATCAATCTTGTATAGCGTTAGATTGATCCGGTGATCGGTAATGCGACCCTGAGGAAAGTTATACGTCCGAATGCGATCACTTCGATCACCAGAGCCAACCAGAGATTTTCTGGTTTGCGCTTCTAACTGATGTTTCTCGCGCTCGCGGGCGTCCATGATGCGCGATACGAGTACCTTCATTGCTTGATCTTTATTGCGGTGCTGACTGCGATCATCTTGGCACTCCACAACAGTGCCAGTAGGCAAATGGGTGATACGAACTGCGGAATCCGTTTTATTAATGTGCTGACCACCTGCGCCAGATGCACGGAAGGTATCTATGCGTAACTCGGCAGGATTGATTTTGACTGCCTCTAGCTCATCTGCTTCAGGCATTACTGCAACTGTGCACGCAGAGGTATGGATGCGCCCTTGGGTTTCCGTTTGGGGAACGCGTTGGACACGGTGGCCACCGGATTCAAATTTCAGGCGTGAGTAGACTGATTGACCTACAAGGCGCAGGACAACCTCTTTATAGCCACCCAAATCAGATTCGGCAGAGCTCACCACTTCCACTTTCCAGCCCTGACGTTCCGCAAAGCGGGTATACATGCGCAGTAGATCGCCCGCAAACAATGCGCTTTCATCTCCACCCGTGCCTGCTCGAATTTCTAGGAAGACATTGCGCTCATCGTTTACATCTTTCGGCAACAGCAACTTTTGCAAGACACCTTCCAGCGCTTCCATGGTAGCTTGAGCATGCTTTTGCTCATCGTCAGCAAAATCCTTCATGTCGGGATCTTTGCGCATGTCTTCGGCAGCAGCAGCATCCGATTCAGCTTGCTTGTACAAGCCGAATTGCTCGACCACTGTCGCGATATCGGAATGCTCACGAGTGAGTTTGCGATAGTTGTCCATATCCTTCGTGGACTCTTCAGTGGTTAACAAGGAATTGAGTTCGGCTAAGCGTGTGTCTAGATGGTCTAGCTTAGCCCGCATGCTGGGCTTCATCTAATGGTCTTCTGGCTTAGTGTGTGAGGTAAATAACTTCGGTAATAGTTTGATAAGTGCATCACGTTCAGCGCCATTGGAATGTTGCAAAGCATGTAATGAGCCATGTAGAAATTTATTGGTTAATCCTTGGGCCATCGCATTAAGGACTTCTTGGGGATCATCGCCACGCATCAGGCGTTTCATGGCGCGCTCTAACTCTAACTGC
>Ga0364873_10308_pt1 | contig 27549 bp, 19 predicted proteins | sample ExccelAu500001D3_2_FD_206928 | JGI IMG/M metagenome (GOLD analysis project Ga0364873, IMG submission 206928) | Enriched cells from Trout Bog Lake Hypolimnion, Wisconsin, USA - BchlTB.Aug07.5000.01.D3 | ecosystem: Environmental > Aquatic > Freshwater > Lake > Hypolimnion/Profundal zone | place... | reverse complement strand
ACTGTCTAAAAGTCTGGATGCTGCTATTGCCTTTTCTGGATCTGTAATTTTACTTTTAACCTGCTCCAGGCCTACCGGCCTGTTATTATCATCAAAATATTGAGCATCAGTAAGCATTTTTACCAGAAACATTGTATCAAACTTTACATACATATTTTTATAATATTCCCGTAATAGTTGAATATAGCTTAGTTTTATTTTAGGTTCTGGATTATTGTCAGTATCCAGAATAGCCTTATATAAGTCAACCACATGGCATATTTTTATAAAATAGTCATCAGCGAGTAATCTGTTATACCATGCATATTTTTTATACTCTTTTTCAGCCAGGTTATAAGTACTGTCAATGCTTTTAATAGTTGCCAGATATTTAATTCTGATACCAGGATCGTTTATTTTTGTTGCAATCAACTGATCTTCTGTCTGTTTTGAATTATAAAGACCTAACTTTTTAAGACCTTGTAGTTTACCTTTATAATTTTTCATCACATTTGACAAAGATTTAACACGGGGATCCATCCTGATCTGGTAAGATGAATCAGACTTCCCCAGCTTTATCATTGTATTTATTTGCCATTCATATAATTCACTTATAAATGGCAGTTGATAATCCTGCTGATATTTTAAAAATGCTGAAGGTTCCTGCCGGTATGTTTTCCCCGGGTATCCCAAAACAAAAACAAAATCCCCCACATCAAGACCGGTTGCATTGATGTTAAGATATTCTTTAGGTTCATATGGAATATTAGCCGTATCATACCCTGCTCCATCTCCATTTTTACTAACATAAGCTCTGATAAATGAAAAGTCTCCGGTATGCCTGGGCCAGGCCCAATTATCTGTTTCTCCTCCAAATTCTCCAATATTCCTTGGTGGAATATATACGATGCGTAAATCCTTAATAACTTTATAACTAAACAATAAATAACTTTTCCCGGGAAGCATTTCATCGACCTCGAATTCGGATTTATTAGTCTTAAGCTGAGCTAGTTGCCTCACCCTATCCATATTCTTTTCGATCATTGCTTTCTTTCTGACAATATCGGTTATTGTGTCGGTACCCGCGAGCACTTCAAAACTTACATCAGAATGGTCTTCCATAATTTTACATGTTAACCCTTTCATTGGTAATTCATTTTTGCTATCCCTGGCCAGATACCCTTTTTCAAACAGATTATTTATTGTGCTGCTATACGGGGCTAATGAACTGAATGCACAGTGATGGTTGGTTATGATCAAACCCTCTCCGGATACAAATGAACCAGTGCACCCGCCTATCTGAACAATCGCCTGTAAAATACCTGTGCCGTTCGGATTATAAATATCAGTTTCTGATATTTTCAAACCTGCTTTCTTTAATGGCATCTGATGCAGGGCACTTATAGGATACATTCCTCCATCCGGATTTTCAGCCCGGCACAAACTGGTAAATGCGATAAATATAAGACAGGTTGAATAAACCTTTCTAAAGGAATACATTTGTCAGGAAGTAATTATTTATGAGTCCTTAATTTCTATTTTGAATATGGTACAAATATAGTCATGCAAATACTATCAAATAATTATTATCTCATGCAGAAATTCTTATAACTACAGAATTGGCAGATATTCAAATCATCTGTTTGCGTAATTAATGTATCAGGGGCTAATATAGTGTTAATGACTGATTTTAATTTATTTTCAAATATTCCGGATTCTGTTTTGCTAAAATATCCATCCTTTTCATTTACAACAATGTATCCTTTCAGGACTTCACGTAAAGGCAATATCGAAGGCAAAAGGCTGGCCTCGGGGTTTGTATTTAAATAAAGCATACCATAAAACAAGGTTTGAAACGCCTCTTTATTTTCTTTTTGAAGATGCTCTTCCTGGTCGGTATAATTGAATTGATATGTTTTTACGCTGCCGGTTTTGTAATCAACAATTCTTGTTATTCCATTTTTTTCATCAATCCTGTCTATAATTCCTTTTAAATTAATAGTATTAAATCCACTCGAATTGAATGGCATTTCCCAGGATGCAAAAACTTCAGTGTCAATAAGTTTAAAAGGAGCATATTCTATATCCGAATCAAGGGTTTTTTCTGCAAGTATTTTGACCGTTTCGATCAATATATTGTTTTTTAATATTACAGACTCCTTTTGGCCGCCATACAATTTGTCCAAAACGCTATTCATTGTAATTGATAACCCTGATTTTCTATCGATCAATAACTCTTTGTTAACTATTTGGCCTTTAAGTCCTTCATAAATTCTGTCCATAAGATGGTGAAACAGTATACCAAAATGTTTAGCTTCAAGTTCTTCTTTTACAGACTCTTTTTCGGGAATCTTTAATATGTTTTTGAAATAAAACTGAAGAGAACAAATAAAATAGGAGCTGATTAAACTGGGCGAAAATCCTGATTCATTCCTCTCTTTTAAAATATCGAAAAACTGTTTTTCCTTTTTGATACTAATGCTTTGTACAGGATTATTTCTTAGAGGCAAACCATAAAAACGCCTATGGATCTTGATACCTGGATTGTATAATGGTAAATAATATTCAATCTGCTTAATATATCGGCTTTCTTCTATGCCTCCATTTGATAAATCCGAATTATAGATCAGGTATATATTTGTTGCCCTTTGCAATAATCTGTAAAAATTATAGGCATATATATTTTCCTGTTCATCCCGAATCGGCAGTCCGAAATTTCGGCGGATATCAAATGGAATGTAAGATCTGTTTTGACTTTTTTCGGGGATATTACCTTCGTTTACAGGCAACATGAAAATGGTGTCAAAGTCAAGATTACGGGTTTCAAGCATTCCTAAAATCTGTAAATCATCCGCATTCTGATTTTGGATATCAGAAGCAGCCTTATGAACTTTCTCTTTAAAAACCCGCTGGTACATTTTCTGAGTAATAAACTGGCCATGAGAGATTAGCAATGCTGCCATTTCGCTAAATATCAATTCAAAAGGCTCAATATTGGATTTATCAGTCTCACTGAATTTTTCCAAATTCAGATAAATATTATACAAATAACTGTGTAATGATTCAGGGGATAGCACCTCTTTAAAATAGCTGGTCAGAACTACTGATTTAGTGGCGTCTTTTAAGTCTTGATTAAATATATCCCGGAGTGATATGAATATCATCTGATCTTTTTGGATCTTCTCCCTTAATCGCATTAGTGCCTCATCATCAATGTTTCGTACCAATGGGTGCGATAATACAGCTACTACATCTTTATGATAGAATGAATTGGATTCTGGACGATAATTATTGACAAGGTCAGCAAGACTTTGAAAAAGCGAATATAATATACTGAATTTCAATGGGTATCCGGTCCCAAGGTTAGCCTGTTCTATGTTCTCAGGCAATGCATATAAAACTGAAGATAGCATCTGATCATCCGCAAGAACAATACAGGCGGATTCAGATTTGTGATCTGTAAAATGTTTTTTCAATTCAAGCCCTAAAGCTTTGGCTTGTCCCACCTGCATGGGTGCTCCAATGATGTGAATGTTTTTAGATTCAGTTAATAATTGGTCGCCAAATAACTGATTATTATACCCAATCAGATTATGCATCGACTTTCTGATAAAATATCCGCTTCCTTCACGCTCATTTTCAATGAAATATTTGTCTGCATCCCAATAGATAAGGGCCTTATTCTCATCAATAAGTTTTTGAATAATTACTTCTTCTGATTTGGATATCGCATTGAATCCTATGAATATGTATTTGGTAAAAGGTAGTTCGGAAACTACTTTTAGAATATTCTCCTCAAGTTTCCTGAAATTCATCCCTGCATAGGCCTTGTTCTGTGCTGAAAGTTCTGTTTTGAAGTCGAAATAAAGCTTTTCATAAACTTCCCAGTTTTCCAGGAATCGTTTTGTAAGATATTGTTCATCCTCAGGCAGCAGATCAGGAAGCATTTCAAAGGGGAGCGTCTCATCCTGCAAAAAATATTTCTCCAGATCTTTTACTGCAGTGAGATTTTTGAATAACATTGCAGGATCAGCCAGATTCCGGTCTATCTCGTCAAAATCATTGAGCATCATGCTGCCCCAACTGTAAAAGCTGTCAAATTCTGCTGCAGGATAATATTTCTGATATAATTTAAATAATATTAACAGGAGATCTATCGAATCTTCAGTTTTGGCACCTGTTAGCGTTTCGACAAATTTTTCTATAGCTAATACCTGGGGAAATATGCCGGTATATCCATTAATTTTTAACGTTTTAAAAAAAATATGTTCCGGCCTTTGATTAGGAAAAATGATTAAGCTATTTCCTGTTTCATCCCTTAATCTATTAAGGATATCTTTACAAACCAGATTAAGAAAGGAATCGTCCATGAATATAATATCAGGCAAGTTAAGGAAAAGAAAAACATTTCGGTTTTTGCTTTTTATAGAGCAATATTAATCATATGCCTTCGCAAACTACCCCAATTTTTTCTGACTGTAAAAAATTGCAGGTGTTATTTTTGAACAGCTATTTCTTTGGTCACGATTCCATATTCAGACTGGATATTTATATAATAAAGGCCATCAGGCAGGCCATAAACAGGGATCGAATTTATGCTCTGCATTTGAGGAGATGTCATTAAATAAACAATTTTTCCATCCATATCCGAAAGGGTTATCTTATTTACTCTACTGTTATAACCTGATAAATCTATATTTATCCGATTTGATGAAGGATTTGGGAAAACGCTTATTGCTGATGAATTAATTTTTGGCTCAATGCCGGAAATCGATCTCGAAATATTAATATCAAGCAAATATGTTCCTGTTTCACTTCCTGATACGGATGTTACATAGAAATAAACTGTTTCGCCATGGTTAAGATTAATATTTGAAGATAAGGCTCCCGTGTATGGTCCAGACCAGGTATTGCCCCCATCAACCGAATAAGAAAACTGCCCGTTTAAGCTATATGAATTAGAATTGCCACTACCCTGTGCATCGTCTATTCTTGCAGAAATTGAATACGCCTTTGACGGATCCAATACTATTTTATAATAATCGACGTCGGTACTTATATTAATATTAGAACCTTGAGTATTAACATTGGCAGTATTTCCGGTAAATACAACAGGCAAAGAATAGGCAGTAGCAAGCTTATTATCTGGCTCATATCTGTCGGGTTCCATAACGCGAGAAACAGACATATCCAGTAAATAAGTACCTGTTTGCCCGGTGAATTGCGGAGAAACGAGAAAATATACGGTACCTCCGTTTATTATTGATATATTTTTTGGCAATATGCCACCATAAGGCCCATTCCAGGTTTTACCGCTGTCTACAGAATAAGAATATATTCCATCAAGGGTATAGGTATTTGAATTGCCACTTCCCTGGGCATCATCAATTCTGCCTGAAATCGAATAATCAAATCCGGAATCCAGTATAATTTTATAATAATCGTAGTCATTTCCAGTATGACAATTTGATCCTGAAGTATTTACATCTGCAAGGTCATTAGAAAAACTGACAGGGAGGGCATATGCTTCAGCCAATGAATTGTCTGGTTCATATTTATCCGGGCTCAAAGGCGCCGCAACCACATTGATTTTGATTGGATTCGGATAATGTGTTGATCCTGTTAAGGCATAATTGCTGTTTCCGGATTGTTCAAATTGCATAGCAAGCAAATAGGTTCCCGGATTCAGATTCACATTTGAATTTGAAAAAGTCAATCCGCCGGAATAGTGATTATTATAAGGCAAAGACTGGTTTGTAAGTGTTTGTATGGTTAAAGCATGAGAACCATCAAGATTATAAAGAGATAAGTTATAAACGCCATTAAATGTTGAAGTTGAAGTATTGATTATATCAAGATTTACCGAAACAGACTGCCCCTGAACCATTGTATTACCAGTTGATAATTTCATATTTGAATACATTTCAAGGATTCCGGGATTAGCGACAACAAGTTGTACATAATTTTTATACGTACCCGTATTTGCCACAAGTTTCCACCTTCCTCCTGTTGCGTGATAAAATATTGAGATGCTATAGGATCCCGGGAGCATATTTAACGACCCGTTTCGCCCAAAACCTATATCATTTTTGTAATAGTAATTAGGCGGCAAAACGATATTATTAAAACTGTCAACATAGTCGAAAAAGGTATTTGTGCTATCAAAAATAACGGCACAATAGGAACCTTTAAATGTATCCGTTCCTGTATTTTGCAGATTTGCATATACTGTAAATCCCTGACCATATTTAATAGGCGAAGCAGAAATGGTAACCTGGTCGTACAAAGAAATGCTATCTGCTTCCGGTGGGGTGGAATGACTGCCGCCATTTGATGGTTCAATCCCAATAATGGCCTCCTGATTGCTGTTAAAATCACCACTACCGCCTCCGGTACCAACATTTGCCGGATCTAAGGCATTCACAGAAAAATAGCCATTATCAAGACCTCCCCAGCCCCAGTTTACATGGAAATATCCATTGGCATCATAGCCATCCAGATCAAAACAATGTCCACCACCCGGACCAAAACCGGCATATATGATCGGTCGCTGGTTGTCTAATTCGTTTTTGAGTTTGGAAATCCAGGTGCTATCTGCATAATCAGATCTTAACAATCCTTTTAAGGATGAACTGTATCCAAAATATTCTTTTAAAGCATATTCAGCGCAGTTTGTTGTAGCTGATGCAGCTGAAATTACATATGCACTACTTTCATCTGTACCATAACCCATATTCACACTCACACCGCAATGGTACATCAGTGTTGCTACTGCAGTATTGGAACTGCTCAATGCATTCGGCATAGAACTCCATGCATAAGTTGTAGTGCTAAAGTTGGCTGATTGCGTACCGTAATGTGTATCATTATAAGAATTAGAGTAATATCCGGTAGTTGGATAATTCCAGTATTTCATAACCTGCGCCATTGCAGTAGCCACACAGCCTGTTACACAATAGGCATTTTTAGTATTATCATACGGGCATAAATCATTATAATAAGGAGATTGATTCCAGGTGGTGGACATAAGCGGTGATACACCTGACGATGCCTGGGCCGGAGCTTTGGAACCATTATTTGTCAATAAATTCCATTTGGCTGAAACTGAACTTGTTTGCTGAACTTTATTATCAATAATTTTTTGAATCTGATTTATATATCCATTGAGCCAATATGACATGGAAGGTGAAACATTTTGAGGATCGAAATCTGTCTCTAATGAATAGGCAAGAATAGGATTGATTGCATCATCTCCGGAAACAATAACAAATCCATGACCTGTATTAAAAATATAAAAAGCAGGTCGTTTAATAGTAAAAACAGCGTTATTTAATGTACTTGAAGTTACAGATTTATAAACAAGTTTTAGCGAAATACCTGTTTTATTAAATGCTGTATTTGTTTTTACTAAAAAGAAATTTTTTGCCACATTACTTGCGGTTAACTCTGTAACAGGTTTGGCAGAAACAAGGCCAGCAAATAGCAGAAAGTAAATAAGAGTGTATATTTTCTTCATCTAGTATGTGGATTTATTAATATTTACAAATGTAACTAAAGAATTTTCAACTGTATTTATATAAAAAAACAGAATCTTACGCTTCCAATTTTATTCCGTCCACTGCAATATAGGTCTCAGGAAAAATTGCTCTGGCTTCTCTCAGTAAGGGCTCTAAATCTTTATATCTTGCTGAAAAATGCCCTAATATGAGTCGTTTTACTCCTGCCTGCGTTGCGAATTCCGCTGCTTCTTTCGCAGTAGAATGACATGTGATCTTTGCTTTTTCTTTTAAATCATCCAGAAAAGTGGCTTCATGATACAAGGTGTGAATTCTGAGTTCTGAGAGCTTTAATGCAAGCAATGGCAGATAGGTTGTGTCAGTTACATAAGCATAGCAAAACGGTACATCGTTAGGTATTGTATAATCCTTGAATGGCCATATTTTTCCCGTTTTATCTATAAAATCCCTCCCACTTCTGAGAACCGGGAAGGATTCATTTGGCAATTTAGATGCTGAATTAATTGATTTATTTATTCGTCGAATCGATTTTTTTTCCTGGAAAACAAACCCACGGCAAGGCACTCTGTGATTTACCGGAAAACTAAATACTGAAATATACTGATCCTCATATTCTTTGCGTTCGCCTGACTCAGTAAAAGAGTGATAACGAATTTCGTATCCCAGGTGAACTTCTCCGAAATGAAACTGGACATCAAGAATTTCCTTCAGGCCCACCGGACAATAAATATCCAGTGGTTCTGTTCTCCCTTTCAGGCTTAGGGAACTTATAAATCCAGGTAAGCCGAGAAAATGATCGGGATGCAGATGCGATATAAATATCATATCCACTTTAAAAGATTTAACGCCAAAACGAATCATCTGAATCTGGGACCCTTCTCCACAATCAATAAGAATATTATGATTTGCAAAATTCAGAAACTGAGAACTTGCAAACCTATCAGGCGTTGGAGTTGCGGAACCGGAACCTAAAATAGTAAGCTCAAAAGGCATCAGTCCTTAATAACCATCCTCCGGGTAATAATATTGTTGCCGGTTCTGATGCTGTATAAATAGATACCTTGTGGTAATCCATGACGATCAAAGTTAATAACATTTGATCCGGGGTTGCTTTGAACCTGTTTTGAATATACCTGTTGTCCGATCTCATTCATCACTGAGAAATAAACCGGTTGGGCATCCGGATTGAAGAATTGAACCTCTGTGTTATTAGTAAATGGATTAGGATAATTCTGGTTTACTTCAAATTTATGACTTGCCATTTGTTCAAATATGCCTGAATGTGCATGTATTGTCAATTTCATAGCGCCACTGTCAGGTACAGGTATTTCTGTTGGGATAAAGGAGGAATGAACAAAAACAGTAAAATGCAACATTAAATTATGAACACCAACCTCAGTATTTACAGGGCTTCCGGTAATGACAGCACAGCCATAGGATCCACCCTTATACGTGCATGTTTTTGACGTGCATTTATAAGCAAATGACTTAGGGAAATGGCTTACTGAATCAATAGCCACTGAATCGATAACCACATGGAAACCCATATAAGTGGAATCGCTTGGAAATTTAAATTGCATGGTTTGATTATAGGCCACATTTGCATTTGCGGAAAGACTATCCGGCAATATTCCAAAAGTTGTTCCTTTTGGGAATTTTGAACTATCAGGTGTACAAACTGTTTGAGCTGATATTTTGAGTGTTATGCATAAAAACATCAGGACTGCTGGTATAATTTTATTCATGATCTGTAGATTAATTAAATTCAATACTTAACGCAATATTAAGCAATATATAAATAAATACAAATTCGATTCAATTAATCTTCCAGATCTTCTTCCTCCTCCTCATCATCATCTGCTTCTAAAAAATGTCTTTCAATTGCTTCCATAAATACATAATCCCCCGCTTCTACAACAGATTTGGTAGAAACAATATCGAGGTCATTGAATAAATCCGGGTTTACTGCATTAAAACAAGCAATTACTAATATTCCCCCTTCTTTCAGAATTATATTATTAATGTGATTAAGTTTAAGATACAGTGCGTGATTAAAGTCTGAAATATTGCTAAAATCAAAGATGAAATTAGATCTTCCATTTTCCATTTCTGTAATAACCTGATCATAAAGCAATTCAAAAAGATTATTATCTGCAATTTCAACATTAACTGTTATTAAACTATATTGTTCTTCCCTGTTTATAGTTATATCATTCATTTCCTGCTCTGGTTTTTGCTTGCAAATTTGATAAAAGCCATCGGTAAAAATGCAAATATGATTCTAATTAACTTTTTTAGAACCTAATTAAGTTAAATTTGCCGCCAAAAAAAATAAAGATGCAGGATATCAATACATATAATTTTAATGAAAAAAAAGCACTTATCAGGGTTGATTTTAATGTTCCACTCGATAAAAGTTTTGAAGTAACCGATAATACCAGGATCAAAGCTGCCATACCAACAATAAATAAAGTAATACAGGGAGGTGGTTCTGCCATCCTGATGTCACATTTAGGCAGGCCAAAGGGCAAAGTAAACGAGGATATGTCGCTCAAACACATTTTGCCTGCATTGCAGTTATTGTTGCCGGATGTAAATATTAAATTCTCTACGGAATGTATTGGGAATATTGCAAAAGAAAATGCGGCATCTCTCAAGCAGGGGGAAGTGTTGATGCTTGAAAACCTTCGCTTTCATAATGAAGAAGAAGCAGGAGATGAAACATTTGCAAAACAACTTGCTTCACTTGGCGATGTTTATATTAATGATGCATTTGGCACGGCACATCGCGCTCATGCTTCTACAGCCGTCATTGCAAAGTACTTTGGAAATAACAAAATGTTTGGATTTCTCATGAGCGATGAAATCAAACATATAGACAGAGTTATAAAAAGTTACGAAAAACCATTTACTGCCATTATTGGAGGCTCCAAAGTTTCAGATAAGGTGGGAATAATTGAGAATCTGCTACTAAAAGCGGATAATGTATTAATCGGCGGTGCTATGGCTTATACATTTATTAAAGCAAATGGAGGGTATGTTGGAAAATCTAAAACAGAAGATGACAAACTGGACCTGGCAAGAACGCTGATTCAAAAAGCAAAAGAAAAAAATGTCGGGTTATATTTACCATTGGACAGCCTTGCAGCTGACAATTTCAGTAATGAAGCTAATGTGAAAATTGAAAATTCTGATGCCATAAGTGCCGAAAGGATGGGATTGGATATAGGACCCAAAGCCATTGAAGAATATAAGGAAGTACTAATGAAATCAAAAACAATTCTTTGGAATGGCCCTATGGGCGTTTTTGAATGGAGTAATTTTGAAAACGGGACCAAAGAAATTGCTTTTGCCGTGGCTGATGCTACCAGTCTGGGGGCTTTTTCGCTGATAGGCGGAGGAGATTCTGTGGCCGCGATCAATAAATTCGATTTAGAAGAAAAGGTGAGTTATGTATCTACAGGAGGCGGTGCCATGCTGGAATACCTTGAAGGTATTTCATTGCCGGGTATTGAAGCAATAAGAGAATATTAAATCATTTCTCAATCGAATTGCTGATCACTTTTGCCGTTCTGGCTTCAATTATTGGTATTTTCATAATATCTTTATCCAGAATCACAAAATCTGCCCATTTACCCGGTTCAATACTGCCTTTTTCATGTTCCTCAAAATTGGAATAAGCTGCCCAAATGGTCATTCCTTTTAAAGCCTCTTCCAGGGTCAAAGCATTTTCTGTCTGAAAACCTCCAACCGGAAAACCGATGCTATCTTGCCTGGAAACGGCCGCATAAAAGCCATATAGAGGATTGATAGACTCAACCGGAAAATCACTTCCTGTAGGCAAAACTTTATTTTCGTTCATTAATCTTTTTAATGCATAGCCTCCCTTTAATCTGTCTGTCCCAATCCTGTCCTTGGCCCAATACATATCTGAAGTTGCATGGGTGGGCTGCATGGATGGAAGAATATGATACTTACCAAACAAGTCAAAATCATTTTCATTTACAATCTGGGCATGCTCGATCCGCCAGCGTCTGTCATTACCCTGTTTCAGTACTTCTGCATAAACATTAAGGATAAACCGGTTTGCTGAATCACCAATGCAATGTGTGGCCATCTGGAATGGGGAATTAGCAATTCTTTTGGCTGCATTTCTATAAAAATCAGGTGAATTGAGCAGAAATCCTTGTTGGTCCGGTTTGTCCAGATAAGGTTTTAGCAGGCATGCCCCTCTGGAACCCAGGGCCCCGTCAGCATAAAATTTAAAGCAGCATACATGCAGCCTGTCCGTTTTTATGATGCCATGACTTAAATAATAATCCAGATTTTCAGGCGTTCCACTTGCCATGGCATAAATACGCATTTTAAGCTCTCCTTTCTTTTGCATTTCAACAATCAGGTCTATTACATCCTTATCCAGTCCCGCATCATCTACAGTTGTTAGCCCAACTTTGAAACAATCAGCTTGAGCCTGCAGCAGATATTGACGCATTTCTTCTTTGGTTGGTGGTGGGATTACTTTTTTGACAAGATCTGTGGCATTGTCAATCAATATACCGGTTGGTGCGAATTTCAAATTCTCAGGGCGGGTTTTAATGGTCTTCTTATCTTTCTTCTTAAGATTATTAAAAGAGATTAATTTACTATCAATTACAATTGTACCACCTTCAACTTTAGTATTTACGTTAATACCTGAAAGATCAAGTGCTTTCTGATTAACCAAAGCTGCATGGCCATCTACCCTTGTCAGGTAAACCGGGGTATTAGGGAACAACTTATCAAGGGTATCTTTTACAGGAAATTCTTTGCCGGGCCAGCGGTTCTGATCCCATCCCCTTCCCAAAATCCAGGCAGATTTATTGGTATATGAATATTTAACAACCCTGTCAATCATTTCTTTAAAAGAAAGACATCCAACCAGGTCCACCTGCGTTCGCATCCTTCCATACCCATAAAAATGGCAATGGGCATCGATAAAACCCGGATAAACAGGTTTGCCACCTGCGTCTATGATTTTCTCTGCATCATATTTCTCTAAAATAACTTCATTGCTCCCGGTTTCAACAAATTTTCCGTCTTTTATGGCAAAAGCCTGAACAACGGAAAATTTACCATCAACAGTATAAACAATGGCATTATGGAGAATGATATCCACCTTTTGCTTTCGCTGGCAGGCTGTCAAGTCCATAAGAATGAATAAAATAATAGCTGAAATATGTAATTTCATGGATTGTGTTTGAAAAAACAATATTAGGGAAGTTTGCGTAATGATTGATAACTAATGATCATTTCTGACAAAAGTTAATCGGTATAATGAAATTTTTATTCCTTGATAATAGAAATAAATGTACCTTTGCGGCTTCTATTCATTAGAAGACTATAAACTAAATGGCAGTTAAAATCAGATTAGCGCGTCAGGGACGCAAGAAAAAACCCTACTATCATATCGTGGTTGCGGATTCACGTTCACCTCGCGATGGTAAATTTATCGAAAGAATCGGTATTTACAATCCAAATACAAACCCTGCGGTTATCGATCTCGATAGCGACAAGGCTTTGGACTGGCTTGGGAAAGGTGCACAACCAACTGACACATGCAAAGCAATACTATCCTACAAGGGAGTAATGTACCGCAAGCACCTTGCGCGTGGCGTTGCCAAAGGAGCTCTTACCGCTGAGGAAGCAGATCGCAAATTCTCAGAATGGATGGAAGCAAAAGCAACAAAAATCGATCAGAAAATTGCAAGCCTTAAAGACAGCATGGATAAGGAACAACGTACCCGCCTCGAACGTGAGTCGCAGGTAGCCCATAAACGTGCTGCTGACATTCTTGCAAAAAACAATCCTGAACCGGTAGCTGAAGAAACTGAAGCATCAGAAGAAGAATCTGAAGCACCTGTTTCAGAATCTGCAGCTGAGACGCCTGCCGCTGAAGAATCCCCTGCAGGAGAAGCTGCACCGGCTAACGAATAATAATCAGATTATGCCAGTTTGGAAGCTAGAAGACGGCATCCTGCTAGGCAAAATACTAAAACCATATGGCTACCTTGGCTTTGTCAGGGTAGCCTTTTTAATTTCTGGGCTGGATGATATTCTTGCTGACAAAGATTTTATTTTTATAGAATGGATCGGTAAACCTGTTCCCTATCAGATAGAATCCATATTCTGGGATGACGATAAAACGGCCAGAATAAAGTTTAAGGAAATTAAAGATCTTTCGGCAGCAACCCGGCTTAACGGAAGAGCGCTTATCCTCTCAGAAAAAACTATTCCCAAACATCTGCTTCAAACGCTGGAGCCCAGCGAACTTATTGGTTTTAAAGTTTTTGATCTTCAAAAAAAATTAGTGGGTGTGGTAAGCGGTCTGGATGAATCTGGCCGCCAAAGCATTCTTGAAGTTATATTAAACGAAAAAGAAATTCTCATACCCTTTCACGAGGATCTGGTAAAAAAAATAGATTTCAAAAAGAAAAACATCACGGTTGATCTGCCTGAAGGCTTGATCGACTTGCAAACCTGAAAGTATAAATTATTCAATAATCAGGGCAGCGTTTCTACGGTTTTCTGATATTTGATACCACGGCCAATAAATCTGTTCCATTCTGCAGGAGAAAAATTTCGGGTTATTTTTCTTTTAAGACGGTTTGCTATATCATTTTCATCAATATTGTAAATAACAATATTTTTATCTTTACCTCCTGAATAGATTCTTTTCCCGTCTGCACTCATTACCATGCTGGTAACCCAGTCATCGTGTTCACTAAATACGATTGGAGGATTTAAACTCTCAGATTGCCATAATTTTACCTGGCGGTCAAAGCCTGCACTTGCCAGCAATGTTCCGCGGCCAAACGCTACGGCAGAAAGTGCCGATTTATGCCCGGTTAGTGCCTGAACCAGCCCAGAACTTCTGTTTTTCAGTTTGTTTGCCAACGGAGCATCCGGCTGATTCGCATAATAAACATTTAAACTGCCGTTTGAAAAGGCTGCAGCCAATTTATCACCTGCATCGTTGAAACTCAAACCGGTTACCTGGCTGTTTTCTTTTATGAGAAGCGTAGGCCTGCTGTTTTTATCACTTGCCAAAAATGTATAGATCGACCCATCTTCACATCCAACTGCTACCAGCTGATTCTGCTTTGAATAGGCAAGCGAAATAACAGAAACATTCAGTGATTCAATTCTTTGACTATTATCTTTCAGGTTATCAATTATAATGTTCTTATCAAGTCCTCCGGATATCAGAATGTTATTACCAAATACAAGAGATGTAATTTTATTGGTATGTCCAGATAGTTTTAGTGGCTTTTGTTTCAAGTCATTCATTTTCCAAACATATAGCATCATTTCAGAACAACCAGCCAGCATGGTATTATCATTTGAAAATGCTACAGCGTTAAACTCATTTTGTCCTGAAATAATTTCGGTGGGTTTAGGCGTATTATCAGTCAGATTCCAAAGCAACACTTTGCCGTCATCACCTGAGGAGGCCAGAAATTTGTTGTCTGATGAAACTGCGAGTCCTTTTACCAGGCCGGAATGACCTTTCAGAATATATTTATCATTATCTGTAAATGCTTTATTGGCTTCGTATAATGCCGACATGATATCAGCATTAAATGAATCGTTTTTATTACTAAGGTTCAACTGATAGGCTTCAAGAGCGAGAAGCGCTTTCTGATCCTTGTCTTCATTCTGGTTTTTTGATTCAAGGGCAAGTTTTCCGGCAATTGAATATTGAGTTTGTTCTTTGGCTATCTGTTCATCAGTTTCTGCTCGTTTTTTAAGACTATCAGCAAGGCTTTTTTCATCCTCAGCAATCTTTTTTGCATATTCGGCAGCTTTTTCTGATTTTTCAGCTGACAACTTTGCATACAAGGCTTTATTCCTTTGAATCCTGGTTTGAATTGTCTGAATATCAGCAAGTTTCTTTTGTCGCTCTGCTTCAATTTTTTGTTTTTGCGCTTTTTCAGTTTGCACAAGGGCCATTTTGCGTTGTTCTTCTGCAATATTGAAATTCTTTTCTGCTTCAGCAGCATTTTTTATGGCCGTTTTTTCGGCCCCTTCGGCTTTAGACTTCTGACTAATGGCCTCTTTTGCACTTTTAAACGCTATGCTTTGCTCTACCATCGCCCATAAGGTTAATGCTCCGGCACTGAGCAAAAATATAATCACAATGATATTAGTAACCAGCCTTCGTCTTTTCTTTTCAGCCAGCATTCTTTCTTTTCCTGCAATACTCTCATCCAGGAATCGCATACTTTTTGTAAAGTCATCGTTGTACTGTTTCGCCCATGCTTCATGGGGGCTGTTAGCTTCTTTCCATTCCAGTGCAACAGAAAGTTCCGGGTCGCGCCATAAACCAGCCACACCATTCTGATATAATATTGCCGCTTCAGACAACCTCTGATACATCTGTGCTGAATCATATTCTTCATCAACCCATTCTTCCAGCCTTTTCCAGTTCCGCATCAAACTTTCATGAGATATATCTACCATCATTTCCGGCAATAAATCAACTTCTGCAGGCGGCATAATAAATCCTCTTCCGGCTTTCCTGAAAACTTCGAGAGTTTCCAGCACATCCTTTTCCTTCGATTTCGTTATCGCACAGATATCTTTAAATTTTGTAGGCCTCCTTATACCCCGGTTATCAGATCCTTTTACAGTGATGCATTTAAATATAAGTGCAGCAAGTTTCTGCTGCTTTTCACTCAGCTCATCAAAAGCCTCATTTGCATGCAGATTAAGTGCATGCTCGAGGGTACCGATCGCCTTATATTGCTCCAGATCCATTGGATCGCCGGCAACACCATGTTTTTCCGTATTTTCCCAGGCCCTCATGAGCGCATGCTGCAGAATAGGCAACTGATCCTGGTTGTTGCTCATATCATTAAGCAATTGCTGAACCAGCCTTGGGGCTATCTTGCCATGTGCATAATTTACCGGGCCTTCTATAACAAGCTTATAATGCTCCCTATTAAGCCTGGGAATAAGGTATTGACCATCATTAATAGCCTCGGGAAGGCCTTCAAATGCTGAACAATCACCCAGAAAATCTGCCCTGAGCGTGATAACAACATAAATTCCAGCATCATGCTGACGTACTGCCTCAATAAGAAGCTGTACAAAATGTGCCGCATGCTTTTGAGCTTCTGCATCGGATTCGTTCGCAAATCGAAATAATTCTTCAAACTGATCCGCAAGTATAAGTATATTGGTTCCTCTCTGGATATTTGCCCTTATAATCTGAATGAGGCTCAGTGGACTTTCATTTAATAACTCAACAGCAGCAGCGATTTTTGCACTTTCATCTTTTGAAGTTCCAAACACATCTTCGCTGAATAATGCTTTGGCCAGATTTAAAATAGGATTTGCTCCAGGTCGCATGATGGCTATCAGCCATTTTGATCCCTCACCTATATTATATCCGTTATAAAGTTTCGCAAGCAATCCCGCACGAACCAAAGATGATTTGCCACTACCTGAAGTTCCAACTACAGAAACAAAGTGATATAATGTAAGTTTTCGCAGCAACTCATCAACCTGATGTTCTCTTCCAAAAAATAAATGGCTTTCTGCAACATCATAGGGCCGCAAACCAGGAAACGGGTTTTCAGGAACGGAGCCGGAGGTTTTAATATATGCCACTGCGTTTTGTTATTATTTTTTAATTTGCCTAATCAATTGCCAAAAGTACAAATTTTAACAAACTCCAAAGAGTATAAATTAATAGTTACGGGGAAAAACTAATTGATTAACATTAATCTTTGGTTATTGTGGCAGTATATATGAGCTGCACGATTTTTTCAGAATATTAAAGAAAAAAAGTAAATTCCCTAAAATTGTCTATTTTTGGCAAATGGAAAGCAGAAAAGACTTGCATATTGAATGTTGACAAGCATCATAGTTGAATTAAAGCCCTTTTCGAAATGATTTTAGGAAACAATAAGAAAGACATTCAATCTTTAAAAGAAAAAACAGAGCACGCTATTGAAGGTGGAGAGTTTCATCCTTTTGAGATAGATGAAGATGGATTAATCGGGGAATTAGGCCAAAATTTTATTAAACTTGGCAAAAAGTTTAATGATGCTCTTGCTACCATCACCGAGCTGAAAAAAGTTTCAGAGGATAATAAAATTCTTGAGGAAAAACTGGTTGAGCAACAAAGTTCTATCGATCAACTATCCATTATTGGAGAACTTGGCCAGAAAATAACATCCACGCTAAGCATTCAGGAAATGTTTCAGAAGTTATCTGAAATCATCAATTCGATAATGGATGCCCCTGTTATTTTATTAGGTATAAATGATCGCAAGAAAAAGTTGAAATATTTTCGTTCACCCGATTTCCCTCCAAACACTGATGAAAATAAGGCTGTATCTGAAATAAATGTAGCTGAATGGAGTGTAGCCAATAAGATAGATATTTTCCTAAATGATGCGGAGAAAGATTATAGCAGATACTTCTTTGACCCGATAATAACTACCGATGAAAAGGCCGCTAAATCTGTGATCTGCTATGCAATGACTGTTTCAGATCACCCAATAGGTGTATTATGTATAATAAGCTATAGAAAAAACGCCTACAATGATTATCATTTGAATATGATAAGATCCCTCATTACTTATGTGAGTGTTGCTATAGACAATTCTACTGTATATGAAGAACTTAAGGCAACGCAATCACAGCTGGTTCAATCAGAAAAAATGGCGTCGTTAGGTCAGCTTACTGCAGGTATAGCACATGAAATAAATAACCCGATCAATTTTGTATCAGCCGGAATAGAATCGCTGAAAAGCAATTATCAGGAAATAAAAAGACTTCTTGAAGAATATATGGACCTCAAACCAGGAGCAGACAATGAGGAAAAATTAAAAATAATTGAGAAGCACAAAAAAGATATTGAAATCGATATCCTGCTGAGTGAGGTTGAAGATTTGTATAAAAGTATCAAAAATGGTGCAAACAGGACAACAGAAATAGTCAAAAACCTGAGAAACTTTACTCGTTTGGATGAAAACGAATTCAAATTATCCAATCTTGAAGATGGTCTGGATTCAACTCTGGTCATTCTAAACAGCCAGCTGAAAGACAGAATTGACGTAATAAAAGAGTATGAACATATTCCATTGGTGAACTGTTTTCCAGGGCAGATAAACCAGGTGTTTATCAATATTCTTAATAATGCTGCACAGGCAATAGAAGGCCACGGATCGATCCGCATCAAGACACATGTTTCAAATGGTTTTGCAGAAATAAGTATCAAAGATTCCGGCATCGGCATGAGCGAAGAAATCAAAAACAAAATTTTTGATCCATTCTTCACAACAAAAGATGTAGGGATAGGGACCGGCCTTGGCCTATCAATATCTTATGGCATTATAGAAAAACATCATGGCACAATAACAGTAGACAGTACTCCGGGTGAAGGCACCCAGTTCACAATACGGATTCCTTTAAATCTTAATTAGTTATCATGGAAGAAGAAGAAAAACCCACAATCCTTTATATAGATGATGAAGAGGATAATCTTGTGGTTTTTAAGGCCGCATTCAGGAGAGATTATAAAATTTTTACTGCCTTATCAGCAGATGAAGGCATGGAAATTTTAAAAAACAACTCAATTCCAATAATAATCACAGACCAAAGAATGCCATCAATGACAGGTATTCAATTTTTGCAGAGTCTGCCTGATGAGCCTGAAACAATAAGAATGATTTTGACCGGATTCAGTGATATTGAAGCAGTAATTGAAGCAATAAATACAGGGAAAGTATATAGATATATCACAAAGCCATGGAATAAAGATGAGCTGAAAATAACACTTGATAAAGCTTATGAAACCTTTAACCTGAGGCACAGGAACAGAATACTTATCGAAGAACTTCAGACAGCCAACGAAACACTTGAAGAGAAAGTAGCCGATAGAACCGAAACAATAAACAAGCAAAAAGTTGAAATTGAAGACCTTTTGCTTAATATTCTTCCGTCAGAAATAGCCGATGAATTAAAAAAATTCGGAAAATCAGCACCTAGAAAATATGAAAATGCAACGGTCATGTTTGCAGATATTCATAATTTTACCAAAATAGGTGAAACACTTACACCAGAACTACTTGTAGATGAACTGGATCGCTGTTTCAGGGCATTTGATGACATCATTGAAAAATATGAAATAGAAAAAATAAAAACCGTTGGTGATGCCTATCTATGCGTTGGTGGATTACCTACCGCTGATTCGGCACATCCGGAAAAGGTAATAAATGCAGCCCTTGAAATGCAACATTATATGGAGAGCTACAGGAAAGAAAAAGAGAAAACAGGAGGTATTGGATTTTCTATAAGAATTGGAGTCCATTCAGGACCTGTGGTAGCAGGAGTTGTAGGCGCAAAAAAATTCGCTTATGATATTTGGGGTGACACAGTAAATACGGCTGCAAGGATGGAAAGCAGTTGTGAAGTAAATAAAATAAATATCTCTTCATCTACTTATGATTTTATAAAAAATAAATTTATATGTACATACAGAGGTAAAATAGAAGCCAAGAACAAGGGCGAAATCGACATGTATTATGTTGAATCACAAATAGGATAGCATTGCAGAGAGCCGTTTCAGTTTTAATAAGATAATAATTTGAATATGGATTATGAAAAAGCGAAAGCATTTGTTTTCGCCAAATTAACAGCAGATTTATTGCCTGATCTTACTTATCATGGCATTCACCATACTCAGGACGTTCTTACTGCTGCCATTATGCTGGCAAAAGCTGAACAATTGCCAGCTCATGAAACGCATTTACTTAAGACGGCCGCTTTATATCACGACATAGGGTTTACAGTTCAATATCGAAATCATGAAGATGTTGGTTGTGAAATTGCCCGTGGAAGTCTTGTTCATTTTGGATACAGCCCTGTGGATATAGAAATAATATGTGGCATGATCATGGCAACAAAAATTCCACAGAGTCCCAAAACACCATTAGAAGAAATTTTATGCGATGCAGATCTGGATTATCTGGGAAGAAAAGATTTTTACCCGATCTCAAATACTCTTTTTCAGGAATTTATCCACTATGGCTTTGTAAAAGATGAAAAAGAATGGGACAAGCTTCAGGTTAAATTTTTTCAAAGTCATCACTATTTTACAAAAACTGCTCAATCTCTTCGTCTTCCGGAAAAGAATAACAGATTGATCGAATTAAAAAAAATAGTCGAGAATTACGAATCTGATCCCTCCTGATATTTAACACCCTTCATTTAAAAGTTAAGCCCTGGATCATTTCAAAACAAAACTTTCAAAAGCTTTAACTGTCGAATCTATAATTCCAGCTAACTAAAATGTCAGAAAGAAAACCGCAAATTGTATTTGTTCACGGCATGTTTGTAACCAACAATTGCTGGCAAAACTGGCTTACGTATTTTGAAGCCAAAGGATACGAATGTTTTGCACCGGCATGGCCTTTTAAAGAATATAATGCAGCGGAACTTAACAAAAAGCATCCTGATTTTGAAGGCGAAGGGCACGTCAGGCTATCTGATGTTATTTCCAGATATGAGGAATTTCTAAAAGAACTGGATAAGCCGCCAATTCTTATTGGGCATAGCATGGGTGCATTAGTGGTTCAACTATTATTGCAGAAAGGATTTGGATCCTGTGCTGTTGTTATTGACAGTGCTCCACCTCAAGGAGTTTTATCACTGGAGTTTTCATTTTTAAAGGCAAACTGGCCGGTGCTTAATCCGTTTATTAATAAATATAAGCCCTGCAAATGGAGTGAGGCACAATTTCAATTTGCCTTTGCTGATCATTTGTCGGGAGAAGCTTTGCATGAAGCCTTCAGAGATATTGTCCCCCAGGGCAAATTAGTACCTCGTGATTCCTTAACATCTGTAGCCAAAATCAATTACAGAATGAAAACGCAGCCATTGCTTTTTATAGCCGGAGAAAAAGATAAAATCATTCCTGCATCCTTGAATAAAACAAATTGGCGTAAATACAGGAATGCAATGTCAAAAACTGAATTTATCGTGTTCCCGGAAAGGAGACATAACCTTATCATGGATAATGGCTGGGAAGAAATTGCTGATTACGTAAGCAATTGGATTAATACCAATCATACCGGCAATCAATAAACCAATCGTAAACGATTAATGGGTAAGATGATATATTGCTGATACTTCAGATGCTGTAATAGCTCTATTATATATTCTAACATCATCTACTAAACCAACATATCCTTTATTACCGATTATCAGATCGCTACCGCCTGTAGATAATGATTCAGGATATGCTTTTTGCAACAGGCCGTTAATATAAAGTCGTGTTGTAGTACCATCATTGGTGGCAGTAAGATTGGTCCAGGTTCCATTTGCAACAACTGAATCGGTAGAATTTGCACCCGTAAGATGACTCATATCACCATCAAAATCTGCAACAAATGATCCGATTTTATGCACGTTAATATACAGCGTGCCAATGGCACCGGATACCAGTTGCAGTGCGGCGCCTTTCTTCCTTGTTTTAATCCACAAAGAAAGCGAAACACCCTGTGCTTTATAATCCCCAATGGCAAGAACGGTTATCGCCTTACTGTTTCCGTCGCAGAAATAGGCACTATTTGCATTGCCAAAACGGTCTTTTGCAAGTTTTGCATCCTGCACAATACCGTTATGACCATTTCCACTGGAATCTCCTGCATTTCCACTGAATGGATACCATGCAATGAGTCCATTTGACAGGTTAACCTGCGCATTTACTATTGAAGACACGGATACCAATCCAGCTATTAAACAAAATCCAATAAATCTTTTCATAACCCCAAAATTTGAAACAAAGCTACTAATTTTTAATGATTTTGGCTTGTTATACGTTTATTCAAAATCAACAGGATAAGAGATGCCAAGAGAAGTTATTACCCCCGCCGAATATATTGTACCACGGTATGGAAGGTCTTTTACGGTATAAAAGAATCCATAATTTGCATCAGCTCCCAGGTTCAGTTTTAGCTTCGAAATATCAAAGCTAATTCCTACTCCACCCAGCAAGCCACCATTACCCCGATGCATATTTGATGTAGCATTTATTTTATCATTATTCTCAGTATAGCTTCCCGATATAAGATATCCACCGTAAAGCCCGGCACTATAGTATACATTTACATGATTTACAAGTTTATAACTGTACTTAAGCCTTCCATATATCTGAAGATAGTTAAAAGTCATATTTGAAGAAAAATCTTTAGGAACTTTAACTTCAGGTGATAAAGTTATGGGGCCTGTCTCATTCTGGCTGTACATAATGCCTGTATTCATAAATAAATGATCAAGCCGGTCAAACTCAGCAAAAATCCCGGCATTATTAACCGGTTTGTATGAAAAATCATGCAAATCCGTAAAAACACCTCCCGGGAAAGTATAGCCTCCAAAAATGCCAATTTGAGGCAATTCCTGCGCATTAACCTCTAATTTGAGAAGAAAAATTCCAATTAAGCTAAGAAAAACTGTTTTATTCATATTGGCAAACTGATTTTTTTGAAGTGCGAAATTAATCAATCTTTATAAGCATGTCATTTATCGAAGAAATGATTTCTTTATAATCTAAAAAAACAAAAATTAATGTTCATAGCAGAATAATAATAAATCATATATCAAATCTTATAATCTGAGATTCAAATAATTCTATATATATATAGAATCATGAATCCGCTAAATTAAAATTCTGTTACCAATTGTAATCAATTTTATCGCCTGCTTTTTGGTTTTATACTAACTTGCAATTGTTTCATTAAGACAAAATTTTAATAAATATTCATTTTAAAATTATGAAAATCAAAAATATGATTCTGAGTATTGCATGTATTCTTTCACTTATTCCAAATGGCTATTCTCAAAAAGGAAGTTTTGAAGGAACATTTAACATTGGATATGGGTTTATGGGAAGTCCACAATCGGTTCAAAGTACTACTTCAACCTCTACAATTGATGTCCCATATAGCCTTGGAACAGGTCTTAATATTGATTTAGCCGGGAATTATATTTTAAGTGACCATATGGGCTTAGGACTTGATCTAAATGACCAAATAGGAACTCCAGCTATTCAAACGAACGATAATGGCGTTATCCAGACACATAGTGAATTTACTGGAAATTTATTTGCAATAACCCCTATGCTGACGCTTTCTGCGAATTCCGGAAAAATAAATCCATATGGGAAATTTGGCTTTGTAATTGGCATCCCTTCAGCAACATTAACTACAACAGAATCTGGGCCCAACACCCCGACCGGAAAAGAAATTGATAAACTTACAGGCAACCTTGCGGTAGGTTGGTACGCAGCATTTGGATTGCAGTTCCCTGTTACAGATCATATAGCTATTAACGCAGAACTATTTGATAGAATGATGGGATGGGAACCTGCTCAGCTTACTAACGCACAAGCATTTGACGGGCAGTCAACTCTTGCCACAATCACCTATTCAAAAACAGCCGACGTTGCAAATCCACACACAAGTGTTGCTCAATACTTCCCATTTAGCAGCGCAGGTATAAAAGTTGGCATCACGATGAAATTCGGAGGAAAATAAGAACTCATGATTTTAAGAATCAAAAAAGCCCACTGGAAATATCCAATGGGCTTTTTTGATTTTGTCAGAAACCTGACGCAGTACCCGGAGTCGGAGTCGAACCGACAAGGAGATGAATCCACAGGTGTTTGAGACCAGCGCGTCTACCAATTCCGCCATCCGGGCTTCCCAAAAACGAGCGGCAAATATAGGGATTCTCTTTTATTGTGAAGGAATTTTGTTCCTGATATTGGCAACAATTAATCCACTCAGCAAACTAAAATTATGATCAATGATCTTTTTTATGTCATTGGTTGAAGATTGATAGGTGGTACCCACTACCCCACCCGTCAGATATTTCCCATCATAATTCATCAAAGTATAGTGCACATAAAAATCACGTTGAAAAACATTGTTTTGCAAATCAAGACAGGTTTTAAAACGGGTTGTCATTTCAAAATCTGTTATCATTAAGGTATATGATGCGTCATGAAAATTCATGATGGAAGAATAAATAGAATCTTTGCCCTTAATTATTTCGGCCTTATCAAATTTATGATGCGTTCGTTCCGGTTTTTGTTTCTGATCATTGACACAATCACTTCCCCAGCGCAGATAAGCAGGACCCAGTTTCTGCCAAAGGCTGAAATGGGGATATCCCTTGACATAAGATTTGAGCTTTTTATGAATCGTTTTATACTTAATGATCTGGTATAGAACGGATATGTCACTATTTTGATCGGCCAGGTTGTCTTTGGGTTCAATGACATCATAATATTCATTAAGATTTTCCATGAGTGCCAGTGTAAAACTGGTTCGCACCATATCACTAAACTGTCCCGGGTTAATATCACTTTTGGCACAAATAAACTGGTCGCCATTGGCATCTATCATCTGTGGCGAAAATGGTATGACCATGATAATTACCTTGCCAAGATTTTTCGATGTGACAGTTGTATCTTTTTCCTGGCCAGAAACGATAGCCGGCAAAATGATCATCATCCAAACAGCAATTATCCGAAACAATTTAGTCATCCCCCATCCCTCTCTCTGAATCAAATCGACATGATATTATCTTCTGAATATGAACTGGCTTACATCATTATATAATGCAAATGCCATTAATAAAAACAATATGGACATCCCTACAATCTGGGATATTTCCAGTACACGAATGCTGGCCGGTTTTCGCCTTACCATTTCTACCAGCAGAAATATGACATGTCCTCCATCAAGTGCAGGAATTGGCAGTAGATTCATAAAGGCAAGTACCATAGAAAGCAACCCAGTAAGCATCCAGAATCCGCTCCAGTTCCAAGTAGATGGAAATGCATTCGCAATACCAATAAGGCTATGAAGCGACTTCGCAGGCAAAGCCCCTGTAATCATTCTCCACAGACCTTTAACGTTATCAGATACGGCATGCCAGGCCCTTTTAGCGCCGATACTGAATGAATGTGAAAGATCATATGTCTGCGAAGCAAAATTGAATTTCGCAGCGAATCCAAAATGTCCATCTGCATCTATTTTTCCTTTTAATACCAAAGGAACCGTAATACCATCCCTTTTTACGGAAACGTCAACTGTTTTATTCTTGTTTTGACTGAATACACGAGAAATATCACCAAAATATGGTGTTGGTATTCCATTTACAGCCACAATTGAATCATTTGCCTTAAGACCTGCTTCTTTGGCATTATTAGTAGGAAATCCATCAACAGTTTCTACCGCAAATTTCTGGCGCAATTCCAGAAATGAATCTGGACTATCAATGATTTTTCTTGCGAAATCTTTAGGAAGATGTATGGTTTGATCCTGCCCGTCCCTCCTTATTTCATAATTAACGTTATCATCAAGTAACAGGCTCGGGCTTATGATATCACTTGCCTTTTTTAGTTTATCACCATTCATTTTCAGGATCACATCTCCTGTTTTAAACCCGGCTTCCTTTGCCAGGCTATGTGCAATAATTCCATTGTTCAAGTCACTTACCGGTAAATATTCTTCCCCGTAATGATACGTATGCAGTGTAAATATCAGGATGCCGAGGATGACATTCATAAAAATCCCGGCAAGCATAACTATAAGCCGCTGCCAGGCCGGTTTTGAACGGAATTCATAATCCTGCGGGGCTGATTTTGCATAATCCTTATCCATGCTTTCATCTATCATCCCGCTTATTTTTACATATCCCCCAAGTGGCAGCCAACCGATTCCATAGGTGGTTTCCCCAATTTTTTTTGAAAACAGTTTATAACCACCGGCATCAAAAAACAGGAAAAATTTTTCAACTCTTATTCCAAATAGCCTTGAAGCTATATAATGACCAAATTCGTGTACAATTACGAGTATTGATATGGCAAGCAAAAACTCACCTGCTTTAACCCAGACTTCCATTCTATGTTATTTATAGTTATATTAATGTATTTGCAAATGCTCTTGTTTCTCTATCCGTTGCAAAATAATCATCCAGCAACGGCTCTTTTATAAAACTGATTTTACCTAACGTCTTTTCAATGATTTCCGGCATATCCAGGAACGAAATTCTTTCTTCCAGAAATGCTTTAACAACTATTTCGTTGGCAGCGTTCAATATACATGGCATATTTCCACCGTCGCTCATAGCGTGCATTGCAAGTGCAAGATTACGAAAAGTTTGTATATCAGGTTGCTCAAAATCAAGTGCGGCAATGTTAGCAAAATTCAGCTTGGGAAAATCATTTGCCAGCCGTTGTGGGAATGCCAATGCATACTGGATTGGCAAACGCATATCCGGCGGGCCCAGCTGTGCCTTTACTGAACCATCCTTAAATTGTACCATTGAATGCACAATAGATTGTGGATGAATAATAACTTCTATCTGTGAAGGTTTTAATCCAAAAAGCCATTTGGCCTCTATCATTTCAAGGCCTTTGTTCATCAGGCTTGCCGAATCTATTGTCACTTTTGCTCCCATTGTCCAGTTGGGATGTTTTAGTGCATCAGCAAGAGTTATCCTGGAAAGCTGTTCCCTTTTATAACCCCTGAAAGGGCCCCCAGAGGCCGTTAATATTATTTTATCGACAGAAGCACTATTTTCCCCTGCAAGGCATTGAAAAATAGCCGAATGTTCCGAATCAACCGGTATAATAGGTACATTATTTTCGATAGCCAGCCGGCTTATGAGATCACCGGCAACAACAAGTGTTTCTTTATTAGCCAAAGCAATTATTTTCCCGGCTTCTATCGCCTTAACGGTTGAACTGAGTCCGGCAAAACCAACCATAGCCGTAAGAACAATATCTATTTCATCGGTCTGAACGATCTGCTCCACGGCCTCAGCGCCGGCATATACTTTAATCAGCTCATTTTTAAGAGCTTCATTTACCAATCCATATTTATCCTTATTACATATAACCACCGCATTTGGCTGGTATTTTATGGCCTGGGCAATAAGTAATTCATGATTGTTATTCGCAGTAAGTACAGAGACCTCAAAATATTCCGGA